>Ga0181343_1000488_pt1 | contig 17330 bp, 22 predicted proteins | sample Su13VDMLBSD_FD_130110 | JGI IMG/M metagenome (GOLD analysis project Ga0181343, IMG submission 130110) | Freshwater viral communities from Lake Michigan, USA - Su13.VD.MLB.S.D | ecosystem: Environmental > Aquatic > Freshwater > Lake | place: USA: Michigan | collected 2013-07-15 | reverse complement strand
GTGGACGCACTTCGGTGGGACCGGTATGCCCAGCGCCATTTGGTGCGTGGTCATACCTCCCGACGACTGCCCTCGTCCCGACGCTAAACGGTCCAAGCGTTAACCGCCAAGGGTCAACAGGGCGAGAGCTTGGTTTGTGTGGAGGATGCGGTCACTCAGGCCGATTGTCCCTCCGTTGATCTTCTTGGTCAGCGCCAAGTTGTTGCCCGACTCGGCAATAGGGTTGAGCTTCTGCGTGTTCCAAAAGAATCCGGCAGTCAGCGCAGCATACTGAGGCGTGGCCACCAGATCTGGCTCCATGATGAAGTCAACACCCAGCGCCTTGCTAGCGTGGTAGTAGTTGGCCGAGCCCGTCAATTGGATGCAACCTCTGCCCCTAAAACGGAAGCCATCCCCTGATGCCTCGTCACGGTTGCCCATACGGTTGGCATAGACCGTGTTGGCAATCTTCTTGGGGTTGCGTTCAAACTGCTTGGCAAACTCCAATGTCGGGAAGCGCTTGGGCCAGATCTTCATCAGGGTCTCGGCGCGATAGTTCAAGTTCTCCTCCAGCATTCTGAAGTTGCCACACTCGTGGCCACACTGGCCAATGAATGCAGCCTGCTGGCGAGGTGTCAAGATCTCAAAGCGCTGAAAAGTCTCGTTCAGCGGGTCAACCCACTTGGGGTCGATGTGCAATTGCTTGAGTTGTTCAGCGTTGACCATTGGCGATTTTCCTCATTTCGTTGTAGGAGTCGATGCATGCGTTGAGCTGGTTGATGGCACGGTCTCCATCGGCTGTGATTTGGGCGATGAGCCGGATGGTTTCTCGCTCGGTGTCAGAAGCCTCACCAGTCTGTCCGTCAGGTTGGCTTCTCGCTTGGTCGCTATTTCCGGCGGCAGGGCTGGGATCTGCGGGGGCTTGTACACAACTTGGGGTCGGGAGCCGCACCCTGCCAGAAGCAATGAGGCGATTAAGATCAGTTTGTTTCTTGGCGACATCGTTGTTGGCCTTTCTCAGTTGGTCATCTTTAGCGGCCACAGCCGTGGCCATCTCTTGCTCTTTGGCACGGGACTCCTCGTTCTTGCGAGCAATCTCCACTTGCATCTCAGCATCACGCTGCGCCCAGCCCTTGTGGTGGCCAGTGAAATAGGTGGTCACTGCGATCAGAGCAGCGCCACCCAGCGCCCACGGCCGAGGTATGCCAAACATCAGCCGACCTCTTTGCGTGCAGCAGCCAGCACCTCGCGCTCTGCGTCATCCTCAAGATGTTCTGGCGGGGTGGTTGGTGGTGGGCCGGGTGTCCAAGACTCGTCCAGCTCTGGGTTCTGGTAGCCCATCCAATTGAAGTTTGGCAGGGTAGAGGCAGAGGCCACTGGTGCTGGCGCTGTTGGCACTGGCTGGCATGGCACAGCAGCAGGCGGTGTCGGTGGCTTGGGCTGGCTCATGGCATTGGACGCAGCGCCCACAGCACGCTTGCCCACCACGCCACCAATGCCACCCACGATCAGCAGCACAATGTCGTTGAGCATCTTGGTGTAAGCCTGATCAATGGGGGCCATCGACTTAATCGGCTGCGTCACAAAGGTCACAGAGTACAGCAGCGCAAACACAATGAAGGTCAGGATCAGCGTGATCATAATGACCACGAAGCCCCAGATGCGGACTTCAATCTGGTCAGCGGACAGGTGTTGGCTCTGAGGCTGGTCGGGTTTGTTCAATTTGCTTCTCCAAGATGGGGGCGACAAGATACTCTGGGCAAGTCTGCGTGAACTGGCAGCGTGGCTTCTGACATTGTTCTTTGTAGAAGTTGTCTGGGTTCTGGCAGAAATAGCGATACTGTTCATTGCACGCAGCAAGCAGCGCGACAAGCAACAGGGTGAAAATCTTTAGGTTTCTCATTAGCCTCCAAATGGAATGTTGGATTTTATGAAGTCAATGATGGACTTGGAATCCTCGACTGGCAAGACATAGAGGATGTCCAGCAAGTGGTGGACAAGGATGAGAACGCAGCAAGTCTTGAGGAATCGGTCAAACCCGAGCTTCCAATCTGCGCCAACATCAAACCACTTGAGAAGTTTCCACACATCGTCAGCACCCGTTTTGTCGGCAAAAGGAGATCAGCTCCCAGCCACCCCACATCAGGCCGCAGAAGATGGCGACCGAGATGATGATGGCAATTGCCGTTTCAAGCTCCTCTTGGTCTTTTAGCTTCTTGCGCCGAGCGTCTTCCTTGGCCTTGCCTGCTGCCTTGGCTGCCTCTGCCTCCATGACTGTTGCCCGAGCCTTGATCTTCTGCCACACGTCCATCTTGTTGGCGTTCCAGAACAGGCGCTTCAAGTCTTCTTCAAACTCTTTCTGTGAGTCAATCGCCAGTTCAATCTCAAGGGCTTTACCCATAGAAGAACCACCGAAAGTCCCGGCCTTGGCAGCTTCAGCAGACGCGATGGCATTGGCCTTGGCATCAAAGTATTTGCCCAACATGGGGGCCAAAGATTCAACACTCTGAGCCGTTGCACTGGCCTTCTTGACCAGAGAAACCGCTTTGTTTACCGCATCAAGCGCGGCTTCAGGATCAAGCAGCATACCAATCATCTAAGCCACCATTGAAGAATCGGAATAATGGAAAAAGCAGCCCAAATAGTCAGGCATGAGACTAAAGCCGCAGCAACAAAAGCAACGGCCCAGTCTTTCATTTGTCAGCCTTGTTATCGAGTTTTTCAAAGATTTGCCGCAAGATGTCTTTGATCTCTTTGATGTCAGACTTGTAATCGTCTTTCTGCACATAAGTCAAAGGCATATTGCGCTCCATCTCAGACAGCTTGTCTTCTGTCCTTTGAAGGCGTTGCATCACCTGATAGAACACAAAGGCTCCCAAGAACCCTGCAACCGAAACTACAAGGTTGAAAAGTTGTTGGTTATCCATGATTAACCTTGTTCGTCAGCAGGCAGTGGTGTGTTGCCAGCCTCAACCCACTTCAAAAACTCAGCGTAGTCTGTGTTGGCGGGGTTCATTGCAAATGATGTTGTGGAGCCGTCAGCGTTTGTCTTGATAACGCTTTGGCCGCCTTGAGTTGTGATCAGTTTATACATTTACAGCTCCGCAGAATATGCAAAGGATTTTGTCCCTGCTACGTTGTTCCAGCGCAAAATGCCTATCGCGTTAGACGCAATTGCTCCAGCCATTGTGAAGTCGCCTTCAATGATTGTCCCGCCCATCGTGTACGGCCCCGCAAAGGACGAGACAGAAGTTGAACCGAGGTTTTGTAGATACATCGTCCCTGCTTGAGAAAGTGACGGCACAATTCTCATGGGCACTGGAACTTGAATAACGTATGTGCCTTGCGTTGTTGTATAGGTCGATCCAAAGCCAATTGCTCGGTAGGCGTTTGTACCAAGTTGAGGGCCAAGCTCAACGTAATAACGTTGACACCTCATCAGTTGAGTCGAGTAATCCACGCGCTCAAACGGGGATGCAACCCCTGCTTCAAGTTGGACTCCGGTGATGTAGAAGGTGGCTCCGTTTGTGCCGACTACTGAGGTTGCTCCTGTGGCAGAGTTGAAGTCTGAGTTCGCCCAAGCCCCCGCTGTTCCGCTGTAAGTAGAACCAGCACCAAGACCAAAGTTGACGTTCATCCCAACACCGTTGGTCGTAAGCCATGTACCAGAGGTATCACCAGCAATCGTGACAGTCTTTTGTTCCCAAGTGTTTGCTGCACTGATCGTGTAGGTAAATGGGTAAGACCGTGTGGTGGAATTTTTTACTGCGCCACCAAATGTCCCTGTCAAACTTGAGCGAACCCAAAACGATAAAGTTACCGCCTGAGCAGACGCAGTACCCCAACCTAAATCCGCAATGTTGTAGCCTTCAATAGCCTGTGAAATGACAACACGCTGTGTTGCTCCCAAAGAAGCATCAGCAGATGTGGTTGTGCAAAGCAAAGAATTTGTGAAGCCTGTAGGCGCAGTCGAGCTTTGTTGTGCGGTCATCGTGCCGTCTGTGTCTTCAAACGACCACCAGCGATCTACCGTGTACACAACAGCGGCACTCATCGTCACACTCGCCCCAGCATTTCTCTGGTCAATCCGCATGTCACCGTTGATGATGCGGTTGCGAAAGCCCATCGAGTTCGCTGGAGCAGCTACGCCGTACAGGACAGCATTACTGCCACCTGAAGCGTCATAAATTGAGTTTGCGTTTACTTGAGACATTACAGGCTCTCCACAATGGTTTTCAGTTGAGCAACACCCGCAGCAGCATCAATGTTTGCTTGAATGGTTGCATACTTGTCGCGCACAGCCTGACGAGCAGCTTCAGCGGCTACAGCTTCAGATGGAATGGTTGCCTTGATGTCCAAAGGTGCAAACTCCTCAGTGCGCTTTGCACGGCGAATGTCATGCACGATGGCTTTGGCTTTGTTTAAGTTGACGGTAATGCTCATGCAAACTCCCATGCGTTACGGAATGTACGGTCTTCAGGAATGTCAGCAACATCAACGATCTTGAAAGTCTTGCCAGCAGGAACATCTTTGGCAGCAATTTCTTCAATGGTCAGGCCACACTCAGCAGGAATGATGACCGCCACGCCGCCATCGTCAGTTGGGTAAATGATACGAGAGTTCATGGTTGTCCTTTATGAACGAAGTGAATGGAGCGTAGCGATTAACGGAAGATGGCAATATCAATTTCAGGCATATCCGCAGTTCCTACACTGCCTCCGTTGTCAACATACCCAGTGCGGACAGCAACAGCGGAAGTGCTTTTTGTTTGAGTAGCATTTGCCGTGAGATAAGCTGCGGCAGTTGAAGAGTCATTATCTCTTCGCAAAAACCCAGTCATTGCATAGTTTGTATCTGGCATGGCTGTCGTCAGATTAACCGTATAAAGCCCAGAACCGTTATCCGTAATACTCGACACGTTGCCGCTGCCACGAATCGCCACAGTACCTTGACCGTTAAAGTTCACCCATGCCCTTGCAGCGTACACTGGAGCAGAACCTGAAGCGTTAAACTGCGCCAGTGTTGACTCTGCTGTTGCCATCGTACCGGAAGAGTCCGGCAGTGTCAGTGTACGGTCAGTAGAAGTATTGGGGGCTGCGATTGTCAGCGTACCTGTTCCGCTGGCGTTTCCTGATAATGCGATTTTGCTCATGGTTGGTTCTCCAGTGCAGTGACTCGGGCGGTCAATGATTCAATCAGGGCTTGTTGCTCTTGAATAGCCGCCGTGAGCGTTGCCACCAAGAAGCTGGTGTCGATGCCTTGGTACTGTGGGTTGCCTTCAGCGTCCACTGCGTCTTTCTCGCCAGTCACTGCCGATGGGCAGACCTCTTGCAGTTCGTGGGCAATGAAGCCCTCGTCAGCTTCGCCGTTGGACTTCCATGTGTAAGTTACCGGCTTGAGTGCAGCGACCTTTGCCAGCGCACCTGTCATCGGTGCGATGTTTTCTTTTAGGCGATAGTCGGAGGAGGTGTTGTAGGAGGTGCTGGAGCCGTTTGTTGAGATAGTGCCGATAATGGTCGGCCCGTTGTAAAAGAACTCAACAAGTGCGCCTGTGTTTGTTTTGCGGTGCACTTTTAAGGCGACCCCCCCGCTTCGACTTATTTGAGCTTCCCCTGCACCAGACACAGCAAAACCAGTGGCGTTTGCACCCACAATATCATAAACAGTAGTCCCCACCAGCAAGTTACCGCTGGAGTCGAACCGTCCCCACTCGGAGCTTGCGCCATAGAAAGTGATTGGAAGACTTACACCTTGGATTCGTAAGTCTGTTGATCGCCCTTGAATCTGGCCGTAGTTTGTTGATCCGTTGTTGCTTTGAAAAGCAATGTTGGAGATGTTGTCTGAGCGACCACGCACTGCAATACCGCTTGCGCTTGAGTTTGTGAGCACATCCAAAGGAGCAGAAGGCGAACTCGTCCCAATACCCACATTACCGCCAGTAGTAGTCACCAGCGTATTCGCAGGGGTTGTATCGGCAAAGACTACACCGTCACCTGTGTAGCCGCCATCATTGGCAATGCCCGTTGTACCGTTAATTGTTACCGCCATGTTAACTCCTTAAATCACAACCCAACGAGCGCCGCTGGAGACTGTTACCGTTACCCCAGAGTTTACCGATACAGGCCCGGTACTCATAGCATTTTTTGTCGCTGGGATTGTGTAGTTTGCTGTCACTGCTTGGTCGTTTTCAATAAATATTGCGTCTGCGCCGCCACCTGTTGCTCCACCACCAACACTTCCCCACAATGTGCCGTTGTAACCCTCAAACGAGCTGGTGTCGCTGTTGAATCTGAAGTAGCCAGCAGATGGTGAACCATCGCGTTGCGCTTGAGTTCCAGCAGGCACAACAGCAGAACCAGTTGAGCCTGTCTTGCCAACAACAATCCCAGCGTCAAGAGACACATTGCCCCAAGCGCTGCCGCTGTAGATTCGGCTGATGTTGCTGGTAGTGTTGAAATACCAGTCGCCAGCGGTTACTGCATCACCCTCGTTGTCCACGCTTGGGTCGCTGGACTGAGCTCCAAGGTAAGTTGCGTTGAACGAAGCCAAAGCAGCTTCTGCCGCAGCTTGGGCAACGAGAGCTGCATCTTTGGCAGCAATCGCAGCATCTGCGTTTTCTTCGGCGTTCTGCACATCGGCGATGTTGGTTGCCACGGTGCTCACAGCAGCCGAGATCCCTGCAACAGTGGTCACGTTTGCAGAAATCCCTGCCACAGTGGTCACGTTCGACGAGATGCCGGCCACAGTGGTGACGTTCGCCGCGATGTTCTCGACAGCGGCCACGTCCGCGGCGATGTCGGCCACCGCCTGCACATCGGCAGAGATGCCAGCCACCACGCCGATGTCGGTGCCGTCAGCGGCCACGGTGCTCACGGCGGAGCTGATGCCCGCGACAGTGGTGACGTTGGTGTTGTTGCCGGCCACGGTGGTCACGTTGGCCGCGATACCTGCCACGGTGGTGACGTTGGCTGCAACGCCGGCAACAGTGGTCACGTTGGCAGCAACGCCGGCAACAGTGGTCACGTTGGCAGCGATCCCGGCAACAGTGGTCACAGCCGAGTCGATAGCCGCAACAGCACTGACATCCGTGTCAATGGCAGCCACTGCGCTCACATCGTCCTCGATGGCAGCCAACGAGTTGATGTTGGTAACCAAGGTGTCGGCATCAGCCGTACTGGTCTCGGACAACTTGGCCGAGCGGTCCACAGCGTCTTGGAGCTGCTGGGCCACCATGGTCAGGCGGTCAAGGGCTCGCTCGTGGGTCTCAGCAGGGAACGAGTCACCAGTGATGTAGTCCACCTCTTGGGTAATGGCTACCGAGCGATAGATCACCAAACGGGCACCGGAGACAGGAGCTGTCACGCATGTGACAGTGCCCCCTGCGTCATCATCTGCACCGGTCACGGTGTAGTCGGTGCCCAGCGCCAACGTGGTCTCTGTACCGTTGGCTGCCACGCGAATGACGGTCAAATCGGCATTGGTCAGGAATCGGTAGGGGAAACTGAAGGCAACGGTGGTGCCGTTGCCGTTGTACGAGATGCGGGAAGCTGTGGTGCTGATGGTCATGGATCAGTCCTTATCGGGTGCGGCTGAAGAACTCGGGACGCTCTTCGGGTTGGTCATTGACACCCAAGGCTTCGCGGGTACCAGTCAAGCCAGATTGTACAAGCCATGCGTGAATTTGGCGAGCCTGTTGAGCTGCTTTGGCAGGGGTGTCCACCTTTTCCAGCAGGGTGGCCATGATCGAGGGGTCGTTCATGGCCTCAATAAGAAACGTGGTGGCCCGTTTGCCGGGCAGTTTAGTGATCACGGTCTCGGCAAACCGAGCACCTGCGCCGTGGACGATCAGGGACGGGGTGTTGGAGCCCATGGCCCGAGCACCTGCTCCAGCGATGCCAGAACCGATCATCCGGCTGATGGTGGCCAGCGCAGCATCACCGAAGCCGGTGTTGATGTCAATGGCCGTGCCAGCGGTCTGCGAGCGCACGATGTTGTCGGCAGTGTCGAACAGTTTCTTGATGTTCTTGACCTGCGCGGCATCAATGACACCTTGCTCCTGCATGACCTGAATCGGGGATTTTTGACCCGGCACACTGGGAGTAAACAGGAAACCGCGAACTTGGGCAATGTTGAGCACGCCGTTCTTGTCGGTCGAGCGCCGGATGGCAGCATCAAACACCGAGGCACGAAAGCCATCAATTGCGGTGGCAGAGTCAACACCGGGCACACCGCCACGGGGTTTGTAGCCCGGTTTGGCAATGTTGATCAAGTCGATTAGGTCTTTTTCCTGATTATTGGACAACAGGGCGCGGCTGGCCATGGTGACCGGGTCAGAGGTCAGCATGCGACCAAAGGCCTTTTGCTTCTCAATGGTGTTGACCTGACCCTTGGCCAAGTCTTGCAGGCGCTGACGAGCCTGCTCAGACAAGGATGCAGAAGTCAGGTCTCGCTTGACCTCGGGGAACCGCTTCATCAGCGTTTCGTTGTCGCGCACGAACTTGGCGATCTTTTTGGGATCAGCCAAGCCGGTTTGCGGGTCAACCACCTCAGCAGCGGCCAACCGGATAAAACGCTCCTGCGCCTCCAGCATGTCGCGCACCGAGGTCTCATCACCAAAGCCGCGCACCTGCATGAATCGGGTGGCCTGCTCGAGTTCTTGGAGCTGCAGTGCACCTGCCTCTTTACCGGTGGCCAAGGCCTTGCGCAGCATAATCTCGGGGGCCATGCGGTCACCGTAGCGGCCAGTGGCCACAGCGCGGCCTGCAAAGCTGCGGGTGAACACATCGTTGAACTCGCGGGAGAACGAGCGGGCAGCATCGTAGGTAGTGTCACCCACTTCGCGGAACGCCACGTCCATGTCATCCAAAATGGCTTCGGCCAGTTGGCTGTAGAACGAGGCTTGCTCGTTGTTGCCAGCGATAGCTTCTTTGCGGGCAGATGTGAGGAAGTCACTGCGCATCTTGCGCATCATGAACACATCGGTGCCCACAGCCTCTGTGGGTGCGTTGCGAGTCAGGTTCTCAGGCAGGATGATGAGCGACTGCTCACCTTGCTTGGGTGCGCTGATGCGGGCCAAGAACTGCTGGGCTTCAGGAGGCACTTGGACGTTTTTGGCATCCGGTGCAATGTTGGACTTGATCTCGGCCAGCGTGCGCTGCAGGTTATCAAACCCGACTTTGCGTTTACCGTCGACCTTGCTCCACAAGTCAGACTCGGCTTTGCGCGACTCGGTGATGGCCAAGTCCAAAGCATCTCGTGCTTTTTGGCTGATCTCGATGCGGGCCGATGGGGTGTCCGCAGTGATGCCCCGGGCAAACACAGCAGCCAGATCAGTTGCGGCATCCACGCGCCCTTGGATCAGGGTGCGGAAATAAGCGGACCGGGCCTGCGCGGCAGCCGCGAGAGCTTGAGGGTCACCGGTGCTGCTCAAAAGCGTGATCTGGCCACGAATAGCATCCATGCCATCACGAGCAGCCTGACCAGCTTCAGCACCGAACTTGTCGCTGCGTTTGGCCAAGAAATCCTCGAGTGCTGCCAAGCCAGCGGAGCCCGTCTTTTGGGCAGCCGTCAACTTGTCGGACACGCCTTCCACGCCCTGCGCACGCAGGATTCTGGCGATCATTTGAGGATCTTCACCTGTGACCCGGAACAGGTCTTGCAATGTCTTGGCGGCTGCTGTCTCTTGCGCAGCAGGCGACATGGACATCACGGCTTGTTTGCCGACGTTGTAAACGTACCCGCCACCGGCCAACACGAGTCGAGTGGGGTTCAAGACACCGCCAGCGGTCTCAGCCACAATTCGTTTACCTGCCTCGCCGGGTGCAACGGTCTCTGCCAAAAATGCACCAGTAGCACCCGATAAAGCAGCAGACGCTTCGGAAAGAGCCACTTTGAGTGGCGATGCCTTGGCTGTTTGAATGATGTCGTTCAGAAAGTTGCCAACCATCGTCTGACCAAACCGGTAGCCCGATGCAGCCGCTGCAAATGGTGCTGCTGCAAAAGACATCGAGCCGCCAAGCGACTCACCGAAATAACCAGCAGGACGCTGCTCAGGTGGCAATTGTTCAGGACTGCGCAGGCCAAGACCTGTGCTTGCCTCAGACCCTGCGTACAGACCGTACAGCGCACCACCGATGCCGCCTACAAAAGGCATAGCGGGGGCAAACGGACCTGTAAATGGCGCGGCCATGGTGCCAAGCTCGGCACCCAGCATTGTGCCGCCAATGAGACCTGTTGACTGAATGAGACCGCGAGCGCCGGTTTCGGCAGCAACAGTTGCCTGTTGAGCTAGGTCAGGGGTTTGGTTTGCTGGGGCAAACTCATCAAACTCCCCGGATTTTGCCGATTGAACACCCGCTTCAGGAAACGCGCTGAAGTCGTTTTTCGGATCTGCCATTCTTACCTCCCGGGGACCACACGAACGACACCGTTCGGATCAATAAATTCGCTGCCGGGTGGTAGTTTACGCGCTTCTTCGACCGATTTGACACGTTTAGGCACGCCAAGTGTCTGACGGAAGTTGGTGATGGTGGCGATCACATCGTTGGCACCACGGCGCTTCTCGATGCTGATGTTCGGGTCAGCCAGATCCTTTTGGGCATCTGCGACACGCTTGGCCAAGGCTTCGTCAATACCGATCAGGCGTTGACCGTAGGCCACGGGGTTGTCAAATGCTGTGCCTGCGATTGAGACTTCTTGCTCAATCGACTTCATTTCAGCCTGACCGTAACGACCACTCTCGCTCAGTGCGGAGATCAGCCTGCGACCCATGGCATCGGCGTACTGGCGATCGGTGGCGTATTGACCACCACCACCCATGGCTTCACCGATGAACGGCACTTGACCGACGGCTTGCATTGCGCTTGGGACCACGCCGGAGATGTTGCCACGGCGAGACCAAATGCTTTGACCACCGGGCGCAGGAGCTGTGGCAGCACCGGGCTGCGCGGGAGCTGCTGGCGCAGGCTGACCACCGGCTGCAGGTTGGGCAGCGGGTTGAGCGGCAGGCTGAGGGGCTGGAGATGTCACAACGCCGGTTACAGCAGGCATCTGGTTGGTCTGAGGAGCAGGAGCACCCAGACCGTTGTAGAAACGAGCGCCGCGCTGCGAGGCTTGCTGGGCAAACGCTGGGATCGCCGGGGCAATGCGAGTCCACAAGCCGGTCTGAGGATCTTGCTTCTCGATTGGTTTGTAAGCCTCGTTGTAAGAAGCCTCGAACTGACGGGCCTGCTCAGGCGACAGCATGCCGTTGGCGTAAGCCGTCGCATTGGTTGTCACAAAGTTCAAGGCCATGCCTTGCAAACTGTTGCCGAACATGCCAGTTGTACCCTGCATGCCCATCAAGTCGGTGACCTGTGCCGAGGTTGCGGGTTTACCCTGTACCAGCTCCAACTCAGTGATTTTGTCGGCCAAGGTGTACTCGGCCTTTTTCTGAGGCAACATGCGCACGCGCATTTGCTCTTCAAGTGTCAAATTGCGCTTGAGAACAGAAGTCCACTGAGCCACGTTCTGCTCTTGCTCTTTGACCTGTTTCTCAGATTTGTACTTGTCAACTGCCACATCCATGGTGAGTTGACGAGTTGTGTCAGAGTTGAGCATGCCGCCGATTGCGGGGTCTTTAAGCAGCTTTTCGGCTTCTGTAAAGTTGCCGCGCTGAAGCAATCCACGGATGGCACCATCGGCAATTCGGGAACGGCCAATCTTGCGGAACTGATCCATTTGATCTTTGCTGACAGCGCCTTGCAACTTGTCCAAATCTACGTCAAATGCTGCAAATGCATTGGTCATCTGGTCAGGTGCTAAACCTGCTGTGATAGCGTACTTATTGGCAGCATTGTCAGCGGCCTCACCAATCATGGTGTACTGCGCCTTGATCTGAGCGCCCATGGCCGTCTTGGTGTACTGACCAGCTTGGTTCTCAAGCTGCGCACGAAGCTCGGCGCGGCTGGCAGAACTGCCCTTGTGCTGGTTGAGCACTTGGTCCATACGCTGGCGCAGAGCACTCGAGTATTTGTCCACGGTGTCTTTGCTGGCGATGCTACCGTCGGCCTGCACAGCCTCGAGGTCGGTCACTGCGGTCTGGTCAAACGAGTTGAGCAACTGGACACGGTCAATGACCTCTTGGCGACGCTGGGTGGCCACGCCGATGTCTGTCAAGGTTGCGCCCATGTCTGCAACGGCTTGGCCAATACCGGCACCCATTGCTTCAGGGGATACTTGACCGCCCTGTGGGCGCGATTGCACTTCGTAAATAGGAAGTTTTGCCATTGTGTGTCCTTACATGACTCGGCTTAGGCCAGACATCAGCGATGTACCGGCACGGAAATAGGATTCGGTTCGTGCAGCTTTGCCGCGCATGAGCATTGCCTGCGCTTGACGACTGCCAGACCATTGTGCGTTGAGCGCATCGATCTCGGCATTGGCTGCGGATTCGGTGATTGCCAAAAGAGGGGTGCCTTCGGATGTGGCACCGGACTTGGCGATGCTGGCACGCAGTGCGCCCATTTGCTGCTTGGCTTGAGCGCGGCGGCGGGTTTCTTCGGCTTGCGCCTCGATCATCGAGGTTTGGGCGTTGTAATCGGCAGCGTCTGATGTGGCTTGACCGGCTTTGATTGCACCTGCGATGCCAAGCCCTGTGCCGACTGTGGCCAGTGTGGTACCCAGTCCAAATGCCCCGGCTGATCCAAACAGACCAGCAGTGGCTGCTGTTGTTGCGGTAGCTGCCGTGCCAAAAGCCAAAGGTGCTATAAAAGCCATTATGTGATCCTCGCGTAGAGCTTCATGTCTGCCCCGTCTGGACGGTATGCTCGCATCAACCCTTCAAATTCAAACCCCAGCATCTTCATCCAGCGGTCCCCTGCGTCAAACCCCACATCCACTGTGGCCTCAACCCGTCGAAACCCTGCAATATCCAGAAACCTGTTGACAGCTCTGTGGATTTTGTGAAAATGCCTGCCCGCTGATTCCGACATCAAAACCAACGCCATTGCCCGATTCTCCCACTGTGGAGCCACTACGGCAATCCCCAAAATCTCACCATTATCATCGAATGACCACGCCAGCCCGGCTGTGGACAACTCGGTCAGGTCGGCTGTAATCTCAGGTGCCCCGTACATGTAGGACTGGGCTTGTTGGATTTGGACCTTTTCCGTGTCACCTTTTTGCCAAGGTCTAACGATCATAGGTGTGAACTTGAGGCATCAATGCGACAAGTGTACACGGCAGCGGCAGTCGATGCTGAATTGTGATTTGGGGTGAATTTTGGTATTCGCCGGGCCATGGCAGGATCGAGGTGTCGCCTGTGAACAGCGGCACACTTTCGTCCATCAAATCGCCAGTGCGTCGGGGGTGGTATTCGTCCATGACGGTCTCGCTGGGGCCGTACCACAGACCAGCGCCTGTCTCGTACAAGCGCATGACCAGATTGTGGATTCGCATGGTTTTACCCTGCGCCACGCCGTCTTGTGCACCTGCCTCCAGCGGCATCGTCTTGATGGTGGCGGTGTAACCCAGACCCACCACCACAACAGAGCCTTCGCGGTTCAGTGTGATCTCGCCACTGTTTACAGTGCGGGTGGGGTGAACTGAACCGTCGACCAGCACGGACACTTCCTCACCCTCGAGGTGATCAAGGCCGGTGATGGTGGTCACAGGGCTGCCGTCATAGGTCAAGCCGCAGTCGACATAGAACGCCTCGTTACCGGTCAAGTATTTTTCCAAATACTCGATGTACCGCACGGTGCTGCCGTCCACGGTGCGCTTGACCACCATGAACAGCACGTCTTGGTCGCCGTCCCAGTGAGGGACAGTCACCACGGATTCGACTTCACCGCCGACATCCTGCTCATGCCAGCCCACGACATCTTCAGCACGCTCATAGGTCATGCCAGTGAGGGTGCCGTCAGCGCGAGGTGCCCAAACGATCTGGTTTGGTTCCTGCTGATATGCCAAGTCAATAAAACCGGTGTCGCTGATGTGCTCGGCCAACACGTTCATGTTGGGCGCAACAAACGAGTCAGTCTCGAAGTTGTAGACGTACTCGCGCAACTTGCGGCCAGCACGCTGCACGAACAAAATGGAGCTGGCCACGCGCAAGGGGCGAATGTTGGCAGCGTTGCCATAGGTCGTCTGCGGCGTGATCTTGACGTTTGTCGGTGTCACGGGGTCGCTGATCGAGCTGGCGCTGAGTGTGAACTCGCCTGCGGATGTGCCGATGGCCAACACCTTGCTGGGACTGAGCCACTGGATCGTGTTCATGTCCTGCGTGTTGATGGTGTAGTTCAGCGCATCGTCGTCGTTGGTTCCGTACTGGTGGTTCTCGTAGTCACCACTGGTGGAGGCCCACAGGGTCTGTGGTCGCCATGCCGAGCCGCCAAACCACAAACGGTCCTCGTAGAAGGTGACGGAGCGAGGGTAACCACGGCGGCTGGACCACGAGCCCTCGGCCCACTTTTTGGTGGCCGATGTGGCACTGGCAGGCAACCGGTCAATGACAGTCGCGCTGACCTGTGTGCCGCTGGTGTATGCGGTCACTTGAGCATAACCTGCACCGCTGTGACGGAACACCCAGCTCACAGTGCCATCGCTCTCAGTGCCCTCGGTGTGAATCGGAGGACGTGAGCCGGTGGTGCCGGTGCTGCTGGCTTCGTACAGGTTGCCGTCGTAGTGACGGAATGCGCCAGAACTGACCGACGCACCTGTGGTCCACTGGTCGTACTTGGACTCGATGACTTCGGAGAACTTGAAGTACGAGCCAACATCGCCAGACACAAAGGTGGATGTCGATGCGGTGATCGTGATGCTGCCTGTAACAGCGGATGCAGTCATTGTGACAGCACTCACGTTCTCATCGGTGAATGGTGGCCAGTCGAATGTGACCGCAGTCATTGTCCAACTGGTCGCGCCAAGGCGAGCCAGCTTGTACGGCGGGTAACTGGGGTGCGAGATGTAGATCACGTCTGCCGACTGGGCATAGTCCAAGTCAGCCAACTCGGTGCTGGCATATGGGCTAGAGATCTCATAAGGTGAGCCACCACTGAGCACCACGCCGCCATCGGCGTAGAACCGGATGTAGTTGTGGCCAATCTCGATGACGTAGGCCTGCTCGGTGCTGTACTCGAAGGGGATCAGGCGCACTGCCTTGGTCGAGTCTTTGACCTCGCGGACAAATCGGGTGCCCGGGCGCTTGCGTGCAGGGCCGTGGATCTGAGGGAAGAAGTTGGTCATGGTATCGCAACCATTGCGATACTTTTCAAGGTCTGCGCGGCCCTTCAGTTGCGGGGAAAGTTCCCCGGCATTGAAGGAATTTTGCATCGGGGATGCTTTTGCCATGTCAGTACCTCACCGAGATCCACTCGTCTTCTTCAAACTGCTGTGGTGGGTTTTCTTGTCCGTCGACACCCTTGGCATCGATCTTGGACTGCTTGTACTCTTCCCACAGCTCACCTTTTTTAGTGCTGCTTTGGGTCAACGATTCGCACAGCTCAAAAGCCAAGCGCACCGCCACGGCATTGACAAAACTGTGATCGTATTCGTTGGGGTCGGTCACCTTGCGGATGTGCCGAATGTAAAGAATCGCATCGTTGGCCAAGATGTGGCCAGACTCGACTTGATACTCAGCCGTTGACAGATCGCGCACTTCCAAAAGGCGCAAGTTGTCAGAAGGCAGGGGGAATTTGTATGTGAAGCCCCATGAGGGTGCTTCTGTGGATGCGGCCAAGGATGTGCGCTTGACGGCAAAGTTCCACGGGTGGTCTCTCAAGACCTCATCACGAACCATGCCCCAATTTCGATTGCAGAGGTTGGCCGCTTTCGTGCCATCTTCGAGGCTGGTGATGGGACCATGGCCCAGTTTATCCAGAGCCTTGTTACAGATGTCGACGACGCTTGGCATTGGAGCACCCCTGAAAAATCAAAAGCAGGGGGCCGAGACCCCCTGCTTAAACCCTAAAAATTAGGGAGCCGAGAAGTACAGATCAACGATTGCTGTACCAGAGCTTGGGAGAGCTGCGGTACCAACAGTCAAAATCACTGTTTCTTCAGCGGTCAATGCGCTGTCGTCCACAGCAGTCGACACACCAAACAATGTTGGAGCGGCGGCAGTGAACACAGCAGCAGCACGATACTTACCAGCAGAAGCGGCAGTACCGATAGCCACAGTGGCAGATGCACCCAAGGTTGCAGAAGCGTTGATCACACCGTATGCGAAGGCGTGGCCAGCGGGGACCTTTGCCAACACAACAGTGTCACCAGATGCTTGAGAAGCCAAGGTGATGGTAGCGCGGAAGCGGCGCACACGGCCACCGACAACGCCACCGTTTGCCATGGTAGTAGGAGTGGTCGATTGACCAGAGATTTCACTTGCGTAAGTTTCAGCCATTTCGTTCTCCTATTACTCAGCGCACAAGATTTCGACGACTTTCTTCTCTTCGGTACGTGTGGCACCAAAGGTACCCTTGACGTACACCTGAGTCGAATACGACTTGTCGGCGCGTTGGTCGATGCGGGAATTGATGTCATTCCACATGCCCAAGTGCAAGCCGGACTTAGCCCAAGCGATCACACGGCGGTAGCTGGAAGCATCAGTGCCCAACAGTTCAGTGTGAATGAACTTGAAGCCCATGAAAGTGTCAACTTGACCTTGCACCAGTGCTTTGACGGTGTTGTAGTCAGAAGAAGTCACTTCGGTAGTGCCCAACAAGTCGTCCAACTGTTTAGCGGTCACGGCAATGTACAGGGGGTCCATTTCCACGTCCACTTCGTTGGCCAACAAGATTTTCTTGGCAGAACGCAGCTTGGCAACTGTCAGACCAGCAGGAGTACCACCCACGGTCACTTGCTGGGTAGCAGTGGCGAAGGAAGTTGTGGTCGTACCGTTTTCACCAGTCTTGGCAGAGCCCAGAGCGGCAGAAACGATCAAGTTGTCCATGGCGCGGCCAAGGGCGTAGGCACCGTTGATTGCGTAGGGGCTGGTCGGATCGATCAGCATGCGCAGTTTGTCCTGATCGTCGATCAGGTCGGCCCACTCGTAGTCCGTTGGGAAAACCCAGCGAGCATCGTGAGGGGTAGAGATCAGCGGGGTGTCGCTGTGACGGCTGGTACGGGCTTGCGCAGTCACCGAGCCGATTTGCTCGACGGCTTTTGCAGCCTTGCCGGTGTAGGAACCGACGGTAACAGCATCACGCAGCTTCGAGCCACGCTGCTGAAGCAACAGACCGACGTTTGTCGAATACTGCTGCACAAATGCAGTAGAAATTTGGTCACTCATGGTGAATACTCCAAAAAAGTTGAATCAAGATAACCGGTCGGCTGATTCGACTTGTCCACCATGAGTGGGGTCAATTGTTCCAGAC
>Ga0181343_1000487_pt1 | contig 17334 bp, 20 predicted proteins | sample Su13VDMLBSD_FD_130110 | JGI IMG/M metagenome (GOLD analysis project Ga0181343, IMG submission 130110) | Freshwater viral communities from Lake Michigan, USA - Su13.VD.MLB.S.D | ecosystem: Environmental > Aquatic > Freshwater > Lake | place: USA: Michigan | collected 2013-07-15 | reverse complement strand
TGCAAAGACAAGAGCTGCACAGGCTTCAAAGTACAAACTACCCACTGGCGGAGCTTGGGAAAGAGACACACAGTTGCAGAACGTTCTTTTGACGAAATCAGCTCAAATCATTGCCGACCCATCTCTGTCTGACCAGCAGAAGGAGATACAGTTAGCTCAGGTTTCTACAGCATTGCAAAAGTCTAAGGAGTATGGTATGGATTACGACCAGACTTACGCTGCAGTACAGAAGGGGCAAGGTACGGGAGATAAAGGCTCCCCATTTGACGAAGAAACTCTAGAGTATCACGCAGTTCAACGCAGTAAGGACATTTGGTCTGCCGCAGGACTTATCCCAAGTGATGTATCATTTGACCCAGTTACTGGGGCTGTGTTGCTTCGTGGTAAACAAATGGATGACTTTGAGTTCGAATATCAGCTTAGTGACGACACAAAGCTTAACGTTAAGCCATTTGCTAACATACAGCAACCTCAACAAGCACTCGACCCATTTACTACACTTATAAAGGCAACAAGAATACCATACACGGTAAATGAGACTGGTGATATCACTATTAGGGACTACAATCCCGAGCGTATCGCTGGACAAATTAACGAGTTTGTGAAGACAAATGCTCGTGGACCAAGAGTTCTTAGGGAATTCACATCGTCTGTATTAGAGGAGGATGGTATTGTCCCTGGCTCTGATGAGTTCAAGAGTGCTATTAATAGCCCAGAATATCAAGCAAAAGCTGTTGCTCGTATGAACGAACTTATTAGAAACCGTGCTGACCAAAGCAGGACTCTTGATGAGGCTCGTTCTGGTGGTGCTGGTTCTGCTGCAAAGCGTGCTGGAATCAGAGCATACACTACTAGGTCTGGTGATATGGAGGTTCTTCAAAAGACATTTAACGTCGGAGACCCTCAAACCAAGACTAAAACTGCAGTAGCTGGTCAAGCTGTTGAGTTTCCTGCTCTTGCTGTAAAGCCTGCCGGTCAAAAGCAGCAAGCACTTGTTGTTAATCTTGGAGGACTTACCGATGATGGTAGACTTATCCTTAGCGGTCGTGCAGTTAGTGCAAATATCCTCGAGAAGTCTATTGGAGACCAAACCGCAATAGAGAAATTGGTTGGCGATACAGGTATGAATGAGTTTATTGCAAATGAGCAGCAGACTAATGCATTCCTTGCTGAATTTGCTAAGCAATTCGGTTACAATCAGCAGCTTTCACTTGCTGACTTCGCAGCCATTATTAACCAATTTGGTGGTAAATTTGCTAAAGGAGTTGCGATACCCAGAAGGGGAACAACAACTCAGCAGGCTACAGGAGACTTAAACCCATAATAAAACTCAGTAATGGGAGATGATGTAAAAAAGATTTACGATGAGCTTTCTTCGCTCGGAAGAGTTAATGTTCCGTACGACCAGTTTGCTCAAGCGTACACAAGCCGTGCTGACTACAAAGAAAAGATTGACTTAGCATACGGTGAAATCTTCCCTGAGTTAAAAAAAAAAGACGATTCACAATCGGGTTCTCCGTTACTTTCGGGCGTTTCGAGTTCGGAGTTTCGACCGGGTGGAACTATTGATATCAATGGCGAAGATGTCTCTTATGACGACTTCCTAAAGCGATTTGTAAAGGGCGAAGAGGTATACGGTGCGCCAATTGAAGCTGAAGAAGTAGTAGTTACTCCAGCTCCATCAACAGCCGAGAATCTTTGGAACTCCACTAAGATTGGCCTTCTGAACCTTCAGGAAGCCGTCTACAACATCCCAAGAACGCTGTATCAGATTGCAGCCATACCTCAAAACATAATTGCGGACCAAGCTCAGATTCCAGAGCTTAGAGCCAATTATGATGAGTTCTTGAATATGATTCCAGATAGGGTTGGGGCAACTCAAAACCCGTTAGCTCTTATTGATGATATAGCGAAAGTAACAAGTGCTGACATTGAGGCCCTTGCAGCGAAAAAGGCTCAAGACGGAGCTACTATTACGGAGCTTTACAACACTAAGGGCTTTGGTGCCGCTGCCGAAAGAACGGCTGAGTACGTACTTGAAAGTCTTCCAATATCTATTGCTGCTATCGCAGGTGGAGGTGCGGGGCTTGCTGCTGGTGAGTTCTCAATGGTTGCGTCAGGAGTTACTGCGGGAACACTATCTTTTCCTTCACACAAAAAAGAGCTTGAGAAGTACGACCTACAGGATTGGGAGTCTGATGGTCTTGCATTAATCCTTTCTGGTCTAGAAGCAGCATTTGAGGGCCCAGCTAACAAAGTAATCGCATCTCAAACTGCAAAGATTCTTCTTGAGTCTGGAGAAGATGCTGCTAAGAACTTCGCCCGTGATGCTTCATTTGCAATCTTCAATAGAGCACTTGTTCCATTCGCTACAACTGCAGCCTCTGGCTCTGCATCAGAGATGGCTACAGCATACTCACAAAATGTTGTTAAGAAGCTCACTGTTAATCCTGAGCTAAACGTTTTCGAGGGTGTAGCTGACGCTGGAATTGTTGGATTTGTATCCGACCCACTAATCACATCTGTACCATTGAGCGTGCAGATGGTTGGCAATACTGCTGACCACCTTAAGACAAGACGGCAGCGCAAGCGTGCTATTGAGGAGATAGAGGTCGCACTACAGGATGAGACCCTTCCTGCTGAGGTTATTGACAACCTTCAGCGGTCACGTGACGCACTTGTCGAGAGCTACAATGCTGACGGAATGAAAGTCAACGAGATGTACGAAAGTATGTCCAGTGAGGATAAGTCTTCTGTAACCGAAATAAGTAAAAAGCTATTAGGTTTAGCGAGAGCTCTTGGTAGAAAAAACCTTTCTGAAGCACAGAAACAAGCAATAGAAAGCACCTTCACGGAACTTTCTATGCAGAAGGCTGACATTGAGTCTAAATACGAAACACCAGTTAGTGATGATAGTGAAAACCAAATCGGGCTACCAAGTGAAGTCCTCGGAGGGCAAGAACCTGTCCAAGCCCAACCTGTCGAAGGAGCAGGCCAAGAAACGCCTCAAGCAGGTGGAGTACTTCAAGTACCTATCCAAGAAGGGGAAGTAGAACCTACTTGGCTTGGTAAGCCTATGGGTGAGGTCATTGACCAGCGACTCCCAGAAGAGCTTACAGAGCAAGAGCTTATGGACTTAGCGAAGCAGGTTTATGGTGATGTATTCATTGAACCAGGCCAGCTTCAAGACATTCAAAAGGTTTACTCTCTCGGCAGAAAGGTAGCCAAAGGCGATATGAACTTTACCGACGATGAGATAAATCTATACGGTGAGTATGGTGATGTTATTGACCAAATCAGTAACTCCATCAAGAACCAAATGACCACCGAGAATAATCGGGCAAGAACAAGACAACAGGCTAACGCCATCGCAAACAAAGCTCTGAAAGGAGATGAGTTTACCGAGGAGGACAATGCATTCTATGCTGAAAACCAAGAAGAGGTAGAAGCTGCAATGTATGAGGCTCGTGCGGCTCAAGGTCGTGCGGCAAGTCAGATGCCTGAGATTGTTCGTCAAGAGCAAAAGAAAAGAGCTCCGAAGAAGGTGACGATGACCGATAAGTCATTGGTGCGTCAGCGTATCCAAGATATGATTGAAGGCGCTCGTGGTGCAGTCAATGAAGTTGCTGCTCTGCAAGAGTCAATCAAGGAGATGATTAACGAGCTGACGACCGCTGGAGCTATTACCGCTAAGCAAGCATCAGCACTCGTTAAGGCTGCCCTTGATGTTCGTGTGAACCGTCCGTCTAGTGCTAAGCGTTTCGCTGACAAGTACGAGGCAATTATGAAAGGTGCTGCACTTGAAGTTCAGAAGAACAAAGCTAAAGACCTTCGCACTAAGCTCGGAAAGATTGGTAAGCAACGCTTTACTCCGTTTAACATCAAGGATGTAATCACTGAGTTCCTTCGTGTCAACCCAGAGAGCGTTGACGACATTGGTGTTTACAACGAGATGGCTGAAGCTCTGATGTCTGTAGCTCGCTCTCGCAAGATTGACAAAGCTTCTATTGAAAGAGTGCTTCCATACATCGACGGTCAAGACTCACTCGCAAGAGCTTTGGGTCGTAAGCCGTTGAAGTCATATGCTCAAGAGGCTCGTCTGCGTGGCTATATGAACGAGGTTATTATGCAGTACGTGCAAGACCAGTTCGAGCAGGCTCGTGATGAGCGTATGGATAAGATTGCAGAAGAAACTGGTGTATCTCGTGAGGAGTTGGAAGAAACACTTCGTGATATGAGCGAAGATGAAATCCTATCAGGATACTACGATGCTGCAGGAAACAATATCACGATGGAGGACGGCAGTAGAAGAACTGTTGAGCGTGACATTGTAGAGAGAATGAAAGCCTCTCTTGGTAAGGCTGGAATTGACACTGCAAATATGTCTGACCGAGACATTCAGGATTTGTTTGCAAGAACCCAAGAGCAGAAGAAAGGAAGTCGCAACGAGAAGTACCAGTCTTTGATTAATGCAAAGCTTGCAATTATCAACACAGAAGGGCTGTCTCCAACATTGAGTTCTGCTAGATATAGAGATGTTTCTGGCTTGTCCGCTAGAGAGCTTTCTGCGCTTAACTCTATGCTTGATAACATTATCAATAATGGTTCGCAAGCGAATGCTGGTAACGCAAAAATCCTCCTTGAGAAGACAGGTCGTGTTGAACAGATAAAAGAGATTATAGAAAGAAAAAAACTATCAAACTTCACCGAGAAACTACTTGGAATTGTAGGAAGTAAGGAGTGGAATAAGAGACCAGTTTTCTTTAGATTTGACCAAATCATTGAGCAGATTGCTGGACGTGGCGACATTGGTAGTTTACTTGATGAACTTGGCTACGATAACTACCGTGTTAGTGAGGCTGCAGCTGATGTTATACTTGTTAACTCTAGAAAGTTTATAAACGATGTAACCGAAAGGTTAAACAAGAAGTATGATACTGATGTAAACTCTGCGCAAAATCAAGCTAGAGCCACCATACTTCAACTGTTTGTTCAGGCAAGAAATAATATGACAAAGGCAAATGAAAGCCTTATTGTCAACTCTATTATTGAAAACCTAAAAGCCACCTCAAGAGCTTATGCTGAGGGAGATGCTGTAGATGTTCAAATAGCTACCACAATAGATGAGTTCTTGACTCAACTAGGTACGCCATCGTACGTAGATAATGTGGTTGGTTTTGCAATGCTTGACAATGTTGAGGCCAAAGCCAAGTTATTTGCTGGCCCAGCTATGATTGAGTACGTTGATGCCTGGAAGGGAGTTCACGAACAGCACGTAGAGTTGTACGCTGACTACTTGGAAAAGTACAGGAATGAACAGCTTAAAAGAGAAGATAATTACACCGCTATCTCAGTTAGAAAACAGGGCTCTACTCGCAATGTAATGGACGAGTTTGACCCCGCATCTCAAGATGCTGCGGAGATTAATGTGTTTTCTAAAATCAACAGTCAGTTTAATAAGCTGATTGCAGCACCAAAGTCAAAGAACTTTATCGAGAGAAATCCATCTTATCAACTTGCAGATGGTGACTTCTACAATATGAAGTTCGCATCTGTTCAGGATAGGGCACTAAACGCATCAGTTCGTGAATCAATCATTGGACCTGCCGTTAGAGAAATGGCTTCTATGACATCATCGTCTGGAGCAATGAAGCTGTTTAACACTAGCTCACTAGACAACACTAACAGTGAAGCTTTGACATTCACTTTGTCTAATGAGATTGGCGCTGAATACGCTTATAGAAGCTTTGATTCTCCAGTAATACAAACACTAAAAAACGTAGCTAGCCCAGCTATTTTTGGTAGCGTATTTGAGCAGCTGTTTAAGCAGTCAATTCCAGCTCTACTTTCTACGCACGTACGTGTGTCAATGTATAACCCTAAAGCATTTAGTGCCACGGGTAGAGCTATGATGTATCTAGCTTCTGCGTCAACTAATAAGAAAGCAAAAGATGTCATAACTCAGATTATGAATAGGTCTGACGTTCAACAGCGAGACTTGATTGCAACTGTAATTGACCCCATTTCTCAACTAAGTGTGATTGGCTCAAGAATAAATTCTAGTAGCTCTGCATCAAAGATTTTTGGAGTGGTAAAAGATGCTAGCGAGCAGTTGAGGAACTTTTCGATGATGCCACTCCGTAGTGGCGATAGATTTGCAGCGCAGGCATCGTTCTTGGCTTTCTTGGATGAAGCATACCTGAGCAGATACGGTAAGCGTTTCACCTATGAGCAGATGCTTGCCGCATATGACCCTGAGTTGTTTGCTAAGGCTTCATTTGAGCTACGCAGTGCACAGAACGTGAACTCTGGCAAAGCAATGGCTCAAGCTTTACGCCCAGGTGATAACAACGCTTCATTTATTCAGTCAACTCTTTTGAGTTGGGCTTCGTTCGCAGTGAACTTTAAGACTGGCATCTATAATGATGTAGCGAACATTGCCGACTCTAAGGATTCTGATTCTAGAAAGATGGCAATGGCATCACTTACAGCAAGAGTTACAGAAGCCGTTTCGTATAGTGCAATGCTTGTTTACGGTCTTCCAATCTTGTACAGCGCACTTGCTTCAACCCTGTTTGGTGATGACGATGAGTACACACAAGGACTAGATGAGTTTCTGCAGTCTGAAGAGAAGTTTAAGAGGTTCTACTCTAGAATTGTAGCAGAAGTTCTTCCACTTACTTCAAACGTTCCCGGATTTGCTCCTATGAGTATGTTACTTGGGGATATTGTTCTTGAAGGAGTCAACGAGTTGTACTACAACATTTCTCCAATGAAGCAAGAGCAAGGCCTGACTAAGAAAGAGGCTGAGCGTATCGGATTGCTTCCGTTCAAAACATACCCAACAGAAGCACAGGACTTACTCGGTAAATACACCACTTCGGTACAGCTCGCAGCTGATTCAAAAGAAGCATTATCTGCATCATTTACTGGAAAGTATACTGATGAAAACGGTAATAGTTACTACTACGACCAAGCTCAGCGTGAAAAGTTGTTTAAGATTGGAACCGTAATGGGGCTAGCTTCTGCTGGATTCAGTATATCTGAAATCAAAAACGCTGCAAATGCATCAATGCGCAGTGTTCGTGTTGGCAAGTATAAGAATGAGTTTCAGAGATACATTCAATCAGATTTCACAGAGGATATGCCTACCGATTGGATGTCTGATGCCGACAGAACAACTCTTGAATTGATGAAGTCTGGGGCTGCACTACCAGCTGATATTTCAAGCGCAATCATTGGTGAGCCATTTAAGTACAGCGAACTGTACAGTAAAATGCAAAGCGTAAGTCCTAGGGCTGCCGGAATTCTCTTATACAATAGGCTAAAAGATGAGCCTAAATCTTCTCAAGACTCTATTGTAGGAGAGATAGCGTATAGAGCTAGTACTGAAGATAAGAATGCTCTTACAATTTTTGAAGAGTATATGTTTGAAAAGAACAGAGTTGAGAAGCTCGGTTTTTCAAAAGAAGATATTGTCGAAATGGCTGCAGGTATGCAGGACAAACTCGACAACACAAAGCAAGTTCTTGAGAAGATTGATGAGAAAAAAGTCAATAAGCGTCTCAACGAACTTTCAGATTTCCTTAACACAAACCTAGATAAACAATGAGCGTTAGAGCTTTCCAACAAAAAGTAGGTGCACTGCCTGATAACCTTTTCGGTACCAACACTATGAAAAAAGCAATGGAGAAGTACGGCTGGTCTGCCGAGCGTGCTGCCCATTTCTTTGCTCAGACGGCTCACGAGACTGGTGGTTACAAAGCATTTTCAGAGAACCTAAACTACTCTGCTGACGGGCTTAATAAAATTTTCCCTAAGTATTTTAAGAACGCAGGTCGTGATGCCAACGCTTACGCACGCAATCCTGAGAAGATTGCAAACGTTGTGTACGCATCTCGTATGGGTAACGGTGACGAAGCCTCTGGTGATGGCTGGAAGTACCGTGGTCGTGGTGCCCTCCAATTGACTGGAAAGGGTAACTACGTTGCTTTCTCTCAATACCTGAAGAATGATGAGGTTCTGAAGAATCCAGACCTAGTTGCTACCGAGTTTGCATTCGAGTCAGCTATGTTCTTTTTCGATAAGAATAAGCTGTGGGATATCTGCGACAAAGGTGTAACGAAAGACACCATTCTTGCGCTTACCAAGAGAATCAATGGCGGTACTCACGGTCTTGCCGATAGAGAGAAGAAGACGTTTGATTTTTACGCTAAACTGAAATGAAAAAATGGCTCTTATTCATCTCAATCCCATTACTAACTGGGTGCTCAGCAAACTGGCATTTAAAGAAAGCAATAGCGAAAGACCCATCGCTACTGAAAGCCACGACTGTAGTTGTGCGGGACACTGTGGTTGTTCCACCGATAACGGTAACTGACACTTTATTTATGCCGCAGACAGATAGCACTGCGGTATGGGAAAATGACTCTCTGCGAATCGAGTTCACCAAGATAAAGGATGAATCAGGTAGGGATAGAATCGTGTTTAAGACACAGATAAAAGAACGCTTTGTACCTGTCGAAGTAGAAGCTGAGTGCCCTCCTGTTGTGGAGTTTCGCCCTACGCCTTACCCAAAATACAAAGACTATCTGATTTATATATTAGCGGTCTCACTAGCTATCGTTAGTGCGCTGTACGTAATAAGAAAAAGATAATGGCTAAAGCACAAACAGCAACTCTTTTTAAGAAGAAGCCCAAGCAAAAGCGCCCTGGCGTTCACGCTAAAACGAAATCATCTCAGCTCAAAACATCTAAGCTTTACACAAAGCTTAATCGTGGGCAGGGATAAGAGTCGCTACGAAAGAGAGGAAAAGAAAGAAGGCCCCATTCACTATTGTGATGTGAGGCCTGTAGAATGTGATGGTAGCTGCGCCAACTCTAGTTGCCGTCTCGCCAATCGTCCCAATAGATAAACACGAATTTATCCGCCTTTGAGGAGGTGGAAGGCTTCGTGGTATTGGTCGTACTTGCCTCCTGGTGTTGTTCTGAGCTTTTGTTTTCCTTCAATTTCATTTGATGGTACAATCATATAAGTTTTTTCATCAATCAAGAAGAAAGCAAAGAAATCAACTTCGCCCTCAGAGTATACAGCTTTATGACTGAGTGTCCACAGATTGCTACTGCGCTTACTTTGTGCGCTAAGCTGCTTTGATTTAACCTGTATTCTATAGAACAGACCATTGTACTCTGTAATTACATCGTACCTACAGTCGTGTACTGCTGGGAAAGCTACATTTATCCCAAGCTCAATACACCTTGCGGCAAAGTGATATTCTCCGAAGGCACCTATTTGTGATGTTGACAGCATTATGCTTCGTAAAGCAGTCCGTCAATAAATGACGGGTCAAGATGACGTACTGCTCTTAGGTTTTTCTTTTCTTGTACTTTGGCTGCTTGCACCTCAGACTTGGAACTGTTGATTCCAAGGTTCTGGAAAATCATTACATTTTGATGAAGGACCTCATCAATTTGCATTTTTACAGATAGGTCGTTGTAGTACAACATATCACGGTTGTTTTTCTTCGGGGATGCTGCTTCCATATACGACAGATACTTCTTTTAAACGTTCAATCATTTCGTCGCATAAAGATAAGGCCCCACCAAGCTCCTCAGGAGTTAACGGGGCACCTTTTTCGTCGAAATGACTTTCGTAGAAATCAGACATCTTGTCGTACATCTGCGTCATAAAGAAGTTCAGATGACTAATGCTCATATCTCAAATAGCCTTAATTTGTATAGGTCTTTCTTTTGGTCGTTGTCAACTTTAATGACAAACTTCCTGAAGTGAGATTGATTGTCGTCAGCCACCCAGCTCTTATCTCTCAGCGTGTCGACAAACCACTTGTTCATAATAACAAGATTGTCAATGTCTTGACGTGAGTTAACAATAAGCTCAACTCCAAATACCTGAATAGGTGACTCTGGTTTATCAAGTGGCTCAAGTAAATCAGAAAACATCTTGTGATACTTCTGTTTTAACTTGCTTCGAACCGTCCAATGAGGAGATGAGTAAACCTTATTTAGGGTCACTACATCTTTCTCCCAGAGTATTATCCACTCTCTCACGAGTGTAAAGATAACATTTTATCGTTGAAAATCAAGCATTAACTTGAAATATTCAGCATACTTACTTCGTGGAAGTAGGTGAAGCTCAGAGTCATTACGGTCTCCACCCATAACGATTTTGTGGTTACCGTCAGCCACAAGCTCCCTAAGCTTCTCAGATTCAATCATATACATCTGATTTAGCTTTGGGTATAAGTAGATAAAGTAGTCGCTGGTTGTTGCCATAATGCCCGACGGATTACCCTTGAAGGATGTCTCAATCGCCATATTCCCAGTGTCTTCGTAGAGGTCAGTCTTGACTTCAAACGAAATAAGTCTACCGTCTTCGTGCTCTCCGTAGATATCAAACTCTTTTAGTGATGATGGCTTTAGCCACTTAAACTTGAAATTGAAGAACAGGAACATAGACACAACGTTCTCCCACTTCTTGCCTTCCTCAAGGTCTTCTTTAAACTTCTTGTAATCGCTCATCGTTTTCTCTTTGGAGCGCAAACACTTTTGCTTACAAGTGCCTCTACTCCAACATTGGTTCTAAGTATTCTGAAAAAAGGAATATCAGGCTCAATATCTCGGCTCGCCAAGACATCAAGTCTGCACTTTAAATTCCTCGTAAATCTTTTTTGAGAAGGCACAAAGTAACCTTCTTTATAAACAGTCTCTCTAAGCATAGTCCAAGCACACACAAGTGTTGGAACATAGAATGACCTATACACCTTGAAATCTTTATTCATCAAGTGTATGACTGCAGGTCGTGAGTTTTTAGGATTCTCAAACCTATGGAGGTTCTTCGCCAGCCACCGTTCGAAGATGGCTGGGCGAAAGAACTTGAATTCCCTTTGGATGTATTTATACGGTACCGGCATTAAAACGGTAGGTCGTCATCTTCAGCGGGGGTTACAGCATTCCCGGTCTCCGAAGATGGTTTTCCAATTGTTCTAACAGTGTTTGCAACGATGTCGGTGTAGTACTTACCCTCGTATTCACGAGTCTCAATCTCACCTTCTACGTATGCCATAGCACCCTTGACCAAACGTGCAGCGAGTGCAGATGGGTCGTTCTTGGAAAAGTACTTAACGTTGTGCCAAGTGGTTTTGCTTTCCCATTCGTTTCCTTTCTTGTAGCTCTTGCTTGTAGCAACAGAGAAAGAGATGAGGCTTGAATCGCCCTTGAGGTCTTTAACCTCAGCGTCCTTGCCGATATTACCTAGAATGATGACTTTGTTAATCATTGGAAGTAGATTTGTGTTTCGTTAATTTTATTTTTGATTCTACGTCTCATCACGTAGAGTTCCCTAATCTGATTCTCAACAGAGTCGAGGTCTGAAAGAAGACCAGAGTATGGCCTGTCGTCGTAACTAATTAAGAAGTCAAAGGCAGCCCTTGATTCCTCAGTAGTTAAGGCGTTAGTGCGGTACTTATCAATACCCAGTTTTTCGGCAAACGAAAGCTGGTTTTTGACCGAACGATAGGCGTGAATCACCGTAGCGTGGTCTTTGTGAAACAACCTACCAATTTGTGCAAATGATAGGCCTACATTCCGCTTGATTAAGAACATAGCTGTATGTCTGAAAACTCGGTATTTCTCAACACGAGATGTCATATACGGCTCCTCTTCTGTAATCATCAGAATGGTCTTCAATCGCTGAATAATTAGTTCAGCAGAACGAGAGTTTACAACTCCTTCGTAAATCATAATTGTATGTTAACGTAGTAGTCATTTACATCATCAGTGGCAAGAGCATCAAAGAAGCGCATATAGTTGTCTACAGCTTCATCTAATTTCTGCTTACCACGAGCAATAAAGTCAGCGTCAGCTTTCGCAATACCGACAGTAAAGTTCCCCTTATCTACGACAAGAAATATCATATTAGGGATGTCGAATCCAAGCGTGTAAAGAAACGCCTGGACATCATAATTATAAGTGTAGGCTGAGTGCCTAAACTCATTCACGTTTGAGGTAGTCTTCACATCAACAACAGCTTCTTTCTTGATGTTGATTGCATCAGCTTTCATACGGAAAGGAATACCTCTGTATGTGATGATGTTTGGGACTTCCTTCATAGGCGTAGACAGAAGCTCGATTGCTTCATTGCAACTCCATACTGCATCAACACAGTAATTCATTGCTCTATCTTCTTTCTCCAAGATGCACATTTTCTCATTGTAAAGAGCTTCTGCTTCTTTATAGATATTAGTGTTTCTTGTGCTAGCATCTACTACCTGAAAGCGTTCGTCAAACTTACTTGGTTCGAGAATCTTTGTGTGCAGTACGTTACCGAGTTTCATCTCGAGTGAGGGCTTTTCTTTGTGCCCCCGACTCAAGAGAAACTTCTTTGGATTTGGGAATAGCAGTTTCGTTGATGAAGACGATAGACATTTGTCAACTCCTAAGTAATCATAGTAGAAGTCATCATCAGTCATATTGTCGACCAACTCATTTACTAGCCACTCCTCTCCATTGAGTAGAGTTATCTTTCGGCTCATTTGCTGAGAGCTTCCTTGACCTTATTGTAGCCCTCTACGTTAGAGTCGGCATCGTAGGTAACAAGGCGCTTGAATACAGCGTCACCCTTTCCTGCAGCGATTGCTTTTAGCATCTGCTCTACAGTAGAATCCTCAAGCGCAGGTTTGCCTTCAGCTTGAGCAGGAGCTGCAGCTGGAGCGTCTTGCTTGGCGATTGCCATACCAACCTCATCAGCAGTAGCAATAGAAGTCTCGATGCCAATACCAAGGAAACCAAGAGCACGACCTACAGCAGAAGTCTCGCAGTTCTCAACGTAAGATGTTTGGTTGATGCGGCTTGATGCCTTATCCTCTTGAGCCATACCCTGAGATACCACGACACCTTCAGCATTTAAGATTGAGGCACGAATAACGCAAGAATCGGGGTCAAGGTGTATAAGTTCGGTATGTATTGAGTAACTCTTGAATTCTGGAAGAGTGCGAAGAGCTTTAACACGCTCTACCACCTCAACGTACTGCTTACCCTTGATGTTGGTGCTTTTAAATTTATAGCTAGACATTTTGTTTGAATTTAATTATTAAGCAAAAATAAACAAAAAACTGTTAAGTTCAAAATATATCGGGGTCAATTTCCCGACTTTCGTGAACTATTAGCGGCACTGGCTTAACAATTTCTTGTTCAAATGTCAGTGTTCGCTGCACAAGTTTCTCGTCTGGTATCAAGTGAGAGTAGATTCTATCTCCACCTGATTTCTCGTAGTAACGATGTCGTGAAACATCGTAATGTAATCTTATCTCACCCTGTTTGCCAATGCCCTCAGGCTTAATCTTATCCAAGTAAACGACAACTTCGTTCTCTTCGAAAGGCCGTTGGTTTTCATTATCAAACAGTCCCTTTGCTGGGCGCCATACAGAAATCATATTCATACCCTTTCTGTACCAAGCTTGCCCTCCAGCAATCTCTCGTGGCAAAGCACGAGGAAAGTATCTTATTCCACCCTCTTCCTTGACCTGCTGGTCTCGGACGTGAGTAATCAGACAATTGTGTCGTTCGTTCCTCTGAGCATTCTGGCGAAGCTTACCAAGAACCTTTTCAAGGTAGAGGTCTTGCCTGTCGCCGTCAAGCTCGTGGGAAAGCTCGTTCCACGGGTCAATGGTGGCGGTGTGTATTTTGACATTGTAATCTCTTTCAATGAAGTCTAAACAATCAAGAAAATCAGTTGGCGTAAATACCTTATCAGAAGGGTCAAGCACAATGAAGTGTTTCTCAACGAAAGCTTTTGCTTTCTTGTATTCTGCCTCCGTCATCTGATTTTTATAGTTATCATAAAAGTCACGACGTGCAGACATAGCCATCAACTTAGCGAAGACGTGCTTTGCGTCACCTGTTTCTGGTGAGAAAATAGCGTGTCGAAGCCCATAATTCTCAGACAGACCCACTAAAACCTCAAACCAAAACAGCGATTTACCCGAGTAAGGGCTGCCATATATATACGTTGTGGTGCCCATCAAGACAGTATAGTAGTCCCTGGCAGCATCAAAGCCAATATGATATCCCTTTCTGATACCATTGAAGTAGAGTTCATCTACTTCCTCAGCGATATCGGAAACAGTATAGTATATCTTTCCAAGTCGCTGTTCTGTAGTAGTCTCTATCTTCTTAATCTCACGGATGGGAAGGCCAACACCTTCTCTCATCCCATCATCTACGGCAAGAAACTGCACCTGTTCATCGTCCATACCAAGAAGTCTAACCTCTTGTCGGAGTAAATCACGTGCCTTGTCGTACTCAACGCTGCCGCCCGAGACATAGCCCCCCATTAATTTCGAAGCCCTAAGGATAGTGTCGTGGCGGGTGCCCGGGACGGCATTTCTTATCATCTCCAATGGCTTGGTAACCTTTCTCCAATCTGCCTCAATCTTTTCAGCTTTGGGCATATGTGGGAACGGAACCGCATCGAAGTTCACATAAATATCTGGGTCGTAACTCTCCCATAGAAAGCGAGATACATTCTTGCACTTTGGGTCAACATCATATCTGTTGATGATTTCCTCGTAGTGTTCTTTGTGTTTCGCTGGATTTTCAACCTGCATCAGAGCGTGAACCCCATTGCCTGATGTACTTGTCCAAGCTGCAACGATGTACTCATCTTCAGAGAGTTGCTTCTTCAGAGCTGGGACATCTTCAACGTGGTCGAAGTCAAGAGCTACAACACCCGAGTGTCGTATCAGAGAATCATCATTTCTCTTTGCGAACGTACCTGAGTAGCAAACGCATAGTAGCCCGTCACCTTTCTGTCGCTCACCATTACGTATCTGTTCGATAGCCTCTTTGGCTGCGCCACGTTTGATGCGGGCAAGTACCTGAACTAATTCAGTGTGGGTTGGACTTGTAGAGTTGGTAACGGAAGGGAAAACCGTGACCTTAGTGTTTCTAACACTCATTAGTACAGAATGTTAGACATCTGACTTCTTACAGACTCGTAAGCTTCTAATTCATCAACTTTTGCTTGAAGTCTCTTCGCTTCTTTTTCTAGAGCGTCGATTCTCAATAGCAGAAATTGTACTTGAGATTGATAAATGTTCATCTTTTTTTTCAATTTGGATAGACAGGAGTGAAAAGGCGGCACCTGCGATGAGGTAAAGTGCCGAGAATAACTTTGGTAATGCGCTGAATAGGATACCCATCAGCGATACAAAAGCTACAATTACAGTGAAGATTCTGAGGTAACGCATATGTATAGTGCGCCCAAAGGGACTCGAACCCTTATGCAACCAATTACAGTTTCAACTGGTTATGAGCCAGAGCTGATATGGGCGCAGAGTTTTATTCCTTGATAAATACTCCGTTAACCATCTTGCCCTTGCGGTCCTTGATTTCATCATAGGCAACAGCAAGGCAGTCGTGTGCGCTGAGTCCGCACTGCATAGCCAAGATGATTAGCGTAACGATTGAGTCGCCAATGCCATCCTTAAGCGCTTCTTGTTTGCCACGAGCAAGCGCAGCCATAGTTTCTCCGACCTCTTCCATCACCTTGAGAGCTTGCTTGCTCTTGATGCTTGGGTCATTGAGTCCTCGGTCTTTTGCCCATTGCTCAACTGATTCGAATAATTCTCCTGTTGTCATTTTGTTGGATTTAAGTATTGATTGTTAATGTATTCGCAAATAGATTCGATGTAAGCTGCCTCTTTGTTCATATTCAAGGACTCGAGTATAGACCTTGTTATGTCTAGCTCTCTCATTGCTTGAAGCTCTAAAGGCCAGTCATACTTGTCGGCAAAGTTAGACAGAATTGTTGTCGAAGCAACTGGCACAGACATCCGTCTTTTTGATTTTTCTCCTTTTATCGTTGGATGCTCACCGAGGTACGCTAAGTGGTCTGAGGGTTTCATTGTTGTGTTTCTAAGATTAGACTGAGTGCATTAACACACCCCTCCCAATACTTAGCCTCCGTGTCTCGGCGGCTGTATAGGCATACGTTGCGATTGTATTGAGCCTTTTTATACTGCTCAAGCAGTAGTTGTTTCTTCTGAATTTGTTCCATCGAACCAGTCGCTGTATTTCAAGCCGTACATTACATTAAACATTCTCATCTCTATATCTGCAAGCTTCTTGTTGAGCTTCATATTCTTTTGAAGATACTCCATCCCCCACTCTTTCCACTGCTCGGCCTGAGCAACGGTCATAGTCCAGTCGGTGTACCAATCATCTGTTCGTCCCTTGATGTTTTCATAGGTTACATTGTGGCCAGCAATCTCAAACATCTTGTTTATGAGGTCTTCACTTGCCTTGTTCCACTTCTCTTGCTTGGTTAGTCTCTTTGCCATAGGGAGTCATTAAATTAAGAAAACTGCTTGTTTTTGTATCGTTAATCGAATATTATCCGAATTGAGTTACATTCTATAACTTGCCAAAACTATGTGTTTATGGCACATTTGGCGAATTATATTCTGCTCATAACTATAGAGCCAATTACGTTGGCCGTCAATACTGCGAAGAAAAGTAAGATTATAATAGAAAGCCCAGCCGTAAAGTAATCTTTGTCTAAGTGCTTACCAAAAAACTTTCCCGTAACCATTGTGATTGCTACGAATGTTGCAATGCATAAAAGCCCAATTATAATTGCTGTAATTGTAATCATTTCATTTAGTTTTAAGTTTTTCTCGTAACAAATCGTATATGTTTTTTGTTACGAAGTTGGTTCCAGCAAAATCTCCCAGTAAGTTGTGTGGTCTTTGAAGCCAACAACCTTGCGGTCGATTCCTGCGACCTCAAGTGGGTAATCAATAGTAATGTAAGGGCCACCGCTGGGGTCTACCATAATGATGTCGTCCGAGTCGTTGTCGTATCCCATTCGGCAATACTTAAATGGACCACGCCAGTCTACGTTACCCTGCTCGTTAAGTGAGAAGGTGTACTTGTCACCGTATCGGTTGATGTATTCTTTAGTCTCTTCCATTTGAAAATTTGTTTGATGTGCTGCATACTGTGCACAATCGCTTGCCCTCCATTACTAACCCAAGCTTTGGTGTGTGCCACGTTTCTTCCTTGCATTTCTTGCAGCGCTGGAACCCTTGTGTTGTTGGTTCGTTCTCTCTGTACTTGCGTATCAGCTCAAAGGTTTTCTTGACATCAGCAAGCTTGTAGGTTTCTCCGACACGCACTGGATACCAAGCAATGGTGAAGCCGTAGTTGGCATCCCAATCTTCTTCGTGTACTCTGTTGCCATTTACTGAGCGAAGGTAAATCCAAGGGATGTTACCAGCAAGCTCAAGCGTTATGCCTATCTTCTTTAGGCGGTTG
>Ga0181343_1000485_pt1 | contig 17383 bp, 14 predicted proteins | sample Su13VDMLBSD_FD_130110 | JGI IMG/M metagenome (GOLD analysis project Ga0181343, IMG submission 130110) | Freshwater viral communities from Lake Michigan, USA - Su13.VD.MLB.S.D | ecosystem: Environmental > Aquatic > Freshwater > Lake | place: USA: Michigan | collected 2013-07-15 | reverse complement strand
GCCCTCGAAGGACGAAGCCAAACGGGAGCAGGAACTGCGCTCAATGGTGGTGTGGCTAAGCAGCCGCGCCGCATATCTGGAAGAGCAGCGGCTTGAAGTCGAGCGCATTGCACAAGAACAGGACGAGGAAGAAGTGATCATGCTGCTTCTGGCGGCCTAGTCCAGAAACCCGTTGGAAACGGCTTCGGATCGAGGTAGATTCCGGGGATGGAAAAGGTCACGAAGAAAGAGCTTGTTGAGGCGCTCTGCGAAGTCCTCAGCCATTACATCAACGATGGCGCCAGCGAAGATGGCGTGCAGCCGTTTGAAGACCTGATCAATCGCGCGCTCAAAGAGCAGGGTGAGACGATCACATTCTCGGACTACTACACGATGCGGGATCGGCCCACGGCCAAGAAGCGCGCCAAGCTCAAGGAGTTCGGCCAGCGCTATCTGCAGGAGTATTTCGGAGCTGCCACATTCTACCGAGCGGGCAAAGACCTATGACCGACGACACCAAGAAAGTCATGGCCGTTCTCGAAGCTGCCGCTGACAAGCTGGCAGACACGATGTTCATCTACGGGACAACGACCGTAGAGGTTGACGACGATAACGGCATCTTCGCGACGGTTGAGAACTTCGACGGCACTCCGAAGCGCGTCTACCTGTTTGGCGAAGAGGCGACTGAGCGCACGACGCCGAACTACTTCAAGCGTGCGCTTGGCGAGGCGAAAGACTGATGAGCGAGTACCGCATCAAGTATAACGGCGGGCGAAGCTACTCTGTCTGGCGCGATCTGCCGAACGGCAACACAAGGCGCGTCTGTAACAATCTTCGTTGGCGCTGGCTGGCTCAAGTTGTGATGGCTTGGCATGTGGGCAGGGAAGCCTGAACTAGCGCCACCCACAACTGAAACACCCAAAGCCTCGCCCTAACCGGCGGGGCTTTTTCACATCGCAAAGAACACCAAGGCCCCCGCTTCACCGCAGGGGCCTTTTTCGTAGCCGCCGCCGGGCTTGTTCCGGGCGCACGACCGCCGCCGGGTCTTTTCGGGCGTTTGGAGCTGACAACGTGAAAGAAGGATCGACCGACTTCCTGGACGAGTTCGACGCTCAGGACGCTGCCTCACCGCAGCCGTCAGAGCCTCGCAGCGAGCCGTCGAAAGACGCGCCACGCGACGAGAAAGGCCGCTTCGCCCCCAAGGCTGAAGATGCCCCGCAACAAGTCCAACAGGGCGTTAAACCCGAGCCAGTGCAAGCTGTCTCGGAGCCGGAGCCGCCAGCCGAGCAAGAAGGGTCACACGTCCCGGTTTCAGCGCTGAAAGCTGAACGGGCGAAGCGTCAGGCGCTTGAGGCCGAACTGGCCAAGTTCAGGCAGCCGAACGCCCAGCCGCAAACTCAATCGCAACCGCCCCCGAAAAGCCCGGAGTTCGCACCTCCGCAGGTCGATTGGGAGCAAGACCCGCAATACTTCGTCCAGTCACAAATCCACTCGATGCGTATGGAGCAGTCGAAGTTCTTCGCTGTCCAGCAATCGAGTGAGCAGGAAGTGGCTGAGGCGTGGAGCGCGTTCGACGCGGCCTGCAACACAGACCCCGCGCTTTCGGCCTACTCCGAGACCCTGATCAATCACCCGCATCCCATGGGTGAGGTCGTCAAGTGGCACAAGAAGCAGCAACAGCTTCGCCAGCTTGAGGACGCAGGCGGCCTCGACAAGTACCGAGAGCGCATCATCGCGGAATATCTCGCGTCCCAGCAGGGACAACAGCCCGCGACTGTGAACGCAGGCCCCCAGCGTCAAGCGCAACCGAGACCTGCTGTCCCGCCATCACTGGCGAACGGCGGAATCGGCGCGGCGGCAGCTTCTGAACCGACCAGCGATGATCTCGATCTCGATGGCTTTTTCGCGGAGGCGCGCAAACCCCGAAAACGCTAGGAGCAATTAGATGTCGTATACCACGACAGCAACTGAAAATACCCTCAAGAAGTGGGAAACCAACTACTTCAAGGAGTTCGTCCGCGAGTCCGGCTTCATGCCGTACATGGGCACGGGCTCGACCAACCCGTTCGTGGTCAAGAAGCAACTGATCGACGGCGGTCAGGTGATCTCGATCCCGCTTGTCTACGCCCTCTCGGGCGACGGCAAGGGCACGGACACGCTGGTTGGCTCGGAAGAAAGCCTCGTCAACCGTGGCTATGACCTGAAGCCGTTCTGGCATCGTCACGCTGTGGCGATGAAGAAGTCCGAGAAGCAGAACTCCACCATCGACCTCGCCAATGCGGCGCGCGACATGCTGAAGGTCTGGGACATGGACACGATGCGCGATGACATCATCAACGCGCTCTCGTCCGTGGCCGAAAGCTCGGGCGCCTACAACGAGCTGACCGGCCACGCCAAGGAAGTCACGTTCGCTGAAGCCACCACGGCGCAGAAGAACACCTGGGCTGCGGCCAACCAGACCCGCATCGTTCCGGGCGCCACGCTGAACAACTACAGCGCGACGTTCGCCACGATGGCCGGCAACCTCGACACGACCAACGACACGCTGACGGTCGAGAAGATCCAGCTCATGAAGCGCCTCGCCAAGAAGCGCGACAAGACCACGGGTCAGGCGTCCGTCCGCCCGATCCGCACGGGTGAGCAGGGCCGCGAGTTCTTCGTGTGCTTCGCCCACCGCTACGCCTTCCGCGATCTTGCGGCCGACATGGAGACGATCAACCTCGACGGTCGCCCCCGCAATGTCGATGACAACCCGATCTTCCAGGACGGCGACCTTCTGGTTGACGGCGTGGTCATCCGCGAAATCCCGGAGATCAACGACTACGGCTCAATTGGCGCTTCTTCGGCAACGGTTGTTCCGGCCTACTTCTGCGGCGCTCAGGCTCTGGGCATCGCATGGGGTCAGATGCCGCGCGTCACTCGCCGGAAGGAAGACGACTACGAGTTCATCGACGGCGTGGGCACCGAGTCGCTCTATTCCGTTGAGAAGCTCCGGTACATCCCGCCGGGCGGTTCCTCTGCCGTTGATTACGGCATGATCACCGGCCTCTTCGCCACCGCTGCCGACTAATAGGAGCAATCAACATGGCTGCGTATCAAGCAACTGAGTTCTCGGCTCCGGTCGTCCACTATCTGCGTCGCAACGTCAGCGAGGCGGATGAAGGCGGTGGCGCGCTCACGGTTGGCGTTCTGCCTGCCGGCGCCATCGTTGTCGGTGCTGGCATCATCGTGGCGACGGCCTTCAACGGCACGTCCCCGATTGTCCAGATCGGCACTTCGGGCGATGCGGACGGCTTTGCCACCAACCTTGCGTTGGGTACGGCTGGCAACATCGTCTGGGACGAACTCGCAACGTCGAACGATCTCTATTCGACTTCCGAGGTGACCGTCACGACGACCGTGACCGCGACTGGCAACGACAGCACGGCCGGCTACGGCGTTGTGTACGTGTCGTTCATCCCGAACAACGGCAACGGCCGATCTTCGTAACGACTGAAAACTGAACGACTGGATGGCGGGGGCTTCGCGGCTCCCGCCATTTCCACAACTGGAGACACGACATGGCCAAGGCTATCGAAGTTCCGCAGACCTACGTTTACGCGGCGAAGATTCCGGCCGCCAAAAAGATCAAGGCCCTGACGTTCCGCACGGGCGTTCCGATGGTCCTGCACGACCCCAAGATTATCCGCCTCGTCGAGCGTCTGCCGTACATGCAGAAGGTCGAAGGCGGGGAGGCTATCCCGCTGGCCAAGGCGCGCAAGCCGCTGGCGAAGGCTGCTGCATCCGAAATCCCGACAGACTGGCAAGGCCAGCACTGGAAGCGCCGCAAGGCATGGGCGAAGGCGCTGAGCGGGTCGGAAGTGACCGAGCTGGCCGAAGCTGACCGCATCATCGCGGAGCACATGGGCGCGTCTGTGAGCGAGCCGGTGATCGAGCCAGCCCCGACGCAAGAACTGGTTGAGGCGTAATAGATGGCTGATGCCACGCTAGCAGAGATGCGCAACCGCGTACTCGAAAAGCTGTTTGTCCTGGTCGCAGGAGAGACAGCGCAAACCGAGGATGCGGTCACGGTCGAGAAGGTCATCGTCTCGACCAATGAGGAACTGCGCGAGAACGAACTCTGCTACTGGTCGGACAGCGCAACGCCGCAATATCTGGTGGAGCATCTGGCGGCCTATTACGCCTGCTTCCTCGCCAATGACTACATGAGTGCGCAGGAAGCCAACGCATTCAGGCAGGATCATTTCGGCTTTTCGCTTGCCAAGATCAGGGAACTGACGGCTGGCAAGAAGCGCATCGCTGAGCCGACGCGCGGGACTTACTTCTAGTGCGCGTTCCCATGGCGACAGGAGCGGCGGCATCGCAGGTTGTTGGCCTGCCCGAGAAGCGCTGCCATAACCTGTACGAGGAACCCAACCCGAACGATCCCGACAAGCCGTTCGTGCTGGTCGAGACGCCGGGGAGCCTGAGACGCAACACCTATGCAGCGGCCTGCCGTGGCATGTGGCAGGCGGACGGGTTTTCGTCGGGCAAGGTGCTGGTTGCTCACGGCTCCACGCTGGCGACGTTCGACCCTGCGACCAATACGGCGGGAACGCTGACCGGGTTCCTGCCCGGAACGGATCGGGGTGATGTGTCCTTTGCCGAGAACGGCGCTGTGCTGCTGTTCGATGGCAAGATGGCATTCTCGGATGGGACGTATGTGCGGCGCGCGACGGATGGCGTGCTGGATGATCCCAACCTTGTGATCGGTTCGACCACGACAGCGGTTGCGACCGGCGCGTTCGACTATTCGATCAACGGCACGACCTATTCCAAGGCAGCTGTGGCGGCAGGAACGGCCCCCGGCAACGATGTGGTCCCGCTTGGCAAGTATGGCGCTGTAGCGCTGGACATTGGTGCGGACGGGACGATTGACGCAATCGAGGCACCCGCCAATGCGACGGGCTATGCCACGGCTTCGGCAGCGTCTGCGGCTCTGCCTGTCCCGGCTGACGCTCATATCCGCATCGGCTATGTGACGGCGAGCAAATCGGACGGGGCTTTCACGTTCGGCACGACTGCTCTGAACGCGGCAAACACGACTGTTGCTTACTCTGACAGCGCCGTGAACGAGGCGTTTTCCGATCTCCTGACGGATGCGGGGGCTACGGCCTACACATCGGTTGCGACCTTGGGTCAGCGGGTTCTGGCGACGTACAAGAACCGGTTCATGTTCGGGACGGTCGGTACATCGTTCGACACGCTGCGGACAACGAGCGCGATCAACTACTACACGGCGGAACAATCGCCTGACGACATCATCGCCGGCCGCGTGCTGGGCGAACTCTACTACCTGTTCAACACCAAGACGATTGAGGTCTGGGGCCAGACGGGATCGTCGGATGATCCCATGTCGCTTCAGCAGGGCATGACGCAGCAGATCGGCTGCGCGTGCCGTGATGGCATCGTGGCGACGGACAACAGCCTGTTCTTCGTGGACGATGCGTTCAATGTGCGCAGGCTGGGGCAGGGCGGATCGCCCATCATCTCGGAGCCATGGGTCAGCCGCAAGCTTCGTGAAGCAGGCGCGACCAGCATCGTGGGCAAGACCTACGAGGATGGCGGGCATATCTTCGTCAGCTATCGCACGCCGGATGGCTGCTACATTTTCGACGTGCTGACCAACCGCTGGCACACGCGGGGGACCAACCTCACCGATACCTGGCGCTATACCGATATCGTGACGGCCTCGGCCCGCGTGTTCGTGTGCGATGACACAGGCCAGTTCGATGAGATGAGCCGTGATTACGCCTCCGAGAGCATGGCTGACGTCTCGACCATGGGGACGGAGATCGTTCGGGAGTTCACCGCATTCATGAGCGGGGCGCCGGATTCCTACCCGGTGACGAGCGTGAGGCTTGAGAGCGCCAAGGGTATCGGCCTTGCGACAGGGCAGGGATCTGACCCCATCGTTCGGATGCGCCTGTCAGTTGATGGCGGGAACACATGGACCAGCAGGCGTGATCGCAAGCTCGGGGCTGTTGGCGTCTACGACCAGCGCACGGTCTGGCGCCGCAATGGGCGCACGGGGCTGCAGGGAATGCTGTTGCAGTTCCAGAAATCCGACCCGGTGAAGTGCGCCTATCTCGGCGTTGTGGTCAACGAGGACTGATATGGCGCGCACGCCGACAGTCCCGCCAATGTCTCAGCCGCTTGTGGACAAGGATGGGCGCTTGACGCAGCCCTGGTACAAGTTCCTGACGGGCGAGCGTGAATACTCGACCAACGTCAACACGGGCGTCAACCGTGCGCGAGCGGAGGCAGCGGCGGCGCAATCAACCGCAAGCGCAGCAAGCCAGACAGCACAGGCGCAGGCCAGCAATTCGTTTACCGTTACGCTGAACGTGCCGTTTCTTTATGAGTTCTCAGAGAACGGCGGGACGCAGACGACCGCATCCGCCACGGTCACGGCCTCGGGCGGGACGTCTCCCTACACCTACGCATGGAGCAAGGTCAGCGGCGACACGCTGACGCTGAGTGGGGCCAGCTCCAACAACACCACATTCGCAGGCGATCCTTCGGCTGATGCCGATGGAACGCTGACGGCTGAATACAAATGCACGGTCACGGACAACGTGGCTGCAACCGCCGAGATCGTTATCGGCGTCACCATCGTTTATCTAGGGGTGTAGTCCATGGACCCGTTTACAGCGGCCCTGATCGCCAGTGTCATTGGCGGTGGCCTATCTGCGGCTGGCAGCGTGGCGGGAGCCAATGCGCAGGCGGATGCTGCGAAGGACTCGGCTGCTGTCCAGAAGCAGATTTACGAGGATCAGGCGCGGCGGAACGAGCCTTGGCGGCAGACTGGCCTCAATGCGTTGAACTTCCAGAACGCATGGCTGGGACTTCCGGGCGTCTCCGACAATGGCGCAAGCTTTGGCGGCTCGGATCGGCTGATTGGCGGCGGTGACGGTGGGGATCAGTGGACGGCGTACCTCAACGCCAACCCCGATCTGCAGGCCGAATGGTCACGCCTCACCACGCAGAGCAAGAACCAGTTCAAGAACCCGCAGGAATACGCCCAGTGGCACTACAACACGATGGGCAGGAACGAGGGGAGACAGCTCCCCGAGGTTTCCACTCCGACGCAGGAAGAAACGCAAGCTGCAAGTGCTGCTGGTCAGGCAAACGTCTGGGACACCATCAAGCGGAACCCGCTGTGGACGGCGGCGACCGAGGGCTTCCTTGGCGTTGACGTTCCCGAGGTCAATGCATCGTTCGCGACGGGCGGCAAGCTTCTGTCAGGCGCGCAGTCCAAGGCGCTGCAGGATCGCTCCACGGCGCGCAGCTACAACGCGCTGGGCGACATTTACAACCAGTACGGCGGCATGAGCGGTTCAGGCTTCCAGGCCACGCAATCGACCAATCAGGCTGCGGGCGCGATGGGCTCGAATGTCGGCAATTCGATGATGGCGCGCGGCAATGCGCTGGCCTCTGGCTATGCCGGTGTTGGTAACGCTGTCGGCAACGCGATCAACGGCGCGTCGAATGCCTACTTCATGTACGGCCAGAACCCGGCCGGCGGCTCGAAGGGTTCGCAGCCCTACACGGGCGGGGGCAAATACTGATGGCCAACGCGCTTTCCTACACCCTGCCGGAGCAGGAAAACCCGCTGTCTCCGATCCCGTCCGCGCCGACCTTTGGCGGGAAGCCGCAGCCCCAGATGGGCGCGGGAAATGCGGCCATGCCATCGAAGAAGGCGAACGCGCTGACGATGAAAGCCCCGAAGGTGGCCCCGCCCGTGATGCCGCAGAGACAGAAGCCGCGTCCGATGGGCTCGGCCAGCCCCAACGCGCTCGCTACGGCGTTTGGATCGCAGCAGCAGAAGCCTGACGCGATGTACGCCTTCATGGACACGCTGCAGCGGACGATGGACCCGGCAGCGGCGGATGCGCGCGAGCAGCGCATGACGACCCAGCAACAACAGAAGCTTCAGCAGGGCCTTGCATTCGTCCAGCAGATGCAGGCGCTTCCTGCTGAACAGCGCATGGCATTCGTCCAGCAGGGCGCGGGACAGTTCGGGCTTGGCCAGACCCAGTTCGACGCAAACGCCTTCACGGATGAGGCGCTGGCGCAGTCCATCGCGACGCTCTCAGCCCAGCTTGGTCAAGGCCCGACAGCCCCCGAATACATGAACCTTGGCGGCGGCAATGTGGGGATGGTGCGGGATGGGAAGTTCTCGCTCGCACGCGAAGCGCCCGAAGAGGCCAAGCCCACATGGGAAGAGGTCAACGGCCGTATCATCGACAAGAACGACCCGAAGAAGGTTCTGGCGGACTACTCGGATCAGGACCCCGAGCAGGGCGTGAAGTGGGAAACGGAGATGGATGCTTCGGGCAACATGTTCCAGGTCAACCCCTACACTGGCGAGAAGCGCCCGCTTGGAATGCGCGGTCGCGTTCCGGGTGCTGGCGACGGTAGCGCGGCGAAGCCCAGCTACACTTACAAGGAAGTCAACGGCAGGCTCATGGCGATCAACGAGGCAAACCCTCGCGACATGATCGACCTCGGCCCGGCTGGCTCTGGCGTTCCCGCAATGACGCCGATGCAGAAGAAGGTCGATGAGAACTGGGCTGGAACGCTGGTCGAGTGGGCCGATGGCGGAAGCTCTGATTTCGTCAAGCAGATGAGCCAGCTCGACTATGCGATTGGCGAGATGGAGAAGGCCGTTGCCAATCCGGGTTCTGTTGAACTGTCGGGTCCTGGGAACAACCTGTTCCCAGGCGGCCTTGGACGCGCTCAGTTCGGCCAGCATGGCTTGAAGGTGCAGCAAGCCGTTGAAGAAGTCGCGCAGCGTAACTTGCGCGCTGTTCTTGGCCCGGCCTTCACAGCGAAAGAAGGCGAGGGCCTGATTGCTCGTGCTTATGATCCGTCGATGGAAGAGGGTGAAAACCTCAAGCGGGTGAGGCGCCTCTACACGCAGATGAACATTGCCGCGCAGCAGAAGACTGACGCGATGAACTACTACAACGAACACGGCTCGATGATGGGCTATCAAGGCCACATCCCGACGCTGGCGGACTTTGAAGCCGCGCTGGACGATGAGGACAACGAGGCCGCCAAGGCCAGCACTCCCAAGCCGCAAGGCGCAAGCACTTACGGGTCGATCCCATCGGCGGCGCAAGTGCCGGGACAGGGCGGGTTTCAGTGGGGCGCTCCGACAAAGCCCGCCCCGCAGGCGCAGGCGCAGAACGACACGCCGCCGCCCGGAATTGACCCGGAACTCTGGCAGTACATGGACCCCGCAGACAAGGCGAAGTTCCGTCGATGAGCACTCCCAAGCTGATCTCCGATACCGGGCTCTCGCCAGAGCAGGAACAAGCCCTCGTGCTTGCTCGCGCTCGCAAGCGTCGCGCTGAAGCCGAGGCGGCCAAGCCCGCTCCGGTTGCGTCGAAAGCGCCTCCCGCGCCTGTGGCGAAGCCGGGTCCGGCTGTCCCTGCGTCTGGAATGGGGGCGATGGGCTCGCGCGCTCCGGCTGATGCTGCGGCGTATGCAGCGACGGTTCCGCAACCCGTCTATAGACCGGATGGAACGGCTGTTCAGAGCGCTCCACGTGGGTTCGACATGGCTCCGTCCAGCCCGCAGGCGCGTCGCGACATGGTGGGCGCGACGCCTCCGCAGACGCAGCCGATGGCCGCTGCACCGGGCGCGCAATACTCGTGGACGCCGCCTGCCGGTATGGGAGATCCCGCCTCCTTTGCCGATGCGCGGGCGCGCATGGATGCAGCCGCGAAAGCGGAAGCAGATCGTGTGGCGGCTGAAGCCAAAGCGGCTCGCGAAGCGCAGCTTGCCGCTGAACGGCGCGAAGCCTCACGCGCTTACGGCGCCGGCATGGACATGATCATCTCGACCGATGACCAAGGCCAGCTTCGTCCGGGGTCAGGTGCGGATGCCGATGGCAGCAAAGGCATTCTGACAAGTCCGCAGCACGGCGCGAATGCTGTAATCCAGGCAGCGGAATCCGGCCTGAATTTATGGCCTGACGCCTTGAATGGCGTTTTCCGGAAGCTAACCGGATCGGGAAACGGTCTGGGCAACTTCAACCCGGACATTGTTCCCCGTTTTTCGCTTCCGAAGGTTCCGATCCCGGAGGGCATGGAGTCATTCAGCGGTAGTATTGGTGAAGGTCTGGCCCAGTTTCTGCTGTCGCGGAAGCTTGTCGGGTCAGTTGCTCCGGGCGGCGGCCTAGCGGCCAATCTCGGCAAAGATGCGGTGGCCGTTGGCGTTGGCTTTGATGGTTCGACTGGCCGTATGGCCGATATGTTCGACCTCAATGCGATCCCCGAGGGGCCGCTTCGTGACTATGCGCGCTTTCTGCAAACGCAACCCGATGACTCCCCCATCGTTGGCCGCTTCAAGAACATGCTTGAAGACATGACGATGAGCGGCCCGATGCTGGCGCCGCAGAGCGTTGTGCGTGCCGGGCAGGCTGTTGGTAACGCGCTCACCCCAAAGCCCATGACGCCCGCCAACGCAGGTGGCGCTGGCGTGCAGGCCGCTATGGCGCAATCGCGTGTTGCTCCGCAGGTTTCCCCCGTCCAAGCGCCTCCTGCGGCTCAGGCGGCCCCCGAAGCCCCGCAAGCCCCTCCAGCATCACCCGGAGCAGTCCCTCCTCAGCAAGGTCCGGCTGGGGCCGCTCAAGGAGCGACGCAGCCGCCGCCCGTGCAGCCGCCTCCCGCCGCGCCGGTTGGTATGGCTGTCCCGCCGCCAGCTACCGCAACGCAAGCTGCTTCATCGGCCGAAGTCCAACTCCCCACGCTGACGCGCGCAGAAAAACGCGCCGCTGACATCCTCATCAAGCGCCTTGAGGCTGATGGTGTGTCATGGGATGACGTGAAGCGCGTTGCTGCGTCTATGGGGCGTCGCGGAGATAGCGGCGTCTACGAGACGATTGGCGAACTCGTTGCCTACGTCGATGGCTCCTCTGGCGCCAACATGCGCGGCCTGCAGATGGCTGGCGGCACTATTCCAGGCGCAACGCAGGAACGCATTGTCGGGCGAGTTGCCGAGAATGATAAGCTCCTCCCCAAGCGTGTTACACGTGCGGGCACTCGCGCAACCGGGCAGATGGCAGAGAATGCCGTTGATACACTGCAGGCGCTTAACCAGCGGCTTCGCACGGAATCCGGGCCGCGCTACGAGACGTTCTATTCCGCTCCGGTTGATCCGCGAGTGTTTGCCAATGAAGTCCTGCCGATCATTGACACCGAAGCGGGGCAAATTGCGGCCCGTCAGGCTCTTACCGCGATCAGGGGCAAGGAAGCCCGTCTGCGCGCTCGCGTCTCTGGCGGCAAGGCGTCTGCTGGTCAAACTCGTGAACTGGAACATGCTGCTGAAGCGGCACGCTCGCTAGGAGCATATCTGCGAGAGGGAGAATTGCGCGCGCTCGTGGCAAGCGGAAAGGCTAGCCCAGATGACATTGCTGAACTTGGGCAATTGTCGGGGCCGCAAATTCCCTCACCCTATGCACTGAACCGCATCAAGCGCGCCTTTGACAACCAGATCGAGGCCGCAGGGCAGGGATCTGAAATCGCCAAGGACATTCGCGGCACGAAGACCGACTTTGCCGATGGCGTCAGCAACGCCACCGGAGGCAAGTATGGCGAGGCGCTGGGCTTCTATGAGGGCAACAAGCGTCTTCGGACCGCGTTCGATTTTGGCAATGGAGCGCTGACTAAAAAATCATGGCAACTCAAACTGGAGATGGATGAGGGCCTTCAGGGTCGTGCGTGGTCGGGTGGCGAGATCGAGGCCATTGCCATGGGCGTTGCCCGTCAGATCGAGGACATGATCGAGGCGAACGATCAGCGCGCCCTGACTATGCTGATCAAGGGCAAGGCGCTGGAAAACCTCGCGACCGCGCTGGGAGACCCGAAGGCTGCCGCCCGTTTCGAGCAGTCCATGCGGAGGCTTGCAGCAAACCGGGAGTGGGGCCGGCGCGTTGCCAAGGGCTCCGACACCGCGATGCGGCAGGCGTCAGTTGCAGAGATGGCGACTGAGGCTGATGATGCTGTCCTGCGTAACCTCGACAGGATGGACAAGACGCAGACCCCGCCAACGCCGTTCGGGCTGGGCTGGGATTTGCTTGTCTCACCCATCATCCGTGGCGCGAAAGATTCCTACCAGCGTTTCAGGTACGCGGGTCTGCACGACCCGGAGGTCAACAAAATCCTGGCCCCGATCCTTGGCGATGCGGCGACGCCGGAAACCCTCAAGGCAGCAGACCGGATCATCAGCGCTCGCCTTGCTGAGAAGGCTCAGAAGCAAGGTCCGGTTGCCATTGGGTATGGATCGCCGCCGAAGCCCAAACCGGCGGCTCCATCTGCCAAGCCCGCCCCGAAGGCGAAGCGCTCGCCCACGGGCAACAAGCTCAAAGCGCCCGGCAAGCCCCCCGCCAATACAGGAGGCAAGAAGCCCCCGCAGTCGAACTCTCCCGCCTTCATTGGAAGCTCGCTGGCGAGCGGCGTAGGAGCGGGCGGTGTCACCTATGCTGCGACTGGCGATGAAGAACTGGCGATGAAGGTTGGCATCGGCGCTGGCCTTGCTGGCGGCGTTCTCGGCAACCGTCTCTCCAAGATGGGCGGCTCCAAGCCCAAGGCGGTCAAGCCTCCTCCAGGGGTGCGCGTCGATGCTTCGTCCAACGTCCAGCGAGGCCCGTGGAAGCCCGGTGCGCCGCGACCCAAGCCTCCGTCTGCGGGTCAGGAGCGAAGGGCGCGCCTCCAAGAACTGCGCGAAATGGGCATCACAGCTAAGCAGGCGCGACAGATAGACGATATGTCGCCGGAATCCATCAAGGGCAGGGGACAAGCAAGTCCAGACTTTCAGCGAGGCGTGCAAGTTGCTACGCTGCGCGGCCAAAAAGTACCAGATGCGGAGATTGCTCGCCAGCTTGGCGTGACAGAAGGCGTCGAAGAACTCGACCGGCTCGAAGAACTTGTTGGAGCCTACGACTGGGGCCATCCAGCAATTCGACCGGAGTTCTATGCTGGCACGCCTAGCGCGCTCAAGCCGTCCGAGATCATGGAGCTTCGCCAGCGTCAGGCCAAGCGCGAGACCGTAACGCCGTTCCGCAAGCCTCCTCCGGGAGGCGGGGTGAAGCCGCCGCCTGTTGGGGCGAAGGCTGGTGCGCCTCCGTTCAAACTCGTAGAGGGCGCTGAGGTTATCGACACAAGCGGCTGGACGCCTGCTGTTTTCAATTCGCAGCGCGCGGAATTGAACAAGATGCTGCAAGAGCGTCCCAAGCTCAGCGGCCAAGCTCTTGCGGAACTCGACAGCGAAATCACCTCCCTGCGCAACGCGCTGGACCCGCCCATTGCGCCAGAGTTTGCTGACGTTCCCATGGCCTCCAGATTCAACGCTCCCGTTGAGCAGCCTTGGCCCAAGGGAAGCCCTGCGGATACAGCGATCAAGAAGGCCATCGAAGGCAAGAACTGGACGGTTCAGTCAGTCCCGCTCGCGAAGGTCATCCCGACGCAGGATAGCGTGTTCTTCGACTACGCCAAAGCCGCTGGACGGTATGCAGGCGACGACCGGCTTCCCATCGTGGTCAAGCAGGGCGATCAGTATTTTGTCGCTGATGGCCATCACAGGCTTATGGCGCAGGGCGGGGCGGATCAGGTCCGCGCTCGTGTGATCGACCTCGCACCAAGCAAAGGACCGGGAGGAAAGCCGCCTCCGGGGACGAAGCTGAGCGCATTCCCGGGAGCGGATGAAGGCTCAAAGCTCCCCATGGATGAAGCCTCGCGAATGCAGCGGGCTAGGGGGATGGGGTTCGATGTAGATGCGCCGCTGTATCACGGGACGAACGCGGACTTTGACGAGTTCCGTGTTTCGGAAGATGGCAACTTCGGACCGGGCGTTTACCTCACGCGCAATCCGAGGGATGCGTCTCAATATGCTGGCGCAACGGATGGCGCCAATGTGCGGCCAGTCTATATTCGTGGGCGTCTTGCCGATGAGGAAGCGTGGGGCGATGCGATTGAGAGCGCAAGTCAGAAATCTCCCAACGCTACGACTGAAGAATGGGACCGACAGGCGGTCGCTATGCTCAAGAAGCAGGGATACGCGGGCATTGATGGCGACGGGCAGATTTCCATCTTCGACCCGTCCAACATTCGCGGCAAGTTCGCCAAGTTCGACCCCTCCCAAGAAGGAAGCAGCAAGCTTCTCTCAGCCTTCCCCGGTGGAACAGCAGCCCAAGCAGCATCAGGAGCAGGAGGGGCCTACTACGGCTGGAAAAACCCTGTCGATGCTAACGAGGATGGCGTCATTGACGATCAGGACAGGGCGATCACAGCGACGACGCTTGGCCTTGGCGGCCTGACGGCTGCGGGTCTTGCGCGCAACGCTCTCTCCCGTGGACCGCGTGGGGTGAAGCCCTCTCCCGCTTCCAATGCATTTGGGGGAGGGAAGGGGAAGCCCAAGCCGGAACCGCGTCCCGTTCTCGGAGGCCGCGTCATCAAGCAGGTCCAGCAGGCGGCCAAGTCGCTCCCGCCAGAAGTCCGCAACAAGCTGGCAGCCAATGCCCAGCTTCCGGCCGGCGCCCGCAAATCAGCCGTCGAAGCTGCTGGAGACGATCCGTCCATCTATCGCATGGCCGCGCCGTTCCAGAACGCGAAGCCCGGCCCCATCATGCGGCAGGCTGAACGTGTGCCCACAATCACTGGCAAGAGCGCTTTCCCGCGTCCGGCAAACCCGATTGATGAAGGCGTCAACGCCAGCCTCGACCGTATCGAAAGGAACGTTGGCCCGCCCCGCTCGCTGGACCCCATCGCAGAAGCCGCAGGCATTGCCGAGAGGCGCAGACGTGCAGCCGTTGCTGAGGCTAGCCGCTGGAACGCCAAGGTCAACACGCAGACCCGCGAAGCGCAGGGCTTGCCCGATATGCCTGTCCCGAAGGCCCTTGCTCGCAATGAGCAGGAGGCGACCGAACTGGCGATTGCAGCGAAGCGAGCGCTGGCAGCGGCCAACCTGGAGACGACCTCCGCTCAAGAGGCCCGTGCTTGGGCCGAACAGCGCAAGGAAGCCATCATCGAAGCTCTGCTTGGGCAGTCCGATGGTGCGAAACCTGTCGGGGTAATGGCGACGCGGATGCAGGTAGGCGGCGCCAGCAGCAAGACCCCGCCGGTACGCCCGCCCAAGCCCGTCTCATACCAAGACGCACGGGACATGGCCGAACTCCTGTTCGACGCCGACAATGCCAAGATGCTGGACGATGTTCTGTCCGGTCGCGTCAAGCCGAAGAACCGCGACGATCATCACATGGCGCTTCTGATGCTGGGCGGCGCAACAGGGCTCGGCATCACCGGACTGGCAATCGCCAACGACGCCCCCGAGCGGACGCCACCAAAAGACAACTACGACCCGCAGCAATACATGACCCCGGGCGACCCGCGCTATGTCTGGGACTGGGACAAGATGAAGACCAACCGTCAGGCAGTGCAGGCCATTCAGGTCAACCTCAACGCTCTCCCGCCAAACGCAGACGGCGCTCGCTACAACCTATCCGTCGATGCATGGGGCAAGAAGACCGAAGCCGCGCTGAAGCACTGGCAATACGAGAACAGGTTCAATCCAGATGGAGCGATGACAGCTGAGCAGTGGGAGCTGCTTGATAGCCAAGCCCTTGCAGCACGCCGAAACGAGCCAGCCCGCACGGGACAGCGTAGATAGCCGCGATTACCAACATCACCTTGCTCGCCTGCGTCATGCGCAGCCTGACGACACAATGGCGACCGAAGAAACCCATCCCAGCGCCTCCATAGCGAAGCGCGAAGCATAGCAAGTTCATTAACTTTCGTAAACGCCTACCGAAGCTGTGCGCTTGAAGGGCAAAAGCCGTCAAAGAGCAGGGCGTAGTTCTTGCCCGCGTAATTGTAGATACACTCCCACATCATCGCCCCCGTGATTGTCTGGACCTGCTTTGACTGCCCGGTCCAGTGGGCCATCACGCCTGCATTGTTTGATTGCGTGGCTGGGGCGGGGTTCATCGGCCGAACAGGCAATTGATAGGGCGGTGGAGCATTCCGCGCTGGCGCTGCCGTGTTCCCCATCGTTCTCCAGAAGGCTTCCGCAGTTCGCGGGTCTGACGAACACGCACCGAGCGCGAGCAACGACGCGACGCCGATCACAAATCTCATCTTAGCCCCCTGATCCAGTCAGGCGGGCATCGAACCATCAACCACGTCGAAAAGTCAAACGCCCTGCCGTTTCCCGGCGGGGCGTTTTCATACCTGCACGAAGGAAGACACCTATGGCCGGCGTCCCGCTGCTAGTCCCTGCGCTTTTTGCGGCAAACGGTACATCGCCCGCTTCTGGCGCGAAGCTGTATTCCTTCATCAAAGGCACCAGCACTCCGCAGTCGGCATACACCGATGATGGCCTGGTGACGCCCGCCGCTAACCCGGCCGTCGCCAACAGCCTTTCCGCCAAAGTCATTTATCTCGACCCTGCAAAGAACTACGATCTGGTCGCCAAGACTTCTGACGACGCGACGACGCTGTTCAGCATTACCTACAATGCCAGCGTCGCTCTGGTCGCGCTTGGAACGGGCTGGGAGGATGTTCTTGAACTTCCCGCCGCTGGCATTCTCGATAACCTCTCGGGCATTCGCTTTGTCTCCAACAACGCGGCCCTGACTGCGCTGACGACTGCGACTGGCCTTGCGGATAACGCGGTTTACAAGACGCTTGGCTACTCGACAGAGCGGGACGGAGGCGAGGGGTTCTGGGTCTACGACTCGGCTTCCACAGCCACGGCAAACATCGGAACGGTTCTTGCCATCGACGGCGGCGGGACGGGGCGGTTCTTCCGCCTGCATGATGGTTGGGTGTCGCTGGAAATGTTTGGCGGCGGGACGGTCGCTAACGGCTTTGCATCCTGCACCACGGCGTACAATGCATGGGTGACGGCCATCACGGCCGGGACGGCGCCCAAGACGCTCCGCTTCGCCAAGGACGGAACTTACCACTGGGAGACAAAGCCCTCTAAGCTGGAGGATCTGAGTTCTGTCACGATCTACGCTGATGGCATTCGCGTTGTCGTCACGCGCGGGTGGGATTCGGCCTCCGATGTGAAGGAGGCAATCTTTCACGCCTATGGATCGACGCAGCTTGTGGCCTATGGCTTTGCGGGCGGGACAGCGGCGGATGGCTCCTATGGCGGGGCTATCGTCACGCTGGAAGCCACATCGTCAGCCGCGCCTGATTTCTCCAACCTGCAAGACCTTTACCTGACGAGCTACGGGAGCGCGTCGGCCAAGACAATCACATCAGCGACGGCGGCGAACCCCGCCGTGTTCACCAGCGCAGCGCACGGCTACTCCAACGGGGATACGGTCGTTTATCTCTACGGCCTCGGTGGC
>Ga0181343_1000484_pt1 | contig 17396 bp, 26 predicted proteins | sample Su13VDMLBSD_FD_130110 | JGI IMG/M metagenome (GOLD analysis project Ga0181343, IMG submission 130110) | Freshwater viral communities from Lake Michigan, USA - Su13.VD.MLB.S.D | ecosystem: Environmental > Aquatic > Freshwater > Lake | place: USA: Michigan | collected 2013-07-15 | reverse complement strand
GCAGCTTGTGCTGAGCGGCGGGGTCAACGACATGGAGCGGTATCGTTATCTGATGGGGCGCTTGGAAGGTATTCGGCTTTCAGAAAGCATTGTGAAAGGCGAACTTGATAAACACTCAGAGGATTGAACGATGCAACAAAAGTTGACAACGCTTGAAGAAAAATGGGCGCAAGAAAAATCAAACGCCAAACCCTCGCTCAATGACGCTTACAACGATGACGGCAAGGTCCCCGACGAGGGACTCTCGCAAAGCGTATTGGACCTGATACCCCAGCCAACTGGGTGGCGCCTTGCGCTGCTGCCCTATCGCGGCGCTGGCACATCAAAGGGCGGCATTGTGCTGACCAAAGAAACCACTGAACGCACTCAACTGGCAACCAACGTGGGCTACGTGCTCAAGCTGGGCCCGCTCGCCTACGCGGACGAAAGCAAGTTCCCCGATGGCGCGTGGTGCAAGCCCGGTGACTGGGTGGTGTTTGGTCGTTACGCCGGATCTCGAATCCAGATTGAGGGCGGGGAAATTCGCCTTCTGAACGATGATGAGATTTTGGGAATTGTGTCCGATCCCGCAAGTATATTGCACAAGTGATGAGGAAATTATGATGATCGATTCAGAAGAGAAGTTGGAGTTTGATATCGGGGACGGTGAGCAGGAGGCGACGGTAACCATTTCTGAGGATACGCAGGGGAAGACCACCAGCGTTGTGCAGAATGGACCGAACTCTGAGGAGCTGGACCAGTACTCCGACAAGGTCAAAAAGCGCATCGATAAGCTGACAGCACGCCTGCGCGAGACTGAGCGCCGCGAGCAGTCGGCACTTGAGTACGCCAAAAGCGTCCAGACCCGAAACGAAGAGCTGCAGAAGCAGTACGAGCAGACGGCGGTTGCGCGTGTCGGGGAGGCAAAGGGTCGCGTTGAAACACAGATCACTGCGCTGAAGAACGTCATCCGCCATGCGCGCGAAGAGGGTGACATTGATACCGAGACTGAGGCCAGTCAGCGCTTGACGACGACCCTCATGGAGCAGCGCCAGCTCCTCGACCAAGAGGCTCAGGTTCGCCGGATACAGCAGCAGGTGCCGCAGTCCGCGCAGCAGCAGACTCCGGTTCAGCAGGCCCCCCGACGCGCGGATGTGCGTGCAGAGGAGTGGGCAGAGAAGAATACATGGTTTGGCTCGGACGTTGTGATGACCAACACGGTTCGAGGAATTCATGTCGATCTTGTTAAAAATGAAGGATTTGACCCACAGTCAGATGAGTACTATGATGAGATAGATCGCAGAATGCAGGAAATCTTCCCAAAGAAGTTTTCTGAGTCTGCGCCCCAACAAACCAGAAGCAGCCGACCCGTGCAAACCGTTGCCTCTGCGACCCGATCATCGGGACTGAATACTTCAGCACGCCGTTCGATCCGGCTCAAACCTAGTGAAGTTGCGATGGCAAAGAAACTAGGGGTGCCGCTCGAAAAATACGCCCAATACGTGAAAAGGTAATGACCATGAGCGAAAACGACATTGTTGTACCAAAATTAAATCGCAGCGCACGAGGCTCTGAATCTCGAGAAACTGCTGCGCGTCGCAAGCCTTGGGCACCTCCCTCACGACTCGATGCTCCTCCTGCGCCAGATGGTTATAAGCACCGCTGGATCAGACGAGAGGCTGGTGGGGTTGACGACAGAATGAACATCAGCTCAAAAATGCGCGAAGGCTATGAGTTAGTGCGTGCCGATGAGTACCCTGAGTTTTCAGGGCAGGCATTGGACGACGGACGACATGCCGGCGTGATTTCTGTTGGTGACGTTGTTCTGGCGAGAATCCCCGACGAAACAGCAGACGAGAGACGGGCGTTTTATAAGAGCCGTACACACGATCAAATCAAGGCTGCAGACAACGACCTGCTGAAGAGTAATGCGCATTCGAGCATGCGCATACATTCCCCAGAGCGGCAGTCCAAAGTAAGCGTCGGTGGATCTCGGTCCTCCGAATAATCTCTTTCAAAAGGAAATTTCACTATGGCAAACGTAGACAAGGCATTTGGCCTGCGCCCGCTTGGTAATTTGTCCGCCACTGGAGCTCAGAAGCAGTACGCTTATGAGATCAACGACAACCAGTCTGGCGCTATTTATCAAGGGGATCTGGTCACCCTCTCTGGCGGTTATGTCGTCAAGTACGATTCCACGCTGCACACGTCAGCGCTGGGCGTATTCAATGGCTGTAACTACATTGATCCGACAAGTGGCAAGCCCACATGGAAGAACTACTATCCGGGTTCCGTCAACATCACTGCCGGTGTTATCACCGCAGAAGTGCTGGATGACCCAAATCAGTTGTTCCTGATTCAGGCCGACGAAGACGTTGTGCAGGCAGACATCGGGCTCAATGCCCCTATCGCCTACACCGCTGGCAGCACCTTTACTGGTGTGTCTGCCACTGAGCTGGATTCCTCGCTGATCGCCAACACTGCAACACTGGTGCTGAAGATTGTGGGCTTCTACAACACTCCCGGCAATGAGCGTGCAACAAATCACGTTGATGTCGTGGTTAAAATCAACACGCACCTGTATGGCAGCACTGGCGTTGCCAATACTGCGCCTTAACGAATAGGAGCTAACTCATGGCTATTTCTCGTTCCCAATTAGTCGCCGAACTTGAGCCCGGTTTGAATGCTCTGTTCGGTATGGAGTATGACAACTACGAAAATGAGCACGCGGAGATTTACTCAATCGAATCTTCCGACCGCGCATTTGAAGAAGAAGTCATGCTGTCTGGTTTCGGTGAAGCCCCGACAAAGAATGAAGGCGCAGGTGTCGCATATGACAGCGCGCAGGAAGTCTACACGGCTCGCTACACCCACGAAACCATCGCTCTGGCGTTCAGCCTGACAGAAGAAGCTGTAGAAGATAACCTCTACGATCGTCTGTCTGTGCGTTACACCAAGGCACTGGCTCGTTCAATGGCGCAGACCAAGCAAATCAGAGCTGCTGCCATCCTGAACGGCGCCTTCACCACCTCTGTTGGTGGCGACGGCAAGCCGCTGTGCGCGACCGATCACCCCACGCTGGGTGGCCCGGATCTGCGCAACGAGCTGTCTGTTTCTGCAGACCTGTCTGAAACCTCTTTGGAGCAGGCGCTGATTGATATCGCCGCCTTCACTGATGAGCGCGGCCTGAAGATCGCTATTCAGGGCCTGAAGCTGATCATCCCGAAAGAGCTTCAGTTCACTGCTGATCGCATTATGAAGTCAACGCTGCGCGTAGGCACAGCCGACAACGACATCAATGCCATCCGCAACATGGGCATGGTTCCGCAGGGTTACACTGTGAACCACTTCCTTGTCGATCCAGATGCGTTCTTCATCAAGACAGACGCTCCGAACGGCATGAAGATGTTCAACCGCGCCGCAATCAAGACCGGCTTTGAAGGCGACTTCGATACCGGTAACGTGCGATACAAGGCTCGTGAGCGCTACAGCTTCGGCTTCAGCGACCCGCGCGGCATGTTCGGCTCGCCCGGCACTCCGTAAGTCTAGGGCCTGCATGAAAGAGGGGAGCTCTTGTAGCTCCCCTTTTTTTTCTATATATTGGGGGCATCCCCGGAACCATTTACGCGCTGCAGACCGACCGGGCGGACGACATGCAGACTGAAGCGCAACACTCGCATGTGAGGCTCTCAAATGGCGAATACGCATTTCTCCGGTCCCGTACTCTATTCTGGCGCAAACAACACAGCCTATTTTGCTGGCATGGCAGATATGCCCATCGGCGTAAACCTGTCTGTCTTCTCTCTCCTCGATGACTTTGTAGAAGTAGCCATCGACAGCACAAACAACTGGACTGTGGTGAAAGACGCAAGCGCCTCTGTTGCCATCGTGGCCGACACAGTAGGTGGCGAAGTTGCCCTGACTTCCGCCGCAACGACCGACAACGACGGCGCCTCGATTCAGGGCAACGAAGTTTTCTCAGTAGACGCCGACAAGGTGCTCTACTTCCAGACGCGCCTGAAGTGCAATGATGCTGCTCAGACTGATATCTGTGTCGGCCTGACCGTAAACTTTGTGACCAACCCAGAAAACATGCTGACTGCCGCTGACCGCATCGTGTTCCAAGTGGACGACGGCAATGCCTCTATCCTGTGCAAAACAGAGAAAGGCGGAGTTGAGACTTCCACAGACTCGCTGGTCGATCTGGAAAACGACACCTACGTTGTTCTTGGCTTTCAAGCAGTAGGAACTGGCGTCGTCTATTTCTTCATCAATGGAAAGCTGGTTGCAACTCACCAGACCAACATTCCTGACACTGAGAACATGGCGCTGGCGGCGATGAGTCTTTCAGGCAGTGCCTCTGGCACCCGTGCGACCACGCTGGACTACATCTTCGGCGCGCAGACCCGATAAGGAGTAATCCATGAGTGATGTCGAAAAGGCCAAAAAGCCGGCCAAAAAGACCACCAAGGAACCCGTAGTTGCGCCAGCCGTTGCACCTGCAGAGCTGCCTCCCGTGGGCTCTGCTGCGCGAAAAGCGATGATACTGCAGGGTCTCATTAAGGAGTAAGTCGCATGAGCTTCAGTAATATTCAAACGGTCACCAAGACGGCAGATGCCTCTGCCATCACGGGCCGCACCAGAGTGGTGGGGGTGTACTTTACATGCTCCTCTACCGCGTCGTCCTTTGCACTGAAGAACGGCACCACTACGGCAGGCACCGCAAAGATGACGCTCACCACCCCTGCCGCAGCTGGCGGCTACGACCTCATTATCCCTGACATGGGGGTTCTGTTTGATGAGGGGGTCTTCATCGACTTCAATGACGCGCAGGTCACAAGCGTGACGCTGTTGTTTGAAGGCGGAGCGGCTGCCTGATGGCAACCAAGAGCAAGGACATGGGCATCAAGACTTCGGTCAAGAGCGGTAATTTCCGCCCAACCAAGTCTGGGGCTGGCATGACTGAGAAAGGCGTGGCGGCATACCGCAAAGCCAATCCGGGCAGCAAGCTCAAGACTGCGGTGACCGAAGACAGCCCAGCCCCTGCTCGTACCAAGCGCCGCAAGTCGTTTTGCGCGCGATCAGCTGGTCAAATGAAGGACTTCCCAGAGGCCGCGAAGGATCCGGATAGCAGGCTCAGGCAGGCGAGACGAAGGTGGAAGTGCTGATGGCTACGAAAAAAGGCTTGTACGCAAATATTCATGCAAAAAGAGAGCGCATCAAGGCTGGATCCGGGGAGTCAATGCGCAAACCGGGTAGCAAGGGTGCTCCTGAAATTTCGGCATTTACGAAATCTGCCAAAACGGCTAAAAAACCAAAAAAGCGAGGATAGTGACATGGCTGGACGTGGAATGGGTGCGGCAACACGGGGCGGTGGCGCAGTTGGACAGGGTCCTCGAAACCGAATGTTGTCTGAAACAAGCAAGACCAGCGGCCCCGTCATGATGGCAAAAGGCGGCATGGCCAAGAAGAAAAAGAAAATGGCGACGGGCAAAACTAAGAGCTGCGCGGTCTGCTCATGAGCACATCTGGAACCACAGATTTCAATTTGAGCATCGACGACCTTATTGAAGAGGCCTTCGAGCGCTGCGGCTTGCGGATGACCTCTGGGTATCAGCTTTCCTCGGCGCGTCGCTCATTGAATCTGTTGTTCTTGGACTGGGCCAACCGTGGCCTGAACCTGTGGACGATCGAGGAATCGACGATCGCACTGACGCAGGGCAGCCGGGTGTTAAATCTTCCGCTGGATACGGTCAACGTCCTGTCTGCGGTTATCCGCCAGAACACGACAGGCCAGCAGCAGGATGTCTCCATCGATCGGATCAGCCGCGAGGAGTACTTGGATCTGCCCAACAAGACGACCCAAGCGCGGCCTGCACAGTTCTACGTGGAACGTAGTAACACTCCGCAGGTGTATCTGTATCCGGCGGCAGATCAGGTGTACACCTTCGTTTACTACCGGATACGTCGCATTCAAGACGCAGGAAGTTACGAAAACACTTCAGACGTGAACTTCCGGTTTCTCCCATGTCTGGCCTCAGGCCTGTCTTACATGCTTTCTCTGAAGTACATGCCAGACAGGACCGGTGCGCTGAAGCAGATCTATGAAGAAGACTTTCAGCGGGCCGCTTTAGAGGATAGGGACACTGCAAGTTTCCACATAGTCCCTGATTTCGGGGTGTGAGATGGCTTTTGCAACGGGTAAGTTCTCGTATGGCCTGTGCGATTTCTGTGGGCAGAGATACCCGTACAAAGTGTTGCGCAAAAACTGGCGCGGCTTCATGGTTTGTCCAGATGACTACGAGCCGAAAGAGCCGCAAATCAAGCCTTTGCGGTATACTGGCGATGCGATTGCGCTACGCGACCCTAGACCTGACAGAGTAGAGCCAGTCGTTGTGTACTTGGGAGTGCCTGCAGACTCTGCGTTTCAAAGCATTGGCAGCGCTTCTAATACCGTGAACATGCAGCCCTTCCCGCAGCAAAATGCTGTCGAAGGCGTTGGCTACGTTGGACAGGTCACCGTGGGGATAACTTGATGACATACGACGAGCTGGTTACTAATATTCGGAACTACACCAACGTCGATGCAAACGTCTTCAGCAGCGCCGTGATCAATACGTTTATCACGATGGCTGAAAACCGGATCCTGCGTGACATTGACTTGGATGTCTTCAAGAAAGAGTCTACGGGCACGATGACCAGTGGCAACAAGTTTCTGGCTGCACCGAGTGACCTCCTGACGCACCGTTACATGATGGTCACGGTGGGGGACGATCAGGTATTCTTGGATTTCCGAGACACCTCCTTCATGAAAGAGTACTGGGCAGACGGGGCCGCAACCGGCGTGCCGAAGTACTACTCTGTGTGGGACCAGAACACGTTCTATGTGGCCCCTACGCCGAACAGCAACTACACAGTGGAGCTGGGGTATCTCTACAGGCCTGCGCAGCTTTCTTCTGCCAATCCGACGACGTGGATCAGCGACAATGTCCCAGAGGCACTTCTATACGCCTGCCTGATTCAGGCCTACAGTTACACCAAAGGCCCCGCAGAGATGCTGGCCTTCTTCGATGCAAGCTACAAGCAGGCGATTCAAGGTCTGGGCATTGAGCAGCAGGGCCGTCGTCGAAGAGACGAGTACCGAGACGGCATGATCCGTCTGCCCGTCCCTTCAGCATCGCCGGGACCATAAGCCATAATTATAAAACCAAGAGGAAGATAGCAGGATGATAAGCACAGCAGGCGGGGCATCTCTGGGGATCATAACAGCGACCTCAGTATCAGGGCGCGGATTCACCCCAGAGGAGTTGGCGGAGCGGGCGCTGGACAAGATCATTTACATAGGCGACCGCTCCAACCCTGTCATCAGGGCGCAGGCAGAAGCCTACAAAGAACAAATACGGGTCGTGTTGGTGGAAGCCTTGCACCAAGCGGTCAAATCCAACCATACTACACTCACTAACCGCTTCCGCGCCGCTGGGCATCCGGAGCTTGTGAAACTACTGGAGATTTAACATGCCAATTTCTATAACAACCGCGATGCCCACGAGCTTCAAAGGCGAGGTTCTGCAGGCTCTGCACAACTTCACACTCAGCACGGGTAACGTGTTCAAGATCGCACTGCTCAAAGCCACCGCCGCTGGTGCTGGCACGTATGGCGCAGCGACGACCAACTACAGCAACCTGACCACTGACGAACTGGGCAGCGGTAGCGGCTACACCACGGGCGGCAACACGCTGACCAACGTGACGCCGACGACCTCTGGCACCACAGGGTTCACTGACTTCGCGGACACTACGTGGACGGCTGCTACCTTCACGACTTGCGGAGCGCTGATTTACAACACCAGCTCTTCAAACCGGGCAGCGGCGGTGCTGTCGTTCGGCGGTGACCAGACTGTTTCCAGCGGCGACTTCCAGATTCAGTTCCCTGCTGCTGCAGCGGCTACTGCGATTATCCGCATAGCGTGAGGTCTCTATGACAGATAACGTCGGATACACTCCCGGAGCGGGGGCGATAATTGCAGCGGATGACGTTGGCGGCGCCCTTTACCAGAGAGTAAAGCTGGCGTTTGGGGAAGATGGCGCGGCGGAGGACGTATCTGCCGTGCAGCCGTTGCCAGTGATGATTCATTCTGACGACAGCGTTGCTACGACTCTGCTCCTGCAGTATATGGACTCCCCGAGGGGGTACGACAAGTCCCTGCAGCGTCAACGCGTTACCGGGGTCATAGAAAGCGGCACACTTACCACGGTATCTACAGTGACCACGGTGACCACGGTGACCACTGTATCGACAGTGGCGTCCGTTACCAACTTGGCCAGTATTGGTGGGCTGCAAGGCCAGATTCAGGTGTACGGGCAAAACCTTGCGGCGTGGAACGCCTGCGTAAGATCACGAATCACATGAGGTCGTAAATGGCGAACACGTTCAAGAAGGTAATAGATAGGTTGTTGTGGGCGCAAGTGGCGCCGTCTCCGAACGCCAGTGCAGCGGGCACGTCTATGTGTTCTGACCTGCGTAGCGATGTGTCGCGCAATCCGTTTGTGTACAACCTGATCTCGACCACGGTGCTCAACCGTTTCAATATCGTCACTAAAGGGTGGGGGCTGGCGGTCAGCTCCGGGGTATCAGCGGTAGCTGCCAGCTCCACGTCGTGCTTTGCGCCCAGTTTTGCTCTGGTCGGGACCATAGCGGCAGGTGCCACGACCAGCTCCGTAACGCTGTCTACGGCGCTCCCCACAGCAGTTGGCGTAAACATGTTGGCGAACCGTGGCGGTTCCGGGGACTACGGGTTCAAAATCCGCATCATAGACACTGTTGCGGGAAAAACCGAAGAGCGGTTCATAGTTGGTAACACCAGCGGGACCACACCGGTTATAACCGTCGATGCCGTGTTCACGTTTACCCCCGCCACTGGCGCCCGATATGAAATCCTGTCTGGCGAAGTGTATATGCTTGGTTCCGGCGCTATCGCGGCGGCGTCTTGGCGCTCTTTTGAGGTGGCAACGAACACGCTGACCAACCTCGGCACCACCAACCTCCCTACGATTGCTACAGACAGCGCAATCCTTGTCATGGACGAGCAGTACACCCCGTACAACTGCGAGCCGGGGGAGGGCATGGTGAAGGGCGCGTTCGAGTACGATAACAACGTCGTGTCTCGCAAAGCGCTATCTGCCACAGCCGCCGCTGCGGGCACAATTACAGGACAAGCCGCCCTTGGCGACGCGGCAGTAAAGGCCAACGAGTACCGAAACTTCCAGATACGAATTGTGCAGGACACGGTGAACACAACTGCAGTTGGGCAGCGCCGCATCATTGCCAGCCACACGGCGGGACCGAGCGCCGTCTACACTATGGGCGCGAACTGGACCGTCACCCCGAGCAGCAGTGCCAAGTTCGTCATAGAGCAGCCCAACCAGATTGTTCTCAGGACAGCGGCAAACACCACCACATACGTGTACAACTACACCGATGCGTCCATGACAAACGGTACCAACACTATTTCTGCTAACAATTGGTCAACGGGGTACTACGCCGTGGGGCCTGCGGTAAACGCCGCTGGCAACCTGTGGGCGCCGTCTTTTGGTATAGAGATAGACCCCGCCAGAAACGCAAGGCACAGCTACAACTACTTCTTCCGAGGCGGCGCCACTACGCTGGATTTGTTCGACATAGCGGGGGGCGTTACTGGGGCGTGGACCGGGGCGATTACGTATGACGGCGGGGTGACGCTGGGCACGGGCACCACTGGCGCGTATGCCCCATTTGGGCAGGAGGGGCGCTTTACCTACGTCAACGCATACGTGGCCTCTGCGGTGAACCAAATCTTTAGGTTTGACGCCAAAAACAGAGTGCTGAGTCCATACACCCCAACTGATTTTTTGCAGAGCGGTACGGCTGTAGTAGGCGGTAGAATGGCGGCATACGCGGCTATTGATGGCACAGACAAGTACGACATTGTGCTTCTGCAGTCGCACCTTTCAACCGTGAGCCAAGAGATTATAGCGTTGGTATGACGCTGTATTAGAGGGCGGGTAAGCGGTTACTCTTTTGCCTGCGAAGCTTCGCACTCTGGGATAGCCTACAATGCTGCTCACCCTGTTAGCTAAAAAGACCGCCTGTTTAAAAGGCTGGGGCGAAAGTGGTTGGGGCTACAACGGCTTCGGCGGCATATTCCCCTGCTACATGGTGGACGGGGTAGAAGCGGTTGGTTCCGTAGGTTCAGTGACCATCGCTGTCGGCAAACTTGTCGGCGTCACTGGGGTGTCTGCGACGGGCGATGTTGGCACCGTCTCTATCCGTATCGACGATGTCGTCCCCGTCACGGGCGTGTCTGCCAGTGGCACTGTATCTTCTGTAGTTCCTCGTTTAATTTTCCCCGTCGCCGGGATTTCAGCAGCTGGCGCTATAGGCACGGTCGTCGTCGCAGTCAACGAGACGGCTGCTGTTACTGGCGTGTCCGGCACCGGCTCTGTTGGATCAATTGTCCCGCTTGTTATCAAAGTTCCCACGGGCGTTTCCGGAACCGGGGCTGTCGGCACTGTTGCATTCCGCGTTGACGGCATCTTCGTCCCGACTGGGGTTGCGGGTACCGGTGCAGTAGGTACGGCAGGCATCCGCGTAGACGACATTGTCCGTTTTGGCGGGTGGGGCTACCCGAGCTGGGGTAACGGCGGTTGGGGCGAAGGTACGTCGGTAAGCGCGGTTGGTGCCGTGGGCACCGTGGCGTTCCAAATAACCGCCATTGTCACCCCCGTTGGCGTGTCTGGTACAGGCTCTGTTGGGGCGTCCGTTCCGCTTGTGATAGACCCCGCCACGGGCGTGTCTGGTACCGGCTCCGTGTCCGCTGTTTCTATCCGCGTTGACGACATCTTCGTCCCCACCGGGGTGCAGGGTGTAGGCGAGATAGGCGGGTTTACCGTCCAAGTGCATGACATTGCGATCCCAATAGGGGTTGAGGGTGTAGGCGCTGTAGGGACCGTCGCCATTGTCGTCAACGACACGTTCGCTGTAACGGGTGTGTCTGGCACGGGTGCAGTGGGAACGTCGGTGGCGCTTGTCATAGAGCCGGTCACCGGAGTGTCTGGAACCGGGGCAGTTGGTACGGTCGCTATCAGCGTAACTGACGCAGTTGCCGTTACTGGCGTATCCGGTACCGGTGCAGTGGGCACGGCGGTAATCCGTGTAGACGACATTGTTTACTTGGGTGGGTTTGGATCGGGCGATTGGGGCTCCGGTGGTTGGGGTGTCAACTCAATATCCGCCAGTGCAACCGGTGCAGTCGGGGCGGTGGCGTTCCAAGTAACAGCCGTCGTAAGCCCCGTTGGTGTGTCTGGAACCGGTGCGGTTGGCACAGTCGCTATCAGCGTAGCTGACTCAGTTGCCGTCACTGGGGTCGCTGGTACCGGTGCAGTAGGTACGGTGGGTATCCGTGTAGATGACACCGTCCGCTTTGACGGATGGGGCTACCCGAGCTGGGGTAACGGCGGTTGGGGTGAAGGTACGTCGGTAAGCGCCGAGGGCTTTGTTGGCACGGTCAACCTAGTCGCTATCATCTCCGTCACCGGGGTTGAGGGCACAGGTGCCGTAGGTACGGTCGCCGTAAGCATCAACGATTCGGTTGCCGTTACTGGAGTGTCAGGAACCGGTGCAGTTGGTACTGCAGTAGTCCGCGTTGACGACGTGGTTCCCGTCACTGGGGTCGAAGGCACGGGGGCAGTGGGCACCGTAAGTGCCGTGGTTGGGAAGGTCATTACTCCCACTGGCGTGTCCGCCACTGGCGCCGTTGGCACCGTCACCGCTCGTGTAGATGACGTGGTTGCCGTTACTGGGGTGTCCGGGACAGGAGCAGTTGGCACAGCGAGCGTCGCGTTCGGGGCGACCGTTACTCCAACGGGCGTTGAAGGCGTCGGTCAGATGGGCGGGTTCATCGTCCAAGTTGACGACATCGCAATACCGATAGGCGTCGAGGGTGTAGGCGCAGTTGGCACCATAATCCCGAGCATCAGCAAGTCCATAAGTGTTACCGGCGTTGCGGCAAACGGCGAAATTGGAACGGTGGGAATCGCCACGATCTTTGGCGTCACTGGCGTTGGTGCGGTTGGAGAAGTTGGTGTATTATCCGTTCTAGTTAGAATTACCCCTGCACCCGGTGTTGTTGGTACAGGTGCAGTTGGTGTAGTCGCAATAGGCGGCTGGACGAATGTAGACGATGCCCAAACCCCGAACTGGGTAGGGATCCCCGATGCGCAGACACCGGGCTGGTCCAATGTAGACGACGCACAGTCCTCTGCGTGGGCAGAAGTGAACGATACGCAGGCGCCCGGTTGGGTGAACGTGGACGATACACAAACCCCTGTGTGGGTAGAAGTAGACGAAGCAGCTTAGGAGATAAACGATGGCGACGTATGGCAACGATCTTCGGCTTAAAGAGATCACCACGGGGGACGAGTCCGGAACGTGGGGCGTCTCGACCAACACCAACCTGTCTCTCATTGCCGACGCTTTCAGTCTTGGCACCAAGCAGATGGCGGCAAACGCCGATGAGACGTTCACGATGCCCGATGCCACTGCAGACGGCACGCGGTCACTGTACCTGAAGATCACCTCTGCTGTCTCCCTGACGGCTACGCGCACTGTGACGCTTGGGCCGAACACCGTCAGCAAGGTCTGGATCATCGAGAATGCCACGACCGGCGCTCAGAGCATCATCATCAAGCAGGGCTCAGGCGCTACAGTCACTGTGGCAACCGGCGCTATAGCGATAGTGGTGTCCGACGGCGCAGGTGCAGGCGCGGCGGTGACAAACGCTAGTCCCAGCGCAGCTACGGTCAACCTTGCCACAGGAGTCACAGGCACTCTGGCGGTTGCCAACGGCGGTACCGGCGTGACTACTTCCACCGGCACTGGCGACACTGTTCGCGCCACAAGCCCCACACTGTCCGGGCCTACACTTAACGACGGGTACACCGAAGAAGTCTTCGCGGTCACTGGCACCACGCCAGCACTGTCTCCCACAAACGGGTCGATCCAGACTTGGACCCTCTCTGCCAACTCCACGCCAACGGCAGGCACATGGGCTGCTGGGCAGTCTATTACGTTGATGGTTGACGACGGCACTGCCTACAGCATTACGTGGAGCAGCTTGGCGGTGACATGGAAGACTGACGGAGGGAGCGCACCCACGCTGAACACCAGCGGGTTCACGGTGATTCAGCTGTGGAAGGTAAGCACTACCATCTACGGAGCACGAGTGGGGAACGCATAATGTTAGCTGAAAAAGCCCGAGCTGCTGCTGTTTCGCAAGCAACTGTGTATATCGAGGATGTTTTTTCGACGTACCTTTATACGGGTACGGGGTCTTCTCAGACGATCACTAATAACATTGATCTATCGGGAAACGGCGGGCTGACTTGGATTAAAAGCAGAAGCGCCGCGACAGGACACCGTTTAACTGACACTGTAAGGGGGGCGACAAAATCCATATCGAGCGACAGCAACGCAGCAGAGGCAACTGAAAGTACAGGGCTAACCGCATTTGGCACCACTGGTTTTACGATTGGGGCAGATACTGATTACAATACAAACGCCGCCACATACGTTTCATGGACACTCCGCGAACAACCCAAGTTCTTTGATATTGTGACGTATACCGGCACAGGTAGTGCGACGACGATTGCTCACAGTCTTGGCGTTGTACCCGGATGTATTATGGTTAGAGGTACATCTGCTGGAACTGCGGGAACTAGTTGGCGCGTATATCACCGAAGCCTAACCTCTGCTGCTTATACGCTTGTACTTAACGGATCAGCCGCTCAACAGAGCGAGCCAAGCGCTTGGAACAGCACAGCGCCCACAAGTACCGTGTTTACAGTAGGCACTGAAATCAGCGTAAATAATTTGGGTGACACCTACGTAGCCTACTTATTTGCCCACGACGCAGGCGGCTTTGGTCTGGCGGGTACGGACAATGTCGTTTCTTGTGGGTCGTTTACGACGGATGGATCGGGTAATGCGACTGTGACGCTGGGGTATGAGCCGCAGTGGGTGATTGTTAAACAAACCGACGCCATAGGCAATTGGTATATGTTTGACACGATGCGCGAATGGTCATTGTCTACCGAGGCGCTACTATACGCTAACCTTACTGATGCAGAAATTGCGGGGGCTACGGGAGGGAACCCTACCGCTACAGGCTTCTCCATTGCCAACTTCAATGCTTCTGGGGCTTTTGTCTACATTGCCATACGCCGTGGCCCGATGAAAGTGCCTACAACGGCGACAAGTGTGTTTGGCTTGAACGCAAGAAGCGGTACAGGTACAAATGCCACAGTTACTGGGTCGGCGGGCGTTTCCGATGTGGCCTTGATAAAAAACCGAGGGTCCGCAGTTGGGGGTTTGTTTGCGGCAAGGCTTACTGGAACTAGTTATTTGGAAACATCATCCACAGCAGCGCAAGTAGCGGCAGGCACAACCATTCTGCAAGCCAATCCTTGGGATGTAATGGATGGCGTGAAGGTCGGGACCACCTCCACAATTACCAACGCATCGAGCAATACGTTCATCAACTACCTGTTTGACCGCGCTCCCGGTTTTCTCGATGTGGTTTGCTATACGGGGACCGGGGCGAACACCACGCAGGCGCACAATCTCAAGGTGGTTCCTGAGTTGATGATAGTAAAGGGGCGATCCGGCGCTACAGCGTGGCAAGTATACTCGAGCGGGTTAGCGAACACAGAATACCTTGTCTTAGACACAACTGCCGCAAAAGCAACAGGGGCAACACGCTGGAACAGTACCACCCCTACCAGCAGTGTCTTCAGCTTGGGTACTGCGTCAGAGGTAAATACCTCAACAGAGACCTACGTTGCGTACCTCTTCGCCACAGTCGCGGGAGTCAGCAAGGTAGGCTCCTACACCGGCACAGCGACAACGCTGCAGGTGAACTGCGATTTCGCGGCGGGCGCACGGTTCGTAATGATAAAGCGCACTGACTCCACAGGGGACTGGTATTTCTGGGATTCAACTCGTGGCATTATTGCCGGAAATGATCCATACCTGCTCATGAACTCAACAGCGGCGGAAGTTACCGGCACAGACTACGTTGACACCTACAGCGCAGGGTTTGAAATCAGCAGCACGGCACCGGCAGCAATTAACGCCAGCGGTGGGACATTTATATTCTTGGCCATAGCTTGAGGTAAATCATGGAAATCCGAATCAGATCAACCGGTCAAGTCATGCAGGAAGCGGAGTTTCGCAGCCTCCATAACCAGACAAGTTTCCCCCAGCAGCTGTCAGCAGAACTGCTGGATGGCTTTGACGCTGATGTCGTCATGGAAGGGCCGCAGGCGTCGAACATGGAATGGTGGCAGTACAGCCAGCGCAGCGGTGTCGAGCAGATAAACGGGAATTGGTACACGAAGTACATTGCGGGCCCCGTGTTTGACGCGGATGCAGACCGGGATGCGTACATTGCCCAGAAGACCACTGAGCGCAATCAGGCGCTGCAGGCCAGCATTGTCTCGCAAACTCAAGCTCGCCTCGACACCTTCGCCAAGACCCGCAACTACGCGGGTATCCTTAGCCTGTGCACCTACAGCGGGTCCCTTGTGCCAAAGTTCGCTGCAGAGGGGCAGTACGGTATCCAGCTGCGTGATGACACATGGTCCAAGTGCTACGAAATCCTTGCTGAAGTCGAAGCCGGGACACGCCCTCTGCCGTCTGGATACGAGGAGATCGCCCCAGAATTACCCACCCCGCAATGGCCCGCATAAGGAGGTTGCGAATGGACATCAATGAACAAACGCTACGCACGATTGTACGTGAAGAAACCCGGCAGGCGCTGAAAGAGATCGGCCTCCACGACGACGACGCAGGTACGGATGTGCGTGACCTTCGCTCACTGATTACAGATTGGCGCGGGATCAAGAAGACGATCTGGCAGACCATTGCGCGTGCTGGCACTCTGTTCGTTCTGGGCATTCTGGTGCTGGGCACATGGTCCAAGATCAACGGTGGAGACACTCCAGAATGAACGATCCGGCAGACATCCGAGGCAGGCTCACTTACGCAGTGACGCTGATGGTGTCTGCCACGCTCTGCGTTTCGGTCGTGGTCATGGTCGTTGCGTTTGTGGCGGGCTTGTGGTTCGACAACATCGACAACGCTGAGATTTTCAAACTGATCTCCCCAGCCTTCCAAACCATCATCGGCGGTTTTATCGGACTTCTTGCTGGGGTAAAACTCGGTAACGCCGAAGACTCGCCGCCCCCCTGCCAAGGTAAAAGATCATGATGACCCTACTGTCTACTCTTCTGGGCTTTGCCTCTGGCGGACTGCCGAAGGTTCTCGACTACTTCCAAGATCGTGGCGACAAGAAGCATGAGCTGGCGCTGGTGTCGATGCAGCGTGAGCGGGAGATCGCTCTGGCCAAAGAAGGCTACATCGCGCAGGCAAGGGTCGAGGAAATCAAGACCGACCAGATCGAGATGCAGACCCAAGCGCAAGAACGCATCGCCATGTGGAAGCACGACATGAAGATCGGTGACGGGGCGTCAACGTGGGTCATCAACCTCCGGGCCAGCGTGCGCCCTATCGTGACGTACATCTTCGTTGGCCTGCTGGTGGTCGTAGATGTTGCTGGAATCTGGTACGCGTACAGCACTGGAGTGGCTTTTGCTGACGCCATGACGCAAGTTTTTTCAGACGATGAGATGAGCATACTGGCGGCGATCATCGCATTCTGGTTCGGGTCGCAGGCTTTCAGCAAGAAATGAGCGATCTGATAAAGGCTTTTGAGGGGTGTCACAGCACCCCTTACCTTTGCCCAGCCAAGCTCTGGACCATAGGGTACGGCCACGTCCTGTATCCAGAGCAGGCCAGACTCAAGGCCGACGAAAGGCCCGCGTATCCACTCAGATCGGAACATAACAGGGTGTGGGATGCTGACGAAATTGATGCGTTACTTGCGGCGGATTTACGTAAATTTGAGGCTGGGGTTTTACGACTATGTCCTCCTTGCGTTGATAGTCAGCCTCAGTTTGACGCAATTGTCAGTCTTGCTTTCAATATCGGGCTAGGAAATCTTCAGGCGTCAACGCTGCGGATGAAGTACAATCGCGGTGACTACGCTGGTGCGGCGAACGAATTTCTCAAATGGCGCAAGTCAAATGGCGTGGTGCTGGCGGGGCTGGTCCGGCGACGAGAAGCGGAACGGGCGCTGTTCTTGTCTGGCGGCTAAAGTAAGACCCCGCACCGAATGTTCTGGTGCGCAGAAAAACGATTCACACATCCTGAAACAAAATCTCTATGAGGAGCTCCGCGATGAAAGCTAAAAAGATGGCAGCAGGTGGAATGTCGAAGAAAGGCTCAGCCTGTTCTGCAGGCGGCATGGCAAAGAAGGGCTACG
>Ga0181343_1000481_pt1 | contig 17421 bp, 17 predicted proteins | sample Su13VDMLBSD_FD_130110 | JGI IMG/M metagenome (GOLD analysis project Ga0181343, IMG submission 130110) | Freshwater viral communities from Lake Michigan, USA - Su13.VD.MLB.S.D | ecosystem: Environmental > Aquatic > Freshwater > Lake | place: USA: Michigan | collected 2013-07-15 | reverse complement strand
GAGGGAAGTTTCCTCTCGCGCGCGCGCACCCACAAAAAATGGGGGGCGTCCGTAGGTGAGAAACCGCCTGTCCGTCGAGCAGGAGGAGCTGATCGTGCGCGTGCGCGCCGCGATGGCTTTGCCGCCGAGCGGACAGGTCAGGCTGCTCTGGCGGCACCTTCGGCAAATCGTGCTGCCGGAAGTGCCGAAGCGGGGGCGCGTCGAGGACACCATCGCCTACGCGATCCGGCAGGCGCAGTGGCAACGGCTCGCAGCGCTCGCTGTCGAGAGCCACGTCGCGGCGACGAAGCTGCTGTCGATGGAGATCGAGTACCTCCAGTTGATCGACGCGCGCACCCAGGGACAGGCGGCGCCGGTGACGCCGGAGCGCATGGCCGCCGAGCTGCGCGCCCGCGTCCGGCTGCTCCCGATCCAGCTGCAGGAGGAGCTGCTGCAGGAGCTGGCCGCGTCGCTGGGCGTGCGCGTCGAGGGGGCGGCCGATGAGCGCTGACCTGCTGCGCCTGATGGACCAGGCCATCGGCGGGGCGCAGACGACGCCCCGACCCTGGGCGCGGCTGACTGCGCCCCAGAGGCAATTCATGGCGCGCCGCGATCCGGTGCTGCTGTGGCGCGGGGGCAACCAGATCGGGAAGTCCACCGCCCTCGCCGTCGACGCCATCGACTTCGCGCGCGGCGCCCACCTGGGCGACCAGACCCACCCGCCGCCGGTCCGGGTGATGGTGATGGGGCCGAGCTGGGAGCAGATGGAGCCGCTCATGCGCCGCATCTGGGAGGTCTGCCCGCGCGACGAGCTCGATCCGCGCGCAGGCTATGATCCGGGGCGCGGCATCACTGGCAAGCCGCCCCGGCTGCTGTTTGTGCGCGGCCCGGGTGCCGGGTCAGTGGTGCAGTTCGCCACCTATGAGCAGGGCGTGCAGCGCCTGGCCGGGGCTACGCTGCATCGGGTCGTCCTCGATGAGCCGCCGCCGGAGGACGTCTATGCCGAGGCGATCCCGCGCGTGCTGCGGATGAGCGGCCACGTCCGGATCGGCTGCACGCCGACGCCCGGCATGGCCGATCTGACCTACCTCAAAAAGAAGGTCGAGGCGGGCGAGGTGCCGGAGATGGTGATCCCGCTCAACGAGCAGAGCTGCTGGCCGGTGGGCGCGCTGCGGCCCTGGCTGACGCAGGCACAGATCGACCGGCAGGCAATCCTCTGGCCCGCCCGCGAGCGTGGCATGCGCCTGCGCGGCGACTGGGAGCCGCTCGCTGAGGGGGCGTGGCTCTCGGCGTTCGATGACTCCTGCGTCAGCGCAGACCCGCCGCCGCCTGGCGCGTGGCTGATCGTCAGCGGCGACCACGGGACTGACCCCGGAAAGCAGCGGTTCGTACTGACCGCGATGGTCGGCGCAGAGACCGAGCGGCCCCGTGCATGGTTCCTCGGCGAGTACGCACCCGAGGGCTACAGCACGCCGGAGCAGGACGCTGAGGGCGTGCTGCGGATGCTGCGCGAGGCCGGGCTGGAGTACGACCACGTCGATGACTGGGTCGCCGACCGCTCAGCACAGACCCGCGACGCCGTGACGAAGAAGGCCAACGGGCTGCTGCGCGCCGAGCTGGCCCGCCTGCTGCGCCGGACGGCTGAGTCAATGAAGTGGATCCACACCCCCCGGAAATACGAGGGCAGCGTCGTGGACGGCTACCGCCTGTTCAACGCGCTGTTCGCCCGCCGCGATCCGTCAGGGCGCCCGCACGGACTGATCCACCCCCGCTGCAAACACCTCATCGCCGCCGCGCGCACCTTCAAGGGCCGCGAGCGCGAGCCCGCCAAGGACATCCTCGACGGCGCCCGGTACGGCCTGGAGCGTGCCATCCGGCGCCGCGACTGGATCGACCTCCCCACCACCTACCGATACCGCACATAGGAGCACCATGACCACCCGCCCACCCCTCCCGGACACCGACAGCAACGAGCGCGCCCAGCGCCAGGAGGTGCGCGCTATGCTCCTCCTGGAGAGCTTCGGAGGCAACGACCAGGTGCTGTCCGACTGGCTCGCCGCCACGATGGGCAGCGACCGCGCGGCGACGCTCGGTCCGCCCGACACGTCGGCGAACACCCTCCTGACGGTGGCCCAGCAGCTCTCCACGCCGGGGCTGTACGGGCTCGGCGCCCCGTTCCTGCGGAACCGCGACGAGGCCGCTGCCCTGCCGGTGATCTTCGCGATGCAGGATGGCGGTGTCTGGGAGCGCATGCAGTTCGTCGAGCTGATGGCCCGGGGCGTCGGCGACTGGGTGCTGCGCGTCGAGGTCGATGAGGACGGCGTGGTGCGCGTGCGGAACGCCGATCCGTGGAACGTCTGGACGCGCTGCGCGTATGACCGCTACGACCGCATCCTGGAGCTGCGGGAGCGCCGGTGCCGGGTCGATCCGGCTGGCAACGTGGGCTGGTACTGGGACACCTACGTCGTCGAGAAGGGGAAGGAGCAGTACGCGATCTACGAGGCGGACGGGCGCACCCCGGTCAGCAACCTGTTCCTGACGATGCCCGACGGCACCCCGGCCCCGCCGGAGGGGCTGACCGGCGAGGCGTACCCGTTCCGGTACAGGGACGGGCGGGCGTTCCTGCCGTTCGTGTTCTACGCCACCCTCGACGCGGGTACGGTGTGGCACGAGATGGGGAGGCGGGGGGCGACGCGGGGCGCCCTCAACTCGATCACCTACCACACCTACGTCGGGAAGGTCGCGCACTCGGCGACCGGCACGGCGGTGATCGCGGTCGGCCTGCAGCCGCCGGCGGGCAACGTCAGCGGCGCGGGCATGTCGGACAGCAGCCCGTCGATCTCGCTCAACCCCGGTGAGATCGTGTTCCTCCAGCCGCGCGAGGGCGTGAACGTCGTCAGCGTCACCCAGGTCGGCCCCGGCGCCAACCTCGACGTCCTGAGCCGGTACGCGATGGTCTACGAGGCGCAGCAGGCGTACCGCGAGGGGCTCAGCTCCGACGACGTCAGCCGCGACACCGCCAACCCGGAGAGCGCGGCGGCGCTCTCGATCAAGAATTCGGGCAAGCGCGCTGCGGCCGCCCGCATCACCCCGCACTTCCGCCGACGCGATCAGGAGCTGGTGGCCAAGGCCGCCGCGATGCTCCGCCTCGCCGGGGTCTCCCCTGACGCGCCGGAGAGCGGCTGGTCTATCGAGTACCGCCAGATCCCCATCGGGGCCGACGAGCAGCAGGCGCTGCTGGACTACGGCATCAGCCAGCGCAGCGCGGGGCTGCTCTCGACGGTCGATCTCTACCTGCAGCTCCATCCGGGTGTCAGCCGGGAGGCTGCGGTGGCGGAGCTGCAGCGCATCCGGCGCGATGAGCAGCTCCTGTCCACGTCCGAAGACAAGCCGGAGTCTGAGGAGGCGGGCGACGAGGACAAGCAGCTCGGCGCGCTGATCGGGGACGCCGAGCTGCTGCTCGCGGAGGACGACGTCACCGGCGCCCGCGCCTCGCTGCTGGCCGCGAAGGCGCTGATCGGCATGGACGAGGCCGAGGACATGACCGAAGCCGGGGACGAGGCCGAGGCCGAGCCGGAAGACGGGGGCACCGATGCCAGTTGAGCGTGTCACCAGCAACGGACGCCCCGGCTACCGATGGGGGAAGGTCGGCAAGATCTACCTCTACACCCCCGGCAGCGCCACCAGCAGAGCCCGCGCCTACGCCCTCGCCGCCCGGCAGGGCCAGGCCGCCGGGGCAGAAGACGAGCCCACCTGGAAGCCTCCCGCCGCTGTCGCTGCCGTCGCCCGCCGCGCCCTGGAGGAGCGTGCCAAGCGCCCGGCCTCCCAGCGCGGCATGACCGCTGTCGGCATCGCCCGCGCCCGCGACCTGAGCAACCGCCGACCCGTCAGCCTCACGACGATCGAGCGCATGAATGAGTACTTCTCCCGCCACGAGATCGACAAGCAGGGATCGACGTGGGCCACCTATGGCAAGGGCCGCCAGGCCTGGGATGGGTGGGGAGGCGACCCGGGCCGCGCCTGGGCTGCCGCGATCCTGCGTTCACTGACTTCAACCACTGCGAGGTAAAAATGTCATTCGCCTGTCCCCACTGTACAAAGCCCATCGAGGACGTCGTCCCGCGCGCGCGGCTGGATGAGAAGACCTCTGCGATCAAGAACCAGGACGCCAAGCTGACCGCGCTGGAGGAGCAGCTCAAGGCGATGGAGAACGTCAAGGCGGAGGCCGCCCAGGTCGCCCGCCTGCGCGACGAGCTCGCCCTCTCGCGCGCAGGCATCCAGGATGAGCGCCAGGCCCGGCGCGTGCTCGGCGCATGGAAGGCCGACAGCGAGGGGGCCGAGAAGCCGCCGAGCCTGACGGACTGGATGAAGGCCGACGGGGCCGACTTCCTCGCCGCCTTCCGCGCTGCCCCGGCTGCCGCTCCGGCTGATCCTGCTGCGCCCGCGTCGCCCGGTCAGGCTGCTGCGCCCGCGTCGCCCGGTCAGGCTGCTGCTCCCGCCGCCGCCCCGGCTGCCGCTGCCGCCCCGCTCCCCCGGGATCGGGGGGCTGCTCCCCCGCCGCCGCCTGGCACGGGGCGGCTGACCCAGCAGCAGGCCGAGCAGCTCGCCGCCCCCCTGCGGGCTCAGTACGGCAAGGCGCCCCCGGAGCGCCGCGTCGAGATCCGCAAGCAGATCGACGCCATCGTGGCGCAGGTCGCCTGAACGCTTGACGGTGATCCGCGACTCGTATAGGCTCTATACAAGCCTTTCGAGTCGTGGGCGTTACCCAGCGTGGCGAGACACCAACCGGATCACCGGAGTTTCTCCATGTCCACGATCTCCGCCCCCTCGACTCAGGCGCAGTACAGCAGCGCCGGTCTCCAGAAGTCTTTCGAGCTCCGCAACGCGCTGGAGCTCGCCCTCATGGACGCCCTCGACACCCTGCCCGACATGGGCGAGGCGATCGACCTGAGCGGCATGAACACCACCGCGATGCGCATGCCGTTCGCCAGCGGCATCGGCTACAGCAAGCGCTTCACCGCCAGCGGCGGCGAGAACACGATCAACGGCGCCAGCAGCTACGACGTCGGCTACAGCTCCGTGTCGGTGGGCCAGTACGACCTCGCCTACACCCAGTCCGTCCAGAACCAGGTGATCGGCGGCGATGGCACCATCGTCACCCTCGACATGCTGAAAGAGATGGTCCCCGCCAACGCCATCGCCACCATGCGATACCTGTACTGCGTCGCCGGCTCCGGCATCTCGGCGGTCACCGTTGGCAGCGGCTCCGCTGCCAACCTCGACGCCGACGACGGCTATGACCTCGCCGCCGCGATCACCCGCAAGCTCGGCAGCGGCCGCCTGGGCAAGCCGGTCGCCACCCTCGATCCCGAGCAGTGGATCCAGCTCCGCAACTCCTTCCGCTCTGAGCCCGCCTATGTGCAGAACATGACGGCGTTCCTGGGCGTGCAGGCGGCGCGGCAGGATCAGCGCCTGGGCGACCCCCTCGGCCTGGGCTTCGACATCCAGATCACCGACGACGTCGTGCAGGACAGCGGCGCCTACAAGGGCTTCTGCGTCAGCCCCGGCGGCGTCCGGCGCGTCAAGGCCGACCCCAGCCGCGCCCGCATCCCCGCCGCCGCCAGCCCGATCTTCCTGCCGGAGTTCGGCATCGCGGTCTTCGACCTGCTCGACGGCCTCGGCTCTGCCCGGCTCGGCTGGCAGGGGCTGATGTTCGCCGGTGCCTCGCTCGCGAGCGCCGATGTCAGCCTCCAGGTGCTGGTCACCTCGAAGATCTGACCCACTCTCTACCACTGCGGAGCCACCCTATGCCTGTCCCTCAGAGCCACTCAGCCCCACCCCTCCCCAGCCCGATCCCGATGCAGCGCCCCGCTTCGTCGGTGGCGGTGCAGGCCAAGCCCACCCCGGCGTTCCGGCTGCGGTTCCTGCCGACCGTGATCGGTCTGTTCGACCTCATCGGCGCGCCGGAGGATGCGCTCGACGCGGCCGGGCTGAAGGCCGGGCTGTACTGGCTCCCGGAGCCGTACCAGATGGGCGCTGTCTCCGGCGTGCTGGGCGTGCGCGCTGAGGATGGGTGGGGCGCTGCCGAGATCCTCGCTGGCGGCTACGGCGAGCCGGAGGCCGAGATCCGCGCACAGGGCGGCGTGCTGCTCGATGCGTGGCACGAGGTGGCGCCGCCGTTCCTACCCGCTGGCGCTGCGCCGGGGCCGGTGCTGCGCGAGCAGGCTGTCACCTATCAGGGACAGAGCGGGCGCCGCTACATGACCCCCTGGGAGCGGCTCGACGCCGTAGCGCCTGGACGCGCTGCCCGCGTGGTGTTCGACCGCGCCCTGATGGGCTGCTGGATCGCGCAGCTCGTGCGCAGCGGCGTCGTACCGGAGGCGCATCCCGCCATCGTCGCGGAGAAGCGCGCCGGGGCGGCGGAGCGCGTCGAGCGCAAGCTGGCTGAGGTCAACCTGCCGACGGACGTCCGGGAGCGCCGGGTCGGCCGCGCGACGGAGTACGCCAACCAGCGGGCGGCCGCTGAGATCGTCCATGTCTGAAGAGATGAGCCAGCGGGAGGCCATTGAGAAGACTGCCCGCAACCACGTCGACGCCATGAAGAAGCAGGGCGTCGATCTCGACTACGAACAGACCCGCAACCGCATCTCCGAGGCAGTCAGCCGGGGCGATCGGAAGCGCGCAGAAAGAAAGTAGGAGTACATCATGGCCGGTTATCTCGGATCCTCCCTCTACAAGATCGGGCGCCGCATCGTGCTGGCGGTCGGCGACTCCATCGGCGTCAACGCTGAGACCGTCTCCGGCAACGTCACCCTCACGGCGCAGTCGGCGGCTGTCCAGTTCATCAACGGCGGCGGCAGCGACCGCAACGTCGCGCTGCCCGTGGACGTCGCGCTCATCGGCGGCCTGCAGTTCATCAAGAACACCGGCACCACCAACAACCTGGCGGTCAAGTACGACTCGACCACCATCGCCACCCTCGCCCCCGGCGAGTGGGTGATCTGCGCGAGCGTGACCGGGCTGGTCTGGTACGCGGCTGCCTTCTCGTCGGTGATCGGCAACCGCCTGACCACCACCGACGGGGTGGCGTCCGGGGACGCCCGGATCGTGGGCGGCGTCGTGCACGCGAAGCAGACGACCGCCACGGTCACCAACACCACGACCGAGACGGCCATCGGGTCGCACAGCATCCCGGCCAACACGATCAAGGCGGGAACGACCGTTCGGGTGCGCGGCAGCCTGAAGTGTACGGGCAACGCCGGGGGCCACACCGCCACCCTGCGTGTCAAGCTCGGCGCGACCGAGCTGCTCAACACCGGCGCGCTCAACATGGTCGCCAACGACGTCGGCGAGTTCGAGGCGGTGATCTCCGGCCGCGCTGCTCCCGGTGCGTCGGTCGCCCTGGCCTCGCTGGCCCGTGCCACCTACCAGCAGAGCGCCACCGCATCCAGCGCCCTCGCCGTCAAGGACGCCGCCTCCTATACCGGCGTCGCGACCAACGGTGCGCTGACGGCACAGGCGACGATCCAGTGGTCGGCGGCCTCGGCCAGCGACATCATCACCTGTGACCAGTTCATCGTCGAGGTGATCGGGTGATCCCCACAGGCCGCACACTCTACTCGTTCGATGCAGCGTACCCATCGCTGATCGTCCGAGGTGCGGCCTGCGCGGTGCGGCTCGGCGCCAGGCGCGACGGCGCGCTCGTAGCGCCCGCCAGCGGCACCTACAGCCTGATCGCCCCCGGCGGCGCGCTCACCGTCAGCGCTGCGGCCATCACGGTCAGCAGCAGCTACGCCACCTACACCATCCCCGCCGGGACGCTGCCAGCGACGCTGGAGCCGCTCGGCGAGGGCTGGCAGGAGGAGTGGAGCCTCACCTTCACCGGCGACTCCGTCCCCTACGTCGTCCGGCGCACGGCCGCCCTCGCGCGCGTTGCCCTGTACCCGCAGGTCAACGAGAACGATTTTGCGGCGTTTTATCCGAAGCTCTCCACCTATAAAAGCGGCGGGGTCACCACCTACCAGCCGCAGATCGACGAGGCCTGGAAGCAGATCATGCAGCGGATCATCCAGGGCGGGCGGCTGCCCTACCTGATCCGCACCCCGGACGCGCTGCGCGAGGCCCATCTGCATCTGAGCCTGTCGATCATCTTCGGTGGGTTCGGCATGGCCGCCGACAGCGGCCACTTCCGCGAGCTCGCCGAGCACCACCGCAAGCAGTTCGACGCCACCTGGAGCGGCATCAACTGGCAGCAGGACAGCAGCCAGAGCGGGCTGGTGGACGACCCGTCCACGCGGGTCGCGGCTGTCTCCCAACTGCGGATCAACGCCGCGCCCTACCCCACCAGCGGCAATGGCTGGCGCGCCGCCGTCCGGAGGTGGACGTGATCGATCTGTGGGACGTCACCGCCGCCATCGTCGCCCGCATCGAGGCGCTCACGCCGTCGGGCTACACCCAGGACGCCGACGACGCCTGGCGCCAGAGCGAGACGCCGCTGATCCCGGAGTTCATGCCCGAACACCTCGCCCACCTGGCGTTCTGGGTGGACGACCGCGAAGGCGGCACCATCAGCAGCCGCCAGAACGAGGCCGACGCCATCGAGATGCGCCCCCGGCTGGTGGTGCGGTTCCTGGCGCGGCTGCGACCGAACAGCCGCAACGGCGACTGGGTCCTCGGCCAGCGAGCGATGATGGCGCTCCTGCGCCAGCTCAACAACTGGCAGCCGGACGAATTCGACATCCTCCTCGACGACGCGATCTACACCTCGCGCGTCGTGGGCAACGACTACCTCGCCTGTGAGCTCCGGCTCCGGGCCGTCTATCAGACCTCCGCAGCGTAGGAGCACACATGGCCGTTCAGACCCGCAAACACGTCGCGATCTCCTTCAAGGACGCCACCGGCACGCCGCTGGAGAAGACTGTCGGCCCCGGCCCCGGTGACTTCACCTTCGACGGGCTGGAGGAGGCCAACACCGAAGCGCTCCCGCTCTACGATCGGGGGACGTTCCTGGAGCTCGTCGCGGGCGACGACAAGCAGATCACCTGGAGCGTCACGATCTACGTCGACGGGGATCAGACGGGCAGCTCCGTCCTCGACGCCGTGCTGAAGACCGGATCATGGGCTTCTGCGGTGACGCAGGATCCCGGCGCCGTGGTCTTTACCAGCGATGTCCTGGTCACCGTCACCCGTGGCGCCGTCAGCAACGTCTACACGCTGAACAACTGCCGCACCACCGCCAAGTTCACGGAGGCGAAGGAGGGCAACACCTGGGCCTTCAGCGGCACCTGCTACCAGGGCATCACCCGCACCTGATCTCTCACGGAGTCCCGATGTCATCCACTGCGACCATCACCCTGCAAGAGCCGACCGAGGAGATCCGCCTCTGGATGGCGCGCGCCTACCTCGGCGCCGACGGCCCGACCCGTACCTCCCTGGAGGCCGCCGCCCTGGCGATCTCCTGGCCCAACCCGCCCTGGCAGGCGGAGCAGCTCGCCGCTGTCGCCGCCGCCACGCAGGAGCAGCGCGACGCGACCGCCGATCTCCGGCTGGCGAAGACCAGCGAGGATCGGCAGGCCGCCCAGAAGGATCTGCGCGCCGCACGGATCGCCCTCGCCACCGCTGAGCAGGCGCTCGCCGCTGCGGCGCCGGAGCTGCGCGATCCGCGCACGCTGGGCCGCTGGGCGATGGACAAGCTGCGGGAGGCGGGTGTGCCGGTGGCCACCTGGTCGCGCATCGGGGATCGGCTGCTCGCGGGCTGGATCGACCTGCTCTCGCCGCCGGTCGGCGACGCCGGGGCGGTGCTGGATTTTTCTCTACCCCCTCAGGCGGGCAGCTTGAGCGGGGTCTCCTCCTCTCCAGGGAATGGTGCGGCGACGCACTGAGGTGGCTGTCGATGACCCCCTATGAGCGTGCCCTGTTGACGGCTCTCTCTGTCTCCCCGGTGGCGGCCGCAGTGGACGCACGCCGGGACGAGAGGGCCGTCCTGGCTGCGGTGACGCTCCTCCAGGGGCGTCGCTGATGTGGGAGCGCACCCAGCAATTCTGGGCTGAGCGTGACGCATGGGCGGCTGCCCGTGTCGCCTCGCAGCAGGGCAGGCCGGGCATACGCGCCGACGTGAGCCTCGCGCGTCAGCTCGCCCGCTGGCAGACCCGCGCGCCCAGCTACATGCGGACGGCCAACCCGGGGCTGGCCCGGCAGGTCGTCATCCCCGACCCCGGCATCGAGCAGGCAGTCGCGGAGCTGATCGGCAGCGTCGCGCCCGCCCTCGCCGCCGCCTTCGACGCACACCTCGCGCCGGTGATGTCGGCGGCCTGGGCGCAGTGGCCGGTGCGGTCGGGGCTGTCGAAGTCGCTGCTCAACCTGGGGTTCAGCGAGGGAGACGACGTCTTCATCGCCAAGCTCCAGAGCCTCGCGCCCTACACCGTTTACATAAAAAACAGCCCGCAGATCCGCCTGATCCGCCGCCCCGGCGTCGAGGCGGGCAGGGCGGCGGTACAGGACGCCCTCGCGCGGGTGTCGGCATGACCGAGAGCTACACCTTCCAGATCCTCGCCGACGTCTCCCGCTTCGCCGCCGAGGCGGGCAAGGTGCCGGGGATCACCGAAAAGCAGGCAGCCGCCGCCACAGCCCGGTTCCTGGCCCAGCAGCAGGCCGCCCAGGCCCGCGCCGCCAAAGCGAGCGAGGACGCAGCCCGGCGCGAGATCGCCGCCGCAGAGAAGGCCGCCGCCGCCCAGATCGCCGCCCAGGAGCGCACCGCGCGCGAGGCCGAGGCTGCCGCAGAGCGCGCCGCTGCCGCCCAGATCGCCGCCGCCGAGCGTGCCACTGCCGCCGCCGAGAAGGCCGCCCGCGAGCAGATTGCCGCCCAGGAGCGCATCGCGCGCGAGGCCGCCGACGCCGCCGACAAGCTCGCGCGGCTCGGGGAGGTCGGCGACGACGTGGCGCAGGCGAACCGGCGGTTCAAGGAGCAGAGCGACGAGATCAAGCGGCTGGCCGCGATCACGGGCGACCAGGAGGCCGCCGCCCGCGCGCTCTCCGCCGCCGAGCGACAGCTGCAGGCAGATCTGGCGAAGGTCAACGGCGAGGCCGAGACCGGCGCCGACCGCTTCGGCAAGATCGGCGGGTCGGCAGGCAAGGCGGCGGGGTTCCTCTCTGTCCTCTCTCCGGAGCTCGCTGACGCCGCGCGCAACGTGGGCGATCTGGCGGACGGCGGCGAGCTGGCCAGCGAGGCCTGGGGCAGCCTCGGCCCGGCCCTCTCCGCCAACATCGTCGTCCTCGGCACCCTCACCGCCGCTGTCGCCGCCAGCGCTGTCGCCTACCGCGCTGCAACCCTGGAAGTGTCCCGCATCAACGAGCAGCGGGAATTTGAGGCGGAACTCGCGCAGAGCCTGATCCCCGCAGAGAACGCCCTGCGCGACGCGCTGCTCGCTGAGGCGGAGGCCACCGGCAGGCTCTCCGCCGCCCAGGTCGCCGAGCTGGAGATCCGGCAGGCCACCCAGGCGAGCGTGGCGCAGTTCACCCGCGAGACCATCACCAAGATCAACGCCATCGAGGCGGAGATCGAGAGCGGGCGGAAGTACCTGTCGCTGCAGCGCGGGATCGCCGCCGCCCTCGCCATCACCTTCGACCTGACGACCGGCCTGGGATCGACCCTGGGGCGCATGGCGGAGTCGGGCCGATCCCTCGCCGACGTCCTCGCCGACGCCGCCCGCGCCCTCAACGCGACGTTCGACGCGGTGACCGGGCTGGAGAGCGGCAGCGTCGATGCCCGCGCCCGGATCGACGCGCTCAACAGCAGCATCCAGCAGAACGCCGATGCCTCCCAGCAGGCGAACGCCGCCCTGATCCGCGCGAAGGAGGCACAGGAGGATGCCGCCGCTGGCGCATCGAGCGGGGCTGCGGCGCAGGAGCAGGCCGCCGACGCCGCCCGCGACCGCCTCGATGCCGAGCAGGCGTTGGCTGCGTTCCTCGACGGCCTCTCCGCGCAGCGCCAGGCCATCACCGATCAGGCTCTCAGCGACGAGCAGCGCCTCCGGACAGAGCGGGATCGCGCGCTGCAGGAGATCGAGGACAACCTCTCCGCGCAGCTCGCGGCTGAGCAGCTCACCGCCAGCGAGAAGGTCGCCGCCCTGGAGGCCGCGCGCGAGACCGAGCTGGTGATCGAGCAGCAGTACCTGGAGCAGCGCGCCGCCCTGATCGCGGGCGCTGATGCCGCTGTCGAGGAGCAGCGCGCCGCAGCCCGCGCCGATGCTGCCGACGCGCAGGCCGCTACCCAGGACGCGCAGATCGCCCTCGCCCAGCAGAGCGCGCAGAGCCTGGTGGATCTGACCTCCGCGATCTACGGGGGGATGACCGACGCCGGGCTGAAGAAGGGGTTGGGCGCCGCGTTCGCCGTGTCGAAGGCGGCAGCGCTCGCACAGGCGGGGCTGAACACCGCCCTGGCGATCTCGAACGCCCTTGCCACCCCCCTGCCGCCTCCCGCGCCGCAGATCGCCGCTGCTGCCGCCGCTGTCTCCGGCGGGGTGGCGTTCGCCAGCATCGCCGCCCAGCAGCCGCCGACCTACCACGAGGGCACCCTGTACGCCGACGGGCCGGGCTCGCCGGGGCTGGGCGGGGACGAATTCTACGCGCTCATGCAGCGCGGCGAGGTGGTGATCCCCTCTGACCGCGCTGCCGAGCCGGGGATGCGCGAGCTGCTCGGCGCGATCCTCGACGGCCAGATCGGGCCGGGACACCTCGCCTCCGGGATGGATCGCAGCAGCGTCCCCCGGCTGCTCTCCCGCATCCTCGGCGCCCTCTCCAGCCGGGGCGCGCCCGCCCCGACCCCCTGGCAGCGACAGACCCGACCCGGCAGGAGATCCTGATGGCCACCGACCGCAGCATCGACGCCAGCGCGGCGATCCTTGTCCCCGACCCCCGGATCACCTGGTCGTCGTTCCAGAGCGCGGCCTCGACGTACACCGGCACCGCGCCGATCCCCGGTCAGCCCGACCCGGACGGCGAGTACAGCGTCAGCCTGACCGCGCGCGGCGAGCAGGCTGCGACCGACGAGCTCGCGGTCATCGTGCGCCAGGGCGGGCAGATCGGGCGCGAGGCGGGGGCTACGTTCATCTGGGCGCTGAACAACGGCACCCGGCACGGCTGGGACGCCCCGACGGTGATCACCGACTGGGAGGCGATCACCTGGGCGACGACGCCGACCGTGACGAACCCGCACATCCTGGTCAACGGCGCCGACGAGCTGCTCGCCGTCTGGGAGCGCGGCAGCCTCGCCAATTCGGTCTACACCTCGACGCGCGCGGCGGACGGCACCTGGAGCGCCGAGGCGGAGATCGACCTTGAGGCGACCCCGCTCAACGGCACCACGCCCTGCCTGCTCCGGCTCGACAGCGGGCGGATCCTGCTGTTCGCCTGGATCGAGAACGGCACCGACGAGGGCCAGATCCGCATGCTGTTCAGCGACGACGACGGCGCGACCTGGACGGTGGGCGCCTCGGCGGTGCTGCCGGCGCTGCTCGACACCGGGAGCAGCAGCACCGGATTCCTCACCAACCGCCTGCGGGCCGCGCAGATCGACGGGCAGATCCTGCTGCTGGTGTGGCTCCGCAGCCGGAACACCACGCCCGCCAACGCCGACGAATTGCGCCAGTACGCGAGCTGCGACGACGGCCACACCTTCAGCCTCATCTACCAGTCCGACCGCGCCACAGCCGGGCAGGCAGCGGCCTACCCCGATGTGGTGGTGGCGAACGGCGAATTCGTCGTCGCGCGGTTGGGCGTCACCAACCGGCTCCCGCTGGTCTCCCGGCTGGCCTCGGCGTACCTGCCGCTCTCCAGCGTGGACGCAGTCGAGGCCGCCACCAGCGAGGCCTGGGGGACGCTCGACGGGACGGGGAAGTACTTCACCGACGGCGACTGCTGGATCTGCGCTGATGAGACCGGCGTGCTGTACCTGTCGGGGCGCACCCCGTCGGCAGGCAACCGTTGGCCCATCGTCAGCAGCACTGACGGCGGCACCACCTGGGCGGCGATGGCCCGCTCTGCCCTCACCAGCGGCGGCGGCACCTGGTACGACAGCGAGGACAGCGCCACCTACCTGCGGCAAGGGGCCGCCACCTGGCACCACGGGCGCGTCGCTGTGGCCAGTGGCTTTGTCGCCAGCCCCGGCACCTACGACGGCGGCAGCCTCGTGATGTCGTTCCTGGGCGGGTACTCGACAGCGACGATGCCGAGCTATGACTACTGGCGCACCGACGGGCGCCAGGTCACCTGGGGCGAGACGTGGCTCCCCCTTGACCTCCCGGCGGACACCGGCTGGACGCGCACAGTGGCGGGGATCCCCAGCGACGCGATCAGCAGCAGCGCGCGGCTCTCGCTGTCGGTGCCGACTGCGCCCAGCAGCATCATCTACCACCGTGTGCCGGGCGGCAGCGTCGATCACGGCATCACCGCCGCCTGGTCTGTGGCGCCGGGCGGGACAGGCACCCCGACGGTCACGCTGCAGACGGCGGACGGGACGGAGGGCTACAGCCTGCGGATCACGCTGACGGCGGCCGGGGTGCTGACGGCTACCGACGTGATCGGCGCGTCCACCGTCGCCACCGTCAGCGGCGTCGTCGGCGAGGTCGCCGTCCTCGCCTCGATCACCGCCGGAGTCTGCTCCGTCTGGTATCGGCAGGTCGATCCGGAGTACTCCGCGCGCACCTGGATCCGGCTGGTGGACAGCGTCGCGCTCACCGACGACGGGGCCGCGACGATCACGGCGAACCGGCTCTCCTGGGGCCACACCTCCGGCGGGGCCACCCAGGGGTCGGACTGGCGCTACCTCTGTTGGATCGACGACGAGGGCAGCGCCACCAACTACGCGGGGCAGGGGCTGGGCGCCGCCGACTTCCCCGCCGACCTGCTGGGGCGCCGCTTCTCTGCGGCGGGCGTCGGGATCGGGCGCAATTCTGAGACGGTCATCGCCGCGACGGGCGGCCCGGCCTGGCAGGGGGAGCGGTGGACGATCACCCCGGCGGACACCTACGGCATCGAGCGCGTCCACGCCGAGGTCAGCCCCAGCCCGCGCGAGGGGGCGCGGCTCGACGACGGGGGCGCCACCCTGATCTGGGAGATGGCGGATTACAATTCCTGGCTGTCGTCAGGCCGGTCGCTGGCTGTGGCGCTGCTCGGGATCAACTTCCCGACGGCGACCCTCTCCGGGCGCAGCCACACCAGCGGCACCTGGACGAGCCTCGCCACGATCAGCGCCGCCTGGATGAGCAGCGCGAGCTGGACGCGCTACGGCGAGAGCCTCCTGATCACCAGCGGCAGCCCCAGCCGCTACGTCGCCCACGGGCAGCTCACCGGGTTCTATGTCGATCTCGGATCGAGCAAGATCCGCAGAATTGCGGGCAACACCGAGGGCCAGGTGGGCGCGACGGGATCGGTCGGGGCGATCCTCCGGCTGGAGGGCATCGACGGAACAGAGGGCAGCAGCGGCACCTGTACGCTCTACGCGCCCTCCGTGGTCTGCCTCGTTCCAGAGCCGGCGGCCCGGTACTACCAGTGGAAGGTGGAGATCCCGGCGACGACGACAGCCGAGGGCTACCTCCTGCTCGGCAAGGTGCTGATCGGCTCGATCTACTGGATGGCGCGCCGCCCATCACCGGGGCGGTCTGTCGAGGTCACCCCGCAGATCGAGGTAGCCGAGCAGCCGGGCGGGGTCTCGCGCGTGCGGAGGATCGGCCCCCCCGTCCGACAGGTGCGGCTGCCGCTCGATGAGCAGATGGCGAGCTCGCAGATCTGGCAGGACAGCCCCGACCCCGACTACCAGATCCTCGCCACAGGGGGCAGCCCCTATGCCGCGCGACATGCGGCCCCGGCGTCGCTGGCCGGGCTGGTGGGTGAGCTGAACGGGGCGCCGGTGGTGTTCCTCAACCGGCTGAAGAAGGCGGCCAGCACCACCAGCGGCGTCAATTACACTGACCCGGCGGCGATGGTGTACGGCCGGTTCGTTGACCCGGTGACTTTGACGGTGACGCGCGGCAACGAGGGCTTGAACGGCGTCTATACGGTCTCCGGGCTGCTGCTGCGGGAGATCCCGTGAGGTGGGCAGCCGCCGACCTGGTGGGCGCCCAGACGTACTGGGTGGCGACGCTCACGCTGGCCGGGCGCGCGCGGTACTACGCGACCGAGGCGCTCAACATCACGTCCTCGGTCGTCGCGGGCGGCTTTGTGGCGACTGAGGCGACGATGGAGCCGGTGTCGCTGCGGAAGGCGGGGGCGACCTTCGGTGCAGCCCCGGAGGCCCGCACCGCGCGGATCACCGTGCTGCCAGCCGAGGCGCCGGGGGTGTGGATCGCTGAGGGTCATGTGCTGGAAGGGCAGCCCGCCGAGATCGCCCTGTGGCGCGAGGGGGACACCTGGGAGCAGCGACGGGTGCAGCTCCGGGGGATCGTGCGGGGCTGCTCCTGGGGCGCGGCGGGGGAGCCGCTCACCCTGGAGATCGAGGAGAGCATCACCGCAGACCGGCTGCTCTACCCGTCGGCGGGGATGGTGGTCACCAGCGGGACCTGGCCCGACGCGGCCGCCTCTGCGGTCGGGCTGCCCTACCCGGTGATCCTGGGGCAGCCGGGGCGCTCAGGTATCGCCGCCGCCCCGGCGCTCTACGTCGAGAGCGTGCTGGCGGGCGGGGCGCGCGACCTGCTGATGGTGGCGGGTCACCCGGTCGCCGCCGACAGCGTGACCATCTACGACGACAGCGGCGCCGACGAGAGCTTCCCTATCGAGCTGCTCGACGATGGCACGGGACAGCGCGTGGCTGTCGTCGATCTGGGGCTCGCCGGGACGGTGGCTGTCGATCCAGAGGGCTCCTACAGCAGCTCCTGGGAGAGCGGGCCGGGGCTGCTCTCGGTCAGCGGCGCAGGCGGCGCGACGGGCGCGGGAGACGTCGCCCTCGCCCTGCTGGTGCGCTCCGGACTCGCCGTCGATCACGGACAGGCGATGGCCGCGCGCGACGTCCTCAACGGCTACCTCATCGACGCCGTGATCGACACCCCGACCGCTCCGTCGGAGTGGATCGCCTCAGCGTTGCTGCCGATCCTGCCGGCCGCGATGGTCGCCGGGGTGGACGGCTGGTGGCTGCGCCCGCTGGCTGTGCGGCCCCGCCTCGCCGACTGCATCGCGCAGCTCGTGCCGGGCGCCGGCGTGACGCGGGACGGCGAGGTGAGCGGCGAGGGGGAGAGCGAGATCGCCAACAGCTTCGCGCTGCGGATCGCCATCGGCACGGAGACTGACGATCCCACCGTCGAGGCCCGCCTCGGCCCGACGACCGACGGTGGCAGCCACAGCAGCGTCGATGCCGTCCGCTCCGCCAGCCGCTACGGGGTGCGGGCGGCAAGCGAGGAGAGCGTGGCGCTGCACGACATCGGCACGGCCTACCGGGTGCTGCGCTGGTGGGCG
>Ga0181343_1000480_pt1 | contig 17436 bp, 17 predicted proteins | sample Su13VDMLBSD_FD_130110 | JGI IMG/M metagenome (GOLD analysis project Ga0181343, IMG submission 130110) | Freshwater viral communities from Lake Michigan, USA - Su13.VD.MLB.S.D | ecosystem: Environmental > Aquatic > Freshwater > Lake | place: USA: Michigan | collected 2013-07-15 | reverse complement strand
GCGTGGTGTTGGCGATGTTCTGGGTGTTCAGCGCCTTGAAGCCGGTGGGCGGGGTGTAGGCGAAGGCGCGCTGGCCGAAGTTGACGTAATTCGTGGTCGTCGCGCTGGAACTGTCCCTGCCGAACATCGGCGCGTAAATCACGCCGGTTGAGATCGTTTGGGACTGGTTGGTCCCGGCAGCGGGATCACCGGCTGGAGAACCAAACCAAGTTCCGTTCCTTCCGTACCAGATTTTCCCTGCGTCGAAATCGACCGCAATCATCAACACATCGCCAGAGTTGATCTGCGATCCGTAATTTCCCGTCGCCGCTCCGTTGGCAAACAAGCGAGAGGTAGCGGCGCTCTCGAAACCATATCCCCCACCGCTGGTAGCATCGCCCGTGTTGACTGCGCTTACTGGCGAGATTCCATGCTGCGGGGAAGCCGTCCAATTTGCTCCAGCCGTGAGTTCCCAGTACCACTTGCCAGTCGATGCAGAGAAAGATGCCCGGCAAAACCCAGATGCTGCATTGCTGATCGTGTAGCCAAGATTTCCGTTCGTCACATCAAGGCCCGTGTCCCCCCTATCAATCGGGGACCACACCGCATAGTTGTTCGTCGGCGTGTCGGTCATCTGGTCGAACGTGACGCCAGAGGTCACCGAGATGCCGCTCGTCGTTAAGTTGTTGGAGTTGCCAGAGGTGTCGTAGCCGATAGTGGTGGTGCTGGCGGCGTTCATGAACTGAAGGAAGAAGCCGTTGGTGCCATAGGTGCCAGAGTACGCCTTCGGACCCCACACGCCGGTCGTGGCGTCTGTCTGGCCGAAGGAAGAAGGCGTCAGGGCCTGCCCGTCGATGAAGTAGACGTTCGCCATATAGCCGTCGAAATTATATGAAGACGCTGCTGGAGCATCAAGACCAACTCTCTGAGCTGCTGAAGCATTATTAAATCCAAGTGTTGTATTTTGAGTTGGATTATTGCTTGTACCAAAAGATGTTAACTGCGTACCATTTACATACAGCTTGATACGATCAGCAGCCGTAGCGAGTGTTGTATCTACAGCCATTACAATGTGGTACCAAGCAGATGGATCTCTGAATGTTGCAGATGAAATTCTCCAGTTTGTTGCCCATCCGCCAACTTGAAGAGATGGAAAACCAGAAACAGAATTTGAAATTCTTAGAGTTCCTCTCCCAGCATCATTGCTTGCAGTATAACCACTAAATAGAGTTCCATAATCAGCATTGCCGGTAACAGATAGTCCAAGTTTTACCCACCCAGACCAAGTAAAAATCTTGTCGTTGGTGGGAGACGCGCCAGCGGTGCGCGACAGGTAACCGTTATTGCTCGCGCGGAAGCGCAGCGAGTTCTGGATCTGGTATCCACCCTGAGAAAGAAGCAGAGCATTTGCGGAGCCGGGGACAATCATGGCTTCACTTCACATCGTTAATCATGGTTGCGGTAATAGATGTAGTGCTGTTTGTGTAGTAAACGATTACATCAACAGCACTTGCAGTTGTTGTCAATGTCGGAACAGTACCTCCAGACCACTTCCAGTACGATCCATATGCCAATGTCCTTCCGCCAGTCGAGTCCTGCGTGATGACTATAGCTCCGCTTTGTCCTGCCGCGAGGTTGGTCGGGTTCGCAAGCGTGCGGTTGCCGCCGATGGTCAGCGAGAAGTTGTTCGCGACGGCGAAGTCCGGCGTGATCGTCGCAGCGTCGGTGAGCGCCGACACGGTGCCGCGCGTCGCCGCGGAAAAAGTACTGACTCCAGAGGCCGCAATTCGCATGCGCTCGGTGCTGTTCGTCGCGAACCAGATCGCTTTGTTCGCGGTGTTCGATACATAGAAGCCGTCGCCCGACGTACCAAACTGGATGTTGTTCGTCGTGGTGTCGTTCAGATTGAGAAGCACAGCGGGGGTGGAGTTCGTGATAGATGCCGTGCCGCCGCTGACTTGCAACTTCACGCTTGGCGACGAAGTCCCGATGCCCACGTTCCCGCTGGCGTCGATCCGCATGCGCTCGCCGCCCGAGATGCCGTAGTTGTTCGTGTCGAACGCGATGTAACTGTTCGACGAAGATCCCCCGGCGACGGTTGCGAATGAGATAGCCGCGCGGGCGTTGTCGGCAGGATCGTCAGAAGTCCAAACGCCGATTTGATTGGCAGACGCAGCATTACGAGTTGGAATGGCAACAGCAATGTTTCCATTGACCGTTAAGATGGCATTGGTGCTGGGCGTCGATGTCGCGACACCAACCCTGCCGCTGCTGTCGATCCGCATGCGCTCGGAGCCGCCCGTGTTTAACGTCATTGAGGCGGGAGACGCATTATCTGTCTGGATGCTGACACCACTTGAGCCAGCGCCATTAAAGATCTGAAGCTGGCTGTTCCCAGACACACGGATATTGCCGCTTACATCCAGCTTTGAGCCCGGCGACGACGTCCCGATTCCAAGACTATTATTACTGATATCCCAAAACAGATTTGCGCTGGCACCAAGAGCGCCAGAGCTATTGTACTGAACGTATCCAGTAGATCCTGCGACAGTAGGAGTCGCTCCCGTAGGACCAGTTGGACCTGTTGGCCCAACTTGTGTGTACATAATTTGCTGAGCAGTAACAATTAGCGACGGAATGGATGGATTAATTACACCGGAAGGCTCTGTCTCCAACCGAATTGCTGTGTTGTCTGTAGACCAAATTATTTCAAGATAATCATTTGCAGCAAGACTTATAACCCAATTCCAAGCGGCAACGACATATGGAGCATTTGAAGGGACAGTAAGCCTAGTGTCACTTGCGACAACATTTGTCCCATTTTTACTTATCCAGATATTTACGGTATTTCCAGATCCACCCCCGCCAGTATTTCGGAATTGAGCGGAAAACTGAACATTGTAAGTGCCAGCATTTGCAAAAGTAATTCTTGAATTAGATACAATTGAAACTCCGCTGGCCTCTGATGTTGTATCAAGAGTCATCGCATATGCTGTATTTGTAGCAGCAGCAGTCTGATCATTTTCGCTGTAGAACGCTCCGTAATATCCAAGCGTTCCGCCTGCACCAGTTGCTCCGGTCGGACCCGTAGGTCCAGTTGAGCCGGTGAGTCCAGTCGCGCCTGTCGGGCCGGTAGGGCCAGTCGGGCCAATTGCCCCCGTGCTTCCGGTCGGGCCTGTGGGGCCTGTGGGGCCGGTCAGACCTGTTGCTCCCGTTGGGCCAGTTGGACCTGTGGGGCCAGTCAAGCCGGTCGAGCCGGTTGGGCCGGTGGGGCCAGTTGCCCCCGTGATGCCAATCGATCCTGTCGGGCCAGTAGGCCCCGTAGGACCCGTAGGACCCGTGTTGCCGGTGTCTCCGGTGCTTCCGGTAGGTCCAGTAGGTCCAGCAGGTCCAAGCGATCCTGTGGGGCCGGTGGGGCCTGTGGGGCCAATAGATCCTGTGGGGCCAGTAGGTCCGGGGACAGTCGAAGTCGGGCCTGTCGCGCCAGTCGAGCCTGTCGGTCCCGTTGGACCTATGACACCAGTCGGGCCAGTCGGGCCAACACCCTTGAGATCGGCAATCTGCTGCGTCGTGGCGCGGCGCGACGTACCAGACTGTACAACCTCGACCTGCTCTGTCCCGTTCAGGGAGATCGCAACGGGGAGATTAGGGATTTGGATCTCAGCCATAGAGGGGTCCGGTCCTTGGGATCTCGGTGAAGCCGTATGGCAGGCTCGGGTTATTGATAACATACCCGCCAGAGGCGTAGGAACCAGAAAATGCAGACCCTTGAAGATCGATCTGCGTGCTGTTCACTACCGTGATAGTCCAGTTCCCATTCGCAGCAGACACACCATCAACCTCACGAACGGTCACGCTTTGATTTGTGATCATGCCATTCGTCGTGGCGACCGTAAGCCTGATCAAGCCAGAGCCATTGTCAACGGCATTGGTGATCGTGCGATAGGTGACTGCATTGGGATCTGTGCCGGGAAGCTGGTTCGTGCCGCCAGCCCCTTCACCCGTTGTCTGGGTGACGCGAGGATCAGTTGTAGCCGCCCCGCCAGCAGAAGTGACGCGAGTAGCGCCACCGGGAACAGGAATGCCCGTGGAGGCATTAGTCGTGTTGTAGCCAGAGACCTGACGCTTGTTGGAACTGTCGTAGGCATACGGCTCCGTGCGCGGATTGACAATCGGAGTCGGATCTGCCGGGACGACGATGGCGCGAAGCTGATTCTGAGGCTGATCGTAGCAGGTATTGCAAACAAGCATCCGCTTGTTGATCAGCGATGCACCAGCCCAATCGAACTGCCAGCGAAGCTGATGATGGTTGTACCACATGGCACAACGATCACAGACAGCGAAAGCGCGCGGATCTCTTGAACTGGTTCTTGCCCTTCCAGACCGTGAAGCGTAGCCCATGACGCCTCCTTACGGACGGAAGTAGCCAGAAACCATAGGAGAAATGTACTGCTGCGCGGTCTCGATGTTCTGATCAGCGGCAATTGCATAAGCTTCATCAGCCATAGGCTTCAGTAGCGCAACCTTATCAGGAGCCCAAACCATCGCAAGACGCTGCGCTAGACCATATGCGTAGCATTCCATCCAAAGATACGGGATGTCTAGCTGCTGACCATTGGTGAAGTTGGAGTCCTCGATGCGCCTGACTCTGTAGTACTTGAGGTACTGCGGGCCAGTAGACGTATCTGGAACAGGCCAGATCGTGACCGTAGGAGACAAGAGCCTATCGAACCAGAAGACAGTCGGAAAACCCTGCTGCTCCTTGTTGGGATAGCTTGCGTACTCCGTGCGGCTGATCGGCATGATGATGCGATCAATGTCGCTGCCAGACTGGTTGACAGTCACATAGGCGTCGAGGATCACAACCGTGTCCGCATCGACGCTGTATGTGGATGTCCCAGTTGTCAGAGCCTGCGTGACGAGATCAACCTTCCACAGGTTCACACCTTGGTTGGACCAGCGGGACAGCATCAGGTTCGATGCCATCCGAGCCGATTCCATGTGTTCCTGAAGCAGAGCTGTGTTCCTGATCCCACACAGGTTGAACGCATACAGGGTCAGTTCGCCCAGCGACGGATTGAAGGTGTATGTGCCGCTGGTGGACATGGCTACCTCTTAGCGAACGCCAGCCTGCTGGACGTAGAGAGTAACAGCACCCGTGCCAGAAGCAATCGTCACGCGAACTGCGCGGCAGGGAACCGTCAGGGCAGCAGCCGTCGATGCCGACACGCTGGAGAGGCCAGTCACGGGGAACCAGTTAGCGGTAGCCGCCGAGTAGCCGTACTCCATCGGATCATCCATCGAATACTGTACCGTGAACGTAGCCGTGCCGGTGAGAACAGCAGCAAGACCGACGTTGAACGGATTGGTGAAATAGGACACAGCCTCGACAGAGCTACTGCCGACACCTGTCACGGATGTACTGATAAGCTGCATTTCAGTCTTCCTTCTTCTCTCCAGAGGGAGAAACAGGCCACGATCTGCGAGCGGGGCCGGTCTTCTTTCGTGCCATCGTCCTCTTCTCTGCGCTCGTCATGGACGAAGCAGAGGAGGCAGGACGGCAGGCAGGATACGGACGCTTGCCCTTCTCTCCTTCGATCCTACCACATTCCTTGCCGGTCTTCACATCTCGCCAGTCTTCAGCGAACCACTTTCCTAGCCCGCCACCAGACGCCTTGGCGACACGGTTGTCCGAGCCAGACCACTTGCCGCCATGCGACTTGTACCACTTCGATGCCCATGCGTTGGCATAGGCAGAAGGGTACACATCAAACTTGGCCCGAGCAGCAGCCTTGGCTCTGCCCCAGAGACCTGAATTCTGAGGCTTGGCAGACATTAGCAGTTCCAAGCCCGCAGGCTCTTGTTGACCCGGCTGTTGGGATCAGCAGCCTTCGCAGAGCCTGTCAGCTTCTTCTTTAGTCCCGTCATCCGGGCACAGAAGCTATCGCGCCGCGAACCACCCTCGGGCTGCGGACGCTTGATGTCATGCCCCTGCGCGCGCAGAGAAGCACGACCCTTCTCGTTCAGACCACCGGAGGGATTCTTCCCCTCCTTGCGTGTCCATGCACCCGGCATCGCTCTCTCCATGCAAGAACGGGGGCGCTAGGCCCCCGCTCAAGTTCAGACTATCGTCGGAGTTCAGCCCTCAAAGCCGGGGCGCATCGAACCCTTGGCAGCGGACGAGAAAACGCCACCACCCGACTTGCGCGGCTTGCGACCAGCGTGAGCCATCGCAGCGGCACCGTGGACCTTGCCCATGTGCTTCGCCTTGCCGCCACGCTTGAAGCCCTCGGCCTTGCTCTTGGCCTCGGACGCGACGCTGGAACCCGCGCCAGCATAGAACCCGCTACGGAGATCCTGCTGCGCCTTCACACCCTTCTGAGTCTTGCCCTTCATGGTTTCTCTCCTGATCACGCTGTGAGATTGATAGCCTGAACGTAGCGAACCGTCAGGATCGCCGCGCCAGTCGAGCCAGACGGAGCGTTCGCCGCCTTGACGTAGATGATGACATCGGTGGTGCCGACATCGATCCACTTGGCTGTGCGCGTCGCGTCCGTGCCGGGAGAGGCACTCGCAAGACCAACAGCCGCAAGGTCGAAGTTCGCCGCCGCGACAAGCTCAGTCGAGGTGGAGGTCGTGCCAACATTCAGAGTGCCAGCAGCACCCGTGAAGCCCGTCGTGACGAGCGCAGAGATGCCGATGATCTGGCTGTTGGCGGGGATGCAGATGGTGGTAGCAGCAGCCGTTGCAGACTGCGTGATAGCCACAGACTGGACCATCTCAACGAAGCCGACGTTCTTCACCGTACCGGCAGTCGAGCCAGTCGTGTTCAGAACATCGCCAGCCTTGACCGGGCCAGTAAATGTCGTGGTTGCCATTCAAGTCTCCTGCACGATGAGATCACGTTGTCGGTGCAGCGTCTGCCGGGGCAGTCAACGTGATCCGGTTCCCCGGAGTGCGAAGGGGGACGAGTTTCCCCGCCCCCCTCCTTGGTCAGGTCGGGAACGACGCCCAGATCGCTCGCCAGTTGTAGTAGGCGAAGCTGTAACGCTCGTAGCCCTTCACCAGCAGGTTGTCCGTGACGAAATCGACCTGCATGTCCGACTCAAACTTGACGCGCTCCATGTACGAGAGACCGTCAATGTTCGTGAGCAGGAACCAAGCCGAAGACGATGTGAGGAAGTCGCTGACCATGTAGCCTTCCGGCAGACCACCGGAAGTCATAAGGATCGCGTTCACATCATTGTCCGCAGTACCCGGACGCAGTTCCGTCTTCGTCAGTCGGATCGCAACCGGCTCCAGAGCAGTCGGCACGATGAGCTTGCGCGCGCGCGCAAACACCTTCAGGCCAGCCTGATCCTTGAAGTTGGCGCGGACAGCGATCATGCCGTTGAGCAGGGTGGACTCGTTGAGTTCCACCTGCGTCGCAGGCGTGTTCGCAACCGTGCCACCATCAATCGGATGGTCGCTCGCGACGAGAGCCTTGCCGTCACCACCAATCGACGCATTGTAGGTGGTCGCGGTGTTCAGGACGTTCGCGCCATAGATCTCCTTGGTCTGCTGGAAGGACTCGATGAGACCAAGGTTCGACGGCATGAACTGCGTCTTGTACAGGTTGTCATCAATCGCCTTGCGAGTGATGGCATACCCGAGAGCGATCTCGGTATGCTCCTGATTGTAGACGTAACGCTCGCCCGCGCTGTTGTCGAAAGCAGTCTGACCACCTTCAGTCTTGAGCTGCGCGAGGCCAAGGAAGCGCATCTCAGCGGTGCGCTCCAGAGCCATCTTCGACTCATGCTTCGTGAAGATCTTGTCGTACTGCGACGGGATCTGCTCGTACTTGCCCTCGATGCCACGGAGGCCGGGGAGGAGCAGATCCTTGATGGCACTAAGATTAACAGCCATTGGTGCTTACTCCTCTCAGATGCCCGTGAGGGACTTGGTGGCGACGTTGTTGAACGCAACGACCACCCAGTTGTACGCGCCGCTCTCCGTGCCAGCCGAACCCGGCGGGTCGGTGATCAGGCCGACGATGCGGAACGGCAGGGTGTTGGTCGTGTTCGCGCCAGAGATGTACGCGCCCGAGATGCCGTTCGACGTATTGCCGGTGCCGATGGTGTAGGCGACGTTCAGGTTCACATCGCCCTGCACGATGCCGGTCGCGTCCGACTGGACGACGAACTTGGCATTCGGATCATTGACGATGTAGCCCGTGACGGTCTGCGTCGAAGCGACATCCGAGCCGGGCCAGTAGTTCGACCACACGGTGCGCTTCTGGGCGACCGAGAGGTACTGGCAGCCAACAAAGATGCCAGCAATGCCAGCAGCCGCTGTCGTGCCGTCACCCTGAACCACATACCCGTTGGCATCCGGCTCAACCGGGTCGCCAAAGAAGATGTTCGTCGCGTTGTAGGCAATCTTGACGGGAACCTGCTCATACGTCGGAGCAGAGCCATTCCCCTGATACTGCCGGAAGCCGAAAGGCGCATTGGTGTTCGCCATAACGGATTCTCCTTCTTCAGGAGGTCCATCATCGCACACCGGGGCGACTTATGACCGGGATGAAAAACCTCCTCACCGGGGGAGGCTCAAAACTATTCACATGGTTGGTTAGAAAAGTAAAGGGGGGAGAAATCAATCTCCCCCCTTTTCATGTCAGCATTGTAGTGCCTATTTACTCCTTCGGAATCGGGATCGGCTCATAGCTCTTGTTGATCTTCGGTCGCGTCTGGGCATGGTCGCGAGTCATGGTGCCATCAGGAGTACCTGCGATCTGGGCCTCCTTGGCGCGCACCTGATCCTTGGCGACCTTCTGCTGGATGCGACGAGCTTCCTCGACAACCTCCGTGGGACGCTCCATCAGCACCATGCCCTTGCGCTCGATGGTTCCCTTGGTCCACGACGAGGGCATCATGCCGGGATGGCGACGAGCAGGAACGACTTCCCAGCCCATCCGCGCCAGATGAACCTGATGCGTGGCGTCTTCCTGCCCCAGCACCTGAAACCGCTTCCACTCATACGTCCAGCCCTCGGGAATTAGGGTTGGATCGATGTAGAACTCGTCCGTCCCCTGATCCATGTCGCCAAGGTGACCCCGGATCTCTGCTGCACGACGAGCAGCACGGGCGCGCGGATCTTCCTCACGCACCTCGGAGCGCATCTCAGCCCTCGGCACGGCTGCAACAGGCTCCTCGACGGTCTCCTCGACCTTCTGGACAGTCCTCGGGGGCCTGCCGCGCCTGCGGGGAGCCTCGGAAACGGTCGGAGCAGCGGGATTGATGACGTTTTCCATGATCTATCTCCTCAATTGGGCAGCTTGCCCTCCTTCTGGAGGGCCAGTTTGTGCTTCGCGTACTCGGTTTCGGTCATGCCGAGCATCTTTGCCGTGTCAGCCTCCGCTCGCGTAAGTCGAACGACGTTCGCACGACCATTTCCGCTGCGATTTGCAGGTGCAGCAGCGGGCGGAACAGAGCGAGCGACAGGCTTGGCAGCAGCAGACAAGGGAGACTCCGTCGTTTCCTCTGCGCGAGGCTGTTCAGAGCGTCGAATCCTGAGCGTATCCTCGATGGCAGAGAAGTACGAGTCAGTATCCGGCACATGACCATCGGCAAGAGCGATGTTGTGAGCCGCAATCATCTTCTGATTGAGGCGCGGATCGGTCACGAACTGCGGGTTCTTGCGAACCCAGTCAGCAGAACGAGGCGAAAGCTGCGATGCGAACGCTTCGACAGGATCAGAAGACCTCTGAACAGGCTCCTGACGAGGCTTCGACTTCATAGCCTCCTTGCCGTTCTCAAGCTGAAGCAGCTTCGCGGCGTTGTTCGACATGGCTTCCTGAATTTCAGCAGCCTTGTCGTAGTCGCCAACAGACATCGCCTCCTTAAACTGGCCCTTGAGGATGCCCTGCTCACGCTGCATCGTCTCAATCGCGCCAGTCACAAGCTGGAGGTTGGTGTCATCGACCTCGCTGCTCGCCATGCGCGCGCGATTTTCAGCCTCGATACGCGCCCGACGCTCTGCCTCAAGCTTCTCGCGAAGCTCTGCAATCGCCTTCACAGGGTCTTCGACAGGAGCAGGATCGGGTTCCGGCGCAGCTTCAACCACCGGATCGTCGCTCACCTCGACCTTCGGCTCCGTGTCCTTTGCCGACTCATCGAGATTGATCTCAAGCTGTTCGTCCTTCGGATCAGACATGACTCTCTCCTCACCAAACTTCATCGGGGAACTTCACGCGCCCCTTCACCTGCGTATCCGCAAGCATTCGGCACAGAACACCATTCACGGTGATGCTCCAGCCATCGGACGGACGGAAGACCAGCCAGTCATGCAGGCTAAACTTGTCTCCCTTGAACCATCCCTCTTCGTTCTCCTCGAAAGCGCGCGAGCCAACCTTCAGCAGCAGACCGACCTTCGACTGAAAACGGTCCTCGTCAGTAGTCTTGTCCGACAGATAGAGACCACTCTTGGTCTTCTGCGGGCGGATGTAGACGCCAACAAGGATCTGGTTGTTGAAGATCTCGACCGTAGACAGATCACCGATCTCATCGAGGATCTTCTTGGTCGGATCGACATCGTGAGTCATACGCATGTACGGCATGATACCCCCTACCGTTTGTTTAGTTCAGATTCAACTTCTTCACACGCCTCAAGCGCAGCCTGAAGCCCGTGAATAACACCAACCCTGAACTTGTAGTCGGCGTGTTCGATTGCTGTGTGAGATGTGACGAGGCTGTCTTTTGCAACCTCAATTCTCTCAAGCAAATTCTTCCTCAATTCATTCTGATAGAACGCTTGATGCGTCAACATTACTGCCCCCTCGCAGTCCCCCCTCTATGTAGGTCTGTTGGGGAGAGAATGTGAGGGGGGTTCACATCCTCTCCCCGATCCGTCAGTTTGCCGGGAGACAAGGTCTGACGGATCAGTTCCTCCGTGCGATCTCCGTCTTCTCAAGGCGACCGAGACCGGAACCCGCGCCAGCATCCATGTCCTTGTAGCTCCGGTAGACCTTGCCACCGGCACGGCGCATCGTGCGACCACCGTTCTTGCGAGCCATCGGCATCGGGCCAGCAGGCATCGCAGGAGGCGGCGCGGCAGGCGGCATCGGGCCAGCACCAAGCCCCATCGGCGCGCCTGCGCCCGGACCACCAACCGGCATCGGCGGCGGAACAGGGCGACCACCCGGCATCGGCAGCGGAGGCATCGCACCAAGGCCCGGAGCCTTCGCGCCACCAGCATCGATCACGATGTTGATGTTGGTCTTGCCCTTGCCCTTCTTGCCCGTGCGACCACCGCTAGCGCGAGCCGTGCGCTTTGCCTCGCCGCCATGCTTGAACATCGGCATACGCGAGAGACCCTCACGCACGTTGGAGTCGCGCGCGGACTCCTCCTTCGCCTTCTGTCGAGCCGCAGCAGCCTTCTTGGCGCGGAAAGCCTTGTACATCTCTTCCATCTTGGCTTCACGCTGGGTATCAGCAATTTCCTCATCGACTTCATCGAGAGCAGAAGGAGGCTTGCTCGGACGGCGCTCTTCCTTGGCGTAGCTGACGTAGCGGGTCTTGGGATCGGGATTGCCCGCGCGCGCGCGCTCAAGCACACGCTCAATCTCGCTCTTGCCAGCCCCGCCACCATCAGCCTTTCGGACCTTGCCGCCATCCTTGCGATACATGCTCGCCGCGCCAGTCAGAACAGACCCAGCACTCGGAGTAGGCTTGCCAGCACGCTTGGGCATGTCGGTCAGACCCCTTGTGGTGTCACCCTCATACGGATCTTGCCCCCTGCGAAGCATTTCCTCCTCGGCAGGAGTCAGGCTCGGCATTGCTAGGCCGAGGCCGCCGCCACCCTGCTTCTTGGCATAGCCACCGCGACGCAGCTTCAGTTCAGAATGCTTGCCGCCATGCTGCGCCGTCTCATGCTGGCGCACAGCCTTCTTCACCAGAGCCTTGTCCTGCGCGGCGTCATCAGCCTTGCCGCCCTTCTTCAGGCCGGTAGCGCGCATCGGGGACAGAGCGCCACGCTTCACACCGGAGAATCCAAGCATCGCGTTGGGAACGCCAGCCCGCTGGGAGGCATCAGCCATCATGCGATTGGCCCCAGCCATAGGACCGCCATTGTACTTCTTGGCGCGACCGCCATGCCTAAATGTGTCGTTCTTATCAGAATCGCTGCTGGTAACGCGAGATCCGCCCTTCTTGCGATAATTCAGAACAGTCGAAGCATCATTCACCTGATCAAGATACTTTCCCTCAGACTTGGGGCTATGGCCGCGCATGGCGCGAGCAGCCTCTCCAGCGTCCTTGATGATGTAACGAAGCTCTGCATCACTCTTGGAATGATACGGATGATCCTTGATCGGCATTCCGCCGCGAGCATACGCAGAACCGCCGCGCTTCATCCCGCCAACATGCTTGATGCCCTCACGCTCCTCGTTGGCATCCTTCACGTTGCGATTGACCTTCGCATTCGCGTAAGCAGTCGCCTCAGTCTTGCCGCCAGACTTGCGAGCCTTGCGATCCGCGCGCATGGGACCGCAGGAGCCGTCCACCTTGCCGCCGCTCTTGTAGGCTCGACGCGAGACAGGACGCAGCCCCGTCTTCACATCGGCATTGAGCATCTCCGGGGGCTTGAAGGTCGAGGAATCAACCTTCTGGAGCGGACGATCAGAAGCAAGGCGCTTGGCCTTGCTCTTCATGGCTTCGCGAGCCTTCTTGGCAGTCTGGTACATGGCAAGCTCCTAGCTAGGTTGTTGGGGCGTCCCCCAGATTCAAACCTTCTTCGACGTTAGCATGAGTGCGCGAGAAACAACATCGGCATTTTTGCCCCGCCTAAGCTGGTCGATAACAGACCCGCCAGAGGCGAATGACCGAGATCGCTCCCCACTCTTCTCCCACGACATTGGCTTGGCATACGCATCTGCGGGGAAAGAATGATCCGCAAAGCTATGGTGAAGAGCATTGTGAAACTGATCAAAGTACAGGTCTTCAGGAAGCTCAGGTCGAGACTTTGTCACGGTTCCCTCTCAATCTTTCCATCGTTCGTCATGCCAGTCATGCCCTTGCCCTGCGGCATGACCCTCACGGAATCACCATCTGTCTTTGGATCATACCTCACAAAGAATCCCTTGCTGTCCTTGTGAGCCTTCTCTCTTTCACCAAAAGCCTTGAGATTGCTGAGTCCAACAATCACACCGGAAGAACCGGGCTTGGCTTCAAGCAAATCGAGTGGCCTAAAGTCGTGAGTTCTTCCATCAATAACGTCATACCTTTTGCCGGCTTCAGAATCGTGAACGTACTTTGGAAGAACTTTTTGCTTGTTCGTAAACACCATAGCAACATTGTCGCCACGGTCCAGAACCCTCCTCATACGGCCCCAGTTTGTCCAAGGATTGTCTACGTCACTCTGGGTTAGTCCGGTAGAAGAATACGTCAGGTGATGATTTGGCAGGATTCTCCTGTAAGACATTTTTGTGTAATCATAAAAAGAGACATCTGGATGATTTTCCATGATTGGCCTGTAAACTTCAGGGTGAATGTCAGACAGAACATTCATCCTTACGCCAAGATGGTTGCCGTACATTGCCGCTTGCCGCTTTGCCAGATCAATGTCATCGAAGGCTCTAATGGCAAAAGCTTCTGGCTCTCTAAGAAAAGCAACTGTTCTGTTGAATGCGCGAAGGCGAGGCCCCTTGAGAGCATCAAGGTCTCGACCACCACCAATTGCGTAGAAGTTGCCAGCGGTCTTTCCAAGGCATTGATCCTTGCAAGATCCAGAATTAGGGCAAAGATTGAACTTTCCCTCTTGATACGCAGGAAGCATTGAAATGCCAGTTGTTTCAATGCCCCTTCCGTCAGGAAGAGTTATTGGCTCTCCACCTTTGTATCCTTTTGAAGATTTTTCAAGTTTTGCATTCTTACCGAGAAGCGAGATTGGAGATCCATCCTTCCTTGTTCCAAGATAAGGTTCAAGTGCCTTTATGGCATCCATAGAGTTCTTCACTCGTTCATTTGGAGGAAGAGAAATGTGCCTATCAATAGCTCGCCTTACAATGTCAGCAAGCTTTTGAGTCGTTGCCTCTCCCTCATTGAGTTTAGAAAAACTGTATCCTTTTGTGGTGGCTGTTGGATTTGGAGCCTGAAAAGACTGAATTGAAAAAGGAGGTGCCTCTTGGACACCGCGATTGATCGTAACCCTCTTTGGCTCGGAACCAGAAGTCAGGGCTAGAGCCTTCTGGACGGCAGGGTTGTTCTCTACGTCCCCGCCTTCGGCGTAGCCCATAGCCCCGCCATGAGCCGCAGCAGGCACCCTGTTCAGAGCATCCTGCAAACGGTTGATGTTGTAGTCCTGCTCCTGCTGGCGCGTGAGGGAAGGCTCTCCGGGCATCGTAGGCTCTTGGTAGCCGCGAGCGGGAAAGGCAGAGTTGCCAGCATGACCGTCGCTGTAGCGGGCCACAGACTCGTCTATGGCTCGGGAAAGCTGGTCGAGCAGGCTCTGCTGCTCAGGGGAGATGCCTTGGGGCATGTTCTGAGTATCTCCTGTTTCCCCGCCAGAAGCCATAGGCACCGCGCCGCCCATCTCATAGCGACGCTTGATGTTAATCAGCTTGTCATCGAACACGACGTAGTTGTGTGTGTCTTTTTCTGCTCCACGAGAATTGGCATCAAGGTACTTAATTCCCTTAATTCCGGCAAGAAGAAAAAATTTGCTAGCATCTTTACTGCCAACAGAATTTTCTCCAAATCTATAAATTCTCTTTCCGTCATCCCATGAAGTAATTTTATTTTTTATATTAGACCCAAATTTCCAATATTCTGAATCATTGCTGTTTTGATGTTCTGAAATTATTTTGTTTACTGCGTTTTGCACATATTTAGATTGCTCATCTATTGGCTTGTCCCAATCAAGGAAGTGATCGGGGTGCGCGTTGATGCGGACCTCGTACATATGGCCCGGAACTTTCCCCATCTGAAGTTTAACTGCACCCGGACGACTCAAATCAGCCAAAAGCTTTTGAGCATGAGGTACACCTTCTTGCCACTCATATTCATAATTTTTAATTCTTTTTTTCAATTTTGATATTGCCAGATCTTGAACTTTTGCCGGATCTGCTGTAAGTTCAGCATGATTAATTAACATATCTTCAAAAAGTTGGCTTTGTATATTTTCGTATATAGAATTTCCCCTTGGGCTATAGTCAAATCCATTTTTTTCATTGACAATTTTATTTCCAATTTTAAGAGATTTAATTTCAGGCATTCCAGCGAGATTTATTCTGTATCGAGATGCAATAGGCTCAAGTTCAGCAAAGTACAGTCCATGCCCATAAGCCTGCGCCCCTTCTCCGGTGCCGATCTTGGAACTGTCAAACTGTTCAAATCCATGCGGAGAGCCGTGATATGCGTCTATGCCTGTCTCTTCCGCAGGGGGAGGAGAGGCGATGTCGGATTCATCGACGGAGCCGCCAGATGCTCTAGCAGCCCTGCCCCTGATGCGATTGATGATCTCCTGACCTCGCTTGGACGGAACATCAGGGTTGGGATTGGAGAAGCCGCAACCCCGGCCACGGTCATACGGGGGCTTCTTACCCTTGCTGGTGAATTGCTCCTTGGTCGGGTCAATCACATGACCCGTATCGCGATGTCGAAGCCACCAATGAGTCGTGCCGTCACCTAGATTTGCAACTTGAGGGACGTAACCGCTTTCCTCGCCGCCAAGCATGTAATACGCGGCCTGAGTAGCTGATCCACAATGACCGAAGGTTGGATGCTCGCCTTCGCTCATCTTCCTGTACTTTGGCTTAAGAAGATCGGGCGTCAGAACAGACTGAATCTTGCCGACAAGATCCTTGGTTTCCTTGTCGGAGAGAGGAGGAGGTGCTTCCTGATCGTCATCCATTTCTGTCTCCAAGGAAGATCGGCCTACCGTGGATCTCTTCCCTGATATGTACACCGGGAATTGAAAGAACGGGATGGGAATTTCGTGCCTTCCCGCCAGAAGCCATCATCGGAGGAGCAGGGGGAGCGAACGCAACAGGCTTCACCAAGCCAGCCTGCGTCTCGTCATCATCGCTGGAGAGCCTGAAACCTCCAGAGGGATTTGCAGACTGCGGATACACTACATCCGCAGCAGTTGGGTTCTGACCAGACGATGGACCACCGACGTTCTGGTCTACATCGGCGCGAGCCTTGCCATCATAGTAGGTGTTGTTGATTTGCTCCATCGCATACGCAAGAGCGCCAAGAGGCGATCCACCGATGAAGCCAACAACCCCCGGCCCCGTGTTCAAGTTCTGCTCGGCATTGCCAAAGACGCTGCCGCTCACTTGCCCAGTCCCAACTCCAAGTGACCCGGAGCCGAGAGGAGAGAATGCCATCCCTGTAGCCCCGCCAAGCATCGAGGGATCTTGATCTGTCGGGGAGTAGGATGGAGCGGCTGGACTGGAATCTTCACGTTCCGTCTGGCTGCCAAAATCCGCCATGTCAGAGTTGGAACTGAAGCCGCTCCCATCTCCATTGGACAAATCGCCGCCGCCAGAGTCTCCACCCTCTGCACCACCACCAACCTCAAAGTGCTGGCGCACCTCACCACCATGAGCGTAGTGCGAGAAGCCCTTCTTCAAGATCGACTCACGCATCTCTGGAGTGATCTCAATGCCGGGGAGAGTAACGTCATTTCCATCGTTGTCCTTAACGACATGGGAGGTCGGCTGGATCTTGTTTGTATGGGGCTTTAGAACACGACGAAGAGCATTGGGCAGAATTTCTCCGTAGTACTTCTTCATGCCCTTGCCGCCCATGAACAACTGTTGACCAGTTAGCTCATGGTGCACTTCCCTTCCATCTTCTGCTCTATTCCTGTGCTGCATAATTTCGTCAGATAGTTCTCTTCCAATATAATTTGAAAGCATATCTTCGCTAATTTGATTTTCAGAAAATACTCTTTCACCGTTTTTATATCCAATGAGAATTTGTGCTTCTGGGTCATACTTGATTGAATCCACATGATTCCCAAGCCTGTACCTCTTGGCCTGCTCCTCACCCGGAGTCCAGACGAGCTTGTTGTAGCCGCCGCGCGCGGCTTCGATCAGAGCGCGCTTAAGAGCAAGCTCGGTCCAATGATCGGTGTTGGTGACGTATGGGGCAATCGATGTCAAAGCATCAAACATATGATATGCGTTTGCATTTTCTCTAATTTTATTTTTAATTTCTTGAATTTTTTTTGTAAGCTCCGCCTCAAATTCTTCGCTATATTCATTTGGATATTCTAGCGGCTCACCATATGCAACAGTTCTTGGGCGTATTGAACGCAATTTTTTCTGTAACTTAAATTGTTCTTCAATAAGTTTTTCGTTTTCTTCTAAAAGTTCAGAATTTTTTTTCTGTCGCTCAAGCGTTAAAAATCCCTTATCTCTTCCTTCCTGCGCCCAGTCGGATTGAAGCTCTTCAAGGTGAAGAACGTCATTGT
>Ga0181343_1000479_pt1 | contig 17438 bp, 26 predicted proteins | sample Su13VDMLBSD_FD_130110 | JGI IMG/M metagenome (GOLD analysis project Ga0181343, IMG submission 130110) | Freshwater viral communities from Lake Michigan, USA - Su13.VD.MLB.S.D | ecosystem: Environmental > Aquatic > Freshwater > Lake | place: USA: Michigan | collected 2013-07-15 | reverse complement strand
GGCAAAACGGGCAGACAGGCAAAACGGGCGGAATGGCAAATTCCTTTACACACACCAAAAATTAAAAAAAGACACACGATGATTACAAATGGAATTTCGGGACCTTCAACAAAAGCAATAACACACAAAGAAAAAAGTGTTTTAGAAAAAGAATTGGATTTGGTCAAAACCAAATATGGGGAGTTTATTTATGACATTCCACTACCTGAAGGGATTTGGACAAATGGGGCGTTAAACATCCCCCATACACGATTAAAGAGAATCTTACAAGTAGTATCTGATTTATCCAAAAAACCTCTGAACAAAATTCGTGTTTTAGATTTGGGTTCTTTAGATGGACAATTCTCTTTGGAGTTTGCGTATCACCAATCTAATGTAGTTGGGGTTGAAGTCCGACACGCGAATGTAATGAAGTCTGAATTTTGTAAACGAACTTTGGAACTTCGTAGTGTAACTTTCTTGGAAGAAGATGCGAGAAATATTTCTTTAGAACAACACGGAAGATTTGATGTTATTATTTGTAGTGGGTTATTGTATCACTTAACTGCAACGGACTCAATTGAGTTGATAAAGAAAATGTATCAGATGACTGAAAACCTTTTGGTTTTAGATACACATATTAGTTTACAACCAGAACTTGAATTTCCATATGAGGGAAGTTCATACTTTGGTAACCTACATAAAGAACACGGAGAAGATGAATCGCAGGACATCAAAGAAACACGAATTCTTGCGTCTTGGGATAATCCACATAGTTTTTGGTTTACACGACCATCGTTGGTAAACATACTAAACAAAACAGGATTTACATCCGTATACGAAGCGTTCACACCCGCACATAAAAATTATGGAAATGATGGGTTTGAACACGAGGACCGCTGTACTTTTGTGGCTGTGAAAGGTAATGAACAACATCTATTTACCTCACCATCCGCAAATGATACAAATGAATTTTTTGATGAATCACAACTCCAATATAAAATTAAATGAAGCTCATATTTCAATTAGTGGATTATGTAGTTCCCATCGGAACAAAAAGTGTAAAAACTATTCAAGAAATTGAATTCTATGAGGAGTTTAATGACTATGTATATTATACAACAGATGGACTATCTTTTGGTGGAAATCAGTTAGAACCAATGGAACTCGTTTATAAAAGGGAATATGAAATGACTTGCGAATCTCAAATTGAAGAAATCTTAATGGAGTCTCACTCATATGGGTTTAGAACCGAAGTTATGGAAACTGCAAAAGAAATTATGAGTAGTAACCATAAAATTGATAGGTTAACCGCATACGAGTTAGCGTATAGAGAATGGGTTAAATAATTTATTTATGTATTGTTTTTATTATATCAAGAACGACCAAAACAAAGAACCACTTGGAAAGGTGGTATCTATATCACGACTCAAAGCAGCACAATCATTTGCTGAAAGAAAACAACTACCATTGAAGAATTTCTTAAAGTTGTTTTCAGTAGAAAAGAAAAACCCATTTTTATTATAAAACACAAGGCAATGCTTTTTGGAAGAGAACATATCACAAAAGAATCACTTGATATATTAAAAAACATCACTCAAGAAATTGATGGTGATATGTCTTACAACTATCCATTGGGTGATATTCAAAATAAAATTTTACATCATCACAATCACATACTTTACGACATTCGTAGTTTGTTGGGTAATGAAGAAAAAGTATATCTTGAATTAGGAACTTATGCAGGTGGTTCATCCGCATTGTTATCATCCCACCCATACCCAACCAAAGTATATGGAGTTGATATATGTGAAGTTTTTTATGGAGACGTAGTTTATGATACTGTGAATCGGTTTATAAAACCACATAACTCTTTTAAATTTTATGAGGGTAATTGTCAAAACAAAGAATTTATTCAAAAACTAAAATCAGAAATACCAAAAGTTGATTTATTATATATTGATGCAGGACATTGGTTTTTTGATGTATTGCATGATTTTGAAAACTTTGTTGATTTTGTAAATCCGGGCGGTTATATTGTATTTGATGACTATGAAGATATTTGGTCATCAACCGGAGTTTGTTATGCTGTTGATTATTTAGTGGCTAACAAAATGAAAGATGGTTTTGAAATAGTAGGTTCATTGCCAAATATACAAAACGCAAGACCTGCAATTATGTTGAATTCAAATTTGTTTGTAGTAAAGAAATTATAATTCTTGTATAATTCAAATTTATTTTGTATATTTGTAAAATGATTAACCTAATATCACTATATTTGATTGTTGGATTCATCCATATGTTTTTGATTAATTTTATCACAAATAGAATTACAAAACTTGGTGGTAAGATTGAATACCCACACTCGGAACGAATTATGGTTATTTTAATATGGCCCATCCTTGGATTTATTTTTTGGTATAATTTTTTTAAAACTTTATTAGATAAAAAATGAAAGCAACATTAGAATTTAACTTGCCTGAAGAATCACACGAGTTCCAAATGGCAATTACTGGCGCAAAGATGCATTCGGTATTATGGGAAATGGACCAGTGGTTGAGAGCACAATACAAGTATATGTCAGATAATGAATACAGTGCGGACAAGTATGATACTTATGAAAAGTGTAGACAACAACTCAATCAATTTATGCGAGACAATAGTGTAAGTTTTGACTGATGGATTTAGATACTGAACATCAAATAGAATTATTGGGTCTGATGAAACATTGGGTAGTTGCAACTCAAAATGATAAAACAAAGGACAATAACTATATGGTTGTTGGTAACGATTCGTTTGAACAACAATCATTAGGAAACCCATACGAATTGGTAGAAATGATAGAGGACCTTCGTAGTTTGTTGTATGAAAAAGATTATAAAGGGTTTGAGGCGTATATATCTCGCAAAGATAATGATGGTAGTCGTAAAGAATTTCGTTATTATTTAAATTTATTATTTGATGATATGATACGGCAAGTAAACATTCGTAATCAACGAAAGGATAGTAAATACAAAATGATGTATTTAACTTTTGTTGACTTTCTTGAAAAATTACCCAAGGCAAAATGAAAATAGATAAAGTATACATTATTACATTGGACCAGTCGGATGAAAATAGAAAGTCTATTTTAGAAAGATTGGTTTTTATGGGCGTACCAAACCCAACCACTTACATTATTTTTGATGGTGTCAATGGTCGTGAATTATTTTCTACTGAAGAGGGTCGTTCGGATTATGGAATTAAATTTTACGATGGTTGGAAATTAGATGATTCAAATGAATTTTGGAATCGTGGAGTCACATCTGGTGAAGCAGGTGGGATGTGTTCTCACATAAAAGTTTGGGAAGATGCATACAAAAATGGATATGAAAACATTTTGATACTTGAAGATGATTACAATCCAGAACAGCCATTTCCGTGGGATGTTTGTAATGAATTAGAAAATTATGAATACGATATTCTATTCCTATCACGAAAATTACAAGGTGGTCATTCTGATGTTGAAATTGGATTTGAAAATTTTGTAGTTCCTGGCTACTCATACCAAACACACTCTTATGTAGTATCTAAATCGGGTATTAAAAAATTAGTAGAAACTCACCTACCAACCTTAAAACAAAACATAGTTGTGTCTGATGAGTTTTTGCCCGCTACATACACAACACACCCACGAGAAGACATTCGTAGTATGTATCAACGTAATATCAGCGCTCTGGCTTACAAACACAATATCATAACTCAATTACGATTTGAAGCTTTAGGTAATTCACTAACATCACCTGTTGAGGGTATAGACTATTAATTATGACTGAACAAGAACTCCATAAACTATTAGAAATTCAATACCTTAAAGGTAGATTGGATGAACTACACAAAGCGTTTCCAACTATTATTGATTTACACCGTTCACGAAAGTTGGATGCTCGTATTCAAAAATATTATGATAAACTAAAACAAACTGATGAGATTGCATATCACTTGTATTTGGTAGAAAGACATAATCAACAAATGTCCAAAGAGAAATCTAAAAAACATATGAAAGAGTTATTGGAGTCAATCATCCCACAATTGGGTGATATGGAACTTATAAATAAAATTAAAAAACAAATTGAAACTTATATCTAAATAAGTTTGGCAATACCAAGTTTATTTTATATATTTGTATCACAAAATGCCGATGTGGTGAAATAGGTAGACACAAGGGACTTAAAATCCCTCGCTCAGTAATGAGTGTGCCGGTTCGAGCCCGGCCATCGGTACACGGAAACCCACATACAGTTCTTTGATTTATTGGTTTTTAAAAAATGCCCCGATAGCTCAGCTGAATAGAGCAACGCACTTCTAATGCGTAGGCCGCAGGTTTGAATCCTGCTCGGGGTACTAATGGGAGTGTCGCATAGTGGCTATTGCAGTTGACTGTAAATCAATCGTCTAACGACATCGGTGGTTCGAGTCCATCCACTCCCACCCCAGGCGTGCACAATCAACACCAAGGTTATCGTTGTCCTTTAACAACGAGTTAGGGAAGTAGCGCAGGTGGTAGCGCATCTGGTTTGGGACCAGAGGGTCGCAGGTTCGAATCCTGTCTTCCCTACAAAGGGTCTGTTAGTAGAGTTGGTTACAACGCTGGCCTGTCACGCCGGAGGTCACGGGTTCGAGTCCCGTACAGACCGCTTAATGGAGAGTATCCCCTCAAGCTTATACCTTGTAGAAAGGGTAACTGGTCACATAGGGGTTCAAGTCCCCCCTCTCCAACAAAAGCTCTTGTGGCGCAGTGGTAGCGCAGTTGACTGTTAATCAATTGGTCGTTGGTTCGAATCCATCCAAGAGCGCATGGTCCGTTAGTCTATCGGTTAGGACATATCCCTTTCACGGATAAAAGGCGGGTTCGATTCCCGCACGGACTACAAGTATTAAATTTGTGTTATATACTTATTCACACAATAAAGGAGGTTTGGCAGAGTTGGTCTATTGCGGCAGTCTTGAAAACTGTTGAACTGAAAGGTTCCGTAGGTTCGAATCCTACAGCCTCCGCTAAAAAAAGATTTGGCAATATGAAATTTATTTCGTATATTTGTCAAACAATTGCGGAAGAAGACTTAAAAGAAAGTCGCTTATCATCCAGATAAGAGGAGTTGGGGCAGTTCCAACCTTCCGCTCAAACAAGGAAATGTTCTTTGTCGTTTTTATGTTTAATAATTTAATCTAAAGTTTTACTATGAGAAAAATGATTGCAATGTTCGTTATCGCAGCTTCAGTTGCTGCCTGTAGCGAATCTACTGAAGAGGTAGTAGTTGAAGGAACATCTGTTGATACAACAGCCGTTCTTGATTCTACAAATTCTCAAGAATTGGAAGATGCTGCTTATGAAGTGGAAGCATCCGCTGAATAATATAAAGAGCTGAGTCTAGCCTCTAAATCCTAATAGCCGAAAGGTGATGATTAGGTTGACGTGGGAAAAGTCAACAACAGAGCAGGGGAAGAGCGTGAACCAATAAAAGCCTCGTCGAAATGCTTCCCCAATTTGCCTCCATAGCTCAGTTGGTAGAGCTACTGATTTGTAATCAGTAGGTCGCTGGTTCAAGTCCGGCTGGAGGCTCAAGGGTATGAATTGAAGACAGTAATAAAACCGACTGCAGTGAATTTAATTCGAGTGTTACCGGACATTCATACCCAATAATGCGGAGGAGGAGTTTAAAGAAACTCACTCATCAACCAGATGAGAGATGGTGGGGCAGAACCACCTCTCCGCTCAATAAGCGAAAGTAGCTCAGTTGGTAGAGCATCACCTTGCCAAGGTGAGGGTCGGGAGTTCGAATCTCCTCTTTCGCTCAAGTAGACCTTCAAAAGGGCCCTTCCGTGTTACACGGCTTGTTGGGCCCGGGTCTACGACTTATAATCGCGGGATGGTAGCAGTTGGTAGCTCGCAAGGCTCATAACCTTGAGGTCGGGGGTTCGAATCCCTCTCCCGCAACAAGTGGTGTCGTTCACTTAAAAAAAGGAAAAAACATGGAAACAATTCTTGCATTTGTTTGGGGTATGATTACGGTTGTCTATACATTGATGGCTGTGGTTGTGTTTCAGATGAGAAAATCAGTAAAAGAGTTAGAATCTCAAATTAGGGATACTAACGAAACACTTCAAGATGTCTACAAACAGCTTGAAGAAAAGGAAGCTTCGTTGATTAGATATAACGATGAATTAGATTATAATGCTAAAACGCAAATGAATTCATTCATTCATAATAATGAAAGTAATATGAATGAACTTTATCGTTATATTGATTCACGCTTTGATAAGTTTGAAAACAAAGTAATAAACAAAAAAGAAATTTTAAAAGGATAATTTAATAATTATTAACCGAACGACATCACTTATTTTGCCCTATCGTCTAATTGGCAGGACGTCTGATTTTGGTTCAGCGAATCGAGGTTCAAATCCTTGTGGGGCAACAACTATTAAAGGAGTTATATGAAGAACTTATTAAATTGGTTTAAATTTTTATTACCTCAAAAGAAATTCAATCCATCTATCATTGAGGGTTATGGATTAGTTTTTGAACATACTGAATATAAAAAACATAGATTATCTGGCTATACTGAATGGAAGGTAGACCACAGCGTTTTAAAATCCAATAAAGAATACAAATACGGATATTTTGAAATCCAAACCGATGGTGATGTTATTTTATCATCCGATAGAATTTATCCATTAAAAATTTCTTTAAATAATAATGGTTGGTTTTTCTTTTCAACCTTGGAGTCTGAATTTAAAAAGGTTTGGAAACATACTAACAAAAACAAATCCATTAAATATGGGTTGTTATGGACTCCAAGCCGAATCATCGTTTTTATAAACGACACTATGTTATACGACACATCGGATATTGATGTTGTTAAATATTTTATTGAACCTATGAAGGTAATCACATCCAAAGAATGTGAATATATAAAAATATACCAAAAAAAATGATATTTTGATTAAAAATAATTAAAAGAGGGCTTGTGTAAGTCCTCTTTTTTTATTATCTTTACATCGTAATAATTATTGATATGGGTAAGACATATAAAAGCAAATTAAAATTCAATGGTGATTGGACTCTTGGTGAGGCAGCACACCATATTGGTAAGAAGACCACTACCAAAACACATGATTCAGAGCGAAGTTATACTCGTAAAGACAAATCGTGGAAGCGTGAGATTTAACAATTTCTTAACATTGAACGCTTGTATAGACAAATAATTGTCGTATCTTTGTTCTGTAATCATTAATACCCTATGGCTAAATTAAAATCTTCTTACTCTTCATTCTGGCTTGACAAATCTTTGTTCCTTGATGAGAACACTACCTATGTCACCGATGTAGAACGAAAGTCTTCTGACCTTATGAAGTTGGTATCCTACAAACGTGCGGTATCCAACTTCGTTAACATTGTAACTGGTATGCCGATTAAGGTGACCTTTGATGAACGAGGTTCTGATTCTTACACCGATGGCACCGAGGTAGTTATTTCCGCTAAAATGGATGACACCGAATTTGACCCTACTGTTGGTCTAGCGCTTCACGAGGGTTCTCACATCAAACTTACTGACTTTGAAACTCTTCGTAAGATGACTCGTGATAACTTTCTTCCATCTACTATTGATGTAAACTATCTTCGTGAAAAGATGGGTCTTGAACTTGAATCAAGTGTTTCATCCGCTATTTACGACCAACTAAAAGACCTACTTAATGTGGTTGAAGACCGCCGGATTGATAATTTTATCTTCCGTACCGCGCCGGGCTATCGTGGTTATTACGAGTCAATGTATGATAAATACTTCAACGCCAAGATTATTGACAAAGGTCTTCAATCTTCCGAGTATCGTGATGAGAATTGGGACTCTTACATTTTTCGAATCGTAAACATCACCAACTCAAATCGTGACCTTGACGCTTTGAAGGGTCTTCGTGAGATTTGGAACATCCTTGACCTTAAAAACATTGGTCGTTTGAAAACTACTTGGGACGCTCTTGAGGTTGCAGGTGCTGTGTTTATGGTTTACTTTAAAAATTACATTGAGGCTAAAGAACAAGGTCAAGGTGGTGATAGTAATGAGTCCGAACCAAAGGAACACGAAATGAATGGTTCCGCTGATATGAGTGGTGATACGGATGACCAATCATCAGAAGGTGGTATGTCTTCTAATATGGATATGGGTGGTGAACCGACTGATGGTGGTGATAGTGAATTAGAACAACTCACCCCATCTCAAATTGAACAACTCAAACGGGCTATTGAAAAACAAAAAAAGTTCCAAGAGGGTGAGGTCGCCAAAAAGAAAATTGGTAAGAATGAAAAGCGCAAGGTTGAAGCTCTTGACCGGGCCGATATTGAGGTTGAGGTCACAGGTAAAGACATTACTCGTAAGTGGAATAGTTCAGCTAATGGTGGAACCCAAACCTATGTAATTCGTAACTTTACCAAAGAGTTGGTTTCTACCAATCAGTTTCCAATCCTTACGGATGCTGAGTATCGGACAAGTAAATATTTAGAAAACATTCAACGAGGTATTCAGTTGGGTATTCTTTTGGGTAAAAAACTTAAAACTCGTAATGAAGAACGCTCTTTGATTACTCCTCGTATGAAGAGTGGTAAATTGAGTGCTCGTATGATTCACGAAATTGGATTTGGTAACTTTGATATTTTTGAAAGAACAATGGTGAACAAATCCAAGCCCGCTGTAATTCACATTACTATTGACGCGAGTGGTTCTATGGGTGGTGATAAATGGAACAACACCCAAGTTGCAGCGGTCGCTATTGCTAAGGCGGCTTCAATGACTCAAAACATTGATGTGGTAATTTCTTACCGAAGCACCATGGGTTATGGTAATGATTATGTTCCATTCATCTTGGTGGCTTATGATAGTCGTAAAGACAAGTTCTCTAAAATTCAGAACTTATTTCACCACATCACCGCAAACGGAACCACGCCCGAAGGTTTGTGTTTTGAGGCTGTGATGAAGGACATTATCGGATACGCTAAAGGTAGTGATGCTTACTTTATCAACTTTTCTGATGGATGTCCGACATTCTCAAACAACGACATCTACTACGAAGGTGAGGATGCTTACAATCACACAGCTGCTCAAGTTAAGAAAATCCGCCAAGCCGGAATCAATGTCCTTTCTTACTTCATCACCGAGGGTTATTATGGGACTGACGCCAGAGCGTTCAAAACGATGTATGGTAATGATGCTCAGTTTATCAATGTAACCGAATTAACTCCGCTTGCTAAATCACTCAACTCAAAGTTTGAGGCAAATTTAACAATTTAATAACATTAGACGCTTGTGTAATCGGAATAATTTCGTATCTTTGTTAAGTAATCAATTAATCACTTTTTTATGAAAAACCAACGCTTTGTTTATGGTTCAATTGTTGAGAAAAACGGAATCCTCCTTTTCTCTGATGTAGATGGTAAGTTTTATAACTTGCCAGAGTTAAATGAAAAGGGAAGTCCCCTTTACAAACGAGCCCGAGCGGCTGCTAACGCCCCCGGCAAATGGGCTTTTAAAGTTCGTGTTGTCGGAACATTGAAAAGTGGTTCTTTAGGATTCACTCGTGTTGGAGTTGAGATGCTCGCAGGGGCTGAACCCGTGACCAACTTTGATAAACCAAATGGTGGTCTTGACTCTTATCTTTACAACTCTAACCCTATCGCTGAACCTATGATAACAAGTGTTCCTGAAGATGTCCTTAACTTTATTCACAATGAGGCTGAGGGTCTAAAACCCAAGATGTTGTTTATGAACTCACTCAAGTGGAAATACTTGGTTCGTAATATCATTCGTGGTAAAAACATTATGATGACTGGTCCTGCTGGTTGTGGTAAGACTATGGCTGCTAAGGCGGCTGCTAATTCGCTTGAGGGTTACAACACCTTTATTATTAACTTGGGTGCTACTCAAGACCCACGAACTACCTTGATTGGTAATACTCAATTTGATACCACAAAAGGTACGGTGTTTAACTCATCACCTTTTATCAAGGCGATTCAGACTCCCAACACGGTGGTTGTGTTGGATGAGATTACTCGTGCTCATCCAGAGGCTTGGAACATCTTGATGACAGTACTTGACCAAGGTCAACGATACATTCGCTTAGATGAAGCCGCTGACGCTCCTGTGGTTCGTGTTGCTGATGGTGTGTCCTTTATCGCTTCCGCTAACATTGGTAACGAATACACCGCTACACGAATGCTTGACCGGGCAATCCTTGACCGATTCACCATCATTGAGATGGATACCTTGACCAAAGAAGAAGAGACCCAATTGCTTCAGATGATGTATCCTTCGGTTGAGGCTGAGTTGATTGAAAGTGTTGCTGACATCACTTCAATGACTCGTAATGAGGTCAAAAGTGATTCTCCCAAACTTACCAACTCACTATCTACACGGGCTGCTGTGGAGATTGGTTCACTCCTCTATGATGGATTCTCACTTGAAGAGGCTGCTGAAATTACTATCTACCCATTCTTTGAAGAAGCCGGTGGTGCTCAGTCTGAACGAGTCTACATCAAGCAGTTCGTTCAAAAGTTCATCAAGACCACATCTACCGAAGACATCTTCAATGTGAATGCTGATATGGAAACTTACGACTACTCTAATCCTTTCTAATGGATTTTAAAGAGTCAATAGGAATTTTTCCAAACTCAATATCAGATGAGTTTTGCGACCACCTTGTTAGTATTTTTAACAATGAATGGAATAATCACTATGTCGGAATTGTTGGGTCTGGTGAAGTAGAATCACAATCTAAAGTATCAAGAGATTTTAATTTGATTCAATATGAACAATACACCGATGAGGTGAATATGTTGACTGAAATTTCAAACAATAAAATTAATGAATACATTTTAAGATATAAAGATGTTCCGAACTTAAACACAAAAGCTTGTGTATTTCAAAACGGAACTCATTATCCGGTGTGGCAAATTCAATATTATAAAAAAGGTGAAGGTCACTTCAAACAATATCATACTGATGGTGACATAAAATTTGCAAGTCGTAGGTTTGCTGTAATGTTTTATTTAAATGATGTTGAAACGGGTGGTGAAACTGAATTCCCATATTGGGATTTAAAAGTAAAACCTACCAAGGGAACATTCATAGTTTGGCCGGTTCCTTGGCCGTGGATACATTCGGGTCATATTCCAATTTCAAACGATAAGTTTATTGTTACATCTTGGCTGACGTTAAACGAAAAATAATCAAAAATAATTTGGCAATTTAAATTTTATTTCTTATCTTTACAATCGTTATGGGATACAACAAATTTCAATGGTGGATGAATGGTCAAAAGCGTAAAAAGCCTTTGAGTAAAAACGCACCACTATTAGACAAAATTAAAAATGGGGATTTTGATTATTCACCACTATTTGATGCTTCAAAAAAATGTCGGCAAGATTCTGAACTCGCATATGAGTTGGCTTATAAAAACTACATCGGAAACGATGAGCTAAACCGAATCCGGTCAGCTGAAGATAGTGCTAGGATGACACGAGTTAGGGCTTTAAAGCTTCTTGATTCTGCTGACAAGGATGAACACACACGGTTGGTTGATTTAAGAACGGCTTTAAAAAATCAATTTAAAGTTGACCTTTGGGACAAGATGATAGAAGAAAAACCTATGTCGTTAGTTGAATTATATAAATGGTATGAAAAACAAGTTTATAAAGTTAAGTGATAGTGAGGTAGAAAAACTCAACGATGATGAGTTGATGACCTACCTTGATAAACTATCAGAACATCTGATGAAAGGTGCTGCTCCCTTGCCGGGATATTTCCTAAAACGATTTGCGTATATGGATGCTGACCAAAGAGGGGTTGAAGTTACCAGTAAACAACACGATGAATTAAATAAACTATCAATTAAATATCGTAAAGAATCAAATGAAAAAATTATCCAAAAAATTCAACAAGATGGGGTTTAATAAAATGTATGTTCCAAGTGTTAACATCGTATCCGCTGAGGTTTATGATTATGGTGTTGACTGGGTTGTTCAAAAATACGGAAAAGCTGACGCTCTGATGGGTGACTCTGAATCCATTAATTATATTAACCGACTTATTCAGATGAAGAATGAAAATGAGTTATGATAGTAACGATGATTTTAACGAACTCTATGAGAATGTTAAAAACTATATGTATGAGGAAAACTTTTTTGAGTCGGCTCACATTGAATACGAAGGTCGTTTTTTAGACATTGTAAAGCATCTTCTTATGATAGCGAATGATGATGACTTATTATCAGAATTGTTGCTTAAAGCTATTAAAATATATCGTGACATTGAAATCAATGATGCGATTGAATCCCTCTCCGAAAATGGTCTTATTCGGATGGTTGTAGATGAGAATGGAAAACTCGGATACGAAATAAATTTTAAAGACTAATTATTAAACAACTAACACTAATTTTTTTATTTATGAGTTACTATGTAGTAAAGGTTAAAGTTAACCAAGAAGATGCAAAAGGTCGAATCAAGAAGTTGACTGAACAATATATGGTTCATGCCGTATCGGTGACTGATGCAGAAGCCAAGGTTGTTGCCGATTTTGAGGGTTCCAATTTGGAGTTTGAAGTATCATCGGTAATTGAAACAAAAATCATTAAGGTAATTGAATGAACCCAATGATAGGTGAAAAAGTAATCGCGGAGATAAATGGTGTCCATAAAGTGGGCACCATTGTCTCTAAAACAAAAATAAAACGAGGTAATACCTACGCATTGAAATTAGAAGATGGAAAGCTAATTGATGTATGTTCCATTAACAAAGAATTGTCTCCGTATTGTCACATAAAACGAGGACTTACAAAGTCATTAAATAAAATAGAAAATGATAACTCCGGAGAAAAAGAAGTTTCAAACTCTTAAACGAAAAGTTTTAAAAGCATTTCCAAATGCAAAAACTCATATAACCAAAGATGGATTATATTGTGTATCAGATGGTGAAGGTGGGATTGTAGGTTCTGAACTTTTAATACCATCACAACCAAATGTTATGAAAGCTTGGCATTGGGCGGCTGAATCGGTAAGAATAAGCCAAAATATTGAAAGAACTTCACCAACTCGTATGAGTTTAGATTCATTTGAGAAAAAATTTGAAAGAATTTCTAACAGAAACAAAAGATATTAACTTTAAACAAACTATTTATATTCGTTAACTATAAATTTTTTGTTATGAAAAAATACAACCAACCCCAGCGAAATGGTTCACTAAATCATTCGTATGGTGTTTCTGACTCCGAAGAAGGCAGATTAAATAAGTCGTTCGGAGAAAAATTCGCATCTATTGACTTTGAATTTGATTTGGAAGAATCGGATTACCCCATCAAGAACTCAACTCAAATTGGCGCTCTTGTGGTGGGTGATTATCGAATCTCTTTATCACTTGGTGAAATGGATAGAATTGTTCGCACATTAGAAGATACACTAACCACTGTAAATATGAAGGGAAGGTTGGGTGTGTTTTAGATACTTATAATAAAGGTATGACAATGGAAGATAACTCTTGGGATGAAGCAGAATACAACTTCTTTTCTAGCTTATCAAGCGAAGATAAGTTGTATTACATATATGATGTTATTACAAATGAGTATGTTGAATTTGAAAACACATATACACCATCCATTGAAATTACAATTACCGACACCCACCTTATTATAACCTGCGATGATTCAGAGGTATCAAAAAAGTTTGTATCTTCATTTGTTATGGATGGTATGATATTACATTTCCAAGAGCAAAAAAACAACGTAATCTTTTATAAGATAGTAGGTAATACTGAAAATATGTCAGTAAACTGACAAAGTGTAATATAATACACAATTGGTATGTATTTTGTCCCTTTTATAATACATTAACACTTAAAAGGGTAATACAATACACTTTAATTTAAAAAACAAAATGAGCAAAATAATTGGAATTGATTTAGGAACTACCAACTCGTGTATTTCCGTAATTGAAGGTGGTGAATCCGTAGTAATTGTAAATGGTGAAGGAGCCAGAACAACACCATCGGTAATTTCCTTTGATAAAGGTGAGGTAAAGATTGGAGCAGCCGCTAAACGAGTTGCAGTAACCAATCCTAAAAATACTTTATATTCAGTAAAGCGTTTTATTGGTAAACGATATTCTGAATTAAACAAAGACCATCTTAATGTTGGATACGAAGTAAAGAAAGGTTCTAACGATACTATTATCATTCATGCAAATGGAAGAGATTATGTTCCACAAGAAATTTCGGCTATGGTTCTTCAAAACATTCGTAAGTCTGCAGAAGCATACCTTGGTGAAAGTGTTCGTAAGGCGGTAATCACAGTTCCTGCGTATTTCAATGATTCCCAAAGGCAGGCTACTAAAGAAGCCGGTGAGATTGCTGGATTAGAAGTATTACGGATTATTAATGAACCAACAGCAGCAGCGCTTGCGTATGGTTTAAATAAAAAAGATACTGATATGAAAATAGCAGTATTTGATTTAGGTGGTGGAACCTTTGATGTATCAATCCTTGAATTGGGTGATGGTGTATTTGAAGTTTTATCTACAAATGGTGATACTCAACTTGGTGGTGATAACTTTGATGAAATAATTGTAGAACATATTGTATCTATGATTAAAACCACCAAAGGTGTAGATTTGTCAAGTGACGCAATGGCTATGCAGAGAATCCGTGAGGCTGCTGAAAAAGCTAAAATTGAATTGTCATCTGCAACATCAACTGCAATTAACCTACCATATGTTTCAGTAGGCCAAGAAGGTCCTATTCACTTTGAAACGAATATATCTCAATCGGATTTTAATCGTTTAACATCATCACTTGTAGACCGATGTATGAAACCCTGTCAACAAGCCGTTAAGGATGCTGCTGTTTCATTGAGTGATATTGATGAAGTTATTCTTGTAGGTGGTTCTACTCGTATTCCAGCCGTTCAAGAAGCCGTTGAAAAGTTCTTTGGTAAAAAACCAAGTAAGGGTGTAAATCCAGATGAGGTTGTTGCTGTTGGAGCTGCTATTCAAGGTGGTGTTCTTGGTGGTGATGTTAAAGATGTTCTTCTTTTAGATGTGACTCCATTAAGTTTGGGTATTGAAACCCTTGGTGGTGTATTCACCGCCATAATTGATGCTAACACAACAATCCCAGTAAAGAAATCACAAACATTCTCAACGGTATCGGATAATCAACAAGTTTTAGAGGTTCACGTTTTACAAGGTGAACGACCTATGGCTAAAGATAATAGACCATTGGGTAGATTTCATTTGGAAGGTATTCCAATGGCTCCAAGGGGAGTCCCTCAAGTTGAGGTTACGTTTGATATTGACGCAAATGGTATTTTGAGTGTTTCTGCAAAAGATTTGGGAACTAAAAAAGAACAACGAGTCCGAATTGAATCTTCAACAGGATTATCCAAGGATGAAATCCAACGTATGAGGGATGAAGCGGAAACAAATCGTGAAGAGGATTTAAAACGACAAGAAGCTGTTACACTTGTAAATGCTGCTGATGGTTATTTATTCTCCAGCGAAAAACAAATACAAGAATTGAGTGATAAAATTCAATCGGATGAAAAAGAGGAATTGGAAAGTCTTATGAGGGATTTGAAATCCGCAGTTGATAGTAAAGATATAGAGTTAGTCAAAGATAATAAAACAAAATTAGAATCTGCGTGGTCAAAAGTCACAACACGAATGTATCAGAATCCACCAACCCAAACGGATAGTGGTACACAAGACATAGAGTTTGAAGAAGTTACGAACTCGTAATGATTTAACAATTTCTTAACAAAGGGGGCTTGTATAAGTCCCCTTTTTTTATTATCTTTATGTATAAAGAATAAACTATGACAAATTTAGGTTACTGTTGTATCAATATGACTCTTGGTAAGGATAAGATTACTACCAACCGGTCTATGATTAAAAAAACATTTATAAAGGAGGGTATTAATCGGTCATCTGACCTTGCTGTCCAAAACGCAAAAGACTTGGTAGAGATTATCAAATGGAATCACAAGAATGGGTTTAAAATATTTCGTATGACCTCTGACCTTGTTCCTTGGGCTAGTGAGTTTAGATTACACCAAATGCCGGACTACGAAAAGTTTTCCAATGTCCTCAAAGGCGCAGGTACGCTTGCCAAAACCTACGGACAGCGTATAACATCACATCCCGGTCCATTTAATGTATTGGTCTCTCCCAACGAGAAAGTTGTTAAGAACACGATTAAAGACCTTTCTATACACGGAGAACACTTTGACCTTATGGGATTGGAACGAACCCCATACAACCTTATTAACATCCATTGTAATGGTGTTTATGGTGATAAACAATCTGCTATGGATAGGTTTTGTAAAAACTTTGAGTTGTTGCCAGAATCAGTTCAGACACGACTGACTGTTGAGAACGATGACAAGGGAAGTATGTATTCAGTCAAGGACCTTATGTATATTCACACTCGTGTCGGAATTCCAATTGTATTTGATTATCACCACCATACTTTTAATACTGGTGGTCTGACTGAACAAGAAGCTCTTGAACTTGCAATGTCTACTTGGGGTGATGTTAAACCACTTGTCCATTATTCAGAGTCAAGGACATTAGAAGACCCTACCTCTAAACCACAAGCACACTCTGACTACATCTATTCAGAGATTAATACCTATGGTCATAACCTTGATATTGACATTGAAGCCAAGATGAAAGAACTGACTGTATTGGATTATATTTCCAAATTTGGTCAACACTCAATGGGGCATAGTATGGGGAAAGCTTAATATAAATTATTATTATTCAAGCACTTTGATATTTATTAACCACAGGGTGCTTAAGCACTTAAGCTTCAAGCGACTTAATAAGTGATTATAAGTATCGCTCCTGGAGTTAATAAAAATAGGTTTTAGGAAAATATGAAAAAATTTTTAAATAGAAAGAACGGATTTATTTTATTGATGATTATCAGCACTTTTGCTCTTGCGGGGTCTGCTGCATATTATTCAGTATTTGGATTAAGTTCTCTTTTTGCTGGGGCTAGAACCGAGGTTATTATAATGGCTGGAGCTTTGGAATTCTCTAAACTAATTCTTGCATCATACCTACATAACCATTGGAGTAAAGCCGGTTGGATGAAGTGGTATCTAACTTTTGCAGTTGGTATTCTCATGGTAATTACATCCATAGGTATTTATGGATTTTTAACCTCAGCGTATCAGTCTACTGCTGATAAGTTAGGTGTGACCGATAAAATGGTAGAAGTAGTTGAATTGAAAAAGGGAAGATTTCAAGAACAATTAACTTACTATAATGATGAAAAAATAAAATTAAATGAATCTATTAACGGACTTCGTGGTGGGTTGGCTAACAATACTCAATCTCGTGTTGATAGAAATGGTAATGTTATTACAACAACATCATCCTC
>Ga0181343_1000477_pt1 | contig 17497 bp, 28 predicted proteins | sample Su13VDMLBSD_FD_130110 | JGI IMG/M metagenome (GOLD analysis project Ga0181343, IMG submission 130110) | Freshwater viral communities from Lake Michigan, USA - Su13.VD.MLB.S.D | ecosystem: Environmental > Aquatic > Freshwater > Lake | place: USA: Michigan | collected 2013-07-15 | reverse complement strand
TCGCAGTGGTCAATGTATGAACGTTGTCCACTTTCTTGGAAATTAGCTTACATTGATGGATTAGCTCCATTCACATCTTCAATTGATACATGTTTCGGAACAGCATTTCACGAAACATTTCAACATTTCTTAACTGTAATGTATACAGATTCCGTTAAACGTGCGGAAGCAATAAATTTTAGAGATGTATTAACAGCAAAACTCAAAGAAGAATATGCGCGATGTGTTGCTGAATCGAATGGTGAACATTTTTCAAATCCTTTGCAATTAGCAGAATACCTTGAAGATGGTGTTGCTATATTGGATTGGTTTAAGAAACGACGTTCACAATACTTTTCATCTAAGAACTGGGAATTGGTTGGCATCGAAATGGAATTATGTGTACAAGCTTCGGACGAAAATCCTTCAGTATATTGGTATGGTTTCATGGATGTTGTTATGCGTCATGTTCCTAGCGGTAAAATATACATATATGACATTAAAACAAGTCGTAATGGTTGGAATCAAAATGCAAAATCAGATTCACTTAAATTAGCTCAGCTTATTACATATAAAAATTACTTTGCAAAGCAATATGGCGTTTCGAAAGAAAATATTGAAGTTGAATTCTTTGTGGTTAAACGCAAAATAATGGAAGAATCGATGTTTCCGCAGAAACGCATACAAAACATCAAACCTGCTGCAGGTAGCGTAACACAAAAGCGCGTTCAACGTAGCATTGATTTATTTATAGAACATTGTTTCGATGCTGAAGGAAATAAACTAGCAGATAAACCATATTTAGCAGTAGCCGGCAAAGGTGCTGTTAATTGCAAATATTGTCCATTTAAAACTGATTACGAACGATGTCCGAAAGAGAACAGAATAAAAGAATGATGTACAATCACGAACATGTTTATATATATCAATTTGATATTGAAAATCATGCAACATGGGGCGGTAAACGGTGGACTACGATGGAATATGCATTATGCACTAATATTGAAGACCCGGAACACAAAGAAAATAGAAAATTATTAGAATCCATGTTACGAATAGTTTATGGGTATTATCCAAAAGGTGTTAAATTCATAAAGGAACGATTATGACTCGAGTTGCAGTAGTAGGTAATACAAATTGGCAAAATAAACGTAAAGTACAAGAAACACTCCAAATGCTTAAACGTAAGTTTGGAGAAGAATTAATTGTAGTCGGCGCCGGAGGTAATGAAGGCGCTAATAGTATGGTTAGAAAGTATACATTAGAATTTTCAATACGTTATGAAGAATATAATCCTAGTTTTTCCGGATACAATATGTATTCCGCTATGCCAGAATCTTATTATGGAAAACCTTATCATTTTAGTCAATTGCATCACCGCATGAAATTAATTGCAGAACGTTGCGATTACATGATGATAATGACCAATGAAATGAAATTAGATCCAGTATTACAAACTGCTTGGTCTAAGACAAAAAAATTAAATAAACCGGTTGTGATACTGGGTTGATATATTTATATTAAAGTTATAAAGGAAAAAGAATGGAATTACCAAAGTTACGAAAAGTTGATCCTAACAAGCCTAAGAAAAAGAAAATCTTGTTGTTAGCAGATGATTTCCGTTTGCCGTCGGGTATTGGGACAATCAGCAAAGAAATTATTTTAAATACAGTTCATCATTATGATTGGGTTCAATTAGGTGCTGCACTCCAACATCCAGATGCAGGTAAAGCATTTGATTTGTCAGAAGACGTTGCACGGGAAACGGGAGTAGAAGATGCTTCAGTTAAATTGATTCCATATAACGGATATGGAGATCGTAATATCTTGTTTTCAATTTTAAATCAAGAAAAGCCAGATGCGATCTTTCACTTTACAGATCCTAGATATTGGACATGGTTGTATGCATTAGAACATGAAATCAAAACTACGTATGCAACGCCAATTATTTATTATTCAATTTGGGATGATTTACCATATCCAATGTGGAACGCACCTTTTTATGCTAGTTGCGATTTAATTATGGGAATTAGCAAACAATCTGATAATATCCACAGAGAAGTGCTTAAACAGAACGGATTTGGGGTTGTAGATTATGATGACGACGAACAAAGTTTGGTTGTAAACTCAGACGAAATTATTACAGGATTTGTACCACACGGATTGAATCATAATGTATTTAAACCGTTAGATGCAACCGATCCGGTATTTGTTGATATGCACAATAAAATTAAAACAGCAAATGGAGTAGATTTTGTAGTATTTTGGAATAATCGAAATATACGAAGAAAACAACCAGGAGATTTAATTTTAGCATTCAAACATTTTGTTGATGGGTTACCGGAAGAAAAAAGACAAACAGTTGCATTATTAATGCATACGCAAGTAGTAGATGGCAATGGAACGGATTTACGTGCAGTTTGGAAAGCATTGTGTCCCGAATACAAAGTGTTGTTTTCTGAAAACAAACTAAACGCACCGGAATTAAATGCGATGTATAATGTAGCAGATGTTGTAGTTAATATTGGCTCAAATGAAGGTTGGGGACTTAGTTCAACTGAAGCGATCTTAGCAGGTACGCCTATTGTTAACAATGTTACCGGCGGATTGCAAGATCAATGTGGTTTCGAAGATGAAGCTGGCGAATGGATTCGATTCAATGGAGAATTTTCAACCAATCATAAAAAACGATATACATTACATGGGGTATGGGCTAAACCAGTATTTCCTAGTAATAGAAGCCTTCAAGGGTCGCCACAAACTCCATATATCTTTGATGACCGAGTGAATTTTGAAGATGTTGGGGATGCGATTGCATATTGGTATGACATTTCTGCAGATCAACGCAGTAAAATGGGAGAAGCTGGAAGACATTGGGCATTGACTCATGGATTAACAGCAGAACAAATGGGTAACAAGATGATTGAAATGATTGATTATTTATTTCAATCAAAACAAGTACTTAGAAAAAGATATACATTAACACCAGTTACAGAAACAAAATACGAAAAAATAGGAATAGTATGAGAACAGCGGTTATATCATCACCAGTAGCAACACAATCAGGTTACGGACATCATGCACGTGAAGTAATCAAACAACTTATAGATAAACGAGGAGAAGAATGGGATATTAAATTGCTTTCAATGCCATGGGGACATACTCCCTTTACATATCCTATTCCAATGGATTGGCAAAGTAGAATTATTCCACTTCCATTAACAGCACACCCAGATATCTGGGTTCAAATTACAGTTCCAAATGAGTTTCAACCTATAGGTAAATACAATATCGGTGTTACTGCAGGTACCGAAGGCGACGTTTGCCCCGCAGATTGGATTGATAAAATTAATCAAATGCAAGTTACAATTGTTCCTAGCGAATTTACCAAAATGGTATTTGAAACAACTGCAAAGAACTCTGGAAAAGTGATTACAACTAAATTGCAAGTAATTCCAGAATATTTTGATGATAAAGTATATGATAACAAAAACATAACTATTAAAGTAGCAGGATTAGATGAAATTAAAGAATCTGCAGCATTTTTAAGTGTTGGACATTGGTTGCAAGGTCAATTAGGTGAAGATCGAAAAAATATCGGAGGCTTAATACATTGTTTCTTTAATACATATAAAAACAAGAAAGACGCTCCGGCGTTGATATTGAAAACGAGTGGAGCAACGTATTCAGTAACGGATAGAATGGAAATTGAAGGAAGAATCAATCAAGTTCGAGATTTGTTTCCAAATGTAAAACTTCCTAGCATATACTTATTACATGGAGATTTAACTAATGTAGAAATGAATGCATTATACAATCATTCCAAAATAAAAGCAATGATATCATTTACTAAATCAGAAGGATTTGGTCGTCCATTGTTAGAATTTGCAACTACTGGAAAACCAATTATCGCTCCACATTACTCAGGTCCTGCAGACTTCTTAAAGAAAGACTTTATGTGTGCGTTACCAGGAGGTTTAACACCAATTCACCAAACCGCACAAAATGAATTTTTAATTGCAGATGCAAAATGGTTTACGGTAGATTATGGGTATGCTAGTAAAATGATGCAAGAAGTATTGAAAAATTATAAAACCTGGAAAGATTTAGCAACACGTCAAAGATACTTTGTGAATACTAATTTTACTGAAACGGCAGTTTCAAAACGTTATGATGAAGTATTGCAAATTATAGACGAGGGAGTAAATAAAATTCCAAAAGCTATTGAATTGAAATTACCACAATTAAAAAAAGTAGAACTTCCGAAGCTGCAAAAGATTTGATATTTCACAAAAACTTCATATAATAAAGTATGAGACTAACATATGCGATAACAGTATGCAATGAGTTTATTGAGATTCAAAGACTCATTGCTTTTTTATTGAAACATAAAAGAACGCAAGATGACGTTGTAGTTCTATATGATTCTAAGAATGGCGATTTAGAAATTGAAAACTTCTTGCGGTCACATTCTGTTAATGGCGAGTTTGCTTGGCATAAAGCAGAATTTCAAGGCCACTTTGCAGACTGGAAAAATCATTTAACTAAATTCTGTACAGGTGATTATATTTTTCAAATTGATGCTGACGAACTGGTTACAGAATACATATGTAGAATACTTCCAGATATATTACAAGCAAATCAAGTAGATGTAATTCGAGTTCCTAGAATCAATACGGTTAAAGGAATGAATCAAGATCATATGCAACAATGGGGCTGGGCAGTTAATGAAAAGGGTTGGATTAACTTTCCAGATTATCAATGGCGTATTTACCGTAATGCAGAACATATTAAATGGGAAAACAAAGTTCACGAAGTGTTAACGGGATATGAAACGATATCACATCTACCTATAGATTCGGAATTTTGCTTGATACATGAAAAAACAATTGAACGACAAATAAAACAAAATACATATTACGAGACATTATGATAAAAACAATTAAACATCTAGATGATACATATCCAGAATTTCAATCATATGGATATGCTGCACAATTTGCAATACCATATGCAAAACATGCATGTACTGGAATTGGAGTTGACATCGGTTGCAATAGAGCCGAATGGGCTTTCCCAGGAGCATTATGCGTTGATCCGGCAATTAATGAATATGATGCATTGAATTTTCCTGGTGAAAATTTAGATTATGTATTTAGTTCACATTGTTTAGAACATTTAATAGATTGGGTAACTGTATTAGATTATTGGACATCAAAGCTTCGAGTAGGTGGTGTTTTATTTCTTTATTTACCAGATTATTCACAAACATATTGGCGACCATGGCATAACAGAAAACATGTTAATATATTTACTCCACAAATTATTGCAGATTATTTACAAGATAGTGGTTACGTAAATATATTCAAATCCGGTGTCGATTTAAATAATGCATTTATGGTAATGGCTGAAAAGAAATAATTCATGAATATTGAAATTATAACTGCATATACTTCCAATATCGAAGAACTATCAAATTTATCATATGATTCGATAATCAAATATTGTAATATACAAAATATTCAACATAGTCGTCAGTTACTAGAAAATATTTCCAGAGCACCATCTTGGTATAAAATTAAATTAATTCTTTCTAAGTTCGATGAAGGCGTTGATTATGTAATGTGGATCGATGCTGATACGATTATTACTAATTTTGATTTTAACCTTTATTCATTGATTGATTCCGAATCAAAAGTATATCTAACAAAAGATATTAACGGAATTAACTGCGGAGTAATGATTTGGAAACGAGATAATCAAACTTATGATATCTTGAATAAGATCTGGTCTATGACCGAATTTGATAATCATATATGGTGGGAACAAGCTGCATTACGTTCATTATATGATCACGATTATAATAATATTCAATCAATTATTAAGTTTATTGAACAGGATAAAATTAATTCATATGATTATTCATTATACAATATGCAATATGATCTCGGACAACATAATGAACAATCATTTTTAATTCATTTTCCTGGAATAGATAATGAAATGAGATTACAATTAATAAAACAATATACGAAACAATGATATACCAAACTAATCCTATAGTTGCAATGGATGATAACCATATTCAACTAATTTATTCTTTAATATTATGTAATAAACCGAATACTATTTTAGAAATAGGAATTGGTTCTGGTTTAGTAACAAAAACTATTATCGATGCATTTCATTATAATCAAATGCCAACTAAGATAACATGTATTGATAGTTTTTTAGATTGGAATGGCAATATTCCAATCGGGTTTGAAACATTTCATGATATCATTGATTTTAAACAAAGCAACGAAAAGGATTTTATTTTTAATTGCACCGAAACATACGATTTCATCATTTCAGATGCAGATCATCATCATACAAATGAATGGGTTGATAAAACGTATAATTTGTTAAATACCGGAGGAATACTTATATATCACGATGTAACAAATTCAGATTTTCCAAATTTATTTGATATTTTAAGATTTGTACGCGATAATAAGATTAGATATGGACTTTTTAATAAAAGTAGCAAATCAACAGAACGTTGTGAACGAGGATTACTAGTAATATTTAAGGATTAACATGTTAACGGTTAAACATTCTGGAAATATTGGCGATATTTTATATGCAATGCCTACGCTACTGAATTTAAGTAAAACGATGAATCAATCAATTAAGTTTTATCTTAATCCTACAAATGGTCTGATGTCTATAGAATTAGCAAATGTTTTAAAACCATTATTAGAACACCAAACATATGTTGATTCTGTTGAATTTTATTCGGAACAACATGTTGATTATGATTTAGATTTATTTCGAAATTTACATACACCGGGTAGTAATTTAGGTTTAGCACATGCACAATTATTTAATTTCGAGACTTCGATATTAGAAGAACAGTCAATATTTGTTCAGCCTGACTATGATGCTAAGTTGCCCATATATGATATTATTGTTAATCGAACTGAACGTTATACGAATCCATCATTCCCATGGCAATATGTTTTAAATGAAGAATATAACAACCATACAAAGTGTTTCGTAGGTCTAAAATCAGAATATGATTTATTTGTAAAAACATTTGGTATACAAAATATCGAGTATGTTTCTACAACAGATTATTTACAGGTTGCATGGTTAATTAATAAATCTAAGATTTTCATTGGAAACTGTAGTTCGCCATATGCAATTGCAGAAACGATGAAACATTCTTCTATACAAGAATCATGCATTTGGTGTCTTTCTTGTTTATATCAAAGACCAAATGCATATTATTTTACTGATAAATTTTTTCAAATTTAAAAATTTTTAATTATAAAAAACAATGTTAATATCAACTCTTAATTACAATCAACCGGAATTAACTGATAATTTAATTGATCAATTGAATCGAGGTAATGATTTATCTAAACATGAACTCATGATAGTAGATAACGGCTCAACAAAAAATTTAGCTAAATCAACAACACATCGGCTTGAAGAAAATTTATTCTTTGGTGGAGGATTAAATGTTATACTAGAATACTTTTTATCTACAAAACACGAATATTTTGTGTTATTTAATAACGATTTAATATTTCATGGACCTAGATTATTAGATACTATGCTACAAGAAATCAAAACTCATGATTTAGCTATTTATTCTCCATCTATCATAAGTACTGGCGTAGATCAATGTTTTTGGAAACAAATGTGGAATTGGGGTACAGGTACGGTGAGGCAAGTTCCATTTATCGATTATATGTGTCCAGTAATTCGAAGAGATGTAGCAGAACATATTGTAAAATTTCCAGATGAATTATTTTTAGGATGGGGACAAGATTTCTTATCAGGAATTATATGTGATGAATTAGGTTTAAAGGTTGGAGTTAGTGACAATGTAATGTTAGCACATTTAGTTAGTCAAACATTTAAAACTGGTGCAATTGAAATAAAAGAATCGGATTTTTGTTCCCAAGCAGATGGGAATATGCATAATTTTTTCTTATATTCTAAATATAAAGATAAATTTATTGAATTTAGACAAAAAGGATCAACATATTATGCTTAGTTTTTGTATTTCAACATATAACAATTTAGAATATCTTAAGATAGCAATCAATTCGACACGAACAAATAGCTATTTTAAAGATGCACCGTTCATAATACATGCAGAAAATTGCACTGATGGAACAAATGAATGGTTAGAAACAAATAAAGAACGATATAATTTAGAATATTATATCGATATTAATGATTCTCCGAAAGGAATTGGCGGAGGTATGAATTTTTGTGCCGAAAATATAAAAACGGAGTATATTATGTTTTTGCACTCAGATTTTTATGTAACTAAGAATTGGGATAAAACACTCTTAGATTTGTTCGATACATATCCTGATGAAAAATTATGGGTGAATTCATGGAGAGTAGAGCCAGCAATGTTTCCTGATTCCAATACGATGCCTGGTAATATAGTAGTTCCAAAAGATATGTTTGGAGAATATCATCATAATTTTGATTCTGTGTATTTTGATGCGTGGGCTGACGATTTTATTAGAATTAATCCGGACATTGAACTTCCGAGAGCTTTAGGAGCTAGTTGTTTGATTCGAAAACGCGATTGGGATGAAATGGGCGGGAATGATCCACAGTTTGCTCCAACTAGTTGGGATGATTTTGATTTATTGTGGAGAATGATAGCTGCAAACTTTAAATTCATTACATCATCAAATAGTTTGATATATCATTTTGGTGCACGTGGAAGTCATAGATTAGAAGAAAATGATAATAAAAGTTCAGAACGACAAATCAAAGCTGAACAAGCTAATGTAATTAAATTTATAAACAAATGGGGTGGATTACCTACATTTGATGAAAACGGAATGATAAACGGAATAAGAAAATAATATTATGGCACACAAAGAACAAGTTGATTATGTAAATCGAATTAAAAGTAAATTTCCAAATTACTTTGAAAATCAAAAAGTTTTAGGAATTGGAACATTTAACGTTTGCGGGAGCGAAGATGAATTTTTTAAAAATTGCGATTACTCGGGATTAGACCTAGGTCCAGGCCCAGGCGTGGATATTGTCTGCCCAGCACAAGATTATGATGCGCCAGACGAAACATACGATACGATTATATCATGTGAATGTTTTGAACATAATCCATTTTATAAAGAGACTATCGTTAACGCTGTTAGATTATTAAAGAAAGGCGGTTTATTCTTATTTACATGCGCAACGACTGGCAGACCGGTCCATGGAGTTAAATCATTAGAAGATGAAAGCAAAAAGAAATTTGTAAATTGGAAAACGATGCCAAATGTTTCTCGGGAAAATTGGGACAATGAATATTATAAAAATTTAACTGAATCTGATATTAGAGAATGTATAAAGATCGAAGATTATTTTGAAACTTTTGAATTTGAAGTAGAACCGGAACATTGTGATTTATATTTTTACGGAATAAAAAAATGATATCTTTAATAATTCCAACAACGAGTGCAAATAAACATTATACAGAAAACATAGTACGTAATATACACGAACTATATCCTAATTCTAATGAAATTGAAATTATCGTCGACGAATCTGATGATGTAGATTTAGGAACAAAATATAATAATGCAGTAACTCGGGCATCAGGAGAAAAAATAATACTATTACATAATGATATGATACTGTCTCCTGGGTTCATAGAAACGATGGATAAACATATTCAGCCAGGAAGAATAACAACGTATACTCGCATCGAACCACCCATATTTAATGATGAATATCCAGGCAAAATTATTTTAGATTGCGGAACTGATTTAGATACATATAATTCTGAAAAATTTAATGCATATCGAGTAACATATGAGTTAATTGATGGCGGATCGCAATTATTTTTCGGGTGTTATAAAAATGATTATATCCAATTGGATACGATAACATATAATCCACCTGCAATGTGGTGTTCCGATGATGATTTACATCGACGATATCGTTTAGCAGGGTTTGAACACAAAGTAAGTTCAGCATATGTATATCATTTCGTATCTAAAACATCTAGGGCAGAAAATACATATCATGAAATTGAGTTAGCATCTAACCGCAATTACATTAGAAAATGGGGAAGTAGATCAGAAGCACCGAAATACAACATAGCATTTGTAGTTCGAAATTGTACATTACCAGTATTAGAAGCGTTGGAGCCGTGGTGTGATAGAATCTATATTGAAGATGAGATGCAAGTCATAACATCACATTATATTGATCAAGAACAATCTAAAACACGTTTTGATTTAACACGACGAGTATTGCATATTGAACATAATGCACCTATGGATGAAAATGATATTATCGTAGCATTCGATGCAACTCGTTTAACACAACAAAATTTTCAATATATTCAACAACTTGCAGAAATCATTGCAGATAATGGCACAATTGGTGAATTTGAAATAGATATTTTCAGAATTAGTATATATTCCACTGAAACATATGAGAAAAATCTCATTAAACTTGAACAACAACATATTTATCTATGAAACGAAAACGAATGTTATTAAGAATAAGGATTGCAATGCGCCAAACCAAAAGTTTCCTGCAACGTTTACTGTCAGACTCTAGATCTGGCGATGTATCGTCTAAACGCGTAATCGGAGTTGTAGGATTTCTTTCTCTTATGGTTATGATGTTTATCAATTCATTGTATCCTAAATCAATAGCACCTGACGAACATTTAGTATCAGCAATTGAATATATTGTTATAGCTGCCATGTTTAGCACAACGGCAGACAAGTTTTCGCCCACATCAAAAAAGAAGAATGACAACAATCAACCAATAGTGTAAGGGTATGAAACGGATGAAAACATTTCTATTAATAGGTAGCACAGCAACATTATCATTTATATGTTCTTATTTTTTAAAATTAACAATGGAAAATGCTGAACAATATTTGGCTCTAGTTGCAGTAGTAGCATTAGACGGATTGTTCGGAATGATTGCAGGATGCAAACGTGAAGGATTTAAAACATATAAAGCTCTAAAAATATTAAGAACATTAGTAGTTTGGATCATGTTTTTAACCACGTTATTAGTAGTAGAATTAGGATTCCCGGGAACTAGTTGGTTAAGTGAAACCATTTTATTTCCATTCCTATTTTTCCAATTGATTAGTGCATTAAAAAATGCATCGATGTCCGGATTTATTGAAGCACAAGTATTAACAAGCATATTAGATAAAATCGATCTTCATAAAGGAGACCGTAAACAGGATTAATTATGAGTTTAGATGTTACAAAAATTAAACAAGTTCCGTTGCGCGAATCGCAATATATTAAAGAAGAAACTAAAAAAACACAAATCGTTTTGCATCACACTGCCGGTAATTCATCTGGCGTAGGTACAATTAAAATGTGGGATGCTGATGATAGAGGTCGCATTGCTACATGTGTTACTATCTCCGGTAAAGGATTATCTCGAGATACATATGACGGAGAAATTTGTCAAGCATTTTCATCAAAGTTTTGGGCATATCACTTAGGAGTTAAAGGCGATGTATTTCGTGCAAATGGAGTACCAGCTATAAGTTTAGATAAATTATCAATTGGCATTGAAATTTGCAGTTGGGGTCCGTTAGAGAAAAAAGGTGATAAGTTTTATAACTATGTTAATAGAGAAGTTCCTGCAGACCAAGTTACTGAATTAGCAACTCCATATAAAGGCCATAAATACTATCATCGATACACTGATGCTCAAATCGAATCAACTAAAAATCTTTTAATGTATTGGAGAGATACTTACGGTATCAATTTAACGTATCGAGAAGAAGATATGTGGTCTGTGTCTAAAAAAGCACTTCGTGGTGAGAATGGCGTATATACTCATAACTCTTATCGTAAAGATAAAACTGATATACATCCTTGTCCTAGAATGATTGCTATGTTAAAAACATTGTGATTATGTACAGTATCTATATTTATATAAGATGCTAAACGAATACGAAACACAGAAAACTCTTAATCCAAAACTTTGGGACGGCGATCGTCTTAAACCAGGATTACGTAAGAAATTTCTTAAAATTGCTCAGGAATTTTATAAATTTTTAGAAATCGATGCAGATATTAAAGATATCATTATGATTGGCAGCAATGTTAATTATAATTGGACTGAACATTCTGATATTGATTTACATGTTGTAATTAATTATTTACAAGTTGGAGAAAACATTCATCTAGTAAAAAATTATATGATGGCAAAAAAATCAGTTTGGAATACGAATTATCCATTAACATATCAAGGAATTCAGATTGAATTGTATGCACAAGATCAAAATGAAGAATTGCATTCATCGGTTGGAGAATATTCATTAGTTAAAGACGAGTGGATCAGAAAGCCTAGTGCCGATACCATTTCAATTGATGATGCAATTATTGATCAAAAAGCACAACCGCTGCAATATGAAATTGATCAATTAGATCCGCATGATCCTAAATTGAAAAAACGCGTCGAAGCATTAATGAAACGTATCCGTTCAATGCGTCAAGCTGGATTAGATGCAGAAGGCGAATATTCAGTAGAAAATTTAGCTTATAAGAAGCTTAGAAACAATGGATATCTGAATAAATTAAAAAATTTACTTCGCAAAGTTACTGTAGCATATTTACAAACAGAATCTGTACAACACGATGACATCATTGAATCATTAGCAAAACACATCAATCAAGAAACGATATTAGACGAATCTGGTTGGATGCGGTTAATGCAACATACTAACGCAGTTGAAGATGCATTAGGACAATGGCAACATCCAGGACGTTGCACAATGATACCTGGAAATAATATCACAATGAAAAATGTTCCGCATGCGGTATTGGGAATAGATGATACGGGTCATACAATCATGATGAAACCAGGTGTTCCTTTATATCAATATCCAGGTGGTAAAGTATTTGAAATACCTATAACGCCACAACAACGAACAATGATAATGCAATTGCGTAATGCAATACAAAACGGAGCTAGATATGCAAAGTAGAGGTTTAGGCGATGATATCAAAAAAATAACCGCTGCAACGGGATTAGATCAACTTGCTAAAAAGATAGCACAATTGTTAGATGAAGATTGTGGTTGTGATGATCGACAAACTTGGTTAAATGAAAAAACAGAGAACTGGCCAATATATAAAAAAAGGAATACAAAAAAATAATAGCAATAAAAACATTTTAAATATTTATATAAAAAAAAAGGAAAATTATGAAACTTACAAGAGAACAAGTATTAGGAATCGTTAGACACACACTTACATTTGTTGGTGGTATCTTTATTGCTAAAGGCGTAGTTGATGAAGCTATGGTATCTGAAATTTCTGGTGGCGTACTTACATTGGTTGGTGCTATCTGGTCAGTTGTAGCTAAAAACAAGGCATAACATGAAACGACTTAACGAATGTGGTTGCGGATGTGGTGGAATGTCTGGCGGATGTCAAGACAAAGAAAGCAACAACTACATGTTCTTTCAGAATTTAAAAACGATTCATCATGCCGTTGGAGAATTGCTTGAAATGGATCCGATGCAAGTAGATAAACTATTAAGTGATGGGCATGCATGGGCTGTTGATCATATAACAACTTCTGCGGATGATGTAGAAGAAGTATATCATTTCATCACAAGCAATTTTGGTCATGATGATCATGATGCATACAATTCTCAACAACCACAATTCGTTCCAGTCAATTTTAAAAATCATCTTAAACGCTCAATGAATGAAAAGATTCAAAAAGTAGAAGATGGTTGGGCAGTATATCCTAGTAAAGGCGGAAAACGTTTAGGAACGCATCCTACAAAAAAAGCAGCACTTAAACAATTAGCAGCAATTGAAATCTCAAAACATAGAAAATAATGGAAAAACTTACACATCTTTTAATAGAAGCTAAGACTAAATGTCCTGTTGCCACACAAGACGTTCATGTTAATTTAGAAAATCGTCAACACGCAATTGATGAATATCATTATGGACCAGCAAACCCAGATAAGCCAGGTAAGTATTGGAAAGATGCTGCTAAGCGTTGGAAAACTGGCGAAGCTGAAGTTAAAACAATGCGATGTGGAAATTGTGCAGCTTTTGATATCACTAAAAAAATGTTAGCTTGTATTGAAAAGGGAATTAAAACTGGACATTATGGAGATGAACCAGGAATTGATGCCGCATCAACTGTAAAAAAAGCTGGTCTAGGATATTGTAACTTCTTTAAATTCAAATGTGCCGCAGATAGAACATGTGCTGCTTGGGTAACAGGAGGACCATTAAAATGATACGATTAAAATCTTTACTTGTAGAACAATTTGGTAAAATTGATAGCGAATTGATTCTTGCTACGACTTTAGTATTAGAAGCTGGAGGAGAAGGAAACAAAGGAATGGATGCGGTAGCTCACGTTATTCTTAACAGAGCAAAAACAAATCATAATGGATGGGGTAGTTCTGCAGTTAAACAAGTTTTAAGACCATATCAATTCAGTATGTGGAATGAATACACTGCCGGTAGAGAAAAATGGACAGCAGTTCTTAAAAAAGCTCAGAGCCGTGAAGATCAATGGGCGTATGCATTGCCATTGGCAAAACAACTAGTTGCAGGAACATTAGCATCTAAAGACATTACAGGCGGAGCAACCTTTTACTATAATCCAGTAACAGCCAATTCAGATTCATTAGGATTCACCCGAGATCCTAATTACATTCAAACCAAGAAAATTGGAAAACATGTTTTTGGAACTATAGAAAAACCAGAAGTTGCAAAGAAAACTAAAACTGCTACTAAAAAAACGCATACTATCAAATCTGGAGAAACATTGGGTGGTATTGCAAATCGAAACAACACAACAGTAGCAGACATCTTGAAAAAGAATCCAGGACTCAAAGCAGATAAAATAAAAGTGGGTCAAGAAATTAAAATTTAAACTTGGATAGTTTAATGTTTTTATATATTATAAGTTATGATAGAAAATTTTATTAACCAATTATTCATTGATTCGATCAACATAATGAAAACTGATGAATGGGAATGGCCAGAATCGTGGACATCACCAAGGAAATTAAAATTTCTAGAAGATTCATTACGATATGCTGAAAAACAAGAATTTTATGAACAATGTGCAATTATCAGAGATGTCAAAGAAAATCTCAACGAAAACTAAATCAAAACGCGGTTTGTATGAAATAATCATGCACAACGATAACGTCAATACATTTGATCATGTAATCAATTGCTTAATAGATTTCTGTGGCCACAATCAATTACAAGCACATCAATGTGCGTTAATTACACATAAACGAGGTCAATGTTCTATTTTCATAGATTATCATGATGCTTGTTCAGACGTATGTAAATATTTAACTAAAGAAAATATTACAACTACCTTAATTAAATTTAACAATCGATATGAAGTTAATTAATAAAATTTCAAAAGTATTTGCTAAGCTTCGTATTGGATTTCTTCATGCAACATATCATAGAAATTTAAAGAAGGCAGACGTAGCTAGAAATAAGCAAGATATAATTGAATTCAAAAAGTACGTATACCGAGCAGAAGATGCTTGGCGTAAAATAGTTATACTAACACAAAAAATAAAAGCAAATGGGTAAAAAATCAGCTCACACGGGCATGTCTCCAAAAGATCGTTCCATTAACATCATGGACAAGTTTATCGCTAAGAATTCAAAACACGAGTCTCAAAAACCAAAACTACCAGGAATTAGAAAAGATCCAAATTTGCCTATTCATATGTGGCCATTAAAAGATCAAATCGAATATTGGGACACAAGAACAGATGCAGAATGGTTTGCTGATAAATATCCAGTATATTCGTATTGGATTGATGAAGTAATGAAACAAAGCAAAGTACACCCTACATTTTTTACAACGCAAACTCTTAAGTTAAAACCAATGTTAACTGAGATGTATGATGCATGCACGGACCCAAAAGAAACTGTTAGAGAACTTCGTAAGCACGGCATATACTAATGGAAGAAAAACAGTATAAGTATATTTACGGCATCGGTAAAACGGCGTTGGACATTCCAGAAAGTGAAATACGTTATGCTATGGAAAATACTAAATCCAATGCCGAAGCCGCACGCTTTTTAAAGATATCATTTACTTCATATAAAAAGTATGCAAAGATGTATGTTGATAGAGAAAGCGGAAAGACTCTTTATGAACTACATAAAAATCAATTTGGCGTCGGCATTCCAAAGGATGTTCAAAAAGCTGCAAAGGGTATATACAGCATAACAAATATCTTAGAAGGTAAGCATCCTAATTATCCAACGTGGAAGCTACGTAATCGTTTATTGGCATTAGGTATTTTTAAAGAAGAATGTGCGAGTTGTGGTTATGCGGAACGCAGAATAACTGACGACACTGTGCCATTGTTATTGGATCATATTGACGGAGATGAAACTAATCATCATGTAGACAATTTGCAAATGCTTTGTATAAATTGTTATTATCAGCAAACCGGTAATCCATTCAATCAAGACAAAGAACGTTATTGGAATTATAATCTGCTTGAATGATATTTATTAGTGTATGATAACTTTAAAAAATTTAATAATAGAAGGCCGTTATGATAGTTTAGTTACTAAGTTATCTAACAAGCTTCTAGGAATCGTTAAAGATAGTTACGCATCCACAAAAGATCCAAAAGGTCTATTTGCCGGAGAAAAGATTTATTATAAGAAATCAGAAAAAGTACCAGATATATTAGATGATTCTGAACAACATCATATATACTTCGAAGAGGTAGAAAACACTGATATACCCGTTGAATTTTATTTACAATTCAAAGTGCAATGGATTGAAGGATTAAATGATTTGGTTACCGGTGGCGATGCTTACAATGAAAGCAAAAGAAATTCCGGTGAAATGCCTTTGATTGAAATTCGTTTTAAAATAGATCCTGCAGAATATCCTAAGGTATTAAGTGAGATTGCGATGAATTTGCGAGATACATTGCGACATGAAATTGAGCATTTAACCCAAAGTGGTTGGAATACAATTGACGGTAAATATATTGCATCGGATCAAAATCTTAGAACTAGAATCGAAGCTGGCAATTTACCTGCATCTAGATATTTCACATTGCCAAAAGAAACACCGGCAATGATTCAAGGTTTGTATACGAAAGCTAAAAAATCTAAACAACCATTTCAACAAGTTGTTGATAATTATTTAAGCGTATGGGTTGATAATGGCACCATAACACAACAAGATAAAGAACAAATAATAAAAACTTGGAGAACATATCTTCCTAAGTTAGCAATACGTCAGGAGTTGTAATGATACGATTAAAACCAATATTGGAAATTCAATTAATTAAAGAAGCTTTGCCGTTAAGTAAAGCCCGGGAATTTGTTAACATAGAACGCAATCCTGGAATCGAAAAACACTTGAATTTAATTTTTGAAAAACTTAAAGCTGAACCCGGTGCGAAAGTATTAAATGAATTAGGACGAATTGCAATTCCATTCCCTAAAACAAAACACGGGA
>Ga0181343_1000474_pt1 | contig 17523 bp, 23 predicted proteins | sample Su13VDMLBSD_FD_130110 | JGI IMG/M metagenome (GOLD analysis project Ga0181343, IMG submission 130110) | Freshwater viral communities from Lake Michigan, USA - Su13.VD.MLB.S.D | ecosystem: Environmental > Aquatic > Freshwater > Lake | place: USA: Michigan | collected 2013-07-15 | reverse complement strand
GATGCACCAAAAGCTGAAGTGAAGAAAGAAGAAAAGAAGAAGTAAAAAAATGGTGGGATAAAACCCACCATTTTTACAATGAACCCGTGAGAATATGAAAATCTACATTAGCAACTATCGTAACCATTGGATTTCTCCATATACAATCATTGAATATATCTTTTTCTGGACTGATTGGAGTAAATGTGGTCGCAACAAAGGTGTAATTGCAGATGAAGATTATGTGGATCATCCTAAATGGGTTGACAAGTGGGCTAAGCGAATTGACCCTATCAGTACCGCTATCCGTGTAATGTTAGATTATATTCATCCACCAATTAAATATGTAAAGATTGACCGCTGGGATACTTGGTCAATGGATCATACCTTGGCTCATATTATTTTGCCAATGTTAAAGCAATTGGACAAAGAAAAGCACGGTGCACCATTTACTGACGATAATGATGTTCCTGAATATCTGCGTAGCCACATGGCACAACCAAAAGAACATGAATGGGATACAGATAGTTTACATTTCATGCGTTGGGATTGGATTCTAGCTGAAATGATTTGGGCATTTGAACAAGAATTAAAAGATGATGATGAAGCAGATTTCTATGACTATTCAGCATATGAAAAAGATAATGGTGAAACCAACTTTGACCAATTTTTCAAAGATATATCTGGTGGCATAAAAAAGACAAAAGTTGATGATGAAGGACTAAAGGCACATCAAGAACGAAAGGCAAACGGCTTTAGATTGTTTGGTAAATATTATCAAAAACTTTGGGACTAAATTTTAAATTAACTAAATAATTAACCAGCATACACACAACCGCTGGTAACACACAAACACACAGGAGAAAATTATGTCAAACATGACACCTTTTGAAATCCGTCTAGAGCTACTTAAAATGGCGAGAGATATGCTCAATGACGATTATTATGGAAAGCGTGAACAAATCGCCAATCAATGGGCAGTAGATTGTGACACTGCCAAACTCAAAGGTGAAGATCCTCCGAAACATCCAGGATATCCACCATTCCCCTCAGAATCAGAAGTTATCGCCAAAGCAGCGACTTTGAATAATTTCGTTTCTAATATTACCGTAGATAAACCAACAACTAAAAAATCTACCTGATGGGACAAGGACGGCTTCGGCTGTCCCCTAACTTTTAAGGAGAAGTAATGAAGAGATCAATTGTGCTTTTCACAATTAGTTTGATTGCATTAACAATAGGATTTACCTCAGTCGCAGTATCAAATGTTGTGAAGTTGCCATATAAGGCACACTACAACTTTATGTCAGCTGATGCCAAAAAAGAAGTGGAATGCCTTGCAGAAAATATTTATTTTGAGGCAGGATACGAACCAGAAAAAGGACAAATTGCCGTAGCATTTGTCACTTTGAACCGAGTAAAATCGGGATTCTTTGAAGGTGATATTTGTAGCGTGGTAAAACAAAAATTCAATGGTGTTTGCCAATTTTCTTGGTGGTGTGAAAATACAACACGCTCTGCAAAAACCTTGACAGGTAGATCAAAAATAGTGTATAATGATGTTAGAAATCTGGCCGTACATGTGTATGCCAATTATGACAAATTGGAAGACCCATCAAAAGGTGCCTTGTTTTATCATGCTGATTATGTAAGTCCAGGCTGGAGAAATATGGAATATCTTACAACAATTGGTAGACATTTATTTTACAACAGAAAGGATTTAAAGTGGACAAGTTAACGGAAAAACTTAGAGGTGATAGTGTTGTGATAGTTTGCATAACATTAATGTTTTTGACAGCTATAATTTGCCTTGGTTGGTATCATATACATGACCGTAGTTTGATGGCAGAAAATATGAATAGTGCAATTGCAAAAGGTATTGACCCCATTTCAGTTCGTTGTTCGTATGTGAAGAGTGATGATATTATTTGTGTTGCATTTGCCGCTTCGGCACAATCACATAATGTTGCTGGTCAAGTGAAAAAATAATTGAAAGGAAGTTTTGTTATGAGTAAGTTTACATTTGTATGCCAAGAAGAACCAATGCCATTTTCCGATTCGGTTACTTCAAAAAGAACGGTTGAATTTAATGCTGATGCATTATTTGATGTTATAACCGAATTTGAAAATTTCTTGCGTGGTTGTGGCTTTGCTTTCCGAGGTCAATTAGATTTTGTTGATAATCATAGTAATAGCTTTGACTATGGTGAAGAACCGCCTGAATGGCACACGGAAGATTTTGATACTCCTCAACAAAAAGAATTTGACTTTTCGGTATTTCCACAAAACAATTGGCCATTTGGCAATTTGAAACCACAAAATATGAATGAGAAGTAATGCCTACAAAAGATGAAATGTCGAAATTTGCTAAATCAATTGAGGGTTTAGTTGCAAATACAGATTTGAATTACATAGAAGCAATCGTCCAGTATTGTAAAGATACTGGTTTAGAAATTGAAGTGGCAGCAACATTGGTCAATTCTAATTTAAAATCTAAATTGACGGCTGATGCTATGGATTTAAATCTGCTAAAAGAAAAATGTTCTAGGCTTCCAATATGACAGGTTATGAGGCTTTCGGTCTTTACGAATCCCTTAAACTTCATTTCGCTAAAGATAGTTATGATTTCTTCAAATATAATGGCAAGACAAACATAACTATCACGGCATTTGAGAATCGTAAAGACAAATACCACTTTTACAAGTTATCCCGTAAGGTAACACAGAAAGACGATTTGGTTTCTTTTCTGGTTGCTAATTTTGTAGAAAATGAAAATGTTTGGGTTGGTGATTTATTGACAGAAGATGCGGAAGTGAATTTTCGCAAGTATCAAAAGATTATCCAATCGTTGTCGTATATTTTTGAGAATGATTGTAAAGTTATTTTTGAAGATTGTAAAGATCCGAATGATGTAATACGGGTGATTGATGGTGAATATCCAATACTGTTAAAGGAAGCTTTGCGTAAGGAGATTCATATTGAAACTCTTTGCCTGTTAGCACAAATACTAGGTTTCTTGCCTATGTGGAACAAAAAAATCACCGACACAATTCGTTGGCCAGAATACCAAAAGAAGCTAACGAAATATGCCCACTTTTTACCTAAAGATGTAGTAAAATATAAATTAATACTTAAAAAGATTATATAATGATTAAAACGATATACCTAGACATGGATGGTGTGATTGCTGACTTTGAAAAGAAGTTTACAGAATTATATGGATTCTTGTCATTAGCCAAAAGAGATCGAAAAACTTGGTCAAAAGATTGGGAAGATTTCATATTAAACCAAAAAGCTTTTGAGGAGTTAGATTGGTTTTCTGGTGGCCAAGAGTTGTTAGCATACATTCGCAAACATCCAAATATCCATGTAGAAATACTATCTTCATCTGGTGGCGAGAAGTTTCATGGTGAAGTAACTGTTCAAAAAATTAGATGGTTAAGAAAACATGGAATTAATTATAAAGCCAATATTGTACCTGGTCGTAAGCACAAAAAAGATTGGGCCAATCCTAGTTCGGTAATTATTGATGATACACCTGATGTGATTACGGCATGGAACAAAGCAGGTGGTGTAGGCATACTTCACAAAGATGTAAAAGAAACATTGAAAACGCTTGACACGCTACTAAATAAATGATATACTATGTTTATGTGAATAAGTCGTTTATACATCGCTAATATTAATACTCCGTTTATACGAAAGGAAATACTATGAGTAGTTTTGCAAACCTAAAGCGTAATCGTTCTGATTTCGCTAAACTCACCAAAGCAGTTGAACAAACAACACAAACTTCTGAAGGTGGTTCTAAAGACGATACCCGTTTTTGGCAACCTGAAGTAGATAAAGCTGGCAACGGCATGGCAGTTATTCGTTTTCTACCTGCACCACAAGCAGATGGTGATGATGCTCTTCCATGGGTTCGTGTGTTTTCACATGGATTTCAGGGACCAGGCGGTTGGTTGATCGATAATTGCTTGACAACTCTGAATGATAAATGTCCAGTTTGTGAGCATAACAATACATTATGGAATTCTGGCATTGAAGCAAACAAAGATATCGCTCGGAAACAAAAGCGTAAACTATCTTATGTTGCTAATATCCTTGTGGTTTCTGACCCAGCAAACAAATCAAATGAAGGCGAAATTAAGATTTTCAAATTCGGTAAAAAGATTTTTGATAAGATTACAGAGGCGATGAATCCTGAATTCGCTGATGAAACACCTGTTAACCCATTTGATATGTGGGAAGGTGCTAATTTCAAATTGAAGATTCGTAATGTTGAAGGCTATCGTAACTATGATAAATCAGAGTTTGCTGAGAAGTCGGCACTCTTTGACGGTGATGATGAAAAACTTGAAGACCTGTGGAAAAAAGAATTTGGTCTGAAAGAATTCTTAGAGCGTAAGAACTTTAAATCCTATGACCAGTTGAAACAGAGATTGGATAAAGCATTAGGTTTTGATGGCGCTGCACCTGCACCTAAATCTAAAGCATCCGATATTACTGTTGATGATACTTCTATTATTGACAAATCTATTGGTGGAGATGATGAAGATTTGGATTATTTTAAATCTTTGGCTGAACAAAACTAATAAATCCCATGCAAGTGCTAAACCCCGCTCCGGCGGGGTTTTTTATAGGTAAGAAGTTGACATCATAGTTTCAACCAAATCTCTGTCATACGCTGAAGCTAATTTACCGCTAAATCCAGATTGAGCAACAGTATTTCTTTGTGAATTATCTACAACAACATTTCCGCCAGCAGGCTTCATCATTTCCATTTTACCATCAGAGATAGAACTAGAAACGGATGCTACCATTGCACCACTTGTTGGTGCTGAGGGTGCAGCTGAAGCCATTACTGCTGAACCACCAAGACCTTGCGTAGTAGAACCAACTTTAAAGTAAGAAGCAGAAGTTGTTCCATATGCATCAGCTTTAACTTCTCCTCTTGCTAATTGTCTAGCACCGCCTGGACCTAAAAGATGTGAAGCTGCTAGATAACCAGCAATTTCTTGTGGTGAACTTTTATCATTAACAACACCAATACGATTGAGTGTAGCAAGATTTTGTTTTGTATATTTCACCATCGTATCTTCTTGCAATTGTGGATTGTTTAAGAAGGATTGTTTACCACCTTCAATATTCCAATTTGCTGGGTCATCTAAACCTTTTAGTGATGTTCCTTTTTTAACAAGACCCATATCTTGTAGTGCCATAGCACCAAATTGATATTTTCCAAGGTAACCTAAAGTATTGACGGCATCATACTTACCACCACTTTCTTTTTCACCAATTTTTTCAGCATAAGATTTATAGTCAATTGGAAGACCTGGTGCCGCAGGAATTGAAGCACTTGTAACTTTAGAAGGAGCAGTTTCTTCTCCTGATGTTAGATAACCACCAGAACCAGTCATAATTGGTGCACCAGAACCACTTACAACAGCATTAGAAGGCACAGATTCTACCGCTGATGGAGTTGGTTCTGAAACGGGTGAAACTGGTGATGGTATTGGACTTGTTCTATCTAATTCAGCTGCAGCTGCTCTGACAACCGGGTCTTCTGAAGCTCGCATGTTTTCACGGACACTTCTTAATTCTTCAGTAGAAGCTGGTTCAGCTGCAGGTGCTGCAGCAATTCTTTCTTCTGGTGTAAAGTTTGGTGCTTCTTTGTTTACTTCATCACTCGTCAATTCTTTACCAGTATCTTTTTTTATTAAGAAATATAAAAGACCAGCTAAACCTGCCACACCTAAAACACCTAATGTTGCTGGGCTAAGTAAAAACGGCAACATTTTTCCCAAAATACCGGTTACTCGACCGGCACCACCTGCTGCAGCTGCACCAGTTAAACCGCCAAGTAAAGAACTTATTATACCGGATGTTTCAACAAAAAGAGCTGTTTCTTTTGTTTGGCCATCTCTTGTTTTTTTTCCACCAGAAACATAACTTGTTGATGTTGGTTTTTTAATCATTTTAGCAAAAGCGGATTCAAATAGTGATTCTCTTTCACCAGCTCGTTTGAAAAACATATCCGCTTTTACAGCTGCGGTTCCGCCTTGCAATTTTACTATTTTAGCAATATTCTGACGCATTAAATTCATATCTCTTGCCATTGCAGGCAAAATCATAGTGTTCTTTGCAGTCATTTTTGAAGCAGCGGAAATGTCAGAAAAAGAACTGGTGTCCAAAGATAAAGATGGTGTTGGTGTTGTTGGAGTTGTTTTACCTTTTATTGCTTTTGTAGCGCTATAGGATTTTAATGCTGGAAACATTGTAGCAATAACACCACTTCGATCAAATATTTGTCGTGGGTCTAGTTTTTCTCCTAGCCTTTTTCCAATAGCAGAACCAAATCCGCCGCCAGTTTTTAATTCTTGTCTGTATATTTCTGCTAAGCGTGCCATTTATTTTTTTGTCCTTTGTTGCATCTTAATTTTTTCGTTTTCTTCTTCCAAATATTTTATTAATAATGTAAGATAAATTTCCCTTTCCCACGGTATCATATTTTCCAACTCTGTCAAACTGTATTTGTGGTGTTGCATCATAGCAAAGTTAGTTTGATAATAATTACTTAAATTGTCGTGTGAAAGGGTTAGGCGAAAAAATTTTGTAGACCCTCCACAACAATGTTCTCTTTATAACCACACTTATGGCAATTAAAATTTAAATCATTTTTAATTTTAGGTGCGGTTTCAAAAAACTGTTGTATTTTTTCTAAATCTTTTTGTTGTAAATTATCAATGAATTCCATTACTTCTTCTTTTGAAACATCTTTTGTATAGTATATTTTTTCTTCATCAAAAATATAATCAATACAATAAGTTAATAGATCAATTAAAATTTCTCCTTCATTTTGACCTTTTAAACCTTCAACAATTTCAAATGTTGGATACTTCATCATAATACCCAATTTATCACTCAACATAATTTTTTTTTCGTGATCGGAACTTTTTTCAGGAGTTATTTCTAATAAATTTATACTGAACTTTTCAATAGAACCACAAACCTTTTCTTCTCCATTTTCATCGTTAACTTTATTGTTACATTTGTATTGTAGATCAACAATTTCGTTAACTGATCGTGCTCTCAAATTTAAAAACAAATACTCTAAATCAAAAACAGGTAGTGACTCAACATCAATTTCATCAATTATACAATTTTTAGATATTTGTTTAACAATATTTAATGAATCTTTTGGGTCACTTGATTCTGTAGCCATTAGTAAAAGTTTTTGTTCTTTTACCAAAAATGGCCTAAATCTAACCTTTTTGCCATTTGATATAAGTTTTATTTCATAAATTGGTATATCAATTTTAGGTAACATAATTTCCTCGCTTGTTTAATTAAAATGCACGGCCAATAGGCAACTTTCTTGCAGCAAAAGATCCAAATAAGGATGTAGCAGCAGCTGCTAAATCATATCCACCGTCATAAACTGTTCTGTGTTTTTGATATGAGAATTGAATTGTTAAACGATGAAAATTTTCTTCTGACCAGTTTAAAGGTTGTGGTGCTATACCTATTGGAAAAGCATCCATCAATTCTATAGCATATATTCTTTTTATAAATTCATCATATTGAATAATTTTTATATTTGTTAAATATCTTGATGATTGACCTTTTGGAAATCTTAAATTATTTGTATCTGATGGGTGAATAGCTTCCATCCAACGGTCAAACAATTTTCTCTCATAAAAATCATTTGTGCATAAAAAAGTTAACGATGTTTCACCGTATTGTGTTTGATATGGAACTTTAAATGATGGACCATAAATTTTAACATCCGCTGTTGCTAATGTTTTTCCTGGTAATTCTGCGTTCTCACATTGTAAAGCTAAATAACGAGTGATAGAAGAATTTGAAGATCGTGAATACTCATCTGATTCTCCGTTTCTACCAAAAGCAGAACCTATAGCATCTGTAACATCATTAAAAACAGAATTTGGAAAATTTAATATTTTTTCAATAATGGAATTTCCAACAAATCGATTTATGTAATCTGGAATTGGCAAAATTACCTCAAATCTACTAGGTTTTGCTAAACCATCTTTTCCTCTGATATTAGATAAAAATAAGTTTGGTGAAAATGACATTAGAATTTTTTCCTTGAATCGGCGTAAATCTTGCTTTTAGTAGAACCAACAAATGATTCAACTGGTAATAGTGCGGCAATATCCCACTCATCAGCAGTTATCTCTAAAAATCGAGATTGAATGTTTTGAAAAAGATACCTCTTGATGCATGGCATAGCTTCAAAAATAGATGAAGCAGCTTTTAAATAATCATAACTAACTCTTAGCTTTGTTTTTTCATCATAACGATTATTGGATGCTGTATCACTTAATTTGTCCAAAAGATTGATTCGTTGCTTTGGGTGAATGTAATGCAAGTTCAGCCCTAGAAAACCGTCTGGGTAGCGTTCTATTGGAATTACCAATGGGAACCTGTCGTAATATGGCAACGAATCTTTTAACTTTGGATCATAAAAAAAGAAATACATTTTTCCAACAAATGACCGATCTTTTAACCTTTGACGATCCGCCATTAAAGAAGAAGATGTTGGTTTCAAGGTTGTTACTTTTGAACTCAACCATTGCCTAGCAGCTCTTGTTCTAGGAACTAGTCCTTCTTTTTGTATTGAAGATTGTATTCGGTCTATAAGATAAGCCATGATATATTTATGTCAAAGTCCAAGTTCTTTTTCAGTAATGATTTTGAACTGCCATCCATGCTCTTTACAAAAAAGATCAGCAGCTCTCCACTTTTCTTGGTTAATTGCATATGTAGCTATTTCCTGTAAGAATTTTTGTGTTTTTCTTTTTTGTTTTGGCATTTGTGTTTGGTTGAATGGTTTCACTTCTATGACCACAGTAACCTCTTTATTTACTTGGCGAATTCTTGCAATAAAGTCAGGAAAGTAACGATGAACTTTTTGGTCAATAGGTGATTTATAAGGAATTGGTAACTCTTCAGATGCCCACCAGATGACATTTGGTTGCTCATCCAAATACTTCATTACACGAAGTTCCCACGATGACCGATAGACGATGTTTGTGGCATCGCCTTTATATTTACTTGGGTTGCGTGGAGTAAACCATCCTTTATATGACATAAATACTATCTATCCTATCTTTTGAAAGAACTTTTATGCCACTCTTTGGTTTTTCAGACATTACCTTCGACAAAGGTACTCCAACAAGAAAAGGTCCTCTAGGACCATTAGTATCAAGTGAATTTGAAAGAAACACTTTAAGATATCCTTTAGATATTGGTAATTTTGATAAAGGCCACTACATGGTGTTTTATGTTCGTGAGCAAAAAAACACATCACAATCTGTGGGCCCTTCAAACTTAGTTGACGATTCTACTATAGATCGAACCAGAGTGGAAAGTAACACCTTTGCAGCTAACTCCATAAAAGGTCCAACTCCATCTTTACAATCAAATTTTAGCGGTGAAATTTTAAATAACATTAATAGTGGTTTTAATAAAGTGGATTCAGCTTTTGGTAATGCGATTTCCGGAGTAGGAAAATCTTTAGGTAATATTGGCAATAATGTTTCTGGAGGATTAAACAGTTTATTTGGAAGAAAAAGTTCTTTTACTGGAGGAAATCCAGAAACAACGAAATCTGTTATTGATTATAATATTAAAAAAATCACAAATAAAAATTTCATACAAACAACGAAATTAACAACTGATGCAATAGCGTTATACATGCCAGATACCTTATTGTATACGCAATCTCAATCATATGAAAATTTAACGCCAGGAACAGAATTGTCTGGACAGGTTTTAGCCGCAGGTAGATCAGCGGCTGATGCTCAATTAGAAGGTAGACTTGCTTCAGATTCCATTAAAAAATCAGCAGCTTTGGGTACAGCATCTTTTTTATCGAGAAAATTGGGTCAAACTGGTAATTTAGCTTTTGCTGCTTTGTTTGGTGCTGTTCAAAATCCAATGTTGGAGTTAATTTATAGATCCCCTAATTTTAGAACATTTCAATTTGATTTTAGTTTTTTTCCTAGAGATGAGCGTGAATCATTAGAAGTTCAAAAAATTATTGAAAGATTCCGTTTTCACCAATCTCCAGAATTGGTAAAAGATGCACAAGGATTTTTAATTCCTCCTTCAGAATTTGATATAAGGTTTTATTATGGTGGCGCTCAAAATCCAAATATACCTCAAATGGCAACATGTGTTTTAACAAATATCGAGGTTAATTATGCTCCTAACGGATTTTCAGCATATGAAGTTGAGGGTGAAAACCAACCAAGTTTAGGTAGAACAGGTATGCCTGTTTCTATTCAAATGAATTTACAATTCCAAGAAATAACATATCTCACAAAAGATGATTATAATGAAAGATCACTTGGTATAGTAAAAAATGTAAAAGATGCATCAAATATGGAAAGAGATAACTAATGGCAAAATATTTTAATTATTTTCCTAAAACTTTTTATTCTTCAAATAGTTCAACTTCTGTTTTAGATTCTGTAACAAACATAATTGCTAGATTTGGATTTCAAGAAAGTTTGAAAGAAAACTCTTCGGCTTTCTACAAGTATCAAATTCAAGAAGGAGATACTCCAGAAATAATAGCTCAAAAATATTACAGTAATTCAGAAAGACATTGGGTTGTTTTAATGTTTAATAACTTGATGGATCCACAATATGATTGGCCTTTACCTTATAAATCTTTTGTAGATTATGTTGACGAAAAATATTCCACTTCACAGTATGCAGATACAGCTAATACAAGTGTTTCTGGTATATCATGGGCATTAAATGTGAGTAATATTCATTCATATTATAAAATTATTACAAGAACATCAACGACAAACTCAAAAGATAACATCATAGAAAAATTAGAAATAGATGCAAATACATATGCTAATGTTGCAGCTACAACGCAAACAATTACTCTTCAAAGTGGCAAATCTATAACAGAAACGGTCACAAAAGAAACAAAATCATATTATACCTTTGAAAATGAATTGAACGAATCAAAAAGGGAAATAAAACTCTTAAAACCCGAATTTGTTCCTGCGGTAGAAAAAGAGTTTAGAAAAATAGTAAAAGAATGAAAAATTTTGAAATAAAACGATCAACACAATTTTTTGTAAAAGAAATTGTTCTTGTTACAAAAGCTGGAAATATTGACATATCTTCAATTTACGAAGAAATAAATATTTTTGATTCTATTTTTTCATCTGTCATTAGCGGTAATATTTTGGTGCGAGATTCTATTGGATTATCAAGCAAACTTCTTTTTGATGGTTCAGAATCATTACTTTTAGAAATAGCTAAAGATGAAAATTCAGATATTGCAACATACAAAAAATCATTTAGAGTATACAAGCAATCTAAAAGAAAAAATGATGGTCTTAATACTGAAACATATATTTTAAATTTTGTTTCAGATGAATTGATGTTTTCTGATCAACAAAGAATAAATAAATCTTATGAAACCACTTATTCAGATATAGCTCAAAAAATTCTTTCAAATTATTTAAAAGTAAGAGGAAATAATCTTGGAGGTCTTTATGAAGAATCGTCAGGTATTAAAAAAATTGTAATACCTAATTTACGACCACTTGAAGCAATAGAATGGTGTGCAAAAAGAGCTGTTGATTTTAGTTCATCACCTAGTTTTATTTTCTTTCAAAATTTAACTGGTTACAATTTTGTGTCTCTTTCAACACTTTTGACTTTACCTGAAATACTTGATATTAAATTTGAATTGAAAAATTCTTCTAGTCTTAATTCTTTATCCGAAATTAGTAGTGCAAGATATATGGAAATTTTAAATATTAATGATGCTATAGAAAAAACAAGAAATGGTGTTAATGCTGGTAAATTTATTGGTTTTGACCCAATAACAAGAACAGTTGCTGAAAGAGAATTAACTTATGGTGATCACTATTACAATATGCGCCATGGAAATGAAACGCCAAACTATTCATCAATTGTAAACAGAGCGGGTGTAGAAAATTCAAAAGCTTTTAATTCAAAAAAAACTATGAGTGTTTTTAGTGCAGCACGAAAATATAGTAATTACATAAAACAAAATGATCCAAATTCTTTAACAAAAGAAGAAAATATAGAAGATTGGTTATTTCAAAGAAGAGCATTAATTAGAAATTTAATGTCGAAAAGAATAAAGTTTGTTATGCCAGGAAATTTTCAATTAACATCTGGATTTAATGTAAATGTTATTGCGCCAAATTTTGGAAAGAAAGAAAAGGGTGATGATAATGGAGATTTAAGTGTAAATGGTAAATATGTTATTGTCGCTTCTCGTCACATAATTGGCTATGATAAGCATGAAACCATTATAGAAGTTGCTTCAAGTTCTACAGGTAATGATTTTATACCAGCCAGCAACCCATTACAAAATTCAGAATTATTGGAATATTAATATGATTAACAGAGAAGATACTAGAGATTTTGCTGGAAAAAATAATTTTGTTTGGTGGGTTGGAGTAATAGAAGATAGGAAAGATCCATTAAAACTTGGTCGTGCTAAAGTACGATGTGTTGGTTGGCATTCCGAAAATAAAATGGAATTGCCATCAGAAGATTTACCTTGGGCAACACCTTTGTTGCCGTTAAATAATTCAAATCCATATCCTGCTAAAGAAGGAGATATGGTTTTTGGTTTTTTTATGGATGGAGAGAGCGCTCAAGATCCTGTAATTGTTGGAGTTTTTCCAAATATTCCTCTTGTTTCTGGAGATCCAGAAAAAGCTTTTAATGATCCACGAAAAGGCGATGATTTAACTTCTGCACCTGTAAAACCAGGAGAAAGTGCTACTGTTTATCCAAGAAAATTGGATGAACCAACAACATCACGCTTAGCAAGAAATGATACAGATTATCCTTCTCAAATTAATACTTCTAAAGCAAATAAAAAAGAAAGTAAAGTTGAACCAGATTCGTATTATTCTGCAAAATATCCATACAACAATGTTTATGAATCTGAATCAGGTCATGCTCTAGAGTTTGATGATACACCAGGAAAAGAACGTATACACATTTATCACCGAGCAGGTTCTTACATTGAAATTGGACCAGATGGAAGTAGAGCAGAAAGAATAGAAAAAGATAAATTTACTGTGGTTATTGGCAATGATTCAGTTTATGTTAAAGGTGATGTGACAGTTTTTATTGACGGCAATGCAACGATGCAGATTGGTGGTAATTTCAATGCAACAATTGGTGGTACTTGTGATATAACTTCCGGTGGAAATATGACATTTAAAGCACCAAGAATAGATTGGAATCCATAAATGCCAGCTGTTGTAAGAAAAGGCTTAGATTCTCATATGGGTCATGCTTCTGCCACTCCAAATCCATTCCATAAAACAAAGTATGTTCAAGGATCAACTAATGTTTTTGTAAATAGTGCAGGTGTAGTAAGAATTGGTGATAAAACAGCTTGCACAGATCCAGCGGCTGCAGGTTCACCAAATGTTTTTGTAAATGGCATAGCTGTACATAGAAAGGGTGATAGAACATCTGGTCACAATTCTTGGGTACCAAACTTAGCTGCAACCGGTTCTTCTAATGTTTTTTGTAATGGCTAAACCAAACTATCAAACACTTCTAGCTCAAATTGCTGCAGAATCTAATACCGTCATAAAACAACAGTTGATTGACGAGTGTTATATTTTTACTGAAGAACTCACATCAACAGAAGAAGACCTGTTTAATTATGTTTCTTCAGATTATATAGAAAATAATCCTGGAATAGAAACTTTTATATCCACGCAATATTACCCAAATGACCTTTCTCTTAAAGCTAATAGTTATGTTGGAGTTTATTATGATGAGGATGGCATAGCATGACAATCACTCTAAGAAAAGAAAAAGGATACCCTCTAACATATCAAGAGTTAGATGAAAACTTTCGTGATATTGATGAGGACACCGATTTACAAAGAGTTTTAGAAAATGGAAACACAACAACAAATGATATAACTTTAACTGGTTCAGCTCAAATAACTGGCAATATTCTTCAAATTTCAAAAGAAGGAGCTGATTATTACGGAAATAATTTCATTGTAGATTCTTTCCATTCAAATAATAACCATATAATTTCTATAAACACATCAAATAAATTGATTTCAACAAACACTCAGAATTCATTTATTTCTCCGGGAATGATAATTCAAACACAAAAAAAAGTTTTAAATACCAGTTATACTATATCAACAACATCATCATTTTCAAAATATTCTTTATCAGGAAATTTTTCTTGTTCCATAACACCTAAGTATAAAAACAGTAAAATTTTAGTAAACATTAATTTAAATTATAGTACAAGTAATTCTCTTGTTAATATTTTTTTAACAAAAAATGGTAATATAATTTTAGAATCATTAAAACATGAAAATGAATTAACAGGAAATACAAATTATGGTTATAAATCTACCTTATCACAAAAAAAATATGTACCAACTTTATCGTCTTCCAATTTTGATTATTCCTTTTTAGATTCTCCAAATACATTGGAAGAAATAGTATATTCTCTTAGTGTACAGAGTGATTCCAATCTTTTTGCAATAAATTATGGTAATGAATATATTTCAAGTATTTTTTTGATGGAAATAGCACAATAAAATGATTACCTATCGCATAACAAAAGGATCTTCATTAACACATGAAGAACTGGATGAAAATTTTAGATATTTGGATGAAGAATTAACTTTAGATAAAGTTTTAACTAATGGAAATACATCAAATTTAACATTAAAAGTAAACACTATAAATGAAGGCAATTTAATAGTTGGCGAAACTTATATTGATGAAATAACAAATTTATATGTGAATGAAATAAAATCAAACACCAATAATTTAAGTATAAATTCTGGAGATATTTTAAAAACAAACAGTTTAGGTAAAGTCTTAGCTAATAATTTTATAGTCCAAGTAAAACAATCAGTATTTAAAAACACCTTTTCAGCTTACATTAATCAACCATATTCGGTTAGTAATACATGGTCAAAAATAGCCACGGGTTATATAGGCCACTCTTTAGCAATACGATCCGATGGAATGTTATTTGCTTGGGGATACGGATTTGACGGTCAATTGGGAATAAATGAAGGAGGAATAAGTGGTCGCTCATCTCCAGTCCAAGTAGGAACCAGCAGTTGGTCACAGATAGATGTTGGATTATCCAGAAGTTTGGCTATACGATCTGATGGAACATTATGGGCTTGGGGCAGAAATGGCAGCGCATTAGGAACAAATGATAATGCTCATCGTTCTTCTCCAACTCAAATAGGAACCAGTAGCTGGTCACAGATAGCTGGCGGAGGCGGTAAATCTTTAGCAATACGATCCGATGGAACACTATGGGTTTGGGGATATGCTTTTTATGGTCAATTAGGAACAAATGACCTGGTTGTTGATCGTTCTTCTCCGGTTCAATTGGGATCATCTTCAAATTGGAGCATGGTAGCTACTGGAGAGTCCTCTTGTTTTGCTTTAGATTCAACCGGAAATGTTTGGAGTTGGGGTTCCAATAGTAATGGTGAATTAGGATTAAATGATACAGCTCATCGATCATCACCGGTTCAAATAGGATTATACGGTGTAAAATTTATTGGCCAAGGGAATAACGGAGGCGTAGCAATTAAAAATGATGGTGGATTATGGGTATGGGGATCGAACCTTAATGGTGCATTAGGAATAGGTTCCTACACCGATGATAATCTTAGACTTTCATCTCCAGTTCAAATAATGACAGACAAAACTTTTAAGTTCGCCATGCATACCGGTCGTAATGTTTTTTCTATAGATGATAATGATGATTTATATGGATCGGGTTACAGTATTGGCGCATTTTTTACGCCACCAACGTCTAGATCATCACCAGTTCTGTTAAGTTCTGATAAAAAATGGTATGCAATAGCAGTCAGAGATAGTAGTTTTTCACAGCATCTTTTGCTAATTGCAAAATCCTCTGACGTTACTGCAAACGGATCTTTATGGGCATGGGGATATAATGCATACGGACAATTAGGATTAGGTGACACAGTTCATCGTTCTTCACCAGTAATGGTTGCTTCTCCTACTGTTACTAGTTTAAGTGGTGGTAATGTAATCGTTGATGAGATAAATTGCAGTTTTACGCCAGTATCACAAAACAATACGGTAAAAATTGATTTATCTCTATTTTATGGAGCTAATTCAAACTCAAAATTTAATATAAATTTAATAGATAAACAATCTGGATCAAAAGTGGTAATAAAAAATAATTGGGCAACATCTTGTTCAACCGACAATGTAAATTTTGGAATTTATGGTATAAATGCTACTTATTTCGATTCGAATGTAGCAAATACAAAAAAATATGTAATTGAAATTCAATCTGATAACACATTAACTAACAACACTTTTGTGACAATAAACCGAAGTGCTAACAATACATCACAAGAAGCAAGGCCTGTATCTTCACTTACCATAACAGAAATATCTGGAATACCTTTTGATCAATTTGTTCTTCCACCGACCTATTCCATCACATCCAACGTGGCTTCTGTGAATGAAGGCGGTGCTGTGCTTTATACTATTAGTACCACACAAGTGCCCAACGGCACAACTTTGTACTGGACTAATTCAGGTACCACAGATGCAGATGATTTTGCAGATTCAGCCAATTCTGGTTCATTTGTTATAACCAGTGGTACAGGTACAGTAACCAGGACTTTGGCTAATGATGTTTCAACAGAAGGTGCAGAAACTATAGTGCTACAAGTACGTACAGATTCAATTTCAGGTACAATAGTAGCCACAGCCAATTCGGTTACCGTAGCAGACACATCAGTACCACCTTCACCTACAACTTGGACAAACACCTCAATTCCCAACTCAATTCTTGGTGCTGCATCATTAACATCATCAACTACTCCAACGTCCGGTAGCAATGATGATGGATATTGGACAATAAGTTTACCATGGAATTATAATTTCAATGGATATATCTATACTCAAGTATTTGTTGGTACAAATCAATACTTGACTTTTGGAGGAGGATCCACAATTTATAGTAGTTTAACAAATATAAATCCACCACTTAACAAAATAATGTATGCTTCAGGTGATCGTTCTGTATCGAGGATATATTATGGTACTGAAGGAACTGCCCCTAACAGAACTTATAGAATAAGATCAGAAGGCTCTGCGGATCCTAGCATTCCGCCATCTCCAACAAACATCTTTGAATTTACTTTTTATGAAAATGATACCGGTCGAATCGATCTACAAATAGGAGTTATGTCCACTGCCGGATTTGGTGTATCTGGAGTTTATACTGCGGGTGGATCATCCTTAATGGATTTTACTACGGTGGATCTTACTAATCCAACTGCAAATTCTGGATATAATATTTCTAATAGTTAATTACAAATGATTATAAAAAGAAACGATAAAAACTCTCCTCTAACACATGAAGAGCTGGATGAAAATTTCAGAGAGCTGAGGTATGATACTGATTTACAAAAAATTACTGATAATGGCAACACCACG
>Ga0181343_1000472_pt1 | contig 17591 bp, 22 predicted proteins | sample Su13VDMLBSD_FD_130110 | JGI IMG/M metagenome (GOLD analysis project Ga0181343, IMG submission 130110) | Freshwater viral communities from Lake Michigan, USA - Su13.VD.MLB.S.D | ecosystem: Environmental > Aquatic > Freshwater > Lake | place: USA: Michigan | collected 2013-07-15 | reverse complement strand
GGGTCGGAGTAGATTCATTGGCGCCGCGTCCGCCACCGGCACCACCACTTGAAAAATAGCTGCCCCAAGTGGACAAAAAGTTGGGCCCGTTCGTACCGGGAACACCGTTCGCAGGGTACGCAGTAGACCCTGCACCGCCGTTTGCCCCAGAGCTACTGTTTGAAGCGTAGAAAAACGGAGAGACTGTGATTGGAATGCTAGAGGCGCCGCCTCCGCCAGCGGCTACCGTCGCAGCGTAATCCGTGTTTAAAGACCAATGCTCCAAGACAGTTCCAGTCTGATGATTTGAATAGGAAGATCCGCTTCCGCCGGTTCCTCCATAGCCGCCGGACTCAGAATCGTACGGTGCCTCTCCATCATAGCCTGATTGGCCTCCGCCGACCAAAAGTAAACTCACCGGCAGATTCGCCACACTTCTCTGGGTGACCCGAAAATTCCCAGTGGAGGTGAAGGTGTGGATCTGATACACCCCGTCGTATGTGATCGTGCCCCCGGTCGCATTAGCGACTCGGGTCAAGGCAGGAGCCCCCGAGAAAAGCATCTGCTGGATAGACATGTCAGGTAAGCCCGGCGCCAGAAATCACGAACGTGTCCGACCCGACGCAAAGCACCGTGGCCACGCCCCGCTGCGCCAACGTGCGATTGCCGGTCGTCGCGGAGCCGGCCAGGTACATCGTGATGCCGCTGCCTGATGTGATGGTCTGGCTCGACGCACTGTTGTTGTAGATCGTAACCGCGTCGCCGACTGAAAAAGCCCCGGACGGGACGGTCACGCCACCAGTCGTAATCGCGACGTGCTTCCCCGCATCCGCCGCGACCAGAGGATACGCCGCAGTCCGCGCGTTCTGCGGGATTGAGCGGACGTTGCCCTTGGTGTCGCGCAGGTCGGAGAGCGGCATCCGGCGCGTGCCAAAGGCGTTGCCGTCGAGGGGGATGAAATCAGAGGTATCCGGAGTCGCGGCCTGGGAGGCGATGTCTTTGATCCGTGTGGGCATGGTTGCAGCGTATCGATTTGGTTAGGACGAAACAAGGGTTGAGCCGGCCGAGTCGACCAGGGGGTCCCCGTTGTCCAGGGTGAGAGCCTTGGGATCGATGACCGACGTGACCGTAAGCGGGGCGGAGACGGCGGTGGCGCCCGAGAAGACGCCGAAGTCCGAGACGAAGACCGAATTGTCCGAATCGATCAGCGTGTCCCCGCCGGAGATGGCCAGGACGCCGGACAGCACCTGCACCTGGCGGGAGACGGCGGCCGTCGCCGCAGTAGACCCAGACACCGAAATAGCAGGACGCCGGACCGAGGCGAGGCTGGCGGAGTTTGCGGTGGCCCCAGCAACCGGGACCGGCAGGCGCGTGGCGACAAGGATGGACCCGGTCACCGCGGTGGACCCCGAAGACGGCAGGGCCGCGGGCATCGAGGCGCGGACCCCGGGTGCGAAGACCGAACCACCCTGGATCGCGATCGCCAGCGTTGTCGAAACCCGGGTGCTGATGCCGACCACGGTGCCACCGTCCACCGCGACCCCCGAACCGCTCTGCACCAGGACCCCAAAAGTCGACACCGTCGACCCGAAGGTCTGGCCCGAGGTCCGGACCGCCGCGATGGCCGTGAACTGCGAGACCGTGGACCCAGCCTGGGCCGCGGAGACGCGGCTCGCCGCCACGATGCTGCCGGTGACCGCCGTAGACCCCGCAAACACCAGGCCGTCGCCGACCAGGAGGTCTCCGCTCGCCAGGGTGAGGAGATCCCCGACCGAGGTAGCCAGCATGCCGGACTGCAGAGAGATCAGACGGGGCACCGACGCCAGGACCGAAGTGATGCCGACCGACGCCGCCGAGACCGGGGCGGTGGCCGACGCCGACCCGGCGACTGCGGTGGACCCAGAGGACGAGAACGACGTCCGAGACTGTGCGATCGTCGTGAAGTCGACCGCTGTGGTCCCAGACACCGCAGCCGACGTGCGAGAAACCGCCGCCAGTGCGTTTGAAACGGACGTAGAGCCGAAGACCGCGACCGAGGCCCGCGCGCTCGAGATAATGGCCCCAGAGACCGCCGTAGCCCCCGCGGACGCGCTGCTGGCACGCGCCTGGCTCACCGTGGCCCCGGCCACCGCGGTGGCACCCACGGTGGACAACGCGGAACGCCGCAGATCAGAAAGGAGCGGCGAGACCGCGCACGCGCCGGCGCTCGAGACCATCAGCCGAGCCGCAGTGGAGATCGAGGAGACAGCCAGGGCGGTGTTCCCGAGCGTGGAGACCGGACCAGACCCGCCGACCAGGACCGAACCGCCGGAATCGACAATCGCGTCATTCTCCGACGTGACCAGCTCCAGCGGGGCGTCGAGCAGGATCCGGCGGTCGAACGGCGAGTAGACGGTCGTGCTCCCAAGCGCCTGGAACGAGATTGGCACCGTGGCCAGCGCGGTGGCGGACACCACGGTCGACCCGGAGAGCGCGACGAGCAGACGAGGCGACGCCATCGTCACGGTGATCGCGGTCGCCCCCGCAAAGATCATGTCGTCCCCGACCAGGATGTCCCCGCCGGAGGTCACCAGCGGATCGCCGCCGGAGGTGACCAGCTCGGAGGTCCGGAGCGTCAGCGAGACCGCAGGCGACGCCAAGACCAGCGACGAGCCAGCCGACGAGACTGGACCAACCGCCCGGCCGCGGAACAGGACCGCGGAGAGCTGGGTCGCACCGGCCGTCGCGCCCTGCGTCCGGACTAGGGACTGAATCGCCGCCGAAACCCCGGTCAGCCCGGAGACCTGGGTGGGGGCATCGCACCTGGCCGAGATCGAGGCAGCGGTGCCGCAAATGCCGGCGTGCGTGGCGGTGATCCGGTCCTGGGAGCGGAGCGCAAACGCCAGCACCGTGGATCCAGCTACCGGGACCTGCAGCGCCGTAGATTCCTCGAAGCTGACCGACACCGACGTGGATCCGCCCGAGGGGAACGGGATGCCGGTCCGCACCGACACAGCTATCGCGACGGCCGTGGCGCCCGCGGTCGACGGGGACTCGCTGAACCCGACGAACGGAAGCACCGACATCGAGGTGCCGCCGAGCTGGGTAAAGAAGAGCTCCGTCCGGACCTGGAGCGAGGCGGTAGCCTGAGTCCGGCCAGCCTGCTGGATCTGGTTACTGAACACCTCGAGCACCAGGCCGGACTGATCGACGATCAGGTCTCCGGTACTGGTCGCCAGTTCCGAGAGCGAGGACAGGACGACCGTCCGCACCAGCGAGGCTCCAAGCGTCGACGCACCCGCCGAAGCGGGGTCCGCCCGTACCGCCGCGGCCAGGGCGGCCCCGACCAGGGTAGCCCCCGACACCTGCGGCCGAAGCGCCGCGCCTCCGGCCTGGACCGCCACAACCGTCGACCCGGCAACGCTCGCCGCAGAACGCACCGTGCCGGACAAATTTGCAGCGACCGAGGTGCGCCCGATGAACAGCATGTCGGCCGACTGCACCAGGAAGTCGTCGCCGGATGCGCCGACTAGCCCGTACCCGTAAATCGACAGAAACCCGTCTCGCAGGAAAACGAACCGAGTGCCGCCAACAGTGATGCCAGTGCCGCCGATAGAGTAGACCACCAGCGGCGCCGTCGACACCAGCGAGCCGGAGATCGCAGTAGACCCGCCAACCGACACTCCGAAATCCGGGTACTCCGAGACCAGGCCCACCGAAACCGCGGTGGCCCCATCGAACACCATCTCTCCCGCCACCAGAGGCGGCCCGTCACTGCCGACGATCAAATCCCCTCCGTCCGTCGCCATGTAGCCGCTGACGAGCGACGCCCGACGGTACAGCATAGCCGCGGCCGCGGAAGATCCAGAGACCTGGGCCGAGGCCGGGCAGTCCGAGATCAGCGCCGCCGTGAGCTGCGAGGCGCCGGCGACCGCGGGCACCAGGCGGTCCTGGGACCGGACCGACGTCAGGATCACGACCTGGCCCGAAACCGGCACCTGGAGCGGACGCGCCGCCGTGAGCGCGCAGGTGACCGCGCAGGCACCGGACGACGAGGCGACAACCGTGTACCGCGCCAGCGGTACGGCGGCGATCGTCGTGCCGCCGAGCACCGCGGGGGCCAGCACCGCCACGCGCCGGAGCGCCACGATCAGGTCACTTGAGCCCGCAATCGGAGACAACACCCGGCGCGTGACCCGTAACGCGAAATCGACCGCGGTGGACCCAAGCACCGACGCCGGCAGAGGCTTGGCGCCGAGCGTCAGCATCGCCCGGGCCGCCGCGTGCGCCAGGTCCAGGAACGCCTCGGACGCATTGCGGACCACGCCGGCGATGCGACCGAGGCCCCAGACCGCCGAGATCCGGGACGCCCGGGACTCAGGCGCCGCGGAGACCTGGAGGGAGCCTACCTCGACCGACGAGCCGCCGGCGACCAGGGAGACAGACGACCCGGGGACCGGGACGCCGGCCTCCCCGGTGCTCGGGGAGACGTGGGCGGCGGCCGCTGACCCTGCGACCACCGCCGCCACGTTGTCGGGCGGATCGACCTCGACGCGGCCCGACGTGTTCTGGACGTCGGCCTGCACCTAGCCGTCAGCTCTCGGTCAGCGTGAAATTGCCGACGGGGATCGAGACCGTGTCGTTCGAGTCGACCGTCTTCGACGAGATGGTCGCGAAGTACAGGAGATTGCCGCCAGTCGCCGCGTCAAACACGCCAACAGCCACAACCACGCCCCAGGACGCCGCGGCGGTCGGCCAGGTGATCGCGGTGCCGTTCGACTTGGCGCCCGACGAGGCGGCGGGGAAATTGACCGTGGTGTTGGAAAGCGACGCGCGCGCGTAGGAGCCGCCGGAGACCTCGACACCACCGCCGCCGGTGCCGGGCGCACTCGTATACAGCGCGAAGTAGAGCGTGGCCGGGGCGGTGAAGGCGACCGCGCCCACCGGGAGGTCGAGCAGCTTGTTCGCGAGGTAAGTGGATTTAGGCATGGGTCAGGAGAGGGATTCGTTGATCACGACCGGGATGTAGCCAGTCGTGGGAAAACTTTGCTTGGCGCCGCCGCTGAAAGTCGCGACGAACTCGCCGAGGTAGTAGCCGGTCACGGCCGTGTCGGCCGCGCTCCAGGCAAACCGCACGGCGCCGGTCAACGCATTGTCGATCGTCGCCGGCTTGGTCCAGAGCACCGAGCTCTTGGTGTACGTCACGTCGCCCGAGCACCCGTCGGTCGACGCCACCGTCGACGCCAGGCGGAACTGCACACTCGCGCCAGTCAGGTTGACCGCGCCGGACGCGTCCTCGAGCGTCGCGACCAGGTCCGGGCGGGAGTCGTTGGCCTTGAGGACGAAGCTCTGCACGGGATCAGGCGCTGGCGGTGCGGCCGCGCGAGACAAACACCGTCGCGCTCATCTGGGAGCCCGCGTTGCCGGCGGAGCGGGCGGTGGCCTGCTGCGACTTCCAAGCGGTCGCACCGGAAGCGGGGGAGCAGGAAGCCTGGGTGCAGTCCGATTGGGCACCGCGCTGCTCATGGGTCATGGCCGGCTGGCAGCAGTCGGACGTGTGCATCTGGTGGGTGGAGAGCGCCATGGATCCGTGGATACAAGTTCCGGAGCGCCTGGTCAACGGGGTGCCGGGAGTAGCGAAAACGAAAAAACACACCACGCTTTGTGGCCAGGGAGCGCGAAAAGCCGGCGGCCCTGCGGGCGGGGGGCCACCCCCACCCCGGCCAGGGGGTGGGGGAGGGGTGGGTTAGTCCCATCACTACTCGCTGAGGCAGAGGGAGACCGATACCACCCAGCACCTGGGTGATACCGATGCCTGGTCGGATCGAGGTCGAGACCGAGGCGAACCGAGGCGGGCCGCCGAGGCGCGAGCTACCTGTCAGAGGGGATCGTCCTCGAGGTCAGACTCAGGGCCAGAGTGGAGGCCAGGGTCAGCCGAGAGCTCGACAACTGGCATCGCCGGCAACGGAGCATCAGGGTTGTGCGACGAGAAGTTGAACGTGTAAACGCTCGGGCCCGAACGCGTGCTCGAGTTATCGATGCCAGCAGCGCACCGATACGTTGCGGTCAGTGACTTGAGGGCGGAGGCCGCAGCGTTGAGCGCCCGAGGATCTCGCGCCTCGCGAACGAACGCCGCAGCACGGTCGAGCCCATCAACTGCACCCTGGGCAACTCGGTCCATCACTCGAGCGTGGGCGCCTGCTAGCTCACGCACGATGGCTGAGTCCTTCTTCTCCTCCGCCGGGCCGAGCTTCTCGACGATCAGCTTGCGGCGCTTGGACCAGCCGCGCGTGTTGATCAGGCGCTGGACCTGCGTGACCGCGTAGTCGGTCTTGTACTTGGCATTGAGGTGCGCGGTGACCTCGCTCGGCGGGAGCATCATCCGCATGTACGCATGCCGGACGAATTTGAGGTGAACCTCACTGAAGATGTTGGGACGTGCCACGGGACCTGGCCAAAGTACCAGTCGCGCCAGGCGCAAACAAGGGCCAGGCGAGCCGAGCAATGGGCCAAAACGGGGCGATCGGGGGCCTGAGAGGGGTAGGACCGCGGCAGGAGGGCGATCGCCCCGCAAATCGGCCGCATTCGGAGGTGATGACGCCGGTGGCAGCTTGTGTCTGAACCTCGGTCACTACGCCGGGCTTAGAGCATCAACGACTTAACCCCACAGAGACAGAAGTGACATATATTTTAGATATGTATATGTAGTAGTATAGTAGTATAGTATGGTATGGGATAGGTATATAGTTATAAGGCAGGGGTTTGGTTTTGCGTGTCATTCCGCCCGTTTTTGGCTTATCCCGCGGAACATCAGCCACTAGCGTATGACATTGGCTTTGTCATCGACGTAATTTTGTCATTCCGGAAACTGGGAAAATAGGTATAAACCCCCAGTACCCCTGGTCCCACGGCTGTCCCACCCCGGTGCTACGGTTGCCTGATGACCCGCACCACCCGTCGCCCGGCCGCCAGGTTCCCCGTAACCCTGGATCCCCGTTCCCAGCGTTCCTTAACCCCAAAATTGGGGTTAACTCCGGCCGCGTGCGGGTTTGCCAGCCACAGCAAACCAATGGGTGGATGCAGGCCCACCCCCGTGCCCCGCCAGACCTCCGTCTCCCGCCACCGAACCAAAATTCTGCTCGGCGTCGTCTCGACGCTCTGGCTCTTTGTCCCGGTCAACCGCCGCCAGGACGCTCTGAGAGCCGTCGAAAAACATCTCGGGCAATCTCGTCCCGCAGCAACGCGAGGTCCTGGCGTGTCACGCCGGCCGGCCCCGCCTGATTCTTGCGCTCGGCCTCAATGAGTCTCGTGAGGAACTGCGACAAATTTGAGCCCTCCCGCGCAGCGGCCGCCTGAGCCCATTCGTGGACCCGTTTATCGAGGGAAATGTTGATGCGTTTTTTCAGAGGCGGGAATTGGCAACGGTACACACGATATGCCCGAGGGCAACTTTTTTGTTGTTTCGAAAACACACGTTGTACACACAGCGTAAGTAGTTCCCTACCACGACATGCCACGAAAGCCCAAGTACACCGCGCCCCGGCGCATCAACATCATCCTCGAGGCCGCGCTCCATGCCGACGCGGTCCGTCGCGCTGACGACTTCCGCCTTCCCGGCGGCTTCAGCGAATACGTCGCCCGACTGATCCAGGCCGACCGGGCCCGCAAGGGCCGGGCGGTCATGAACGTCGACCTCAACGCCGCCTGACCATGAGCCCCAAAGCGATTCTCGCCGGCTGCGTCATGGTGGGCGCCATCCTGGTCTTCGCCGTGATGGCGGTGATCGAGACGATCCTCCGCGGCCGGAGCGTACTCAGCGACTGCGGTCTCGACCATGAGAGCGAATAACCTGCACCCTGGCGCCCCGGTTGCCCGGACGACGCTGCGCCCTCCTCACCGGGTGGTCGAGATGCTCGACTGCCACGCGCACCACAACCGCATGACCCGTTCCGAGGCGATCCGCGATGCGCTTGACCGCTACCTGACCGGCTCACCGCTCGCCTGCGCCGGCACCTCCGGTCGGCTGTACCGTCAGCTCAACTCGCGCCTGGTGCCGAGGCCGCTCCCGTTCTGCTGTGCTCCGACCAGGCTGGCGCAGTACCGGACGCAGGCCGCGCGCCTGGGTCATCAATCGCTCTGCGGTCTGGTGGCCGTGGCGATCGCGAACATCAGCGGGGTGCGGCCATGACGCTCCGAGATCTCGAGACCCGGATCGCCCGGCTGCGTGCCGCGGGCGCCCACCCGCTCACGCCCGTCGTGCTCCAGGACGTGGAGCACACGCAGATCCCTCTGGACGAGGTGATCGAGGACGCGGGCCGCATCGTCATCCGCCCGAGCTGGCTCGTGGCGCTGGAGGACGATGCCTGAGCGACCCACTCACCCTAAAGTCCCTACCACATGAACATCATCAACCGCATTCTGTCGCGCATCGGGCTAAAGCTGGTCTCGTTGCGTGGTCCGCACTCCCTCACGGCCGAGCAGTGGGCGGCGCGCGAGGCAAAGCTCCAGAACGCGCTTTGTCGCGCGTACCGCAAGACCCACTTCTGGAAGCGTCGCGCGCTATGAGCTACCACCAGGAGGTCGCATCCTCGACGCTCCGCACGCTCGAGTACCTGGTGGCCAAGCACTGCCGGCGCCAGGAGGAGGTGGTGCGGCCGAGGGTCAGGCGCGAGGTGTTGGCTGCGATCCCCCGCACCGCCGCGCGGAAGCCGCAGACGAGCGCGCGGATGACGCCCGAGCTGCACGATGCGATCTACGCCGAGTGCGAGGGGTACATGCCCTCGGGCTCGGTCGAGGTGCTGGCCAGGAAGCAAGGCGTCAGCATGGCCACCGTCTGGAAGGTCCGGTCAAAGCGGCACCCGATGTACGACCGCATCCGCAGCGAGAAGGCGCGCATCGCGCACCTGATGCGCCAGGTCGGGCAGTAATACAACAACCCCCTACCGGAGGCCCCGTGGACCAGATATTCTGGGTCCATGGGGCCTCACGTTTTTGTCGCTGTTGATCCCGGGGCGTCCGGTGGCTGGGTGATCCGGCACCGCGACGGCTCGATCGCCTCCGTCGGCACGTACACGGGCGACGGGGACGTGCTGCAGGTCTGCGCGTTTGTCAGGCGGTGCCACCACGCCGGCTACCCGTTTGCCGCGGTGATCGAGCACGTCTGGGCCTCGCCGGTCATGGGCGTGTCTTCCGCGTTCTCGTTTGGGGAGAACTTTGGTGCCTGGTGCATGGCGTTTAAAGTGGTCGGAGTCCCCGTCTATGGCGTTTTGCCGCAAGCCTGGCAGCGGGTGGTGGCCCCGGACCTCAAGGCGCAGGGGAACGAGCGGAAGCGGGCGCTGAAGGCCCTGGCGCAGGAGCGGCACCCCGGTGCCCGCGTCACCCTGGCGACCGCGGACGCCCTCCTGATCTCGGACTACTGTGTCCAGGCCGCCGCGGCCGGGCGTGAATTGGGGCCGCAGCTATGAGCGGCGCCGCGATCACCCCGCTGCCGTTCCAGGCCGACGCCGTCGCCCACCACGTCCGCCTGCTGCGCGAGCGGGGCGCCTCGGCGGAGGCGAGCGTGGCGGGTTTCGGCAAGACGTTCGTGGCGTCATTCGTCGCCCGCGAGCTCGGCTACCCGATGGTCGTGCTCTGCCCGAAGGTGGTCATCCCTCACTGGCAGCGGGCTGCGGTGGCCGTGGGCGCGCCGGCGGCGAGCATCTCGAACTACGAGCAGCACAAGCTCGGCCACACCAGGATGGGCGAGTGGGAGATCCGCAACCGGCGGTGGCGGTGGACCGTGACCAAGCCGACGCTCCTGGTGTTCGACGAGGCGCACCTGTGCAAGACCCGCACCTCGCAGAACGCGAAGCTGATGGTGGCCGCGAAGCGCCAGGGAATCCCGACATTGATCATGTCGGCGACCCTCGCGCAGGATCCGACGGACCTGTTCGCCGCCGGCTACCTGCTGGGCCTGCACTCCGGTGAGCACCACGACTTCCTTGGCTTCCAGGCGCGGTTCGGCGTGATCCGCGATGGGTTCGGGTGGAAGTTCGACCCGCGGCATGACCCGACGGCGCTCAGGCGGTTGAATGCCGAGCTGTTTCCGAGCCGGGGCCACCGGAAGACGTACGAAGAGATCCCTGGATTCCCGGATGCCTCGCTCGACGTGCGTGAGGTGATCGGTGATGCTGGCCGCCTGGCCGAGATCGAGGGCGCCTGGGCGCGGGTGGCGGAGCTCGAGGCGCTGCGCGAGACCGCGGTCAACGGGGCGGTTGAGCGGCTGCGGGCGCGGCAGCTTGCCGAGCTGGCGAAGGTGCCGGCGGTAGTCGAGCTCGCCAGGGACCTGATCGGGTCGGGCCTCTCGGTGCCGATCTTTTTGAACTTCACCGCTTCGATCGACGCGGTGTCCGCCGAGCTCTGCGCCCCGGTGATCGACGGCCGGGTCGGCGACCGTGAGCGGGCCGAGGCCATCGACGCATTCCAGGCGGACCGCGTGCGGTGCCTGGTGGTGCAGTCGAGCGCCGGCGGCGTCGGCATCTCGCTGCACGACACGCACGGCCGGCACCCGCGGCACTCGCTGATCTCCCCGCCCGAGAGCGCGCGGGATCTGATCCAGGTGCTCGGCCGCAATCGCCGCGTGGGGCAGAAGAGCCCGGCGTTCCGCAGCGTGATCACGCTCGCCGGCTCGATCGAGAGCAGGGTGAGCGCCGCAGTGGCCCGCAAGGCCGACCAGATCGAGACGATCAACGACGGTGACCTAGATCCACTTTCACGATGAGACAAAATCCGAGGCAACTGCAGCGCATCAATGAGCTGATCGACAGCACCTGTATCGAGAACGGCGATACGGTGCAGATCCCCGACGGCCTGGAGGGTGCGTTCGTCGGCATCGACGGCAACGACGGCCTGCCGCGGGCCGTTTTCTCGAGGGAGCTGGCGATCGAGATCCTCATGCGCGACGGGCAGATGCAGTACGAGGACGCGGTCGAGTACTTCGAGTTCAACGTGGCCGGCGCGTACGTCGGCGAACAGACGCCTCTATGGATCCACACGAAGGCTTACGTGACGACTCTGTGAGCGGGGCGCAGCAGCTCCACCTCCAGCTCGTCACCATGATAAACCGCTACGGGCATGAGGCAGACCTCTCGCTCTGCGAGGTCCTCGGCGTCCTGCGCCTGGTCGAGGAGGACATCCTGCAAAAGGTCCGCGAGCGCAACGCCGCGCGGTAATACATCAGTAATACACCAACGCTCCTGACATCGCCTTTCGACCTGCTTGGTTCACACCATGAGCACCGAAAGACCACACGCCGAGCGCAGCGCCAGCCAGCAGGGCGCGCTCGCGGTGTGCCCCGGCTACCGGCCCCAGGCGGGCGGCAAGCGGGCCCACTGGGTGACGGAGCAGGGCAACCGGGGACACGCCGCCCTGGAATCCGGGGACTCCGGCGAGCTGGAATCCACGTTCGAGGAGCGGATGGTGGCCATGGCCGAGGAGTACGCGTCGCGATTCACGGAGCTGGGCGCGACCGTCATCGACGAATTCCGCGTTGAGACCGTCGAGGGCCGCTGGGGCTACTGCGATCGCCTGATCGTCAACGTGGACGGCACCGCGCACCTTCTCGATTGGAAATTCGTCCGGGCCAAGGAGGTCGTGGACGCCGACCACAATTGCCAGGGCAAGGACTACGTCGTCGGCATTCTTGAGGATGCCCGCTTCGCGGCGATTGAGCGCCTGCATGTGCATTTCGTCATGCCTCGCCTGGGCGCCGTCACGCGCACGACGGAGCCGTTCACGCGGGCCGACCTTCCGCGGCTCAAGCTCGAGATCCTGGCCAACCTGGCCCGGGCCCGGGCGACGGACACGAAGCGGTTCCGCGGCGCCTCGCTCAATCCGTCGTACGACGTTTGCCGGTACTGCGGCGCGGCCGGTCGCTGCGTGGCCCTCCGCCGCATCGCGGACCGCCTGGGCCGAGCGTACGACCCCGAAGGCTACGGCAAGTCGCTCCCGGTGCCGGAGCAGACGCACGCCAGCGAGGTGACCGATCCGGCCGCCCGGGCGCAGCTCCAGGAGCTGGCTGGGCTCATGGAGACCTGGGCCGCGAGCGTGCGGCACCATAACCTGACCGCCGCCCTGGCCAGCCCGGACGCGGTTCCGACGGGCTACGTGGTCGACTGGGTCAAGGGCCGGCGCCGGGTGACCAGCGCCGAGGGCCTGCTCCTGGCCGCCCAGGAGTTCGGAATCTCGGCGCAGGATCTCATCGACGCGGCGTCGCTCTCCTGGACGCGGGTTGAGGAGACCCTGCGTTCCAGGGCGGCCCGCGGCGAGAAGGCCGAGATCGTGGCCTCGTTTTCCCAGCGCCTGGTCGAGCTCGACGCGGTCGAGCGGCCGGAGCCTACCCCGAAGCTGGTCCGGGCCCGCCCGGCCCGCGTCTGACCTTCCCTACCATGAGAACCAAAATCGTACCCGCCGCGGAGGAGCCTGCCTCCACCGCTGTTTCCGTGATCGAGCCGGCGCCCCTGACCCACTACAGCGCCGATACCTACGACGACGTTTCGCGCGACGTTGAGGTCCCCGTCCTCGCGCTGATCAACAACGTCGGTCCCCTGGCCAAGCAGTTTACGAATAAGGCCGGCAATTTCGTCCTGGGTGACACGCTGCTCGGCGAGTCCGTGAAGGTGATCCCCGTGCAGGTCACCAAGTACTACCGTGAGACCGTGCGGAATGGCGCGACCATCAAGTACGGGTCGCCGGAGGATAAAGCGCGCCGAATCTTCTCGTCCGCCCAGGACGCGGCCAAGGCCGGCTACGCGGTGGATTTCGACAACCGCCACCCGAACCGGATCGAGGAGTGTGGCAAGATCGGCTACCTGGTGATCGCACCGGCCGGCGATAAGAGCGGGGAGTTTGTGCTGAAGGCGGGCCCGCTTCAGCTCGCGTCGGCGCGGTGCTCGTACCAGCGCGGCGGCTACCGGGAGGTCTGGCGCCGGGTCTTTGAGCACGCGCATAAGCTGGCCCTTGCTAAGGGCGTGGCGACGAAGGGGCTCAACCATGGCCAAGTGTTCTCCGCCGCCCAGGCGTGGACGCATGCGTGGACGCTGTCAGCGAGCCAGGTCGACGGTGCCCAGAACTCCTGGTGGGAGCCGCGGATCGCAAAGTCCGACGCGCTGCCCGCCGAGACGGTTGCATGGATCACCGCGAACTACGGTTCGCTTTGAGAGGATCCGGGGAGGCGCGCTAACGCCTCCCCGGGTGTGATCAGTAGTCCCTACCACGGAACATAATGAGCACGGGCGATATCCTTTATCACATAACCATCGCCGGCAAGGCGGAAGAGCTCGTCGAGACGATCCACGGCCAGGTCAACTACCGCGACTGGTTGATCTCTGAGCGCGAACGCATCCGCCGGAAGAGCGGCTGGCCCGTGGACATCTGGACCAACCCGTCGACTGGCGAGATCTCGCTCGTCCACCTCCGCCTCCGCCGATGAGAGACGAGATCTGCAGGCTGCTGGCTGAGGAGCACGTCTCCCGGCCAGACGGGGAGACGTTCGTCGCGATTGACTTCGAGACGTTCTACCGGAGCGAGAAGGTCGCCCGGCGGGAGGGTAAATCCGCATGCTCTCTTACCCTCCAGGGCAACTGGGCCTACTGTCAGCACCTCGACTGGGAGGCGTACATGGTGTCGATCTACGCGCCGGACGTGCAGTACGTCGGCGACCCGCGGCGGGCGCCCTGGCACAAGCTGTATCACCGCACCTGGCTGTCGCACAACGCCGGCTTCGACCGCTCGGTGTACGAGCGCCTCGTCGAGCAGGAGATCGTCCTGCCGGTGGACTACAAGGAGTGGCATTGCACCGCGGATCTGGCGGTCTTCGCGAACCTGCCGCGCGCACTCAACGACGCATCGCTCTGCGCGTTCAACATCAAGCTCGATAAGGCGGTCCGGCGCGACATGGACGGCGTGCGTTGGGCGTCGGTGCCCGAGGCCGAGCGCCAGCGGGTCCTGGACTACGCGCTGGACGACGCGGCGCTCTGCTGGCTGCTCTGGGCCCGGTACTCGAATCGGTGGCCTGAGATCGAGCGGTGGGCGTCGCTGCACACCCGCCAGATCGAGTTCCGCGGGATCCCCGTCGATCGGGACACGGTCGACCAGGACATCGCGGTCCTCGAGTCCGCGCTCTGGGTCGCCAAGAAGCGTATCCCGTGGGTGGATACGGAAGACGAAAACGGCCGGCCGATCGCTCTGCGGTCCAAAGCGGCCCTTGACCGCGAGTGTCTGCGGTGCGGCGTGACGCCGCCCAAGTCGACGGCGCAGAAGTCCAAAGAGTTCCTAGAGTGGGTCGACGAGTTCGGCGAGCGGGTGCCCGCGGTGCTTGAGCTCGGTCGCTACCGCCGCATCGACCGTGCGCTGTCGGTCTACCAGGCGCTCAAGGCCCGCATCCGCCCGGACGGGCGGGCCGCACTGGGCCTCAAGTACCTGGGCGCGACGAAGACCGGCCGCTGGAGCGGCGCCAACAAGTTCAACCTGCAGAACCTCATGAAGTGGCCGCTCATGTTCAGCGCCAGCTACGAGTGGGCCGACTCGATTTCGGATGCGGCACACATCGTTGATGTGCGGTCCTGCATCACCGCGGGGCCCGGGCGGAAGCTGATCATCGCCGACTTGGCGCAGATCGAGCCCCGGATCCTCAACTGGATCGTCGGGAACGCCGAGTTCCTCGAGCTGTGCGCTCAGGGCATGAGCCCGTACGAGGCGCACGCCCGGAGCTCGATGGGCTGGACGGGCGGCAACCTAAAAAAGGAGGCGCCCGCGATCTACGCCCTGGCCAAGGCCCGCGTCCTGGCGCTCGGCTACGGTGCCGGCTGGCACAAGTTCATCGAGATGGCCCGCGGCTACCTGGGGTCTGAGCAGCAGTTCCTCGAGATCTTCGCCAAAAAGCCGGACGGCCAGCAGGTGGAGAAGTTCTTGTCCTACCTGCGTTGGATGCGCGACCGAATGAGCCATGCCGGCAGCAAAAAGATGCTGGCGGAGTGGGAGAAGCTGGATGGCCAGACAAAAGCCATCTGGGTCAATTCCTGGGTCCAGGTGACCGAGTTTCGGGAGAGCAACAGCAAGATCCGCGCGTTGTGGGCCCGGCTGGACCAGGATCTGAAGCGGTCCTCGATGGAGGACGGGCACCATGAGACCCAGCTCCCGTCGGGCCGCGTCCTCGCCTACTATGACGTGTCGCGCGCGCAGGGCTCGCACGCCCGTGCGAACGACCGCATGGCGCCCCCGACTCGCATCTACGGTGGCCTGATGGTCGAAAACCTGGTCCAGGCGCTGGCCCGCGACGTGTTCCTGGTCGGGATCCACAACCTGGAGGCCGCCGGCTACCGAGTGATTTTCCACGTCCACGATGAGGTGGTGGTCGAGGCGGACGCCTCGGCGTCGCGTGCCGACGTGGTGCGTCTGCTGACCACGATGCCGGACTGGGCGAAGAGCCTGCCGGTGGCGGCCGAGGCGGAAGAGACGGAGTGCTACAAGAAATGACGGCGCGCATAAACTTGAGGCGTCGGTGGTTTGGCCGGGCGACCGAGGCGCGGTTCATCGCGGACGCCTCGTCGCGCGGCCTGATTGTGTCGCGCCCCTTCACTGAGGCGCCGGGCTACGACGCGGTGATCGACAACGGCCGGCGGCTGATTCGCGTTCAGATCAAGGGCTGCACGCCCAATTGCCTGGGCATCTGCACCCTCAACATCAACCGGCACCGCCGGGCCGTCCCGAAGTACGACGTCTTGGTGGTCTGGGTGACCAGTATCGGGCGTTGGCTGTTCCTGCCAGGCGCGACGCGTCGCCGGCAGTACCTGCATCTCCGCGTGGGCGGGAAGTGGTCGCGTGCCGGCTGGGAAACTCTCACCAGATGAAACCATTACCTGACTCAGGAGCTCGAAAGCAGTATCAGACCGGCGCCGTGCGCGACGCCTCGGAAGGCAAGGGGCACTTCCACGCGATCCCACCCGGTGCGCTGCGGCGCATCGCCCGGCGGTTCGAGGACGGCGCCAGAAAGTACAGCCGGAACAACTGGATGAAGGGCATCGCCCTTAGCCACTACCAGGACTCGCTCATGCGCCACATCCTGGCGTGGGCCGAGGGCGATGCGTCGGAGGACCACATGGGCGCGATCCTGTGGAACGCCGCCGCCATGGACTGGACCGACCAGGAGATCGCCGCCGGCCGGCTGCCGGCGGAGCTCAACGACCTGCCGTACCGGGCCCCGCGCCAGACGACCACCACGGGGGGCCGCAGCATCTTCATCGAACCTATCCGCCTACCGTGACCGCCTTCTACATTCCGAACCACAGCACAAGCGACCTGCGCCAGGCTGAGCTGGCCACGCTGCCCACGCTGTCGCAGCGGCCAAACTTTCCGTCCAAAGCCGAGTTCGCGAAATGGTGCCACGACCGCTCGACCCAGCATGTGTTCTACACCTTGGCCGAGCCGCAGCAGCCTTCGCTGCGCTCGTCCGGGGCCAACCCGGTCAAGTTCCTGCACGGGGTCGTCGCCGACTACGACGGCGCCGCGGACCTGGTCCAGGGCGCGCTGCGCCGGTGGACCCCCGCGGAAGGAAAGGCGCCCGCCTGGGTCACCACGACGTTTTCGAATAAGGCCCGGCTGATTTGGGCGTTTGAGCGGCCGGTCCCGGTGTTTACCGGCGAGATCCTGGCCAAGTTCATGGCCGTCCTGGCGAAAACGTTGGCGGTGAAGGACGCGGCGCCTGGGCTGGATGAAACCGCCTGGAACAACCCGCACACGCCCTACGAGCTTGGCACCGACTGGCGACAGCCGTGGGGCGACGTGACTCTGGCGCACTCGGTGGTCATGGCCGCGATCTACGAGGCCAGCGAGAAAATCAAGTGGAAGGCTGAGGACCTCAAGATCCCGATCGAGGCGATCGCGGCTGAGGTAGAGCGCCGGTGGCCTGGCCGGTGGGTCGGCCCGTTTGCCGAGGGCGCCCGCGGCCCGCGGTTTTGGGCCGAGAACGCCGACAATCCGACGGGCTGCACCATCCGGGCCTCCGGCGTGCAGGCGTGGACCGGGGAGGCGCGCTTTATGGCCTGGACCGAAATTCTGGGTGCCGAGTTCGTCCAGAAATACCGGGAGAACCGGATCGGCAGCGCCATCGCTGATATTTACTACGACGGGAAGGAGTTCTGGGAACGGAGTCCGGACGGCATTTGGGCCTCGTACCCGGCGCACCGAACCCAGCTCCGGCTGTCGAGCGAGCGCGGTCTGTCCTCGGAGGCTCGGCGGGGTCGGGTTTCCGAGACCGCGCAGGCCCTGGCCTGCATCGAGAACACCCAGCGGGTCGACGGGGCGTTCCCGTGTCTGTACATCCCGGACACGATCGTCCGCGACCAGCAGTGGCGGTATCTGAACATCTCCCGGGTCGGCGTTTGCCCGGCGAGCGGTAAGGTCCGCGAGTGGGGGGATGGGTTTCCCTGGCTGGCCCGCTACCTGGACGGGCTGTTCGACCGCCAGCAGCTCGACGCCCTCCTGTCCTGGATCTCGCACGCGTACGTCAACGCGGCCGCCGGCAAGCCGCGCAAGGGCCACGCGCTCTTCGTCTGCGGCCATGTTTCGGCCGGAAAGACGTTCCTGAGCCAGGTCGT
>Ga0181343_1000471_pt1 | contig 17591 bp, 17 predicted proteins | sample Su13VDMLBSD_FD_130110 | JGI IMG/M metagenome (GOLD analysis project Ga0181343, IMG submission 130110) | Freshwater viral communities from Lake Michigan, USA - Su13.VD.MLB.S.D | ecosystem: Environmental > Aquatic > Freshwater > Lake | place: USA: Michigan | collected 2013-07-15 | reverse complement strand
TAAGCAGTTTTACCTAAAAATTGTTTAGCATTTTCTTTATTACCATTCTTAAATATAAGTTTAGGTAATGGTTCAATATTCATTCCCTTACTAATCATATGTTTAGTAAGTTTAGCTATTTCATTTTTAACATTTATTTCATTAGAGTATGAAGCATTCTCTTTGATTGGAACACAATTATTTACTCTTTTACCTGTTTTAGGTGAAATTTTTGTTTTTGGTTTTCCTGGTTTGAATCCATCCCAACAATCTTGTTTTTCTTGAAGATTTTGAGATACAATATCAAATACTTCTCTTGCTTCTTCATCAGTTAATTCTGATGGGACAAATGGTCTAAATTTTTCAAATGAAATTTTAGCAGCATTACGAGCGGCAGTACCAGATACTCCACCTTGAGTTACAACTGTTTCTACTCTTAAATTTGGATAGTTATTAACTGATTTGGTTCTATTAGTTATATCAGAAAAATCTTCTTCATTACCCTCACGAGCACCTATAACAAATATAACATCTTCGTTTGGATGTTCTTTAGCATAATTATAAACCCCTTGAATTGGTGGTTTACTATCAGTAATTACATTAACATTTATAGGTAAGTATTTTTTATAGATTTCCCAAATTAAAAGAGAATCGGTTTGTGTTATACCACCTCTTTCTTTCCCACCTATTAAAATAACAAATTCATCTATATTAGGATTTTTTTTTAAGGCTGTTGTTACAACCTCAAAATGTCCTGCAGTTGGTGGTTTAAAACCTCCCCCGTATACGGCTGTAGTTTTTTTATTACCTTCAGGCAATAAATCTTTTATCATTTCTTGTACTAATGAACTCATTTAGATAGGAATGTTTTAATTTTAGATTGTGCTTCTTCCTTAGAAACTGAATTATTAATAATATCAGCTACTGATTCATCTTTTAGTAATTGGTTAAGTTCAGCAGTATCTTCTTGTTTTTGTTTATCTGCTCTAGCTTGTGCTTTTGCATCTTTAGGTTTTGTGTCTTTAGGAGCAAATGGTTTTAAATATTTGTTTATTATAGATTGAAGATCTCCTAATTTTTCATTTTCTAAAGTATTAGCTACAGAAACAAAATCAGAACCAAATAAACTTTTATAAGCATCATAGTTTTGAGTTACACTTTTCCATGTACGCATTACAATACCAGGTGCTAAACTTCTATCTTCACCGCCTGATTTTTCAAATCTATCTTGGTTTTGAAGTAATGAACGTTCTAAGTCTGTATAAACATAAAGCATCATTACATCATAACCTGCTTCTTCTAATTCTTGTTTTAATTGAGCTGTTTGTTTATATGAAGCACCTGTACCATCTAAAATAAACGATTGTTTACCTTCAATAGTATCAGCTACACTTTGTTTAAAGTCTTTATTAGCAGCAGCCATTGAAATAGCTTGTTGGCTTCTTTCTTCAGGACTAGAATTTTTTAGATCTAAAGATACATTTGCTTTTTTAAGCATGTCTATGTAGATGTTATCTATATTTAATATCTTTAATCCTCCTAAATCTAAACCTTTTAAGATAAATCCCTTACCAGCACCTGGGGCGCCGGCTAAAATAATTGCTTTGGGATTACCTTGAGCTTCTTTTAATAATTGCATTAAACTTATCATATTTTTAACTTTCCCACTTAAGCATGTTTATGATACATATCAAAAAACCCTTTAAGTAGTGGGTAATACCCAATTTTTATTAAGATTTATAATTATCCTCAATATAAGAGTTTAAAACTGCTTTGTTGCCATTATCTAACTCCATATACCATCTAAAAAAGGTAAGAGTACCATGTTTTTCATACATTGTATGAAATTTTTTAGTTAAATGGTCGGCTAATGAATATTGATCTTCTTCAGTTAAAGTTTCTTTACCTGCCCATACTTTAGCAATAAAGTTGTGTGGATAATTGTGTCCAAAATACATGAAATTGATAATCGCTTCTGTGTTTGTCATAACCTTTATTTTAAAATTTTAAATGCCCGAATCATTCGAACACGTAAATGTACGAATAATATTTCGGGCTTCCAAATTTTTACGCGATTCTCTTTACAACTGTTTTAAATGATGTAGTTGCTGGTTTATGTTTTGGGTTTTCTAAATCAAAGATTTTTTTAACCGCCATAAAAATATCTAAATTATCCTCTTGAGAACGAGGTGATTCATATATTTCCCAGTTTTTACCTTTTAGGCGTTTACCAGTTTTATCTTCGCCTCTAGACATAGATTTTAACCATAATACACCTACTCTATCTACTTTTTTCCCAAAACATTCTTCATAACATTGAGCATATACTGCACCTTGTAAATCGTATGTTGTTTGTAAATGATTAGATGTTTTAAAGTCAATTACCCAACGTTCTAATTTACCATCTAAAGTAATCTCACATACTAAATCGCAAGTTCCTGCTACTTTAAGTGTATCTGAGAATAATGATACTTCAGTTTCAATTAATGTTGGTTTATAAGTTTCCCAAAAATCAACAAAGTTTAAAAACATTTGCCAAATTTTAGGATCCATTTTAGGTAGACCTTCAGAATTTAGAAAAGTCATTTCTTTACCTTCAAAGTAAGATTCAATCATTTCATGTACTTTAGTACCTTCTTCAGATGCTTGTTTAACTATCCATTCAGCACTGTTACCTACTTTTTTAAGCCAATCTTCAAAATGTTTACCTTTTGGATATGCTTGTAAAACGTGTGTAATAGAAGGATAATAATCCCCATTACGTCTGTAATACCTTGAATCGGGTAAAGTGATTTGTTTGTGGTCGGCCGAAATTTCTAAAATTCTTTTGTATGATTTTTTTATCATAATGCTAGTTTTCTTTCCATTAAGTTATAATAGGTTAATGGTTTAGTTGTGTGGATTAGTTTTGTGAAATTTTCAAAACCCATTTCACTTGGATCCTTATCTTGTAAATCCACAAGATAGACTTCTTTACCTTCTGCTAATAACATCTCACAGAATCGTAAAGCTTGTTTAATCGCATCCCTATCTAATGCAATATAAATTTTATCTACTAATGAAGTGACTATTTTCTTCATTAGATTATTTTGTATATTTTTTCCTAATAGTGGAATTACATTTCTTTTTATAGCTATAGCATCAAATAATCCTTCACATAATATAATTGGTATATCCCAATTAATAAAATGTTCATTAGGAATTACATCTCTTGATACTTGAGGATTTCTATATTTAACATAAGGATCTTTCTCAAATGATCTTCCTGTAAAATAATTTAATTTACCGTTTGCATCATAAGTTGGAATTATAATCATATTTTTATATAACCCCTCAGTACAATATCCTATGTTGTACTTCATTATATCATGTTTACTTACGTTGCGTTTTTTAAGATAATTAACCGCGTGCCTTAGCATTATATCGTTTGTATTAGCGCTGTAAATGCTAGTAAACGATGGGGGTAATACCACATCCGCAACTGTTTTAACTTCTTTATAAGATTTAGAATTTGCTATTAAAGAATGTGCTTCTGATATTTTATCAGTTGGTGCTTTTATTAATTTAAATAAGTTATAAATTGATTTACCTTTAATATCGCATGACCAACAATGCCAAGGATTATTACCCTCTTTATTTTCAGTTAAGTTAACTTCTAATTTTGGTTTATGGTGATTACATACGGGACAATGATAAGCATAATTGCTCCTAGCCGTAACCTTTCCAGTACCTAAAACTGAATTTACTAATGTAACTAATAATTGGTTAGTCATTTCTTAATTTATTTAAAACCTTATATAAATCTAAACCCTTTAAATTCTGTTGGAATGAATTACTGTTCCAAGTAGAATATGAGGTAAGACTTTTATCTGTAATTAACGAAGATTTAGGGTAAGTGGCAAATGTATTTTTAAAGCATTCTTGTGCTTTAGATGTTGCCATATCCCAAAATTCATTTTTCCATTTACTACCTGCTAGATAATGTAACATAATCATATCTTGAGTTTCTTTTAAGAAATTAGTATATGATGTATTTTGTATATCAGCATTAAAATTACCTTTAATTATTCCTTTAGCTAATTGGTTATTTCTGATTATAGTATTAATTGAGGTAGCTTCCATAGGTTCTAAAAAGAATGAGGAATTACCATTATAAGCTACTTTGTCAGTAAAATTTTTCTTTCTAAAATAATTAGAGAATTTTATTAGTCTTGGAGTACTATACTCAGTTAAAACTAAATTATAATCATGAAGAATATGTTCCCAATCCTCATTTATTTCATCTATTGTAGTTATATCACTATTAAACAGATACCCTATTGAACATCTATTTTTAAGAGGAATACCAAAAACCCACCCATAAGGACGAGCAATAGCAAGTGTAGAATTAAATTGAGGATAATCCCAACTACATTGTCTAATGTAAGCTGAGTTTACAGGAATGTATTTAGCGATTTCAAATTCATCGTTAATTTGAGGTCGTCCACTACAATCTATAGTATAATCACTTTTAAGATCTTGAGGTAAAACATTTTGATCTATAATATTAACTTTAGATTTTAAAGTTTCAAATATAAAATCTTGAAATTTATTAGCATTAAAATGTAATGACATACTCCCTAAATTAAACCAGTGAGTAAAATTTTGAGTACCCCAATTATCTTTAATAATGCCTTCTTTATAATACCCATCAATTTTATCTAGAGTATCATAATTTAAATCAAGGTTTTCTGCTAAAAATCTAGGAAATGATAAATCCGATCCTTCACCTACCGAGGCGGCAGGTAAAGAAGAATCATGATACCAATCAACTTCGTAACCCGAATTTGACATATCAAGAGCAGTTATACATCCTGCTGTACCTCTTCCTATAACACTTATTTTTTTAGACATAATACCGTAAATATACGTTATTTATCTCCGATCTCCAAGGGATTTTCATAGTCAAGTTCAGAAAAATCTTTAGTAAAAAATTTACCTAAGATGTTATCGTTAAAAAAACTTTCTGGTTTTTCTAATACTTGATAAATGAACTGGTATTTGGTTTCGAAATATGTAAGTAATTTTTTATTAGGAACACATTTTAGAATTGAACGTTCAAATTCATCGTGTTTTTTTTCAGATAATAAAATTTTAATTTCTTTTTGAGAACCATAATATGTTTTCCAATCTGATTCTTTTACTGCTAATTTGTATGCAGGACGACGTCCTACTACTCCTTGCAAATTTGCTAATTCTTTTTTTCCTAATTTAACTTTAGTGGTAAATTGTAGTATTTTTTTCCCAATGTAAGATTTCCCTGTTGGTTTGTGGGTAACGATATAAACAAAACCATACGTGTTATCAGGGAATTGGGAGATGTCTTCTATTGTTTCATTCTTATAGATCCAACTCATAATTCTTTCTTTAATTATTACTGTGATAAATATTTAAACATATAATCCTTAGCAAATAATACTTCTTGATCAATGTTTTTCATTTTGTTTATTGTAGCTTCGCTTACGTATTTAGGATTAACCCACCAATCTTCATATGGGCTATTTAAATCAGGTGATATATTACCTGCAATTAAAATATATCCATTTTCTTCTAAAATTTTACGAGATTTATCTCTATAACTCTTTGTTTCATCAACATAATAATCATGTTCATAAGTTATAACACTAAATTCAATTTTATCAAACGGTATATTTTCTAAAACTTTAAATGTATTAGCAGGTGGATCAATATCTAACTGAAGATAATCTATATGATTAACTCCTGAAAGTGAGAAATCAAATCTTGTGGCATCTTGATTTACTATGAAATCATCAGGACGTTGTTCTCTCCATAATTGGATTAAATCTTCATTAATATCAAATGAACTGCCTTGCCACCCAAATTCTTTTAGTAATGCTGTATTATTCCCATAAAATGGATTACCTGCTCCTATTTCTAAATAAAGACCATTTCTTTTACCTTCTAAAGCTGTTAAAACAAATAAATCTTGATAACATTGAGAATAGTTTTTATCTATAAGTGAAGCACCTGTAAATTTATGTTTTAAAAATTGGTGATCATCCTCAAAAGTATAAGTTAAAGGTTCATGCCATGCTACTGGAGTGTTATTGATCTCTATACCAAAATTAATTAAATTGTTATTAATAATTTCTTTATGGTGAGGTAGAGTATCCATATAGTATAACTCAGTCCATAATTTTTTAGATTCTTCTCTTTGACCTATATACCAACTTGTATATGCTTTTTGAAATAACAACATATAATCACCTGGGTATTCTACATTATAAGGTAATGAGTTTTTATTAATATGTTCTAAACCTAAACAAGCATACATATATGAAGGTTTCCATTCTTCTTTAGCACTATGTTGTAAACTTAAATGAAGATAAGCTTCAGGTCTTGTGGGTAAAAATGAAATAGCAGTCTGTAATTGTTCGTTTTCATAATTAGGTCTACGTCCCGTTCTATGAAGTTGTAGCCAAGTTTTTAGAATACAACAGTATGCAAACTCAGGATCTGATTCATAAGTTAACTCAGCTGCTCTTAAAAAATAAGATAAAGCAGCAGCTCCTTGCCCTATGTTCTCATATTCTTCTCCTAAAGAAGCATTTATATAAGGATCTAAAGGATTTTGTATATAGTCGTGTAAATATTTTTTTAATCTTCCCATTCTAAAGAGTCTAATAGATTTATAGGCATTTCTAAAGCATATGCAGCATTATCTTGATACCCAAATGTTATAATAAAATTACCATCTTTAATAGCTAAACCCGTATTAAATTCAATTTGAGCAGCCATAAATTTAAATGGTTTAGATAAACGTAAAAGATTCCAATCTTCATCCCATATCATAAATCTATGATAATATTGAGCATCTTTATGATATCCTGGGTGGTGGAAGAAATTACATTCATGAGTTATACAAATTCTACCTTTACTAAATGGTATTACTTGTGAGCTTCCTCTTAAACCTAAAGGTAAAGATAAATTATAATTTTTTGATATAACAATTTCACTTGATTTAGTTTTAGGATCTACTTTTACTACTTCTAATGGGTCAGCCCACCTTATAAAATGGTAAGGCATATCTAAAATAGGCATCCAATTTTTTTCTAAATAAGTATGTCCACTAGGTGGTTCAATTCTATCCCTAGTTATTTCAGTACAATTGTTTTTATCCCAATTAACCTCACATAACTCCATTCTACCCTCTCCATCAGGTTTTACATCTCTTCGTACACCACAAACATAAAAAATATCATCCCATCTAAAGACACGAACATCTTCTAAACCATGAAAGTCCCAAACGGGTGGAATATCATGGGTTGAAGTATCAATTTTTTGATATGAATCTACTTCTAAAGTTTCAGGATTAAGTTTACATAAATAGTTACCTGTTTTTAATGAAATATCATCTTCAGGATTTAAATAAGCTAAACAACCCCATTTACAATAAAATTTTTGATTAAATTCACTGTGATATAAAGAATAATGGACGTGACGAATATTAGCTAAAATTTCACCATTGGTATCAATAAAAACTGAAACATTACAAAGTCCAGTACCATCAGTTAGATTACCGGGTATAATTAGAGGTGCAATTTTACCTCCATTATCTAAAACTATTTTGGCTAAATTATCAATCATTATCTATAGTGCCCTCCTCCTAACCATAAAACAAAAGATTTTCTAATACCCTTAGTTACAGGAGTTACTCGATGCATTGTATATGAAGGAAAAAGGAATACACAACCTTGGTTTCGTTCTGCTTTTTCAAATGGACCATTCATACTTCCACCTCTAAACAATTCTAAATCACCACCTTCGTATTCATCAGGGTGAGATAACTGAACAGTAATTGATACTTTTCTTTGAGATAACATTCCAGGACCAATATCCGCATGCCAATCGTAATGTCCTTTATTAGTACCTAAATACTCAGTGTATTGGATTTGTTCTGGAATTGATTGTAAATCAAATTCCCACAAACTATTATTTGCTTCTTTAGCATAATTAGCTAATTTTTCATATAACCACCACCACTCAGTAGATTGTGGTATCCATTTAATTCTTGAAGATCTTTGTTTTTCAACATCACCTCCAACTATAGTTGCTTTTTGAAATTCAATTTTAGCAACACCTAATTCAATCTTTTTTAATTCAGCTACACTAAAGCCATTCTTATAAAAGTAATAATTTTGAGAATCTGTTTCTTTTTGTTCAAAGGTGTAATTTACTTTCATTGTTTTATTTTAGTTTATGTTAATAATATACGATTAATTTTTTGCTTATCCAACCTGAATGTTAAAGTTTATTACTGCTCTATGTTCTTTACCGTAAAATGGTTCTACAGAATGTACTATATCATAGGGCCATATTAGAAGCATTCCTTTTTTAGGTCGAATATAATGTTTCATCCCACGAATATGAAAAGAAAACACACCACTGTAAGGGTGGTCTGCTATAGGATCGCCATCTGATAGGTAATACCCTCCTGAAAACATGATTGGTTTAGCTTCTTCATGATGCCAACGACAATGATTATGGGCATTATGTCCTCTACCTGAGAATGGGTCATAATATTGTAACCAGCTTTCTGTTATAACAGGTTTACTTTTAGGTTCAATTTGAATAGATTTTAATAATTGTAAAAATCCTCCCTCTACTCTTCTTTTTATAATTTCTACTCGTTCATCATCATAATTAAGAAAATCATTAGGTGGTGTCCAAAATCTACTTCCAATTGGTGGAAATTCATGATCTTCAACCCATTGATCTTCTCTAACATAATTTACTTCATATGTAGATTGTCGTTCAGAATCATATTGTAATGGTAATTCTTGACCCATTCGTTTTTGGGTATCATTTAATGCTTCTAATCCTAACTTATAAACTTTATCAGTTAAAGCATCATCAAATATTCGTTGATATACAGGGATTGGAGCAAGTTGGAAAACATACTCATCTGTTGTAGGGATTAATGGTTGCTTAAAATTCATATTTATTGTTTTAAAAATCCTTTATGAAATGGTACATAAAAATCAACTTGAAAATTTAATTCTTTAGCTAATTGTTCTACTCGTTGTTGCATTTCCCAAAACTTTTGCCAATTATCTTTATTACATAATAATTTTTTATTTAAGGCCATTCCCATACCCATTTCATTATCATATGTTAGACTAAATTCAATTCTATTAGCTCCTACGTTATGGCTAAAGCGAACCATATCTTCCATTTCATGTAAATTTATTTCATTAATGTTATAAGCTGTAAAAGACCAATCTCTTTTTGTTGAAAATTTATTTACTTTGTTGAAATAATTTTCTAAATTTCTTGTAATAGTTTTATAATAATCTAAACGTCTTATTTTTTGATAAGTTTCAGGTGTAGATGCATCTATTGAAAATCCTATACGACTCCAAGTTACGTATTCATTTATATATTTTTCTTGATTTTGATCTCCAAATAAACTACCATTACAGAATGTCCAAAACATAATATTATCTTTATATTTTTTAAATTCTAATTTATCAAACACATCAAATATTCTACCTTTATAGAAGGGTTCAGCGATACCAAGCACTGTAAATGTCTCCAAATGAGGTATAGCGGGTTTAATGATTTCTAATAGTTTATCTGTATTATCGCCTATAGTGCCGTCTAAATACCGTGACATATGATTGGGGCTGGAGCGAGGGCACATAATACAAGCTGTATCTCGTGTTGGGGTTAATCCTCCAATATTACACCAAGTTGAAGGTAAAGACAATTCTATTTGTTTTGGGTAAATTGAAATTTCTACTTCATGAGGTTTATTAGATAAATCTTTATAATACATAGGGCAAATAGTATTATTACAAGTCGAATGCAATTTATTATTTAAGGTTGATACTCTAACATCTTTTAATACTGTAGACTTCATTGCTTCTTCTAAGGTAACACCGTCTTCAAGAAGATTCCCATAATAAGTAGTTTGATGGCAGCAGGATTGATATCGACCATCATCATCTATTTTTAATCTTATAAAGGGTAAATTGCAGTAGGATTTCATATTATATATGTTTAAAGTATAGTGATTTATTTTTAATTGATTCTATATAGTTGTTAAAAGTTGCTAAATAGTCTGTTTCTTTATTAAATTCCATTTCATAAATTCTAGTTTCAGTAGTAACACCACATAATACTTCAGGTTCAAATTTGTTTATATATTCATCTAAAGTGCAATTTGCCCATAAATAAAAAACATGCTCATCTGCAATTCCTTCAACATTATGTAAATTTATTAGTTCTAAAAGTTCTTTTCCTATTGTATTATTACGAGTGTAAAAGAAACTAAAATTAGGTAATACTAACCAATTATTTAACTTCCAAGAATATTTTCTAACACTTTTTTCAAAAGAATCTATTATTGATAAAGTTTCTTTTGTAAAATTGTTTGGGTATCTTTCATTAGGATTTCTATATCTTAAAAGACCTAAACGTTCAGCATCCTCAAAACAATATAAAGGCATCTGTATTTCATTTCCATTTCTTAATAGATTATAAAATGTATCATCTAGAGGTTTTAGTAAAAAACAATCCCAATCTAATAATATAAACTCATCAAACATTTTACATGCCTCAGCAATAACATCTATTTTATGTAAAAAATGTAATAAATTAGTTGAATACTTTGAATTTGTAATGTGTTCTGATATTAAATGTGTTTTGTATCCTAGATTATCTAGATATTTTTGATTATCTATTCCCCATACAAAAACTATTTCGTTTTCAAATATAGGTTTTTCAAAAATTTCATTTTTTGTACTTTGATTTTCACCCCAAATTGATCTTATAACAGGTATATTATTTTTCATTATTATATATGTTTAAAATATAATGTTTTATTTACCTTTTTTGCTATGTATTTATTTATTGTTATAACGGGGTCATTAGTATGGTCATATAAGTGCATTAAAAGTCGAGTATCATCGGATGTTCCTTGTAAAACTTTAGGTTCATACTTTTCAATAAATTTATCCATTGAACAATTCGCCCATAAGTACATTGCATGTTCTTCAATACAATTTTCAACATTATTTTCTTTTGCTATTTTCATTAATTCACTAGCGACACCAGGTCGTCTAGAATAAAAGAAACAAAAATTAGGTGAAACTAGTAAATTTTTATATTTCCAACTATATTTTCTTAATTGAATTTCTTGACTTTTAATATAATTTGTTAAATTTAAATCTATAGTAGTTGTTCCATATCGTTCATTAGAGGGGCAGATAATTAATTCGGGTATTCCTATATTAGGTTTATCTTCATAAGCATAAGATGGAACTTGAACATCATTTCCTTCTCTTAATGTTTGGTAAAAATAATCATCAAGAGGTTTAAGCATATAACAATCCCAATCTAAAAATATAAATTCTGAGTATTCTGTTTCTGCTTTTTGGATAGCTTTTAATTTATGATAATATTGAAGATGTATTGTTGAATATTCAGCTTCAGTGCATTCTTTTCCCATTAATACAGTATTGAATCCTCTTTGTTGTAACATTTGTTGATTTTCTAATCCCCACACATATACAACCTCATTCTTAAAAATAGGCATTGGGAAAATTTCATTAAGTGCTCTTTTAGTATTTCCCCAAAAAGTTCTAATTATTGTAATTTTAGTATCCATGTATTTTTTTATCCCAATATTTTGTAAATCTAGAATGTTGAAGATATTGTTTTCCTCCTGATTCCCATATTTCATCAAAAAATCTTTGGGTATCAAATTTTAATAAATCAGGATTAACTCCATAAACTATTTTAGCTAACCAAACATGTTCCCAATGTAATTGATCTTTTCTCCTATCACAATATACAGGATAATACCATTGTTCTGATAAACCATATTTTTGTGTTAATACAGTACCATAATCATTATCAGCTAAAAATATTTTGTCTGATAAAGTAGTTGTAGCATATTTACCTTCTCTAATAACATGTCCTAGTATGCCTTGATCAGTTGCTAACCAAAACCATTCAGGTATTTCATCTCCATTAGAGGCAATCATTTTTTTATGCCAACTAACATATTCATCTACTATTTGGGGATTAGAAAAATATAATAGTGAAGTATTGGGAGAATGAGCATTAATATTATAATTTTTAGGAAAATCAAGATGTTTAATATCTTGTTCCCATTTTTCTTTAGTAAAGTAATAATGACCTCTTGGTATTTCCCAATGGCCTATTCCCATATCTTTTTGATAAAATTCTTGTGGGATTTCTCCTTTTACTATAAAATCTTGATCTAAAAAAACAAAAGGTTCTCTTTCATTTTGTAATGCTTGAATTTTACCACTAGTCCAAAATAAAGCAGGATCTACATTATCTAGGTTATTTAAAAAATCTATATTAATTTCATTATAAAGACCTAAAATACCTAATTGTTTATAAAAACTTAGTCCTATACTATCCGTATACAAATTTATATGACCATTAAATTCATTCCATTTTAAAGCAGAAAGGATAGTATATAAAATTTGATAATCAGGAAGATCGTAAGTATCAGATTGTATTTCTCGAGTGGTTCTGAAACCGTGTCCTCTTAATCTTTCTCTATTAAAGAAGGGGGCGGTCCAATTTACGTGTATTGCTTTCATAACTATACATTTTGTATAACTTTAATTTTTTGTTGTAAATCCTCTACATTATGTAGTTTACTCGATTTAATGCATCTATAAAGAAATTCTATTTCATTATCATAATCAAAACCTTTTTGTTTTTCTTTAAATCTAGCTTTATCTACTCCATAATGTTTACAATATAATGAAATTTCCTTAAAACTCAAAATACCTTCATTTATTTCTTCTTTTGTATAACTTATTTCATTACAATCCCAAACATTTTTACTTAATGAAACATGAGGTATTTTATCTTTACTTAACATTTGTTTTAACATCAATTGCTCTGAAAGTATCATATAATTAGCTGATAGGTCTTCTATGTACATATCTGAAAATTCTATATGGTTTTGTAAGGTTCTAAGAGCATATTCTTGAGCAAATTTAGGATTAGGTAAATAAAGCAAGCTTACATTAGCTGCAAAATCATTAAAAAATTTTATTGGTTGAGATAAACTTTTATTTGGTTTGCTATTTTCTTTAGGATACCAGTTATTAGCTCGTTCATGATAAGTAAATAATACTCTATCATCAAAGAAATTATCTAAATTTTTAAATACTAAAAAATCATGATCTACTACAATAAGAGGAATTTCAGTTTTACTTATAATTTTAGTTTTACAACTTGACCAAAATACTTCTCTATTGATTTTTTCAGGATAAGATAGGTGTCTTACTTCATCCCATAACTCTAATACACCTAAATCTTGTAAAGTATTATTAGTCATTTCATCACAATAAAAAACTGTTTTGTGAGTTGGATGATGTTTTTTCCATAGACAAATAGAAGCTACTAAAATAAGTAGCTCTAATTTGCTATAAAAAGATTTATTATTTTTTACATTTTCTAAAACCCAAATTGTTTCCATAACTTATTTTTAATATTAAGTGTAATTATTTACTATAGAACTTGCATCATAATAGGTATCATTAAACCAAAAATTAGTTGAATTAGTATAACTCCATACAGTACCACCGGGATAATTTACACTCCAATAACTAAAAAAGTAACCATAGTTTGTATTAGTTTGAACAGTATAAAAAGGATAAGAGTTAGTATTTAATTGACTTCCTCTTCCTACTGTACCAGTTGAGGTTGCACTAAAGGGGTAAGTAATAGAAACTGATCCTGCAGTACCATTAGAATTTTGGAACTGCATATAAAAATAATAACCACCTGAGCTGTTATTATAAGCCATTGGAAAAGGTGGTGTTGATTTTTGAGGGTACGTATACTGGTTTATTGAGTAGGATAACCTACAATTAGAGGTTGGGGCATCAAAAAATTGAAATTGCCTTGCTCTAAGACCCATGTAATAGGCGTATGTGGATTGTCTTCCCATATTAAATTATATTTCGTCGATTATATTTTCACTTCCAAAGATACCAGAATAAACTTCTTTTAACTTATCATAAGAAAATTCATAAATACTTCCAGTTAAAGAACTAATATTTTTTAAAGTTTTAGTAACTTCTTGACTCCCTGTAAATACAGTTTCAAACCATTCTTCTCTTTTTTTAATTATTTCTTCCCCATTTTCATCAAAATCTACATAATCAACTATTTCAGGATGCCATGAAGATGAATAAGTTGTTTCAATTAATGTTACTGCTTCATGTAAAGGAAAGTAATGGGACATTTCCCAATCCTTTGATACACCATTGTAAGACATAGATGTAGGTACTCTACCATGATTTAAGGGTCTATCTTCTATATATTTAGGTAACCATGAAGACGCTGATTCAGAATCTTCATACCACCCTACAGAAACTTCTACTAAACCATTCCATTTATCTACAGAATATCTTTCTATTCTAACATAGAAACTATCTAAGTTGTCTCCTAAAAAGGTTTCAATTGGTTGTTGTACTATAAATCCCATAATCTTATTTTTGTTTTAATATATTTATTTCTTCTTTTAATTCATTTATTTGAATCTGTTGTTCTTTAATTGCTTCCACTAATATAGGAACTAATTTAGCATAATTCACGGTTAAATAATTTTCCCCTGATTTAGATGAAATTTCACCTTTTGCTGCTATTTCCATATCAAATGGAGCTAATGAAACAATCTCAGGAGCAATAGCTTGAACTTCTTGTGCTGATAAACCTAATTGTAAATCATTATGTCCAAATCCATTTTCTTGAGCTAATTCATTATTAGTATAGTAGAAAGCTGTTAAACTTAAAACTTTACCTAAAGCATCAACAATTACACCTTTTTTCTCTTTTAAACGTTCATCAGAGTAGTAAGCATAAACCTCACCTTGAGCATATACATCATTATTTGAATATAAGTATGAAGTTGCTTGGAAATAACCTCCAGTTACGTAATCATTAGAAGGGTTAATTGTAAAACCTGCAGTACCATAAACTCCCGTTGGGCCTGAACCCCATAATATTTGATAAGCAGCGTTTGAATCGTTGTTATAGTTAATATTAGCAGTTGGACCTGTAGGACCTGTTGAACCTTGTGGTCCTGGTCCTCCTGGAGAGCCATTAGTACCTGGTTCACCTTTTGGACCTGTTCCCCCTGGAGAACCTGTTCCTCCTGTAGCACCTTGTGGTCCTGTTCCTCCTGGTTCACCTTTTGGACCTGTTCCCCCTGGAGAACCTGTTCCTCCTGTAGCACCTTGTGGTCCTGTTCCTCCTGGGGAACCTGTTCCTCCTGTAGCACCTTGAGAACCATTAGTTCCGTTTGTACCTGCTGGACCTTGAGAACCATTAGTTCCGTTTGTACCTGGTGCTCCTTTAGTACCTACTGCACCTTGAGGACCTGTAGGACCTAATGGACCTATGGCACCTTGAGCTCCTGTTGGACCTGTAGTACCTGTTGTACCTTGAGGACCTGTAGGACCAGTTGGACCAGTTGAACCTGTAGTACCTTGAGCACCATTTGTACCCGCTGTACCTTGAGCTCCTGTAGGACCTGTTGCACCTGTTGTACCTTGAGAACCTGTAGGACCAGTTGCTCCAGTATCTCCTTTAGCACCTGTAGCACCCGCAAAACCTTGAGCACCTGTTGGACCTGTAGGACCAGTAGCTCCTGTAGTACCTTGAACACCCGGAGCACCTGTAGGGCCTGTTGGGCCTGTTGCTCCAGTATCACCTTTAGCACCTGTAGCACCATTTGTACCTGCTGTACCTTGGGTACCTGTAGGACCAGTAGGACCAGTAGCACCTGTTGCACCCTGAGAACCTGTAGGACCAGTTGGACCTGTAGGACCAGTTGCTCCAGTATCACCTTTAGCACCTGTTGTTCCTGTAGTACCTTGAGATCCTGTTGGACCTGTAGGACCAGTTGGACCTGTAAATCCTTGAGCACCTGTAGAACCAGTAGTTCCTTGAGCACCTGTAGGACCTGTTGGACCTTGAGAACCTGTATTACCAGTTGGACCTGTAGAACCTGTTGTTCCTTGAGGACCAGTTGGACCAGTTGTACCTGTAGTACCTTGTGAACCTGTAGGACCTGTTGTACCTGTTGTACCTTGAGGACCTGTTGCTCCAGTATCTCCTTTAGCACCTGTTGCACCTGCAAAACCTTGAGCACCTGTAAATCCTTGAGGACCAATTGGACCTGTAGAACCTGTTGTTCCTTGAGGACCTGTTGGACCTGTTGGACCTGTAGGACCAGTTGCACCTTGAGCACCTGTTGGACCTGTTGGACCTGTAGAACCTGTAGGACCTAATGGACCTGTTGGACCTGTTGGACCTGTTGTACCTTGAGCACCTGTAGGGCCTTGTAAACTTATTGAAGAAGTTGGTACTTGAGATAAAGCTACAAGCCCAGCACCATCAGACATTAATATATGACTAAAGGAAGCTGTTGAATTTGTATCTAATAAAAATTGTACGCCAGTTGCCGATAATCTTGTTGCTCCACCCGCTGTTAATGATACATTATTAACACCATCACTATATAATCCTGTATCAGCATCTCCTATAAATGAGTAAGCAGGAAAAGATTTACTACCGGGGTTAGTACTAATACTATTACTAACATTACTTGCTTGGTTAATTATTAATGAACCTGTAATTGTTGAGTTTGTAGTAATGGTAACTAAGGTTCCATTATCTGAAATATTTGAATCATTTAAATGGTGAGTACCTGTTCCTTTAGGAATACGATTATTTGTTAAATAAGTAGGTACTCCTTTGGTTGCGTATTCAGGACCAAATAATGTTACTCCATAATCGATTGGTCCATTATCATTGTATGAATAGAACCAGTCATTAGTTTGACCATCAAAATTAAATGAGGCAGTTACTCCTACTGAACCTGAATCATATACTGCCATACCAGCATATCTTTCTGTTGGTGTATCATTGTTTAATACTATATAAGAATCTCCAATAATAGTTACTGAACCTGATACGGTTTGTAAATAACCAATAGATGCAGATGTAAATGTAGCACTTGAAGCTGATATTGTACTGGCATTTATGGTTGGAGCTGTTAAAGTAGTTCCGTTAAATGTAAGAGTAGATTCACCGTTAAATGGTGTTGGACCATTTCCAGTAGCTGTTACTATATAATTATCTACATTATTTGTAATTGCTGTTGCAGCTGAAGTACCTTGAGCACCTGTATCACCTTTAGTACCTGTTGTACCTTGGGTTCCAGTTGTACCCTGAGTACCTGTAGTACCTTGAGCTCCTGTATCACCTTTAGTACCTACAGCACCTTGTGTTCCTGTTGTTCCTTGAACTCCAGTATCACCTTTAGTACCTACTGTACCTTGTGTTCCAGTTGTTCCTTGTGTTCCAGTTGCACCTTGTACTCCAGTATCACCCTTAGTACCTGTTGTACCTTGAGTTCCTGTTGTTCCTTGAGAACCTGTTGTACCTGTTGTTCCTTGAGCTCCAGTATTTCCTTTATCTCCAGTTGTACCCTGTGTACCAGTTGTACCTTGAGCACCTGTTGTACCAGTAGTACCTTGTATACCTTG
>Ga0181343_1000470_pt1 | contig 17598 bp, 6 predicted proteins | sample Su13VDMLBSD_FD_130110 | JGI IMG/M metagenome (GOLD analysis project Ga0181343, IMG submission 130110) | Freshwater viral communities from Lake Michigan, USA - Su13.VD.MLB.S.D | ecosystem: Environmental > Aquatic > Freshwater > Lake | place: USA: Michigan | collected 2013-07-15 | reverse complement strand
TTGATGAAATATATTATTTAGTCAAACATTGCCGATTTTCATATTCAGCCATTTTAAAAATACCAACCTATGAAAGAAGATATTTTTTAGTTACATTTACAGCATCACTTAATAAAAAATAATGAAATTCTATTTATAAAATATAAATATTATGTGGCTTTTTTTTGAAGGTAATGAAAATGTGACATCTACTGACTGGACAGATGCACCTGTTGGTAGTACTTCCGCATATAATGCGGACGCCCCACTTGAACAACTTACTAGCTTAAAACAGGCTTATGAAAATTTTGTTGCCAGTATAACTCAAGCTAAGACCGTCGTCCAAAACGTTAATAAATCCATGACCGAAATGGAGGGGTCAGCACTTGCTCTCCAAAGGTCTATGGGTGGTGTTGTTATGGGCGCCGAGCAATTTAGACAAAAATTAATATCATCATACCATGCAAACTTAGATATTGGTGTAAGTTTTAAAGATACTTTAGAAAGTGTTGAAGGTATAGCTGCTGGAATGGGAAGAATGGTTAACCCATCTGAAGAAGTAATTACAAATATGCTTGTATTGTCCAAAAGTACAGGTATGGCCGCTAAAGATATTGGAGGGATGGTTACAGACCTTGTAAGATTTGGAGGAACACAATTAGAAGCAACCAAAAAAATAGAGACCCTTTCAAAATCGGCAAGAGCTGCAGGATTGAATGCAGCATCATTTGTAAAAAATATTCAAAGTGATTTAAAAAAAGTTAGTGGTTTTGGTTTTAAAAGTGGTGTTGACGGTTTATCTAAAATGGTAAAACAGGCAATGTTATTAAGGACGACTGTACAGGCGATAGGTGCTCAAGAAGTTCAAAACACGGCATTAGATCCTGAAGGTGCAATTCAATTAGCTGCCGATTTTCAAATGTTAGGTGGTGCCGTTGGTAAACTTGCCGACCCATTCCAATTAATGTATATGGCTCAAAACGATGTTGAGGGGTTACAAAAAGAATTAGTTAACTCTACAAAGGCTGCAATGTCTTTTAATAAGGAAACAGGTAATTTTGATGTATCTACTGAAGATATGTACAGACTTAGACAACAGGCAAAACTTACAGGTGCAAATTTAGAAGATTTAGTTAACACAGGTAGAGAAGCAGCAAAGTTAGATTATTTAAAAGAAAAATTTGATTTAGGAGGTTTAGATGAGGATACTCAAAATTTAGTTGCCGGTTTAGCTGAAATTGGTGAAGGAGGGAAAGTATCGATAGATATACCAGGGTTTAAAAAATTAGAAGCGGACACCGCCGACGGTTTAAAGGCTCAATTACAAAGTGCTGATGCACAAAAAGCATTGAAAGATTACCAAGACAAAGCGGCAATGAATGAAAGAGATTTGGCCATTGCACAACAAACTATTAGTGAAAAACAGGCGATAGATGTTAACATTATTAAAGAAGCCGTATTGAAATCAATGTCCCAAGACCAACAAAAAGAACTTTTAGCTAGTATAAAAAAATCTAACGAAGATGTTGGTAAGGCTATGACGACAGTTGCTAATAGTAGCGCAACAGTGACAGGACCATTGGTAACTGATGCCAATACAGCTACAAGTACAGGTGCTAAAGCTTTTGCTGACGGTGTTAAGGTTTCAGACGATTTACTCAAAAATGCATTCAAGAATATATCATTAGAAGATTCTGAGGTTGTTGATAATGGTAGTGATGATAATTTAGACCCCGATAACGATACAGGTCTTGAAGACGGGTTTATGGATAAAGGAACCCCAAAATTTATAAAATCCGGAAAAAATAAATTGTTACCATCAATAGATGACCAAATATTAGTTGCCCCGAACATTACTGACTATATTTCTAAATCACAAAAATTAAATGAAATGACAGGTTCATTAACAGATATGATGGGAGGCGGAAAAGTTGGCGGAGCAATAGACATCAATATTAATGTTGGTGGTGCGGTAACTGGAGATAGGAACGCAGACGTAAGTAAAATATTTAACGACCCAAAAGTACAAAAACAAATAATGGACACAGTTCTATATAAATTAGATGCATATAAAAGACAACAAGGTGTTTTGAAATAAAAAACACAAAATAATCTATTTATCATAAAAAGACTAAATGGAAAGTCCACTATCGTTTAATTCGTCAGAAAATTTTAGAAAAAAATTATTAGTACGTAATCTACCACCGTATAAAGTAGATGGTTCTTTTAGTACTGGTGATAGACCGGCTGTTAGTGAATTTAGAATTTTAGATTATGCGATAGTCGATTCTACATCTGTAGATGTGATTGGGGACCAACAGGAAAGACTATTGTACCCAATAAATCAATATGGTCCTGAAAATAAAAAAGAGTACGGAGATATTGTTAAAATCAATATTAATAGAAATTACAAAACTAATGAGGGGGAGTATGGGTTTCCAGATACAATTAATAGTGATTTAGAACTAATTGGTGATAATTCAGAATTATATCATATAGTAAAAAACGTTTATAAACCACAAAACAATAGAAAAGATTATGGAGATAGCGTTTATTATATAAATGACGATTTAAATATACGTACAGTTGGTAGTGGAGAATATAATATTTCGGATACACTTAATAGTTACTTATTTCAAATAGGTAATAATAGTGAAATAGAACATAAAGTATTAAACAAGTATAAACCAAGTAGTGGGACTATTGGTGGTTTTGGAGATACTAAATACGAAATAAACGACCTTTTAGTTTTATCCTCAAGTTTTAGACAAATATTTGGATATGGTATTTCATACACTATTAATAGTGAGTTAGAACAAGTTGGTAACATTCAAGAAGGATATTTGATAGTTAAAAACAAATATTCCCCCGAAAACTCTAACCAATACGGAGAAACAAGATATGATATTAATGCTGATTTAACATTAGGGTCCAATGAGGGTGAATATAATTATGGTGATACTATTGGTGATGAACTAGAACTTAAAGGTATTGAATTAAGACCAAAATTATTTACAAATAATGAATATAGACCTGAAGATGGTCAAAGTGTTTTTGTTGTTGAACCTTATAATATACTTAAAAATTTAATTATTGGTTCGGGTAACTATGGATATCCCGATACAATTGGAAGTGAGTTAGAAGTCGAAGGTAAAACAGACAGACCAATTCTAATTGCGACTAACCAATACGGACCTGATAACCCTATTAAGGGTGAGGTAAATATCAATGTAAATCAACAAACAAATTCAAACGAAGGGGAATACGGATTTCCTGATACTATTGGTAGTGAGTTAGAAAACATTGGAATTGACGAAAGAAAACCTACATTTTTATCCAATCCTTGGGGGCCTGAAGGTGACCAAAGTACCACAGAAATTGACCCTTACGCTAAAGTTAAAAACTTAACAATTAATGCTGGTAATTACGATGTTACCGATACTGACCAAAATGAATTAGAATATGTTGGTGGTTTAAAAGAAACAGAGGCGTATATTAAAAACAAATATGTTACCGGTGACGGAGATTATAACATATTAACAATAAAAGACTTACAATATAAAACAACAGGTTTACCTTACGCCAATTCAGATTCTACATTTGTTTTTGTACCTTCAACATATTCACCAGCAAGTATTTTAATAAGTGATAATCCTAACGGATCTGAAGGTAGTCTTTCACAGGATTCTCAGTTAGCTGCTCTCGGAGCTAAACAATTACAAAAAGAATTTAGACATAGAGTCGCTTTAGAACTTTTACAACAAACATTAGGTAGAGTAAATGTTTTAAATACTAATATTGATGCAGATACGGGAGAAATTTCAACAAAACCAAATTTAGACCCATTTAATGCTTTAGGATTACTTACGGGTAACATACCTATCATAGAAAGAAATTACTCAATAACTAGTCCTGAATTATTTTTAGGTCAAGGTATAAATTTTGCGGCTAAATTAGCCGGAACATATTCTCCTTATTCTTATATACCTGGTGATTATTTTACGTATCCTGATAAAAATGGATTTGGAACCTATGATAATGTATTTTCGGCTATCGGAGGAGCAATCGCAGGATTAATTCAGATGGTTAATCCAAATAATAATAATTCTTCCGAATTATTTTTAGAGCACACTACGATATCAACTAGACATTTATTGTACGACCAATTAAAATATAATGATTTTAGACCTGACTATAAAGTGGGTACGGATTTAACTGCACCTCCAGGTAAATTTTATGTTGGAACACGTAAGAATGAAATAACAGAAATTGTACAAGGGGACCAACAACCAAAAGGTAAAAACAACAAGTTAAATATAGGACCTGTATTGGGTTATGGTAATATAGGTAAACAATATGAGGGTGAAAGAATTAGTGACAGGTTATTTGGTTTAAACACTAGAAATTTCTTTAGTAGTGGTTTTGTTAATGGTAGTAATAAAAATAATGCTAACGTTGGAATATCGGGAGGGTTTACATGGTTATCAAACGATAATTATGTTTTACCTGGGGATTTCCAAGGACCGTTAAATGAAAAATTCCAAGATAATTCTGATTTTGAGTTTTCACAATTAAGTAGTACTTACGAAACTACAAAATCAAGTAACTATGAATTTACTGAAGGTTCGTTATTGGACGTTACTCAGAAATTAGTAGATGCGGGTAGTAAGTCAAACAATCAGTTAGAACATGTCGGAAATGCAATTAACCAAGTTTCCAAAGTTTTTAATGATGGATATATTGAGTTAACAAAAGGGTCTAGAGTTATTAGATATACCACACCCAATTCAAAACCCGACTCAACAAAATCAGTACAAGGATATGAATATTGTAGATTATTTACAAAAGATAGACCTTACTATACGTTTGATGAGTTACAAAAAACAGACGGTAACATTAGAAAATATACAAATTCAGTATTAGATAATACTTACAACTTAAATATTGCACCATTAAATATGGTTGAGGGTGTAGAGTCCACAAATATTATTGATGGTAAAGTAAAAAAATACATGTTATCATTAGAAAATTTGGCTTGGAGAACATCTAATAAGCCTGGTTACACTTATGAAGATTTACCTGCATGTGAAAAAGGACCTAACGGAGGTAGAATAATGTGGTTCCCACCTTACGATTTAAGTTTTGACGAATCAACAAACACACAGTGGACTGATACAACTTTTATTGGTAGACCTGAACCTGTATATACATTTGGTTCATCATCAAGAAAAGGTAATTTAAGTTTTAAAATAATTGTTGACCACCCATCTATTTTAAATGTTTTGGTTGAAAAAGAATTAGAAAACGAATCATCACAATCTCAAATTACAAGAGTAATAGATTCATTTTTTGCGGGATGTACAAAGTATGATTTATATGATTTGGTACAAAAGTTCCCGATGTTCACACCAAATGATATTTTTGAAACCCAATTAATTTTAACTCCAGACCAAATAAAAGATTATACTGAAACATTACCAAGTTCAACTATAGAGAATAGGGTTGACCAAACATTTATTCCGCCTACTGAAACTCCACAAGATAACCCATGTACGGAATGGGATTATAGTGTTGGTACTGGCCCTACAGATTTAACTTATACGGCATGTAATGGTTCACAAATTGTTTTACCTTCTTTAAGTGCCGGTACTAAAGGTACTGTATGTGTTGAAAAAAATACTGTACCATATTTTTCTGTTGTTGCAGGTAATAATACCGTTACAATAACTAATAGACCTTGTACAACCTCTACAACAGGAACGACTCCAACACCACCTGAGGAAATACCATTGGAAAAAAAATATCCTGAACCGTTATTTTATTTTCATAACGACTTTCCTGACCCTAACACAAATAGGATTTATGCGTCAAAACCTTATGACCAATGGTTAGCCGATTATAAAGCCCTAAAAACAAAATATTTAAGTACTGGTGGTAGTGATGGTTTCAGAAGTTTTTCTAAGGCCAGAGACAAGATAATTAAATACGGGGATAGTACATATGCCGATAAAGAAACGGAAATAAATGGATTATCGGATGCGGATAAAAATAATTTTTTAGCAAACTATATAGACACTAGGACAGAAAAAGTTTCTGAATTTTTTGAATATATTGATAGCGAATTTGAAGAAATTAAAAAATTCTTAACTGACGTTGTACAAATTATAAAACAAGGTGGTACAGTTAACTTTACGTTAAAATCTTCAGCATCTGCAGTTACTACAGTTGCTTATAACGTTAATCTATCAAAAAGAAGAATTGATGCCGCTTTACAGTATATTTTAAATTTTGAACAAGATGGTATAAAATTAAAAAACTATTTTAATACTAAGTTAATTGTTAAACAAGTTCCAGAAGGGGAGACTACAACCATACAAGACCCAAGATATACCGCTATTAATTGTAACAAAAGTTATTTAAGTGATAGTGCTGAGGGAGTTGTTTCTGTAAACGCGATGGCATGTAGACGTGTTAGAATTTTAGATGTTAAAGTAACTAACTTACCTGGTAATAGTGAAAATACACCACCAAATAATACAGAAACACCAACTAATGGTGATGGTGATACTACAGTATTAAATAACGAAACACCGAGCCAAGGAGGTAATGGAGGTACACCTGCTAGTTCGGCAACTACAACAACACCAACATTTATAACACAAACACCTAGCGGACAAACTGAAAATATTACACCTTTAAACCAAACTGTCACTAAAAATAATCCGACGTATAAGACAACTACCGTTGCTAGAAAAGATTTAACTAAAAGATTAGCTAGAAAATTATTAACTGAATGTAATTATTTTGAATTGGTTAGACAAAGTGACCCTATGATATATGACGGCATAAAAAGTAAAATAAAACATTTTCATCCGGTTTTTCATTCTATAACACCTGAAGGATTAAATGCAAGACTTACTTTTTTAAATCAATGTATGAGACCGGGTGACACTATACCTACAGTATCAAAAGATAATAATGGTACCGAAACTTTACTTTATAACGATGTTACAAACAGTGTGTTTGGCGCACCTCCTGTTTGTGTTTTAAGAATTGGTGATTTTTTTCATACAAAAATAGTAATAGACTCTTTAAGTTTAACATATGAAGATGGTAGGTTTGATTTAAATCCTGAGGGCATTGGAGTACAACCTATGATTGCTGACGTTAAAATTGGGTTTAACTTTATAGGTGGACACGGATTAGCGGGACCAATAGCTAAACTACAAAATGCTTTGTCGTTTAATTATTACGCAAATACTGAAATGTATGATGAAAGAGCCGAGGCAACCGAAGATGTAACATCTCAGTACGATGCTCAAATATTAGCCGACATCAAAAATCAGTTAGGAATTGTTAATGTTGCAGAACAAAGACCAATAAGTAATGATGGTGGAGTGACTATAGGAACAATAAAAACAAATAACTACGATTTAACAACTCAGAGCGCTTCAGGTGAAATATCATATATGGATAACTTTAAAAAATTAGTAGACAGTACAAAAAGTTATGCATCAACAACACTACAAAATTTAGAAAAATTAAATGAAGAATTATTGTTAGGTGGTTTAATTGTATTGACAAAAGAAAGAAAATACACTGAAGGTTATTTTGATTATTTAGGTGGTAATTTAACAAATACTGCAAACATATTTGGTAAATCCGAAAACACACAACAAAAAATTGAAAAATTAATAACAGACGCAAAAACAGATGTTGATAATGGTAACTGTCCTTTATTAAAAGACCTAACGACACAAAACTTTAACGACGCCGAAATAAGAAAAATTAAAAATAAAATTAAATCATTAATAGATGGTAAACAAAATTCTATGATAACGTCTATAGAAACCACAAATTCAAGTATAACGACTGAAGAGTTAAGTTTAATTCAATTAATAGACCAAATAAATTATGTTTCAAGTGGGGTTGATGGGTATATTAACAATAAAGGTGGTGTAGTTGTTTATAATTTATCAGGAACAAGTGATGTTAATGCTTCTAGTGTTGGTGTTAGTAATACTTTTAATGAATTAACACAAGACTTCTTAAAAATAAAAACAGAAATAAATGAATATTATGATAAACTATATAGTTTTGAAATAATACCTTCAGGTGATACTTACACTTATAATGATAATTTTACTTTTGATATGTTTATTGAAGATAACTCGGCAAATATAACTGCACCTAAAAATAGATTTTTTATGTTATTTGGTTCGGATGTGTTAAAAGACCCTGTGAAATTTGCAAGTTCAGTTACGGAACCTGTTAAAAATACTGCGAATGATGTAGGTTGGAACTCGTACATCTTAAAAAATATTGGTTGGGATTTTAATTTAAATTTAAATACAGGACAATATACAAACCAAGCATTACCAACAGGTTTATATGCTAGTTACAAAAAATCAAAAGATAAGATTGACGAGAGATTTAAAAAGTTTAAAGACCAATACTACACAAACAAGTTCAATACATTTAATCCATTCAATAAAGATAAGACTAGAAATTTATATTACGTAACCCAATCACCACTACAACCTTTTGCTGATACTAATTTAAAAGAATTGTGGTCAGAAACAAACTCAACTTGGGATAAATTTAATTTGAAAAAAAGTTTTAGCTAATGCAGTATTATAATAGATATAAAGAATTTTTAATAGATGGTAAACAAACAGTAGTACCATTTTTAAATATACCTGCTAGAGCAACTGACCAAAGATATCTTTACAGAACTGGTCAAAGTCGTTTAGATAAGGTAAGTTATGAAAAATATGGGGCACCATATTTTGGTTGGTTAATATTAGCGGCAAACCCATTATATGGTGGTTTAGAGACAAATATACCTGATGGGACAATATTAGTTATACCTTTTCCACTAGTTGCTGCGTTGCAAGACTACAAATCTGCATTAGATACACATATTTTTTATTATGGCAGGTAGAATACCACAAACAAAAAAAGTATATGTAGAAACTGAATACGACAATATTATTGTTGTAAACCCAAATGAAGTTTACGATTCAGAAGATAAGGCGGCCCCAAGATTGGTTGACCACGAAGATTTAGTATACTATGCTAATTTAGAAACTTTTATAATTCCAAGAACGAAATTGGCAATAGGGGATAGTTTTGACTCTCCCGTAATTAACACTACTATTGCAACAGTTTTTGGTGGTGAAGAAAATTTAAAAATAAATTTTTTAAAACCAAAAGGTAAAACGGCATTCGACACTAGTTGGTCAGACCAAATAACTGGATTTGAATCAAGATTAGGTTTAGGTGCAAATCAAAGGTCTGAACAGATTGTTAATGTTGATGGTAATGCTAGATTTAAAAACACAGTAAGAAATTACGAAGACACCCAACTTTTAGGAATTAAATCAATAAGGGTTAATATTAAAGGTACTGGTGTACCTGAAGTTAATATTGAAATGGTTGACGTACAAGGTAGGTCATTATTTGAACAAGGAGAAAATTCAATATACTCCGCATTTTTTAATTTTCCGTATCCACTTTTTTATTTAACATTAAAAGGGTATTACGGTAAGGCAATTAGATACCGACTTTCATTGATGTCATTTAATGCTAGATTTGATGCGGAAACGGGAAATTATGATATCAGTTTAAAATTGATTGGTAAGTTTACAGCATTATTATTTGACACACCATTAATGTATGCTAAGACAGCTCCTAAAATGTTTGACACTCAGGTAACAATTACTGACACAACAAACAATCAAGTAAAACAAATATCGACTTACAAGGGAAGACAAAAACTTGATGAGGTATATTCAATATATAAAAGAAAGGGTTTAATTGCAAATGATTTTGAACACCTTACTTTAGATGAATTTATTTATAGGGTTAATAACTTTTCAGTGAAATTACAAAAAGATATAAAAGAAAAAGGAGATTTTACTGAAATTAATGATATACAAGATTATAGAGAAAATTTAGAAAATTTTAGAAAAAATGTTTATGATAATTCATTAAATAAATTTTTAGATTCAACCAGTTACTACGTTAATGACGGTCAAATATATTACCCTTTTAAAAAAGAAATACAGTACCAAGATAGAGAGGCTTACAAAACAAAAATAGAAGAAAGATTTAAAGTTTATATTGACAACCTTAAAAAAAATAAAACTTTTGGGACAGGAGGGAAGTATGAAATACCAATTAATTTTAAAGATAAAAAAGACATAATAAAAAAATTAGATTTAAATAATTGGATTAATAATTCAAATAACGTAATACAAACATATTACTACAGAACAGGTAGACAATTAGATACAACAAAAAACGAAGACAAACAATTATTTGAAAAATTTAAATTAGATGAGGATAAAAATAAGGAATTATTTTCTAAGGTTTTAGATAGTAACGGACAATTGGTTGACGATTTACCTGACTTTTTTGTTTTTGGTGATAAAAGAATTGCTGATGGTTCTTATGTAAAACAAAGTTTTTTAGACAAATTAGATAGTGCGGGTAAAACATTAAACACACATGAGGAAAAAATAGAAAACGACCTATCTAAGGTTTTAGCTGATAGAGTTTTAAAAAACCCTGCTGATGGAGGTATAGGATTTAAACCTACAATAAGAAATGTGTTTGCTGTTATTTTTGCAGGTGCAGACGCATTCTATAGATTAATGGAAGACGTACACCAAACCGCTTGGGATGTTAGAAATGACCCACAAAGATTAAGTGCGGTCATTCCACCTGAAAAAAGTTTTTCAGTGGATGCGATGAAAAATTTACAAAAATCATCGGGAGAATTAAATGATGATAATGTTGTATATCCTTGGCCTTTATATTTTACAAAAGAAAAACAAAAAGACGGTAGAGAATTGTATACAATACAATATCCTGGTGACCCTAAAATTATTAATCAAACAAGAGCTTATGACTATAGAATATGGCCTGAAATATCTTTTGTTGAGGCATATTTAAAAGGTACTACAGAAACGTCTAAACCAATACAAGGGACTGTATACGATAATCCTGCGGATTCAAATAAGTATGTTTCGGCAAACGCAATCGAGTTTCCATTTAAAGTATTACCGTACCAAGATTTATCTGAAATAAGTACTTTTTATGAAATTTTTGAAAGAACATACCTTTCTTCACATTATGGTAAATTTAGTTCTGAATCCGCATTTAAAAATCAAATTGATAAGTTTTATGGGGATATAGAAAGCAAAGATTTGGGGTTAAATGTTGGTAATAATATACAATTAAATCAAACTTTAAAAAATTACAAATTTACTTACCAAGGTCTGATAGACTTTATGAAAAAGATTTCTAATAATGGTGACGGTGAAAGTTGGCAAACATACATTAGAAGTTTATTTAAAACAGAATACATTGAGAATTTAGTAAAAAACCAAACAGAAATTTATAGTATAGATACGTTAAACAATCGTTCAGTCCAAGTTTCTTCAGATTTAGAATTATCTAAAAATTTAGTAAGTTATTTAAAAAATACCGATTCATCTAAAAAAAATAATTTAGATACATACCCACTAACTAATTTAAATTGGTTAAAAACTAATGTTTCTAACGGGTCGTCTATTGGTAGTTTTGAACAGTTTAACAACACTACTAATAGTTTTTTATACTTAGATGACAAAAAAACAATAGCAAGAATAAATGAAAATGCGGATAATAAAAGTATTAGCTTATTGACTAATAATGGATTTTTAACTTCATATAGCCAACCTTACGTAACGAACCAATCAACACAAACACCATTATCAACTAGGTCAACATTACAAGATTTTTATACGGATAGAGAAGAAAAATTCTTATATGGTACAGAATCATTTATTAATTATGGGACTTCTTACTCTGGTAATGTTAATCAATCAATACAGACCACTTCTTTATTAAACACGCCTTATTTTATAAATTCATTAATTAAAGGTGTTGAAGACAACAACAACAATGTTGAAGATTCCTTCACCGCTTTAGGTTATTTATATTTAAATTCCTTACCATTAATAACAACCAAAGAAACGCTTAAAATATCTGAAAACGATACTTTAACTGATATTGATTACTTGGCTTCCACATTTAAAAAATACTCATCAATACATCAGGTACCATATGCGTGGGTTTTAAAATACGGGTCAATATGGCATAGATACAAAAAATTTGTAGAAACAGGAAATGATATTTTAGACCCAATTTGGAAAGACTTTGATTATACATCTGCTTACGATCCAGTAACTTCTGCGACTACAACACAATATATTTTACCCGATTATTCCGGTAACCAACAAACATTTGTACTACAAAAAAATGAACCGTTTCCTATTCCGTCATTACAATCCAAAGATTTATTAAATACCGGATTCTATCCTAAAATTATAAACACAGTTGAAAATTTCTTTTTTCAAAAAAACCTGTTTACTGGGTATAGTCAAACTGATTTCTTTAATGCTTATAATAATCAAAAATTTAGAATAGGTAAAAATAATACATCTACTAATTATTTAGATTTTGGATTTGACACCACCAATCCAAACAAATCATTATTAAAACAAAATTATTATCAATATAGAGAATTCAGTGGTGCGACGGCATATAGTACGGGAGGAAGTTTAATCTTATTATACCCATCTATGGGTGGAGTACCTATAGACCAATCAATATTTGAATGTGTTGATTCTAACATTAATATGACGCAAAACATATTGAATAATAAATCACTTTATAATGGTTCAGTAAGGTCGCTATGGTCATCACCACATTTTGGGTATTTTGATAACGGATTGATACAAAAACCGTCACCAACACAATACCTTAAAGTAATTAAAACAAATACTTCTAAACAAAATGCATTTGATTTGTCTTCAAATAAATCAGAATACTCGTCAATAGATGAAATTTTTGCACTATTCACTCCAGAATTATTAGATAAGTTTGAAAAATTATTTTTAGGTTTTTGTAACTATAAACCAAGCTCTGCTAATTTAGTATTAAAAGAAGAACAAATTGTACCAACATATAACGAACCTAATAAAGTATCTAATCTTGACCAAAAAAGATTATTCACTCAATTAAGTTCTCTATTTTTTATAAATAAAACAGGAGTTAACTTTATTGGTGAAGATGTTGATGGAAAAACATTAGGTGAAAAACAAATTGAAACCTTTACCAAGTCAGTTACTCGTTTTTTAAATTTTGATTGTGTTATAAAATTAGCAAATCCAGGTAATTTTGATAGAAAGTTGTTTAATTCATTTTCTAATTTATCTGAATTTATTCCTGTTGATAAGTTAACATTTAACCCTTACAAAAAAGGTACTTTACCTGGAGACGGTACATCAACAACATTACTACAAAGTCTTGCTCAAAATATAACTGCTTGGAATACTCTAAGAACATATTTAGGATTCACAACAATTCCAAATATGGAATATCAAAATCAAGTACAACCAAATTTCCCTTCAGTGCCGTTGACTCAAACACCAGCAAATCCAACAGTAACCTATACACCACCAACAGTAGGGCAAACTTACAGGACGTTCCAAGACATATGTACAGGTACATATTTTAATATTACGGACCCGGATGATAACACCATGACTAGTTCATTTAATTATACTAATGGGGATATATGGTATTTAGAAGTTGTCGATAACTCCTCACAAGGTAAAAATTTCTGTGCTAGAAAAGTATCAGATAGTGCAATTACTACCAACTATAATTTAGTACTTGATGACGATTACCCTGAAACAAACGCAGTAAATGTTACACCTGAAAGTTACTGTATGTCTTTTTATCAAACACTAATAAATTGTCAACAATCACCACTCACATCACCTATTCAGTTGGAGTTTCTTGGTAATAGTGGAACTTTAATTCCGGAAACATCACCTCCGGGGGATGCTACATATTTTAATATTGTTGTACCAAGTGGTGGGTATGCATCTTACAGATTAACAGGTATACCTAATTTTGACCCAACAAATCTTGGTAGTGTTTTATTTTATCCTGCTGGTAGTAATTTAAATGACCCAAATATTTTACCATTACCTTTTAATGGTTACGGTGGTGCAAATACCAATTACACTAGAGTTTACGAAATTAACAATAATACTTCGGGTAATTATATTATGACAGTTAAGTATGCTGTTACATACCCTAACTATGCAACATACACTGCGAATGTTTCAACATTAGGTGGAAATCAAACAACAATACCGACACAAACTAATACAACAATACCACCAACACCTTTACAAGGAAGCCAAAAATCATTTGTTACTGATTTCTTTATTGATAATGATATTGATTTCACATCAGATAATATTAAATCGCTTTACCCACTTATTAGGTTATATGCTGACCAAAAATTAAATGACCCTACATATAATAAAAGTAAGTTTACAACATTTATTAATAATATATTAATTGACCAAAGAACATTACAACAAAATATGTTGAATGAAACTTTTAGTAATTTAAATAAAACATTAAAAAATATTGATGTAAAAACACAAACACCAAACGTTTCAGTTAATGGTGATACCGGTAAGTTAAGTTTATATAATACATTAAAAGGATTTAACGATAAATGGATTGCGGGTTCTGATTTAAAATATGTTACATTGTTTGAAGACTTCTTATTCATGGATAGGGCTAATAGTGACTTAGGTGATACATTTGTTGTTGACATGGATAAAGTAGTAAACAGATTAGATACTACAAATAACCCTGAAACCAACCTAATGCAGGTTGTTAGTAATATTTTAAGTGATAATCAGTTTATGTTTATGGCGATGCCGGCATATGTAAATTTTTATGGTATACAAACGGCAATTAAAAATGGAACACCAATAGACATTGAGATTCCTAACTCACTTTTTGGTACCTATTTAGAAGTTGATTATACAAAGTCTAGTCCTAAATTTTTATGTCTTTATATGGGTAACCCTTCAGAGTACCCAAAACCAAAAGAAAACTCATTTATTAGGTTTGGTGATGATAGTTTTGATTTGAGAGTTCCTGATAACCCACTAAGAATATCGGACCCAAATAGAGACTACTCTAAAACAAATAAAGTGGTTGGGTTTAGTGTTGATTTTGGGGTTCAAAATCAAAACATATTTAAAAGTGTTGATTTAGATATGTCAGAAATGAAAAATACTTCAGAATCTTTTAAAGTTTTTGCTGATATAGGAGGGTCCGTTGCTGGTGACCAAGTTGCTCAACAATCAGTCTCAATGTATAGTATTTACAAATCAAGGTCATATTCTTGCGGAGTAACATCAATGGGTAATGCGATGATACAACCAACAATGTATTTTGTATTAAGACACGTACCTATGTTTTATGGACCTTATTGGATTTATGAAGTTAATCATAGTATAACCGAAAGAGGATTTGATACCGATTTTAAAGGTACTAGAATACCAAAATATAGCTTACCTAATGTTGACCAACTTGTTACTAATGTTAATAAAAAAATATTATCATCATATAAAGAAAAAATTAAAAAAGAAAAACCAGTTGTTGATAAAAAAGATGAGGAATTAGCTAATACCGACCCTACTGTTGGTACCGTTAAAACACCAACCCAACAATGTATTGAACTTACCGAATATAAAACATTAGAATTTGTTGAAGTAACACCAACAAAAGTAACAGTACAAGAAATATTACCAATAATAAAAACAGCAACAAATAAAAAATCATTAAGAGCATTATTATTAGGAATAGGATTTACTAGAAATATAAATAGTTTCGATTCGAACGCTAACTTATTTAACACATCTAATTATAATTTTTATGAAATATCTACCGAAAATAAATTTACGGGTAATATGGATTCATACATAAAAAATCAAATGTGTGCGACAATTAAAAATACGGTTAGAAGTATGGCTAGCTTTAGTGATTTTAAAACACCGACCGATTTTATGGTTTCATTCTATTCTGTATATGAACCAATAATTGAAAGTTTAAAAAATTTAAATCCAGATACTAATATCTATAAAAGTTATGGAAAAGCACTAGCCCAATTGGCGATTACTACATGGGATACCCCAATAGGATTAAACTCTACCGCATCAGAAATAAAACAAAAGGCACTTGACCAAGTTGGTACTAACATAAATGTTTATGACCTATATGTTCAGTATTTTACTAACGCTTACGAGAATTTTGATAAAAACCCTAATTAAGGTATATTTATATAATAAATTAACATATGAACATGAAAAATTTACTTGACGATTATCTTAAAAAAGATACTCGTATTACACAAAAAGATAGTGGTAATGGATACCAAGAAGTTTGTGATTTAGATACAGGTGATTGTTATACAATCAGAATGAAAGACGGTTTAATTGAGAGAGTGGATAATACCATGAAAACAAATAGAACATTAAAAGTTGAAACTCCTCAGGGTGTTAAAACATTATTGAACGGTTAAAAATTTAAAAATGAGTTTAGACAGAAAAATTTTAGAAGAATTAAAAAGATTTAATCAAATTAATTCATACATTTTAAATGAACAAGATGTACCACCACCGACACCTGAGGATTTAGGTACCCCACCTGTTGACCCCGCAGCCGCTCCACCGGCAGATGCAGAAATTCCCGCACCTGGCGCAGATGTTGCTGCACCACCAGCGGCAGGGGCAGACGCCGCAGCAGCACCTACTGAAGTACCTGAACCCGTTGATGTTGAAGGTGACCCAGATGTTGAAGAAGTTGGTAAAGAAGAAGAGGGTGAAGAAGAAAGTGAAGAAATTGATATCACTGACCTTGTTACCACACAACAAGAAATCCAATCTAAACAAGATGAATTTATGGATAGTATTTTTTCTAAATTAGATGACTTAGAAAGTAAATTATCTCACATGGACCAAATCATGGACAAAATTAATAGTCTTGAAAACAAATTTGATAAATATAGAGAAAAAACTCCTGAAGAAAAATTAATGTTACGTTCATTAGACTCTTACCCATATAATCAAAAATTGACAGATTTTTTTGATGATAAAAAAGGCGAAATGGAAGAGACAGGCAAAAATGAATATATACTTACTTCTGACGAAGTTGAAAACTTTTCACCAAACGAAGTTAAAAAAACATTCAATATTTACGACGACGAAGACAATTCTTTAAATTAAAAAATAAATTTTTTTAGGGACTCACAAGGTCCCTTTTTTTATGCTCATTTATTTGACATTTTATTATTTGTACCTATTATTAATGAAGATAAAAGAGTAATAATTAAAAATTTATTTATGACAAATTCAGTATTAGATTCAGTACTTGCACAGTACGAAAAGAACGCACAACCAAGTGGTTCACAGAGAACAAACATCTCACAAGAAGACAGATTAAAGAAGTATTTTTCCGCAATCTTAATGAAAAACGAAACATCCGCACAACGTAGAGTTCGTATTTTACCCACAAAAGATGGTTCATCACCATTTGTTGAAGTATGGTATCACGAAATTATGGTAAACGGACAATGGGTTAAGTTGTATGACCCTGACAAAAACGACAACGAACGTTCCCCACTTACAGAAGTTTATAATGAACTTATCCAAACGGGTAAAAAAGAAGACAAAGAATTGGCATCGCAATACC
>Ga0181343_1000469_pt1 | contig 17604 bp, 8 predicted proteins | sample Su13VDMLBSD_FD_130110 | JGI IMG/M metagenome (GOLD analysis project Ga0181343, IMG submission 130110) | Freshwater viral communities from Lake Michigan, USA - Su13.VD.MLB.S.D | ecosystem: Environmental > Aquatic > Freshwater > Lake | place: USA: Michigan | collected 2013-07-15 | reverse complement strand
TGTTATTGATGGTGTAATCGAAGGTGTTACTGAACTTGTTACCGATGGTGTCACTGAACTTGTTGGTGTAACCGATGAGGTAACCGACGGAGTCACTGAACTTGTAACAGATGGAGTAACAGAGCTAGTTGGTGTTACTGACGGAGTTCTACTTGGTGTTATACTTGGAGTTACGGACGGAGTTACAGAACTAGTAACAGACGGGGTAACTGATGATGTCACAGATGGTGTTACTGATGGAGTAACTGATGATGTTGGAGTAACTGAAGGTGTTCCACTTGGTGTTATTGATGGAGTTACTGATGATGTTGGGGTTGCCGATGGTGTAACAGAACTTGTAACTGACGGAGTAATAGATGGTGTGACAGAACTAGATACACTTGGTGTTACCGAACTTGTCACAGATGGAGTTACACTTGGTGTAACAGAACTAGTTGGTGTAACGCTCGGGGTTCTTGAAGGTGTTATACTTGGGGTAATGGATGATGTTGGAGTAACAGATGGTGTAACTGATGGTGTTAGTGATGGGGTTACTGAAGACGTTGGGGTTACAGATGGTGTTACACTTGGGGTAATGGATGATGTCACAGATGGTGTAACTGAAGGTGTGGTTGAACTTGTTACAGATGGAGTAACCGAACTAGTAACAGAAGGGGTTACGGAACTTGTTGGAGTTACCGAAGGTGTTACCGACGGAGTAACGGAACTTGTCACCGAAGGGGTAACAGAACTAGTTGGTGTTACTGACGGAGTTCTACTTGGTGTTAGTGATGGTGTAATAGATGGGGTTACACTTGGTGTAACCGAACTTGTTGGTGTTACCGATGAGGTAACAGATGGGGTCACTGATGAAGTTACTGATGGAGTAACGCTCGATGTTGGTGTTACTGAAGATGTTACACTTGGTGTTAAGGATGGTGTGACTGATGATGTTACTGAAGGAGTTACTGATGGTGTTATACTTGGGGTTACAGATGATGTAACAGAAGGTGTTATTGACGATGTTGGGGTTACACTCGGAGTTACAGATGGTGTAACCGATGGAGTGACAGAACTAGTGACTGATGGTGTAACACTTGGTGTAACCGATGAGGTAACAGATGGGGTAACTGAACTACTTGGTGTTACGCTTGGTGTCCTCGATGGGGTAACTGATGGTGTAACAGACGAAGTTGGAGTAACTGACGGAGTAATCGAACTTGTTACAGATGGGGTTATTGAACTTGTTACAGATGGGGTTACGGAACTTGAAACTGAAGGTGTTAATGATGGTGTTACGGAACTAGTTGGTGTTACTGATGGTGTAACGGAAGGTGTGACCGATGGTGTAACTGATGATGTTACCGACGGAGTGACTGATGGTGTAAGAGATGGTGTTACGGAACTCGAAACTGAAGGTGTTAATGATGGTGTAACTGAAGGTGTTAATGATGCGGTTACGGACGGTGTTAAACTTGGTGTTACTGAAGGTGTTGGTGTGCTTGTTGGCGTTGGTGATGGTAACATCGTATAATCAATGTCACATGAAGGTGCTGGTGTAGGGGTTACTGATGGTGTTAAAGACGGAGTAACCGATGGGGTTACAGAACTAGTTGGTGTAACGCTTGGTGTAACAGATGGAGTTACTGATGGGGTAACAGAACTAGTAATAGAAGGTGTTACCGATGAGGTTACACTTGGTGTTACTGAACTTGTAGGTGTAATTGATGGTGTAACGGAACTAGTGACCGAAGGTGTAACCGATGGTGTAACGGAACTAGTTGGGGTGACTGACGGAGTTCTACTTGGTGTTAGTGATGGTGTAATAGATGGGGTTACACTTGGTGTAACCGAACTTGTTGGTGTAACGCTCGGGGTTACTGATGATGTAACCGAAGGTGTTACTGAACTTGTGACAGAGGGTGTTACTGATGGGGTAACAGATGGTGTTACACTTGGTGTTACTGAACTTGTAGGGGTTACTGATGGTGTTCTAGATGGCGTAACGGAAGGGGTTACGGAACTAGTTGGTGTTACGGAACTAGTAACCGATGGTGTAAGCGATGGGGTTACAGAACTAGTGACTGATGGAGTTACTGAACTTGTCACACTTGGTGTAAGTGATGGGGTAACAGAACTTGTTGGAGTTACGGAAGGTGTTAATGATGGTGTAACTGAAGGTGTTCTTGAGGGTGTTAAACTTGGTGTTACAGATGAACTTACAGATGGAGTAACCGAACTTGTAACCGAAGGGGTTACGGAACTAGTTGGTGTTACGGAACTAGTAACAGATGGTGTTATTGAAGGAGTTACGGAAGGTGTTAATGATGGTGTTACAGATGATGTTACAGAAGGGGTTACCGAAGGTGTTACAGAAGGTGTAACTGATGACGTTGGTGTTACGGAACTAGTAATCGATGGGGTTACACTTGAAGTAACAGATGGTGTAACTGAACTAGTAACTGAAGGTGTTAATGATGGTGTTCTTGATGGTGTAACAGAAGGAGTTACGGATGAGGTTGGTGTAACCGATGGTGTAACCGATGGTGTAACCGAACTAGTAACTGAAGGGGTTACCGAGCTCGTTACTGATGGAGTAACACTTGAAGTTACAGAAGGAGTTACGGAAGGTGTTATACTCGAGGTTGGGGTTACTGACGGTGTCAATGATGGTGTAACGGAACTAGTGACCGAAGGTGTAACCGATGGTGTAACTGATGGAGTGACACTTGGTGTAATCGATGGGGTAACAGATGATGTTGGGGTGACTGACGGTGTTCTACTTGGTGTTAGTGATGGTGTTACAGATGATGTCGGAGTTACTGAACTTGTCACCGAAGGGGTAACAGAACTAGTGACAGATGGTGTAACTGAAGATGTTACACTTGGAGTCAATGAACTTGTAACTGATGGTGTTACAGATGATGTCGGAGTTACTGATGGAGTAACAGAGGGTGTAACAGAACTAGTAACTGATGGTGTTACTGATGGAGTTACTGAAGGTGTAACGGAACTAGTGACAGATGGTGTTACTGATGGAGTTACTGAAGGTGTAACTGACGATGTCGGAGTTACTGAAGCGGTTACTGATGGTGTTAGTGATGGTGTAACTGAACTTGTAACAGAAGGTGTTACCGATGGTGTAACTGAACTAGTGACCGAAGGTGTAACCGATGGAGTTACAGACGAAGTTGGGGTTACACTTGGTGTGATTGACGGGGTAACCGAAGGGGTTACAGAACTAGTAACACTTGGAGTTACGGAACTGGTAACAGATGGTGTTACCGATGGAGTTACAGATGATGTTGGTGTTACTGAAGGGGTTACTGAACTTGTTATCGATGGTGTTAATGATGGGGTTACTGAACTTGTTGGTGTTACAGAGCTTGTAACTGACGGTGTAACACTTGAAGTAATTGATGGTGTAACACTCGGAGTTACGGAACTTGTTGGAGTTACAGATGGTGTGACTGATGGCGTGATAGATGGTGTAACCGAACTAGTAGGTGTAACTGATGGAGTTACTGAAGCGGTTATAGATGGGGTCACTGAACTCGTAACAGATGGTGTAACGGAACTTGTTGGGGTTATAGATGGTGTTAAAGACGGAGTAACCGATGGTGTAACTGATGGAGTTACTGAACTTGTTGGTGTAACAGAACTAGTAACAGATGGTGTTACTGAAGGTGTAACCGACGAAGTTGGTGTTACAGACGGAGTCTCACTTGGAGTTAACGATGGGGTTAAACTTGGTGTTACTGAAGAAGTTGGTGTAACAGATGTGGTAACCGATGGTGTGATAGAAGGAGTAACTGATGGTGTAACACTTGGAGTAACTGAACTTGTTGGTGTTACACTTGGAGTCTCTGAAGGTGTAATAGATGGAGTTACAGAACTAGTGGGTGTGATTGATGGTGTAATCGAGCTAGTTGGAGTTACAGAAGGTGTAACTGATGGTGTAACATCTGGTGTTCTTGTTGGTGTAACCGATGGGGTTGGGGTAATTGAACTCGTTGGAGTAACTGATGGAGTCACTGATGGAGTTGAAGTTACTGATGGGGTTGTTGTGACAGTTGGTGTTACTGAAGGTGTGGTTGTGACAGTTGGTGTAACAGAAGGTGTACTTTGTGGTGTTGGCGTTAAACTTGGTGTAACAGAAGGTGTAATTGAAGGTGTTGGGGATGGACAATTAATTGCCGCGTAACATGTTTTGTCATGCGATGGAAAATAAACTGAATAGGTTCCTAAGTAATAAGTTGTGTCGTAATAATACGGCATCACAACAGTACCTAAATTAATGGTACCGCCAGTACAGGGATAAAATGTAATAACACCAATTTCACCATCAAAATTACCTGTGTTTATCTTTATTAATGCCATTTAAATCTACAGTCTTATCTATATCTATTTTTATTATAAAAATATACTCAATTTTTAGGGGTTTGTCAACGTCTATTTTTATTGTTTTTATCATTAGCAATCAAAAATGGAACTACTTAATTCTACATTGGTTGGTTCTGTAGAACAATAATTGGCGTCGATATAATATTGACCGAGATTAAATCCGATGTTTGGATGTTTATTGTATTTGTGTTTCATTAGGATTTGTTCGTCCGTATTTCCGTTGAAAACGACAACAAATTCATCTGTTAGTGGTGTGTTGTTTAATTCGAAATTTAAATTAAAGTACAATCCTGATTCACAGTAATTTAAATCTACATCAATAACTTCTATTATGTCACCATATTGGTTTATTAAATAATCTCCATGATTATATAATTCTTTAGGGTGGTCACAACAAGGTTCTATAAAATCCGTTGGTTTCTTTTGTAATTCTTCAGGGAAACGGTCATCAAAGAAATAGGTACTATTTGTTGGTGTGCCAAAATCTTCAACTATTCTGTTTGTATAGACTCTTAATTGTGTTGTCGGTAAAACTTCAAAAACTTCATAAGTGTTATTTAAAGTCAATCCGGTAATAATACTTTTTTTAACTGAAGCCAAACATTCGATATCGGTAATTTCAAGTTTTTGGTAATTAAATGTGAAAGAGTAACCCGAAACAGGTCCGTTTACAATCTGTTGGTTTGTGTATCCTGAACATGGTTTATATGATGCAGATAAAACGAATTCACCAACATTTAAATCACACACATTTTTCTCTACAATAGAACCATTACCTATGTATGTTTGAACATTCGCTTCTGTGGTTTGATTATTAATGGTTAATCCACTATTAACCGCTAAAACTATGGAATCACATTTTAAACCGTAATTGAAAATTGATTTATATTCAACTTTAGGTTGTATTGTGTAACCCGTGTAGTTATCACAATATGTTGCACCTGAAATAACAGAAATCGGGTTTGATATTGACCCTTGATAACCAACAATATTGAATAATTCTACGTGACTTTTACCATTAGGTGTGGGACATGGGTCATGTTCTATCTTTCCTTGTAGTCCATCAATTTTAAAGTTAACTTCCTTATTTGCGGCGTCAACAATATTAAAATTAATTACGTCATTTTCAGATACACCTGTTAGTTTGTACACACAATCACTAACTTTTTCAATGTGTACGTCCGCATTCTCATTTGTTCCACTTACACAGTTAGCGTAAATGTGGAATGGCCATGTAGAACCTTGTTGTACACCTGTTTTATATCCAATAACCTCAAAAAATACGTCACTTACTAATGTACATCCACTAGGTGTGTCACAAAAAGCTTCATTATCGGTGTAAACTTTAACACTGATACCGTTTGTGTTTTTAGTTACATTATAATCGGCTTCAAATCGATAATCAAAATAATCAGTAACGGAACATTCATTTGGACCTAATTTTACAGATGAAAATTTAACCTTTTCAACGTCATTTTCGTCAATAAATGTTTGGTATTTTATTAAAGGTATTGTCTCAGAAAAATAAGTTTGTCCTGTGGTTCCCGTAAACGCAGAATATGGTACATAACCAGCACTATTTCTTGTTATAGTGATGTCTGATATTAATTCAGATAATGCGTTTAACCATAAACTTTTGATTTGAGTAACATCAGGTTCAAGATAGGTTTTGTAATCACAAATTAGAGATAAATTAACTGTGTCTCCACTTGTTACACCACTTGTACAACCTGTAAATGGTTGTGGGTCGAATAATTTAGCACTGTTAGAGGTGTTACTTGTTCCACTTAAGATTACATACATTGAAGATGTTAATCCAGTGTAGTCTGCACCACCGTAAATTGTCCCATCTATTTCAATAATAGGGTAGTAGGTTACTCCGGTTAAGTTTATTAACCCTCTAAAATTATTTTCTTCACCTAAAATATTTTCTAAATCCTCTTCAATAATAGTTTCAAAGTCAGGATAAAGCTCTTCAATAAATTCTAATGGTTGACAATCGTATCTATATTGATATTTTGGTCTACCGAATATATTGTTTTCAATTAAATTACCACCTGTCCATAGAGTTGTTGATGGTACTAATTGTTCAACTAATTGAGGCCAATAAGGTGATAATTTGTTTACAAATTCAATAACATTTATTTGATTGTAAGGGGTAAAACCTGTGGTTTGTGAGATATAATCTTGAAAAACGTCTTCTAATTGTATGTAATTCTTTTTGTATCGAATTTTGTTTGAATTTGTTACAAGACCATGGATAAATGTGTCTAAAAATTCCGCAAATGTTTTACCTGTTTGTGGTAATAAAGTATTTGAACCGAAACTTATTAATAATTCCCTACTTTGTCTATAGATATCATAGTCAATACCTCTTGCTGGTGATATGTATATACCAATATTTTTTCTATTTAAGATTAGTAGATAATCATCTTCAATCGGTTTACCGTTACCATTATCAATATCGGGAACTAACTCATATCCTGTATCTAATCCAGGTAATGTTCGGTACAGATTAAAATAATCTTCACCATATGTGTAGCCCTTGTTCTTTGTTTTAATTGATTTTGTTGTTCCCGTTAATGTTGAATTTTCAGAATCCAAAACAAGGGGAGAACGATGCGATAAAGTGATATCGTACCAACCAGAACCTTTTTCAAAAAATATTCCTTCGGTTGCGTTAAACGCTCTTCTTGGTAAACCCGTTAATTCATCAACAGGGTAACCATCTCTATCAAAAGTTGTTGATGCGGAGTATGTAACATTGGTATATGTGTAACCTGTTGTATCAAAAGTTGCGTATGAATACGTTTTGTTACCTTGAATCGCGTCATATATGTCTTGTTGTAAATCAAAACTAGCAGGGATTGATGTTACTTTATAAACGTATTCATCAATTCTAATTAAAGGTTCGGGCGCTCCTAAGAATTTTAAAAAGAAATCAATAGAAGACCTAGTACCTTTTGATTTATAAATGTGAGCTAAGTTTATTAATAATCTTCTATAAAATTCATATTCGGCTTCAACTAAATTTGTACCTGTAGATACTCCGTTGTAATTTGAATCTAATCTTGAATATAGAACATCATTCAAACTATTTTCGTCAAATAAATTTAGTGTTGATAATCCTAAATTCTCTGCTAAATTCTTTAAAAGTACATCTGGTAAATTATTGATGCCGTCATAACTAACATTTCTCATGTAAGCTATGTTGTCAATATATTTTTTTACACTATCAAAACTTTGTCCATATAATTGGAAAACACTTTCGGCTCTTTTGTCCTCGGTGTCAAATTCAAATAACTGAGGTGCTGCCAAAAATCTAACCATTAAATTAGATTTATAACCATCTATTTCATCCGCAATATCTTTTAAGTGGTTCACATAGATGTCATAATCAAATCCTGTGATTTGTATATTATAACCATCACTTGAAATCGGCCACGTTAAAACAACATCAACCAAGGACGTTTTTGTATTGTCTTGGGTGTCTCTTGGAACTTTAAATGTTGAGGTGTAAATTGGATTTGTATCTCTATTTAAAAGAGATTCCTCTAAATCATCTAAACCTTGGAAGAATTCTTCCACTAAACCGTCATTGGGTCTTATTAAAAGATTACTTGAATAAGTTGAACCCGTGAACGGTTTACCATATACCCTTAATAAAATTTTATTATCCGTGTTTGGTTCGGTGTATTCTAAAATAGGGTATGGTGTGTTGTCTGTAACAACAACATATTTTGTGTAAGAAGAGTAAAAATTTCTTAATTCATTTTCGGTCTCTGGTTTAATTACCGAATTCGGTTCAACAAAAACTAATTCAAATGGATTAAAGATTTTACTTCTCTCAATATAAAAAGTTGTGGTATTGGTACTATCGTTATATGTAATTCCACTCGCGCTAAAATTCGATACACCTATTGGACTATCTGCCAATATGGAAATAGCACCGGGGAATTTATTAATAATTTTAGTTAATGAAACTAAGATTCTACTTCTTAAAGAACCAAATAATGATTTATCAGCATATTTTTTGTTTCCCTTAAATCTTACCTCATCCGTTCTTTTTTTTCTTGGAGTTGGGGATGTTGTTTGTATACCCTCAACCTCTTTTAAAGTATCTAAAGTTAAAAATTGAGAAAATGGATTAGATGTAAAATTCTTAGAATCTTTGTCAGGAATAGACTTGTCGAGCGCAAATACGGTGTTGGTTAGAGCAGACGACCCATCGGTTATCTGTCTACCAACTAAGAAATCACTAAATGTTTCCGCCCCGCTTGACGCTTGACTTGGTACTTTCCTTTTTGCCATTATTCTGTTATAGTATCAAAGTTTAAGGTTTCATCTACATCATTTCTTTCTTCACGAATCTCATATAATGTCTCATTAAATTCGTCTTTAACTTCGTAAAGATTGTATTGTCTATAGATATTATTGTTGTTGTCATAAATGGTATAGATACCTTGTGAAACCGCCTTACTTTGATTACCATACAGAGCGTGTGCCAGTGTTGAAGCGTCGTGTTCAACCATTTCAATCTCTATCGTGGTTGGATTTAAATATGTGTTTGTTAAAATGATTTTTTGTGATGGTACACCAATAAATGGTACTGTATTTGGTTTGTTAGTGGGGGCTGAAGATGGTGTTACCGTTAGGAACATTAAATTCGTTGCCTGTTCACTATATTGATATCTAATCGCTTTTTGTGACGTACTTGTTAAATTTGAAACGATTGGTGTACAGTAGAAAGATGATGTAACAATTCTATAAAAATTTGGTATTTTTTTATTGTCAGAAGAATTGATGTATTCTATTCTATATCCGACTAATCCTTGTGGTGTAAATTTATTTCTATCATCAGCAGGGACGTTTGATAAATCGATAACCAAACCTCTAACTGAAGGTAATGATGCTAAAATTCCACAATCGGTAATACTTGTTCTTATCTGTTTTGGTCGAATGTGTAAAGTATAAACACCCAAATCCGCAAAATCATCTGCGGTTAGTTTTAAATTATACAACCCACCTAAAATTTCGACATTTGGGGCTGAGGTGTCTTCCGTAGTATCTGAATTATGATACACGGGTGTTAATACCTCAACTGAACTTAATTTTTTAAGTGTAACAGTTGATGTGCTATTTCTATCCGAAACATAGTGAAAATAAATTTCAACATCTTCCGGCGATACATCTGATGGTCTAATTATACCGTAACTACCTACTGCCATGTTTTTTTAATAATAAATATAAAATTTATTGTTTTCTAATATTAAAATATCCATTTCCGTAAATTGATAATTCTCCTGTGTTATCAATTTCGGATAATCGTAATGTTTTTTCCATAACTCCTTGTTTACCTCTCTCTACGAAAATATCCGAATAAATTACCGGTTCGTCAATGAATCCTAAGAAATGTTCGTTTCTCGTTATAACTTTATTTATTACCTCTTCTTTGGTGAAACCTGAAGTTGTACCTGTAATTGTTGTGATTCCATCCGCAAAATCTTGGTAATATAAATTGTCAATGGTGTAGGCGCTATACGAAACACCGTTTGTGACACCAGTAGTGACACCTGAGTAGGTGTTTGTACCATATAATTTTAATTCACTGATTTTACTCTTACCTATGGCTGCATATGTAAACGTAGTGTAACCTGTATTTAAACCTGAGTAATCTAAATCGTTTAGATAATTTTGTGTTTGACCTGTAATATTTGTATAAGGTATTGTGAATCCTGAGAAAGTTCCAAGTGGATTACTTACAGTGGTGTTGGATGGTACTTGTACCTTTTTCTTTGTTTCAAACTGACTCCAAGGAGTGTTGATTGATATTGATATCGTCGTCTCACCTGTTGATGAGTAAGTTTTTGACGCGGTGATACCTGTTGTTGATAAGATACTTGTTGTACCGTCACCCCAATCCACAGTAAAGTCAATAAAGTGTATTTCGGAAACTTTAGTTGTGTCCACAGTATTGTAAACTTGGACTGTGTTACCCGTTTGTGTATATGAAAAATTACATATCTGTTCAACTTGTTCTAAGTTACCGTCAAATCCAACCATAACACCCATTTCATCAACGTGAGTTTCCAAGAATATTGGTAACATATGTTCACCATATGCCTCACCTTTGGTGATGTTTTCCCAAGCGTACAATTCAAGACTTAAATCACATCCTTCATCACCGTAAGAAGTTGTTGCAATACTATTACCTGTCCAAACATAGTACCCCGAAGAGACTGTTCCGCCGGTTACGTTATAAACAACAAATCCATCTAATGGGTCTAAATACTGTGATTCTGACCATGATATTAAACTACCCAAACTATTGTACCAATATGGTCCATCGTTTGAATACAATTTAACATTAGGAATATTCTTCCTAAGTATCTCGTATTTTGTGGGTGATTTAATATCCATTATTGTTTTCTCTCATAAAAATTTATTGGTGCGGATGTGGTTCCTTTTCTCGTACCTAATGAACCATTATATGCGTAAACGATATAAGAATAATCCGTCCTATCTATAATTACTTTATAATAAACATCTTCTTCTTCAACGTAAGGTGTTGTTGCGTTTACGGTTTTTGATTTATTGACAAAATCTATAACACTACCGTCTTTCGCATTGTAATATTTGGCAGTCATATAGAATGTGTTACCTGTGATATTGGTTTCACTAAATGGTGAATCATCAGCAAACCAAAAAAAGTACATATTTTCTGTATTTCTGTAATTTGAACCAGTAAAAACCGGTACGTAGATAAAATCATTTAATGGTAATGTTGCACCTGATGGGGTACCTGTATAGTATATTCTCTCACCTAAGGGTAGTGATAAATTTTTTGCAAAAACTAACCTTCTGTTTGTTTGGTTTGGTGATTGGTCATTGTTTGTTTTATAAAATTCTAATCTGAAAAAACTTTCTGTTGATTGTTTTAACATTTTTGAATTTTCTTCCATGGTAATTGATACATCTTCATAATTTTGAGAGTAGTTACCAAGACTGTTTAAAAAATAAAAATTATACCATATATCGGTTTGTTGAAAAGGTGTATCATAAGGTGATAACAGCTCATACGCAGAATGTATGTATCTTACGGTCTCGTAATTTTCTGTTGGGTTTATTATTTCATAGAGAATTTCTTGCTCCATTTCTTGGGCATTATCTGTCCATCCTAAATCAGTTTTAAACATCTGATTTGAAGAAATCAAAATAGATTGGTCATTATTTTTAGCAAGAATTTTCATATTAACATTTAAACTTATTTACATTTTTAACCGCGTCTTTTTTATTTGTGTAAATGTTTTCATTTCTTAAATAGAAATTGATGTCACTTTTTACATAATGAATGTTGTTTATGAATGGATAGTTTGTTCCAAAACCCTCAGGGTCTATAAATCCGTGGTCATATAAATCTCTCCATTTCCATAATGCCTCATCTTCAAAATATTTTGCATTTTGTGGTAAACCGTAAACTTGGTTTGTTTTAGATGTTTCTATATAAGGAGAAAGTTGTCTTAATTTTACTCTGTGGTGTGGTTGATAAAACAACCCATACATGTTTGTAATTGAACCACCCGAAAAAGTACTTGTTGTACCTGTTTGTCCGTAATCAAAGACAAAAAGTGGGTTTGAAAATCTGTGATATCCCTCACTTATTATTCTCTCTTGTAATTCTGAACGATTATATTCAACAAACGCACCATGTAAAACGGTGTTTAGTGGTAAGTCTGTTCCTGATACAAAATTGTATGTTGTGGCACTAATTGTTCTACTAAATCCACTAGTTGTTATGGATGTTTCAGTTGAGCCCGTCCCATTAAAATGTTCATCAACCCATGTGTCATGGAAATTAAATTTCCAACCAACTTTAGGTGGATATTCAAAATATCCATTTCTATTAGCTAAAATTACAGTTACGTATAATTCGGTTGGTAAGTAACCTAAATTGTTTGTTAATCCTGTTAAAATAAATGGTTCTTTAAAATCATAAATTAAAGATTCCATCATGTTTCTTTCAACTAAAACATCTGAGGTACCAGCACTATTTTCAAGTAATAACTTTCTTTCGTTTTCCCAAATTGATGATTCAAATCCAATCTTATCTAATATATAATCTTCTCTTTCTGTGAGTGTTTTATGTTTGTGAACATAGTAACTTGATGTTGAACCTGTGATGTTATTTCTATCAAGACATCTTTTACCAAAAACAACAGTCGATAGTGTTGTTCCTGATGGTAATTCGGATTTTGATATTTCTAAAACATATTTTTCCGAATTGTATATTGAATCCCCAACACTTATAATACTAAATGTTCTACCTGTAACATCTACAGTATTATTAAAACTACCACCACTAAGTGTAATGAATTCACCTGATGACATTCCATGTTCAACGGGACTAGTAAATTTATAAGAATTGGGTAAACTTTCGACTCTAAATGGTATACCATCACCCGCAGTGAAACTAAATGAAGTTCCACCACTTAAAGTATATTTCATTGGGTAGGTACTGTCCTGACCATACACATAGGATAAATAAACATTCCAATTGTGGTAAGGAGCGTCTATGCTTGTTATCGTGACATGTTCAGTTTCACCAGAATAAGTTATAACGGGTGTGTATGTTGTTAAAGATGATACCGTTTGTATGGTGTTCACTTGTCTGAATACATCTTTTCTTAGGAACGCGAATTCTTGATAAGGTAAAAACCCATCAAAGTTGTTATTACTACCATCACCAACTAAATAAAGTCTCTTTAGAAGTGGATTATATTCAGACGACCCACTATAAAGATTCCTAAAGACCATTTTTAATTTACCATGTATCTTATAATTGGAACTCTCGTTTCTTTCTTTATTGAATAATTCGGCATTATTTAAAATAATTGTTCTATCACCTTCTCTTAAAAGATTTTCGGTTTCCTCTAATCCAACTCGAATCGTTTGGTCTTCATTAATTGAGCCAAAAAACTTTTTAGATGGTAATATTATTCTTTTTTTATCCATTATTCTTGAGTCGGGAATGCACCTTTCGGTCCAAATAATTTTATGAATTTATCAATAGCAGTTGCTCCCGGTCTTAATCCAAAATAGAATAAGAATGGTGTGGAAAGAATTTGTTTAGTACCTGTATAGTTTACGTCTGTTGGTTTTAAAATAAAATCAACGTCGAAATTCCAAGATTTTGATTCCCATCCACCTAATTCACCAACTCTAACCCATAAAGTACCACCTAATGGGGTTGCGGTTGTTCCTGATGTAATATGTAAGACGGTGAATCCTTCTTCTTGATTATTGTAATTCAAGTGAACGTCCGTTGTATCTTCCACATCAAATGAACCATCATTAACATCCGCACCTGCAATTGTAAATGTGTTACCTGAATAATCTTTAGTCATTGGGAACAATAAGTAATTATACGTGGTATCACCAGTGAAAGCGTAATTATATGTCATTCCTTGTAATCTTTGAGAAACCACGGTTGCATAATCCCATGACTGACCATAACCCTCACCGAATCCTTGACCTTTTTTGTCCCAATAAAAGAATGGAACTATTTGAGAAGATTCTGTTAATCTACCTGGTTCATTTAAACAAACTCTCACCCTATAACCTTCATCATCGAAAACAAAATTTATCGGCATCGGCCCGTTTGCGGTACCTGATTGTGATTTGAATAATTGTTGATAATCATCGGGGTCTAATATTGTTGGACTATATTGTCCATAATATCTGTTTTGTAAATCAAATTCCTCAACACCAACTTCATTATTAATTGAAATTAGTTGTGTTACGTCACCATTTAAAATTTCTTTATTTGTGTTAAATGGGTAGTTAGATGTGTATCCCGTATTTGAAAAGAAATCTTTGTAACCAAACTCCGCATTTGTGTCAAGTCTATAATTGATATATAAACCTAACATCTCTTTAAAATTTTGATATGAGGTTGGTCCAATATTTCTAACAACCGAACAATTAGGGTCAAGAGTTGGGTCGACACATATTTCTTTAATGAATTCATCTCTCGGACCTAAATCCATTATTGTTGTTGGGTGTCTTAAAGTACTAAACTGCGAACCTGATGATGTTTTTTGAAAAATCGAACCATTCCATTTTGTGGACCTGTAGTAAAATCTTTTTACCGGTTCATTGGATGTTTTTTCTTTTACTTTATAGTAAACTAAGTTTTCACAATAATTTGTTCCTCTTACATTCAAATCTAAATTTTCTTCATCATCCCATCTCACTCTCGCTTTAAATGGGAACATATACAACGAACCCGCTAACCAATTATCAAAGAATGAATAATTTGCAATACCCTCACAGAATACTTTATTGACTAATTTTCTTCTAGCATATTCTCTAATTAATTTGAATTGCACGGGTCTATTGTCAGCGTCTGCTGCAGGTATTACCGTATAAACACCGAATCTAAATTCAGAGAATCCACTTCTAGTATCACAAGGTGGATTACTACAAGGGTTTTTAGATAAATCATTTGCCGCAACTTGACCGACGGTCATTAGGTTTAAATTATTACAATTTGTGCCTGGATTTGCTATAACTTGACTACTATTATTATAATCGGCGGTAACACCCGATGCACAATATGTTATCGGTACTATACCACTATCATCATATATCGTGTTTTGAGACAAGCATCCCTCAGGTAATGAGGTACTATCAAACGAGTTTACAGATGAACCTGTTGTAGGGTAATAGTTATCATATATTTCATACGTAAAACCTGTCCAAACATAATCTTTTGGTATCGAAGCGTCCCTCCAACTTAAATTATTACCGGTATCCAAACCCAAATATCCTGTAGTTGAACCTGATGTGTATGTATTAATATTTAATTCAAATGTTGTTCCTGTAGTTAGAGTACCTAATGTTGTAATGTCTGAAGTTTGGGCATATGGATTAGCAATATAATATAATAGTTTTACATAATAGGTTCGACCTGTAACACTACCCGATAAATAATTATTATAAATTGTTGTTAATGACTGACCATAAGTATAACTTATATAGTTATATTCTGTTAAACCTGAGGATGGTGATTCACTTAAAATGTATTCATCGGTACCATTCAGTGGATTTGCAATATAAACGTCACTAACAGTACTATCGCAAGTACCTACCACTGATGGTGTACCATCACCACCCGAATAAGACAATGAACCATCTCTCGCACATATACCATTTGTGGGAGAACCACTAAACGGTATTGAAACACTTTGTGGTATGTTAGTTGTACAATCAATCCAATTATATGTGGTTGTACCCGTTGTTGGTACGTTTAAATTATATGTTGTACAGTTCACTAAAAATGTTAATTTGTCTCTAACAGCCCTACCTGAACCAACTTTTTGATAAATTAAAGATGGGTCACTTTCGGTTGTTGGATTTTCATTGAAAACCTGTATTTCATCACACGATTCACATTCGGGGTATACAACTGTACTTAAATGGACCGTACCCAATGCTTGTAAAGGTTCAATAACCGCACCATCAAAAAACCCAAATGGTCTCCAATTTATAATTGTGACACCCGCAGCCTTTGCGTAGATACGAAACTCCCACAGGAATTGAAAGGGTATAATTATGATTTGTATTGCACCAACAAAAGCAGTATAAATTACTCTTTCAAAAACATTAATTATAATTGCCAATAAAATAGCAAAACTAAATTTTCTCCACGCGTAATTAATTGGTGGTGTAACTACACTTGATTCACAGTCCTCTTCCGCTTTAGGGGCGATATCTTTAATACCTAAGAAATTATCTTTTCCACCCTTAAAGTGACCACTTCTATAAGAAGTCACCGAATACACCTTATTGTATGAGAATCTATAGAAATAATCTTCAGGGAAATAACTTCCATAAGTTTGATTAAAAATAACCGAAGAACTTGTTGCTGAAGTTGGATAGTCATCCCAATCTAATGAGAAGGCGTATGAACCGTCAACATCAGAATTGTATTCTCGTATATTTGGGAGTAAATAACTAGCAACATATCTAACTCTACCTAAAGTTTGATTTTTACCTGATATTCTAAATCTATAACAAGCCGATGTTGGAATACCTTTGTTGGGGTCGTTTGTGATTTCGTTTTCACCAAATTCGTTTGTGAATATAAAATCCATATTCATAGGTAATGGAACCACAAATGAACCATCTTCCTCTATGTCTTCTTGAATTTCATATCTTTCTAATATAGGTCTACCCTTAGTATCTTTATTTGGTGTAAATCTTAGTATCTCAATTGTTGCGTCAAATGTTGTTAAATCACATTTTCGACCCATTTCACCTTGAGGTCTACAATTTTTATTAATTGTATTTTTACCTTTATCCGAGTATATTGAACCGAGAAGATATGCTTTGGGTTCAACCTTAACACCCTTACTTGATAAATCAAAGTCGGTTCTGGTTAATCCAATCTCACATAAATCTTCATTACCCCAAAAAGGATATACCTCCACTGTTTGATTGAATGAAACAATTTGAGGTAAAGTATCTAAATCGTTTGATGATTTATAAGAATATGTGTTTTTAAATTTGTCTACACCAAGTCCTTGTCTAATAAAATCATCAGGTCTTAATGAAAAACAACCAATATCTGATAAATCAACATCAACATGTATTGTTTGTATACCAACAGGTACACCCCAAATCATGAAGTCACCAGCATCGTTTGTTTTAACGGTGTACTTGTAATATTTCTCATACACTTCAAGTACTTCTTCTCTTGTTAAAATATCTTTTTGGTCAGGAAACGTACCGGTTGGTTCGTGTCCTCCGTGTTGTTTTCTACTTGGTAATAGATTATAACGGTATCCATTCTCATTTTTATCATCTACAGTCGTAAATGGATAAAGAGCTGATATTACAGGGTCATTAGAGTCTTCTTCGGATATTGGAATAAAAATCGAAACTCTTGCGTTTGGAACACCAAAACCGTTGTTTACAAATATTCTACCGCAGACAACACCATAATCCGCACACATTGACGAATACACTTCCGTCTGTGTAAATTTAAGAGATAAAATCTCCAATAAATCGAAGTCATTTTTAAGTTCGACTACGACCTTTTGGTCTTTACCTATATTTGTGGAAATTCTATGTTTCTGCATTCTTCTATATAAATAGAAAATTATGGATTTCCAGAAAAATAAATAAAAATTAAATTAGAATGTAGTCGTTCCTAAGGTT
>Ga0181343_1000468_pt1 | contig 17615 bp, 35 predicted proteins | sample Su13VDMLBSD_FD_130110 | JGI IMG/M metagenome (GOLD analysis project Ga0181343, IMG submission 130110) | Freshwater viral communities from Lake Michigan, USA - Su13.VD.MLB.S.D | ecosystem: Environmental > Aquatic > Freshwater > Lake | place: USA: Michigan | collected 2013-07-15 | reverse complement strand
ATGTCGCAACACCGTTCTCAAGTGGTGTGGTGACAACTGGTCTGCAATTTAACTTAGCAACTGCACCATCAACTGGTTCAACATGGACTGATTCTAGCGGTAATGGTCGTAATGCAACACTAGTAGGTTCACCATCGTATGTGTCAATCAATGGCGGTGGCATAATGCTAAACAATCCAGATAATGGTGGAACAGATTATATTAGTGTTCCTTACAATATTGCTTCAGATACCGTAACAGTTGAAGTGGTTGCTTCATTTAATCCAACATCATTTTGGGGATCTATTTGGGGTAATGAAATTTTTGATACTAGCGGAGGATACGTAGCATATGTGGATGGATCAACAAATATAAGTTATGGTATCCCTTATGGTGAGACCGCAGTAACTATAACTGAAAGTAATGATGTAAGACAATGGATTTTTGTTATCAATGGCACACAAGCTAGTCTTTTTTTAAATGGTTCACAAATTGGAACAACCGGTACTATTAGTAATCAAACACTCTTTGCGACAAATGAGTTTTATTTTGGGGCAAGGCATTTTAATGATGGTACAGGTTCATTAGATGTAATGAACAATGCAGCCTTTTATCCAGTATTCTATCAGATGCGAGTGTATAACAAAGCATTATCTGGTGCGGAAATAACTCAGAATTACAATACAGTTAAAGATACTTACGGAATATAAATATACACATGTCAAACGAATTCAAAAAAGAATGTGGTGCTGGATATTATTGGTGCAGCACCGATAAAGTCTGTAAGCCACTACAAGAATCTATGGAAACTACAAAGTTTTGCCCTGCATGTAATAAAACAGAAAAGCGTTCTGAGTGTGCATTCGGCCCAGAATATTTTGATAAGTATGCAGAACCAATGAAAAAAGAAGATGCTGGTGCAATGGGTGCGCCAGCAAATGCAGTAGGTGGTGGTGCTATTGCAGGATTAGGTGTTGGTTCACAAGGCGAACCTGGTGTAAAGAAACGCAAAACTGCAACATTCATTTCGTTTATAAAGAGAAAGTCAAATGTGGCTTCTTAGTTTTCTGCCTTCTGGCTTTCTTTTATTCATCATCAATACAGTTTTAATTTGCGGTGCCATAGGTGCCGTAATTGGTTTTTTAGGTAGTAGACTGCCAGTTGTTGGCAACTATGCAAACATAATCAAATATGTTTCCATAGTATTACTCTGTATCGGTATATACTGGAAAGGAGGCTATAGCGTAGAGCAAGAATGGCGTGAACGAGTAGCTGAATTAGAGGAGAAAGTGAAAGATGCAGAAGAGAAATCACAGCAGACAAATGTTGTTATCGAAACGAAAATCAGAGAGAGAGTTAAGAGAGTCGTTGAAAAACGAGAGGTCGTTGTTGAAAAGATTAAAGAAGTGGAAAAAGTTGTTGATGCGAAGTGCGAACTTGATCCATCCGTAGTAAACCTTTTGAACGAGGCAGCAAAGAAACCATGAAATATATTCTCATTCTTTTGTTGCTTGCGGGTTGTAGTACAACAGTGCCAGTGGCGCGTAAGTTTCCTGAAATACCAGATTCATTCAAGAATGCTTGTGCGCCACTGTCACAAATAAAAGAAGGTACAACCAAACTGAGTGAAGTGATTACGGTTGTAGCTGACAACTATGCAGAGTATCATTTGTGTAGTGACAAAGTTGACATGTGGATAGAATGGTATAAATTACAAAAAGAGAATTTTGATTCTGTAAAATAAAATCTGAGGATACACATGGAACTTACAAAAGAACAATTAAAACAACTACTACCAAAGAATCCATATATTGACCAGTGGCACAAAGCACTAAGTCAATTACTTCCGGATTATGAAATCAATACACCACAGCGTATTGCATCGTTCATTGCACAATGCGCTCATGAATCTGGTAATTTTGTTTTTCTTACTGAAAACTTGAATTACAAAGCAGAAAGTCTAGTAAAGGTATTTCCAAAATACTTTAAAGATTTAGCTACAGCAAAATCATACGAAAAACAACCGCAAAAAATTGCAAATAAAATCTACGCAGACCGTATGGGTAACGGTAACGAAGCATCTGGTGACGGATGGAAGTATCGTGGTCGTGGATTAATTCAACTGACAGGCAAAACAAACTATACTTGGTTTGCTGCATCACTAGAAATCAGCCCCGAAGAAGCGGCTGAATATACACAAACATTTGAAGGTGCCGCACAATCAGCATGTTGGTTCTGGGAAACAAACAAACTGAATCAATATGCAGATACGGGTGACATTCTCACAATGACAAAGAGAATCAATGGTGGAACGATAGGACTTGAGGACCGTAAGAAACATTATGCACACGCCCTTCATGTTCTAGGAGTTCACTGATGAAATATCTAGCACTTCTATTATTACCATTATTAGTAGCGTGTGAAGAAAATTATCGTTATCCGTGTCAAGACCCAGAAAACTGGGAAACAAAACAATGTAAAAAACCATACTGTAGCGCAAACGGAACTTGTCCTGAAGATTTGACTCATTACGAAAAGAATAAAACAGGTCAATCAAATGGTATGCCACAACAACAAGTTCCAAGTAAAGGAGAATGTAAATGATTAACGAATTATGGTCAGGAGAAAGATACACAACAGAAGAACTCAATGCACGATTGAAATTTTTCATCGGCGTTGTTTTGGGATTAACACTATTCGGTATTGTCTTTGTTGTGTTGTATAGTTTGATTTTTGTTACTCAGCCAATGAACGGTATGAGTCCAGTTGACAACAAGTTTTTTGAATTGATTATTCCTATTGCGACATTTCTAACAGGTACACTATCTGGTATTATGTTAGCGGGTGATGACAAAGAACTTCGTGCAAAAGCACTTGATGCTGCAAACAAACCATATGTGCCACCGCCACCACCTCCAGTGATGTCGGCACCAGTTAGCACAGGTTTCGGAGCATCATCAGCAAGTCCATTTGATACAGTAGTAGATGCTATTCCATCTTTTTCAGCATCAGTATCAGTAGGCTTTGGTGGTAAAGATGCACCAGCACAACCATCACATCCTGAGAAATGAAAAAGTTTTTGACACAAATGCTTACCGCTGAGGGTGAGCAACAACCTTCTAGCAAGAGAGTAATTACCTTTTTGGCATTTATTCTTCTTGCTACAGGGTTTATTGCTGAATTATTTTTTGAAAGAAAGTTGAATCCATCAACATTTGATGTTATGATGTATATTGTGCTAGGTGGATTAGGATTTACCGCATCTGAAAAGTTTACCTCAAAGGAAGAAAAATGAAAAAAGAAATCGCATTAGCGTCAATGATTTTGTTTTTGCTTTTTGCACCACTCACAAATGCAGCATTTGCCGCTGAAACAAAAAAAGTGTGTGTCAAAGAATATGATAACAAAACTAAAAAAGAAAAAGAAGTGTGCAAAACTATCAAAGTTCATAAGAAACTAGAAGGCACCAAGATTCCTGAAAAGAAGTAAAATGGACGGAGAAGTAGCACTTAAAGTAGAGGTTGGCGTTCTCAAAGAGAAGGTTAATACAATTTCCGATCTTTGTGAAAAAATGGATCGTGTTATTGAAAAGCTTGCGGACAATAACACGAACATGGTCAACCAAATATACAAAGATATGGACAAAAGAAAAGAAGATACCGTAGGCGATATCAAAGAACTTCATTCGAGGATTACCACGACAGACAGAAATCTTTCTGATAAGATAGAATTGACTGAACGTAGAATTATGGATGAGATAAAGTCATTACGCGACCACATTACCGAACACAACCAAAAAGAAGATGATGATCTAAAGTCTCTGATGCAATGGAAATGGATGGTTGCCGGTGGTGTAGTTGTAGTTGCATGGATTATTTCCAATATCAAACTGGATTATTTGGCAAAGCTTTTTGGATAGTTGATTTTCGTGAGCAGTAGTGTTATAATGAATGCATGGCTATATACATTGATGCAAAATATGTGAGAATGGTTTCTTCACGCTTGCGTAACTTCAAGCAGAAGAACACCAATCTCTGGAACTTCTCTTGTCCGTACTGCGGAGATTCCCAATCAAACAAACTCAAAGCCCGAGGCTATGTTTATGCTAAGGGTAATGATTTATTCTATCGCTGTCATAACTGTGGAGTAGGAACAAATGCAGCCAATTTCATCAAACATGTCGACCCATCACTACATGGAGAATATGTACTTGAGAAATACAAATCGGGTACAGCCAACACGCATCACAGAAAAAGTAGTGATTCACCAAGAATCATCACCACACCACCCAAATTTGGTCACATCAAAAAGCGCAGTATATTTGAACATGGGACCTGGCTCAGTGATCTACCAAGTGGACATTTTTGTCTAAACTATGCACAGAATCGACTGATTCCTGAAGAACATTATGATAAGTTGTTGTTCACTTCGAATTATAAATTATTTTGTGATGAATTAATTCCCAATCACGATAAAAAACTCATTGAAGATGCGCGGCTTGTTATACCATTCTTCAATTATCAAAACGAATTAGTTGCAGTATCTGGTCGTGCATTAGAGACAAGCGACCGCACACTACGCTATGTTACATTGCGTACTGATGATTCTGAAAATAAACTTGTCTATGGTATGGATCGTTTGAACTTGAATGAGCGTGTATATCTTGTTGAGGGTCCGCTTGATAGTTTGTTTTTGAAAAATTGTGTTGCATCAGGTGATGCAAATCTTGCACTGACAGTGAAAAATATTCAAGCAAAAAAAATTACTTTGATATTTGACAATGAACCACGCAATAAAGAAGTCTGCAAGTTAATTGAAAATGCAATCAAATCTAATCATGATGTTGTAATTTGGCCAGATAACATAGATGGCAAAGACATCAATGAGATGGTTCTCAATGGATTTTCAATAAGCGAAATTCAAGAAATCATAGATAGTAATACATTTTTTGGTTTAGAAGCAATAGCGAAATTTACATTCTGGAAGAAATTATGAAAGTGAAATTGATTGGTGTGACAGCACCGTATGCGGGGCACAACTCTGCTGAAGATATGATTGTTTATATGGCCCGTGTATCAAATCCTTCTAATCAGGGAATGAACAGTGATCCTGCTAGACTTATTCGTTATCTCATCAAAAATCAGCATTTTTCACCATTTGAGATGGTAAACGTTGTTATGGAAATTTCCACAACGAGGGACATTGCAAGACAAATCTTGCGACATCGGAGCTTTTCTTTTCAAGAGTTTAGCCAACGATATGCTGACCCTACGAAAGATTTAGGCTTTGAACTTCGTGAAGCACGATTACAAGATACAAAGAACAGACAAAATAGTATTGAAACTGATAATTATGCTCTAAAGACCTTATGGGAAGAGCAACAGCGTTTTATTATTGATTCTGCAAAGAGTGCATATGATTGGGCTATTGAACAAGGTATTGCAAAAGAACAAGCAAGAGCAGTATTACCAGAGGGCAACACACAATCTCGTATGTACATGAATGGTACTCTGCGTAGCTGGATTCATTATTGTCAGTTGCGTATGGATAATGGCACACAAAAAGAACACAAAGAAATAGCAACAGAATGTTGGAAAATAATTACAGATAAGTTTCCAAATGTAGCAGCAGCACTAGAACAATAATATTGGAGAAGAAATGGTAGATGTCATCAGCATTAAAATAGACCTAAAGAGAGATAAATTATTCGATGAACTTGGAATCAAAAGACTTAAAGAATCATACATGCGTGAAAGTGAAGTCAGCCCACAAGAAAGATTTGCATTCGTATCCGCTGCTTTTGCGAGTGATATTCCTCATGCTCAACGCCTTTACGATTACAGTAGTAAGCATTGGCTTTCTTATTCTACTCCTATTTTATCTTTTGGCCGTAGTAAGCGTGGTTTGCCTATCAGTTGTTTTCTACCCTATTTGGATGATTCAGCAGAAGGTTTGGTCAACACTCTTTCGGAAGTAAACTGGTTATCAATGTTAGGAGGTGGAGTTGGAATTGGTCTTGGTATTCGTTCTGCTGATGATAAGTCTGTTGGTATTATGCCTCACTTGCGTACCTATGACGCTTCTTCTTTGGCGTATAGGCAAGGTAGGACCCGCCGCGGTTCTTACGCTGCTTATCTTGATATTAGTCACCCTGATATTATCTCATTTTTAGAAATGCGTAAGCCTACTGGTGATCCAAATATGCGAACTTTGAATCTTCATCACGGCATCAATATCACAGATGACTTCATGCTGTTGATTGAAAAGTGTATGCTAGACCATGATGCAGATGATACATGGGAACTCAAAGACCCACACACAAGTGAAGTCAAAGATAAAGTAAGCGCAAGAGAACTGTGGCAGCGTATTCTCGAAACACGCATGTTGACAGGTGAACCATACATTCACTTTATTGATACAAGTAATCGTGCAATGCCAGATTTTCAAAAACAAAAAGGTCTGAGCATCAAACAATCTAATTTGTGCAGTGAAATTATTTTACCGACAGATAAAGAACGCACGGCAGTTTGCTGTCTTTCCTCTGTGAACTTGGAGTATTATGATGATTGGAAAAATGATAAACTTTTTCTACGGGACGTGGCGGAGATGCTTGATAATGTACTTCAGTATTTTATTGACAACGCTCCTAATGCTATTCACAGAGCCAGGTACTCTGCTCAACAAGAGCGCAGTATTGGTGTGGGGGCTCTTGGCTATCATGCTCTTCTTCAGAAAAAAAATATTGCGTTTGAATCAGCGATTGCAAAATCACTGAACAATCAAGTATTCAAACACATTCGTGGAGGATTAGATAATGCAAATCATGAACTTGGTAATGAACGCGGTGAAGCACCAGATGCAAAAGGCACAGGTAAGAGATTCAGTCATCTTATGGCTATTGCTCCTAACGCTTCTTCTTCTATCATTATGGGCAACACCTCTCCATCCGTTGAGCCTTATAGAGCAAATGCGTATCGCCAAGACACTCTTTCTGGTGCACATCTAAACAAGAATAAGTTTCTGGATAAAATCATTCAGGAGAAATGTAATGCAGACAAAAAACTGGACTATCAAGAAATCTGGTCAAGCATCATTGCAAATGACGGTTCCGTACAACATTTGGACATCTTGGATGACTATACCAAAGATGTCTACAAAACTAGTATGGAAATTGACCAAAGATGGGTTGTGGACCACGCGGCTGACAGACAAAATTACATTGACCAAGCGCAATCCATTAACCTCTTTTTCAGACCTGATGTCAATGTAATGTACCTTCATGCAGTTCACTTTCAAGCATGGAAGCAAGGACTGAAAACATTATATTATTGTCGCAGTGAGAAATTAGCCAAAGCAGATAAAGTTTCAAAGAAAATCGAAAGAGAAATTATTCAAGAGATTGATTTGAAACAATTAGTTACTGAAGATGTTTGTTTGGCATGTGAAGGGTAAAATGAAGCATCATGACCAAAACAATAGCTTTATTTCTTCATCAACCTAAATGCTCTGTCCAATCAGGTAATGGAATAATCAAAGCATTACATCCATATTATAAGTTTAAGATATTCACGAAACATGAACTTGAAGATGATTTCTTTGATGATGTCGATATGGTTTTATTTCCTGGAGGTGTTGGTGATGCTGATTCTTGGGATTCTCTGCTCAAGTTTCATAAATCCAGAATACAAGAGTTTGTTGCAAACGGTGGACGCTATTTGGGAATATGCATGGGCGCCTATTGGGCTGATAACACTTATTTTGGGTTATCTTCAGACTTCAAAGTTGACCAGTACATCACAAGACCAAATACAGATACAAAAAGACCACATGCAAAACAAATGAAAGTTACATGGGATGATAAACCCGAAGAACTTTTCTTTTATGACGGCTGTGCAATTTTTGGTGATGAATCAAAGTATGATGTTGTTGCAAGATATCCTAACGGCGATGCAATGGCTATCATACAGAATAGAATCGGTTTGATTGGTTGTCATCCAGAAGCTGAACAGCATTGGTATGATGAATATTCATGGATGAGAAAGAGATGGAATGGCAGTAAAAATTATTTGCTGCTAGACTTTGTAAACAGATTGATGGAGAAATGATATGATAGGCTAAATCATTATGTGGGGTTTCTTTTCCGCATGGGGCTGGTTTGGTGCAACATATATTAAAGAAAAAGTATGGCCAGAAAAACCACCAATAGTACAAGAGGAAAAAAAGGAAATCAAGAATGAACAAAAATAAAGATTACAGCAATTTTGAAACACAAAAAGAAATACTGTTAGACTACTTACAAGTAATGATTGCGATTGAAGATTGGCATGGAGTATCAGATGTGGCAAATGATTTGCGTGAATTAGAAGCAAAGCAAAATTTAAACTACAAAAGCAAATAAGGAAATAATATGGCAAAGCAGACTGGTGTATCCAAACACAAAAAAGTTCATAAACTGACTAAACAAGGTGGTCAGATAAAAACATCTAGTATGAGTAAATCAGAAAAACGCTCACACAAAAAATACAGAGGTCAAGGTAAATGAAAAAGATAGTTCGTTTCACTGCATCATGGTGTGGTCCATGTAAGATGTTAGCGAAAACACTAGAAGAAGTAGAATCAAAACTACCAATTGAAGTTGTAGATATTGATACACATCCAGAAGTTGCAGCAGAGTTTGGCATTCGTGGTGTACCCACATTAGTGATTGTTGAAGATAATATACCATCAAAAAGATTAGTAGGAAATAAAACAAAACAAGAAATAGAGGCATTCATCAATGACTAAAAAGAACGACACAAAACTAACAGACGAAAGAACAGCATTCAAACCCTTTGCATATCCATGGGCATATGAAAGTTGGCTCAAACATGAGCAGAGCCACTGGCTTCATACTGAAGTACCAATGCTTGAAGATGTCAAAGATTGGAAAAACAAACTAACACAAGACGAAAAGAATTTTCTCACACATATTTTTAGATTTTTTACACAAGGTGATATTGATGTTGCAGGTGGTTATGTCAACAATTATTTGCCATACTTTCCACAACCAGAAGTTCGTATGATGTTGTTGGGTTTTGCAGCCCGCGAAGCATTACACATTGCAGCGTATTCACATTTGATTGAAACACTTGGTATGCCAGATACCACTTACACGGAGTTTATGGAATATGAAGAGATGCGTTCAAAACACGATTATGTTCTTGGTATTAGCACACAAAATGGCGATAGGGCTTCTACTGCTGCTCACATTGCAGTATTCTCTGCTTTTACCGAAGGGATGCAATTATTCAGTTCCTTTATCATGTTACTTAACTTCCCACGCACAGGCAAGATGAGAGGTATGGGGCAAATCATTACATGGTCAATCGTTGATGAAACACAACATGCAGAGTCAATGATTAAATTGTTTCGTACATACATTGAAGAAAACAAAGAGATTTGGAATGATGAACTTAAATCAAAAATTTATACTATTGCAGAAAAAATGGTTGAACTTGAAGATAAGTTTATTGACCTTGCATTTAGTATGGGAGAAATGGAAGGACTCAGTTCTGCTGATGTTAAGCAGTATATCCGCTATATTGCTGATCGTAGGCTCATTAGCCTTGGTCTTAAAGGCATTAATAAAGTGAAGAAAAATCCACTACCATGGGTAGAAGAAATGATTAATGCGCCAACACACACAAACTTTTTTGAGAATCGTGCAACAGATTATTCAAAGGGTGCATTAAGTGGCAATTGGGAAACAGTGTGGGGTAAAGCAGCGTAATACTAAATATAAAGTCTGATTATCTTCAGTAATTGGACTATTAAAAAAAATTCTATAATGTGACAATTCCGTTACGGTAGAATAATTTAGTAGTTCAATTTACAGGAGATAATATGAAGAAACTATTAGCATCGTTATTACTTTTCACAGGAGTCGCATCCGCAGCAGAATTAACTGGCGCTGGTGCGACTTTTCCATTTCCAATCTATGCTAAGTGGGCAGAAGCATATAAAGCATCCACTGGCATTGGTCTGAATTATCAATCAATCGGTTCTGGTGGTGGTATCAAACAAATCAAAGCAAAAACAGTTGACTTTGGTGCAAGTGATATGCCATTGAAGCCTGAAGAATTAGACAAAGAAGGTCTAATGCAATTTCCAGCAGTAATTGGCGGTGTAGTACCAGTATTCAATCTTGACGGTGTAGCAGCAGGTCAATTAAAATTAACACCAGAAGTTATTGCAAACATTCATCTTGGTAAAATCACAAAGTGGAACGATAAAGCAATTGTTGATTTGAATCCTGGCGTCAATCTACCAGCATTAGCAATCACAGTTGTTCATCGTGCAGATGGTTCAGGCACTACATTTATTTGGACAAACTTTTTAGGTAAAGCAAACGCTGATTTTGCAAAAACTGTTGGCGAAGGCACAGCAGTAAAATGGCCAGTTGGTGTAGGTGGTAAAGGTAATGAAGGTGTTGCTGTTCAAGTACAAAGAATCAAAGGTGCATTTGGCTATGTAGAATATGCATATGCAAAAAGAAATAAAATTGCACACGCACAATTAAAAAATCGTGATGGTGTTTTTGTACAACCAAGTGACGATTCATTCAAAGCCGCAGCATCAAACGCAGATTGGGCTAATGCACCAGGAATGTATTTGTTGCTCACATGGCAAACAGGTAAAGAAGCATGGCCAGCAACAGGTGCAAGTTTCATTCTCATGCACAAACAACAAGCAGATACATTGACAGGTCGTGCAGTTCTCAAATTCTTTGATTGGAGTTGGAAGAATGGTGCTAAGATGAGTGAAGAACTAGAATATGTTCATTTACCACAATCAGTCATCAAACTAAACCAAGACAATTGGCGCCGTGACTTAAAAGGTCCAGATAACAACTCAATTTGGAGATAATATGAAATCGTTTAAAAAAATAGCCCTAGTTACAACAATTCTGTCCGTATTTGCTACAACAGCACAAGCTGATGAACATACTGATTTGTTAGATTTACTGTTACAAAAAGGCGTAATCACTCAAAAAGAACACGCTGATCGTATAGAAAAATATAATGAAACTTTAGAAAACAAACAGTTCAATGCTGCCCGTATTGACAAAGACTTGCGTGATAATAATAACTTGAGATTCAATAAAGCAAACGATGGTTCAGTTACAGAGAATGGAATTGGATTAAAGAGCAAAGACGGCAACAATACCATTCAACTTACAGGCAGATTGCACATGGATTATCGTCAATATACTCCTACATATGGCGATGGACAGACTACAGATGCATATCAAAATTTAGCAGAAGTTCGCCGTGCAAGATTCGGTGTGCGTGGTCAGTTTGCAAAAGACTTCAAATATCAATTACTAGCAAACTTTGGTGCAAGTGATGGCTTTAGTTCTACATCATCTACTGCTGATGAAATGTGGGTAAATTATGCAGCAAATCCTGAAATGCAATTTCAATTCGGTTTGTTCAAAATGCCATTTAGTCTTGAACAAATGACTAGTTCAAACAATCTAGATTTTATGGAACGTAGTTTAATTGGTCAGAATGATACTGAATTTATTCCTGCAAAAGAAACTGGTTTCATGTTACATGGTGTGCCAAAAGCTGGTCTTACATATGCTATAGCAGCAAGTAGAGGCAAATCCAATAAGAGCGCAGAGTTCGATGGACTTGATTATATTGGTCGTGTAACAACTAATATTGCTGAACTAACAGGCAGTAAAGCATACACTGCACACTTAGGTGCAGCATATAGCACAGGTGAAATTAAGAGTGGTGTTGCACCAGCCAGTGGTAGAACAGAATCTCGTATGCAGTCTGGTTGGTTTACAGGTTCCGCATTGAGTGGTGCTACTACAAGAACACGCCAGGGACTTGAAGCAGCATTTGCATATAACGGTTTCAAAGTTCAAGGCGAACAGTTCAATTTTAAATATGATGCTGCAACAGGTAGTGACCAAGAGATCAAAGGCTATTATGCACAAGTCGTTTATAATCTTACTGGTGAATCTCATGCATACAAAGATGGAACATTTGGTTGGATCAAACCAAACAATCCAACTGATAAGGGTGGTAAAGGTGCATGGCAAGTTGGTGTGCGTATGAGTGAATTTGACGCAAGTGATGTGTCTGTTGCAACAGGCAAGTCTAATCGTGCTACTGCTATGACATATGGCGTTACTTGGTTCTGTACTGACAATCTGCGTTTTATGTTAAACTATGTTGACACAAAGTTTGACGCTTTAGTAGGCAGTTCAGGCAGTCGTGTAACAGGTGATAAAGCAATCATGTTTAGAAGTCAATTAAGCTTCTAAATTTTCACTCTAAATAGGTATTTCAAGGGAGGTATCATGAAATACCTATTTTCCTTTATTATTTCCGCATTTTTGACCGCTTCTGTATTTGCAACAGATCGATTTGAACTCAATTTTCAAAACAACAAAGTCATTCATCAAGATTCCGATTGGGATTTTTTGATGCACGAACATAGCTACAATTTCTCAATGAATAAAAAATTTGATATGTTAGATAAAGATAATTTTATCGTACACTCATATATCCAATTTGATCATTCATATAATTATGCATCGTTTGATGAGCCTACAAACAAGATATATACGATGGGTGTTTTGAGTTGCTCAAGAAAAGCGATTATGTTATTACGACAGGTTTTTGTTAAATCTAATGGTGAAATACAAGCAATTCAACCAATTCAACCAAACGAATATGTTTCGGAACTTGAAATGCCAGACACCGCAAGACATCAAATGTATCTAAGAGTATGCTCAGGGGAGATTGTATGAAAAAACTTTATGCAGCAGTAGGATTTATATTTCTTTGTTTAGTTTTACCAACACAAGCAAAGACACCAGAAGGTGTAATGTATGATGCACAAATCGTTCGTGTTAATGATGGCGATACAGTAGTAATTGCAGCACCATTTTTACCGAAGCCATTAAAGCCAGAACTTGCAGTTCGCATTTATGGCGTAGATACACCAGAGAAGGGCTTTCGTGCCCAATGCCCACAAGAAGATGAAAGAGGAAAGTTGGCAACTAAATTTACAACCAACGCAGTGGCAAAGTCCACTAAGCGTCAAGTTATTCTATATGGCTGGGATAAATTTGGTGGTCGTGTATTGGGAGATATTATTTTAGATGGTCAAAGTCTTCGTGGAATGCTCATTCAAAATGGTTTTGCCCGTGAGTATTTTGGTGAAGCTAAACAATCATGGTGTAATTAATCATGCGAATAAATCATGAATGCACCGCATGTGGTTCTGAGTTTACAATTTCTTACAATGAGATGCAAACAGAAACGGACCCAGTACATTGCCCATTTTGTGGCGAATTTTTACTCTTAGATGATGACAGTTTTGGCGATGAAGATTTGCACGATGATGAAGATGAAGAGCCTCTATGACATGGTATTATGGCGGTGTGCCGTTTGAAGAAGACGGCACACATTTTGGTTATGTTTATCTAATAGAAAACCTGATTACAGGTAGGAAATATATTGGACGCAAATACTTTAGCAAAGCTGGTTACAAACAAGTCAACGGCAAAAGAAAAAAAATCAGAAAGACCTCAGACTGGGAAGCCTATTGGGGTTCCAATGAAACACTTAAAGCAGAAGTTGCCGAATTAGGCGAACATAATTTCCGCAGAACTATTCTTTACCTCTGCAAATCCAAATCCGAATGTGCTTATTGGGAAACATTTGAAATATTCACTAGACATGCGCTTTTGAATACTGTATACTATAATGACTGGTGCAGTTGCAAAGTCAGACGGGCACACTTGAAAAACCTTCAAATCGTTACCTCTTAAAATTGCTGCAAAGCAGCAAGAAATACTATATAATAGTATGGAAGGAGAAACGACAATGTTTAAGAAGTTTATTCACTGGTTTACTCAACACCAGATGACTGAGATTGAGTATTACATCGCGTCCAGAGATCCAAAAAATGCTGCCGATGTAGAACAGCTTATTAAAGAGTTCAACTATAAAAGGAAATTACAATGTTTTTAAATCAACCACAGTTCCCAACATTCTACACATGGAATGACATTCAGCGTAAGGCTGAAGACGCAACAATCAAAACGATTGACTTCAATAAAGTTTTGGTAGATCACACTATTGCCTATTTTGACAGTGTTACAGATAACAGTTTTACTACATATACAAAGAAGGTAGTAAACCTGAATAAGAACATTGCGGAAGATGCAAAAAAAATCGTCAAATCTGAAAGCAAAGAAACTAAAGCTTGATATAGAAGGCAAAACTAAGTTTTGGCAACCAGTGGTCAGAAAAGGTTGGTGGATAAAGTTTTCCACTTACCGTGACCACTATATTCTATTGATGATTATTTCGCAATACACTGGTCAGACAATCATTCGTTATTTTGAAGAAGAGCAAGACGCAGTAATATTCATCAATTTTATTACTACATGTAGCGCACAAGATACATTCCACTCAGCATAGGTATATTATGGACATTATTGATTCTTTGAAAAAAACAAAAGAAGTAATTGAAGAAATTCTTTTAGACAAGCCTCAACAGTTTGCCTCACACGATATTCCATCACCACTCAATGAAGTAAAGAAAGCAGCCGCAGAGTGTATACTTCAACTCAAACGCGGCAACAAAATCTTTTTCATGGGTAATGGTGGTTCAGCAGCAGAAGCGCAACATCTTGCTGGTGAACTTGTTTCATTTTTTATGCAAAGAAGTAAACCATACGCAGCACTTGCACTGAATACAGATACCTCAGTGATGACTGCAATTGCAAATGATTTAGGTTATCAGCATGTATTCTCACGCCAACTTGAAGCACTAGCAAAACCAGGTGATGTAGCCATTTATCTGTCTACATCAGGTCTATCTAAAAATATTCTTGAAGCAATGGGTATTGCAAAAGATTTAGGCGTAATCAATATCGCATTCACTGGAATGAAAACTAGATACATGCAGATGCATTCTGATTTTTATATTGCAGTGCCATCTACATCAACACCACAAATACAAGAAGCACATTTGATTTTGGGGCATTTACTTTGCCAAATGATTGAAGAAGGTTTAGAATCTGAAACACTTCATGACAATTTCTAATGTATGCCTGTTCAAAAAACTTGCCCTAGATGTGGTGTAACACACACAAAGCGTGGACCATATTGTTCACGCTCATGTGGTAATGTGCGTGAACACACCGAAGAGGACAAGGCAGTTCGGTCAGTCAAACTTACTGAGTATCATCTAACACCAGAAGGTGCAGCAACAAGAGAAAAATCATCCCGAATGATGTCAGCAAAAAGAAGTGGCGAAGATTGGGAAGAAGTTGGCGTTGAAGAGTTTGCAGTAAACATTCCAGATGTTACTGATTATGTTGCAGAGTATGATGAAACATGGAACCGAGCAGAGAGGTGGTAAAATGCAAGCATTTATAATTCTGTTGTTTACCGTATTATTGACCCTAGCTATGAATTCAGGTGATTGGGTTGCATATCTCATTACAATTGTTGGATTTATGATAGTGTTTTACTACTCGGAAGATATGCAGTAAAATAGTTGACAGTTACACCGAACCATAATATAATCTGATATATGGCAGAGATATATACATTTACACCGAAACAAAACCCCAAGATTGAGAACAGTATTGAACTGGACCGATTGAAGGTAAAGTTGCTAGAATTGTATGAGGTCAGAGATACTTTGAACAAAGAGATACGATACACTAAGGATGCAATTACCTTGCTTGAAAAAGGCGAAAAATGACAGAAGATCCGAACGATGACGATTTTGATGATGAAGTAGAAATGGATGAGGTAACCGTCATTGATAAAATTAATATCTTGCTAACATTGATTGAAAATGGTCCAAGCGAAAAATATAAAGCATTGGCACTTGTACTGCACGAAGCAAGGTTTCAGTTGTTACATGCATGGAATGAAATTCAATATTATATGGAACTATGTGAGAGCTACGAAAAATCCATCAAAGAAGTGGGCGATAATTTGAAGTAAACAATAGTCGCCCAGAGAGAAAGGGCGATGAACATAATTTTCAAACATCTTTTCATTTACATCATAGTGTTTTTTGCTGTGATGTTATTACCTTATACTTTTTCCGCTTTAACCAAATGAATAAACACTTTACACTTACAGAGTGGCTTGTAGTCTTTGCTGTTTTGTTTTTTCTTGTGATTCAATCGGCTGATGCAAAACAAAAACACAAACACAAGCCACACAGAAAACATGTAGCCAAAACACGGGTAGTTCGTGAATATGTGCCCGATACTTTATCAGTAATGGTTACAAATATAACAGAGAATACAATCACGCGGTCACAAAATATTGACCAGATACGTCCATTGGCTAGTATGACAAAGTTGATGACTGCAATGGTTGCATTAGACCATGACAAAAACATGGACCGTAAACTTGTATTGAGTCGTTTAGCTGGTAGCAAAATGCCCAAACAAGAATACACACGCGGTGAGTTGTTTCATATGCTCCTCATCAAAAGTGATAATGCAGCCGCAGAAACATTAGCAAATGATTACCCGGGTGGTCGTGAGAATTTTATTCGTGACATGAACATTCGTGCGATGATGCTAACGATGCATAGCACTAAGTTTGATGACCCTTCTGGTCTAAGCCCACACAATGTCAGCACCGCAAGTGATGTAACACAAATGGTCGTAGCAGCAGCAAGTTTTGTTGAGATACGAGATATATCTACCAAAAAGACGGCTACGATTGAAGTTGATGGACGAAGAAGAAGCAGAGTTACCATATTACACAATACAAATCATGCGATTCTTTCACAAGTAAATGGTGTGCAAGTAAGCAAAACTGGCTATACAAACCCTGCCGGTTTTTGCGTAGCATTATTGGTACACAAACAAAATGGTGATAAAGAGTATCATGAGGTAATTATTGTAATGGGTGCAAGAAGTCCATCTCAAAGAGTTGACACTGTGAAGAAGGTCGCATATAATGATATGAAGGAGGACAATCATGTCACGCCAAACCGAATTTGATGCAGTAATGGATCGTATCAAAAATTTATCTGAGTATGAAGTGCAAGTAACAGTTCCAGAAGATTTTCAATTTGAAGGACCTGTACCGTTTGATATGTCAATCTCAGGAGATATAGCATGGGTTAAAGTTTTAGCCACATCAATAGAAGAAGCAACACTAAAAGCAAATGAATACTTTGAATGCAAATACAAATAAACCTTGGATGGCACCAGAGTATGATGTACCAGTCTTAGAGAATGAAGAGATGTGGTCGCAACGAGTGATTGATGAGGCTGCACAATATTTGTGGTTAGAAATTGACCGCGAAGAAAATAAAAAATAATGCGGGTGTGGTGGAACGGCAGACACATCTGGTTTAAGCCCAGACGCTTAGGCGTGAGAGTTCGAATCTCTCCACCCGCACCAATTACGAAGTACCAAGGGCTGTTAGCTTAATGGTCAAAGCAGCCGACTCATAATCGGTTGAGTGTAGGTTCAATTCCTACACAGCCCACCAAACAACGCGGCTATCGTATAATGGATAATACAGTTCTCTTCTAAAGAACGAATGTGGGTTCGATTCCTGCTAGCCGTACCAAACTTACT
>Ga0181343_1000467_pt1 | contig 17661 bp, 20 predicted proteins | sample Su13VDMLBSD_FD_130110 | JGI IMG/M metagenome (GOLD analysis project Ga0181343, IMG submission 130110) | Freshwater viral communities from Lake Michigan, USA - Su13.VD.MLB.S.D | ecosystem: Environmental > Aquatic > Freshwater > Lake | place: USA: Michigan | collected 2013-07-15 | reverse complement strand
GTTTTGTTGAGTTGTCACCCAAGGTGTATCAGTATCAATAACAGTTACGCCTGTCTGACCATAAATAGCCGCTTGAGCAGTTGAATTAGCACCGCCAACAGTAATATTGATAGAGCCACTACCTGCTATTTCAGGCAATATTCTGTGAATGTAAACCTTAGATGAGTAAGGCACAGGACCATTGGCAGTTTGCAATGAAATGTTAGTACGTTCAAACTCAGAATCAATGGCAGAACCAACAAAAGAGTTCCCAATAGCTGTCTCTACCAAACGAGAGCTATTAACACCTCCACGAGCGTATACAACGGCTCTAGAGGCTAAATTAAAATAGTCGGGTGATGAGTCTATCCACCTAGGTCCTTCAGTGCCCATACAAGCGTTCTGGACATCTTTGGGAGCATTCCAGACTTGAAGGTCATATCTCCAAGACAACATCTTGTTGCACCATCCTGTGGAGGTCAGGTCAGGGTAATAAATCTCAATCTGATATTTTTGAGTATTGTTAACCATGAACATCCGACCCGCATAGGTAGGATTAAGGTTGGCAAAGAAGTAATCTTTAACCTTTTGGTTGCCCAAAGATGAAAATTCAGAACCATTAAATACCCAAATATCACGGGCATCTATCCCGTAAACATTGGCATCCGTATTTGTCCAACAGTTATTGTTAAACAACCCCCTACCTTGGTTTAGCAGACGTACACCGAATATTGGTGCGGTCGTATTTTGGTAAGAGATAGGTGAGAAAACTACTGTATCCCAATAGGAACACACATAAAAGTTACCACCAAGAAAGAATCCATCAATCAAAGGACCACGAACAGGAACTTCTTGCTCATTGGCCACGTTAGATAGGGTTGGCTCCCATGTGGTTGGGTAGCCTTGATTGGCAAAAGCTTGCGACCATCTGACAGTTGTGGGATAGTTATACAGTGTTCCACCAATATCTTTGGTCAAATTACCTGCAATAAGGATGTTTCCCACATTGGGAGAACAAAAATTACGGACAAATCCCGCCCTTGTAGACGTTACACCAACATCGTAATTCCATGAGGCATCAGAAGTTACTGTAATTTCATTGCTTGTAGGCAAGAAATACATTGGGTTTTGGACAGTGTCATTGATAAAAAAAACATTTCCAACCCAAGAAGTGGTGATATTTACGTCTTCTGTGTAACCAGAAATGTAAGCAGAGGGATTAGCCCCCACGCCTGGCGTGATGTTGGATATACCCGTAGCCGTAATCATCCACCACTTACCTTGGCTAGATGAATTACGAGTTGCTACGATGTACACCCAAGATGTCTCTGAGCGAAACCCACCTTCCATGAAGATAGGCATATCAGTAATGGTAGAAGCGATCTGAATTTCACCAAAAATTTTCTTGATGGAACGCACATCAGCTTCTACGTTCTTCCCGCTGTTGTACTCTGTAGGACCTAGTGCATTACTAGGTATGTCAGGAGTAAAACTCATTTGAGTAAACGGAGTTCTTAATCTTTGATAGTCAGACATTTTTGCTCCAAATGGGATACAATTCTTTATCAAAATCAATTTTTACAAAAGCTTCTAAATGACTGAATTGACATCTGAGCGACTGAAAGAACTTGTTCATTATGACAAAGAAACTGGTTTGTTTTTTCGTAAATTGAAAAACAACATTCTTAAAATTAAACCATCTGGAAGCAAATCTGCCAACGGTTATCTTGTAATGACTGTTGATTGTTGTTCTTACTATGCTCATAGATTGGCGTGGTTGTATTGCTATGGGCATTTTCCTGAACAATTTATTGATCACATAAACAACAATAGAATTGATAATAGAATTGAAAACCTTCGAGATGTCTCTAAAACATCGAACAATCAAAACATTAAAATTGCTAAAAAAAATAACCAAACCAAAACTCTTGGAGTGTCTAAAACCAATAAAAAAACTCCTTACAGAGCAAGAATATTTTTTAATGGTAAAGCAAAATATATAGGTGCTTTCTCCTCTATTAAAGAAGCTCAATTGGCTTATTTTGAAGAAAAGAGAAAGCATCATATTAATTAAAATTTAGCCTTATTGGACGGGCGTTTCTTCTTGTTTAGGAAGCTGCTCTTCTGCTTGAGTCTTAATCTTGACGATCAGAGGCCAAGCACCTGTTTTTGATGGCAATTCACCCAAAACTTGCAAAACAGAGTTTACTTCTTCTATAGATAATTTCAATGAGATTTCCATTGCATTTCCTTTTAAAAACCCGCTGTTAGGGTCAGCGGTTTACCCATGCCTATTATGCCCAAGGAAGAGCGGTATTCTCAGGACTCACTGGAGGTGTAATCATGCTATCAATTTGACCCTGCACACACGCTTGTGCGCTTGCAATAGCGTCTGCGGGAATCCAACCAATGACGATTGTTTCTGTCAGGCTTGCATAAGGCACTATTGCACCCTCTTGGTCAGCAGAGTTGAACTGAGTGTTGCCACCGATAGAGGCAGTGTTAGTGCCGTCTACGCCAGTCACTTCCCACAAAGCATTGACCACATAGTTGGGGTCAGGCTGTTGCAGGGTGTACATTGCTGTGATGCGGGTTGTAAAAGTAGTCATGCTATTTCCTTATCAGATTTTCGTTTTGCAAAGTAAGCCTCAAAAGTATTTTTCAATATTGGCTTTAAAAACAATTCCCATAATGGTCTCAACATCCAACCAACTACAAATGCAACAATGATTTCAATCATGTTCAAGCCTCAGTAGGGTTGTAAGGTTGTGGAGATGTCTGAGTCCAAGCGTATGTGGCAATGTTGAGGTAATAAGCCTCATCCAATACTGTTGATGCTTGTGGGTCATTGGGTACTAGGGTTGTACGCCAGTAAGTTGACGATATGACAACGCCATCCTTGAGGACATCGGTTGTCTTACGAACACCAATGCAACCATTAGGTTGAATGTCAAACTGAGAGATGTAAACGACTTCGGTAAATGTGGACATGATTGTTTCCTTTTAAATTAAATGTGCAACTAAAATAATCTTGTTTAATTAAACTCTGTAGGTCAAATTTAAAACTACAAAACTTGAATTTGAAAAGTTTGTATCAGCAAGATTAGAGCGATTTCCTGTTGCATCAACTTGCTCCAAAACTACAGTTGTTGTGTTTCTTGCGCCCATCACTTCCATCATTCCAAGATAAGTTATATTTCCAAAACGGATAGCACCAGCAGCATCATTGCCAATGTTATTTGCAATTGTGAATGGCAAGCCAGTAATTTTTGCGGCTCCAGTGCTAGACCCTTTATTGCTCAACTCAGCTTGACAGGTAACATTTACCATATTGCCAATTCTTGTGTAAAAGCCAGCTTGATTGGCGTATGTAATACCAGTTGTTCCATTACCAAATGAAAAACCCGCAGTCCAAGTCCCTTCTTCATAATCATCCAACGTATTAGCGTTTGTAGATGCTGATTGAGTTGCGGGGAATGTAATGCCAGTGCCAGCGTTAGGGACTGCTGAGTCAAGCGCAAGGGTCTGCCCTTCTTTCATCGTAATCTGTCTAGTACCATCGCCATCAGCAATCACTACATAGTTAGATGCTGTGCGAATGTCAAGACTATCATTGTTACCTGTATAGCCACCAAGAATGGTATTTTTAGCACCTGTGGTAATTGCATTTCCCGCACCACCTACAGTTGGGCTGTAACCAATAAAAGTATTACCTGTTCCAGTAGTGGCAGCACTGCCAGCACCAAAACCTACAAATGTGTTATATCCCGCTGTTACACTTAGCCCCGCATGATAACCTACAATAGTGTTTCCCTCGGCATTAGCTACATATCCAGCCCTATACCCAACAAAAACACAAGACGCACCAGTAGTGTTTGTATACCCCGCCTGATAACCTACAGCAGTGTTGTTAGATGCTGTGGTGTTGGCTTGAAGAGCCGCACGACCAACGGCTGTGTTATTAGAGCCTGTTGTATTGTCTCTTAATGCTTCCCCACCAACTGCCGCATTTTCTGCCCCAGAAGTGTTTTCTCTTAATGCTTGACCGCCAATAGCAGTTATCCAACTTGTTGTTGATTTTTCTGCCGCATTTGCGCCAACTGCTGTTAATTGAAAATTAGTTGTTATAGCTGCACCAGAACTAATACCAACCGCAGTATTTCCATTTCCTGTGGTGTGCGCAAGTAACGATTGAAAACCAACTGCAACCACGTTAAACCCAGTGGTATTTGCATTTCCAGCTTGATAACCAATAGCGGTATTATTAGCAGCGGTTGTATTTGCTTGTAATGCAGAACTACCAATAGCAGTATTAGTGCCACCAGTTGTGTTGGAGTCTAATGCTTGATAGCCAACAGCAACGTTATTTTGACCAGTTGTGTTTGCGTATGCGGCTTGATAACCTACAGCAGTGTTGTTAGATGCTGTGGTGTTGTTGAGTAACGCTTGAGCACCAAAGGCTGTATTACTTGCGCCAGTTGTAGTTTGTTGCAGAGAAGCATGACCAACAGCAGTGTTATCAGAAGCAGTGCTTACTTGAAGTGCTGACCTACCAACGGCAGTATTGTTTGAGCCAGTTGTATTTGCGTTTAAAGCCGCACGACCAACCGCAGTATTTTGAACACCCGTTGTATTAGTTGCAAGGGCTACATTTCCCAAAGCAGTATTAGTATCTATAGCACCCAAACCACGACCAACAGTGATGCCATAGATCAAACCATCAGACGCTGAACTGTCTTTGATTAGCTTGCCTGTTGTGCTATTAAACAGTGCAATGCTGTTTGCCACGGCAGAAGCTGGGCCGACAACATCACCGCCACCGTCAGCTACCCACTCAACAGCAGTTGCGCCTGAGTTTAATCTCAAACCCTTGCCGCCGTTGCCAGTGTAAGAAGGCAATAAGTTTTCAATGGCCGAGGCCGCTGTAGAAGCGTTTGTGCCGCCATTGGCAATGGCCAAAGTGCCGGAGAATGTATTGCTTGAGAAAGCAATTGTTTTATTGGTCAGTGTGTCTGTTGTGTCACGGCCAACAAGGGTAGTTGTTGCGTCTGGCAATGTCACCACACGGCCTGCGGTGGATACCGCGTCAAGCAAGGTAATGGCACTGGCAGCAGAACTTGAACTTCTAAAGCGAATGCCTTTGTTAAAGTCTGTGCCGTCGCTGATCGTGACAAGGCCCGTGCCTTTAGGCTGGATGTGCAAACCAATGTTTGCGCTTGAGCCGTCTGCATAGACATGAAGGGGAACACCTGTACCAATGCCATTTTTAACAGTAAGAAAATCTGTTGCAGAAGCAGTAGCAGAAAATCCTAAAATTTCATTGTTGTTACTGTCATTAATTTGATTAATTATTGGGTTTGTTAATGATGCACCCGTACTTAAAACAACAGAACCAGAACCAGTAGATGTAGTTACACCAGTACCACCACTACCAACAGCAAGCGTTCCACCAATTGTGATTGTTCCCGCAGCGGTAATAGGACCGCCAGATGTTGTAAGACCTGTAGAACCACCTGAAACGGCAACACTACTTACTGTGCCCGTGCCTGCAACTGCTCTCCACTCAACGTCAGTAGCACCCGCATTTAATGCAAATACTTTACCTCCGTTACCCGCATAGCTTGGAAGCAAATTAATACGAGCATTGGCGGCACTACTAGCACCTGTACCGCCTTGGGCAATAGCAATTGTTCCTGAAATGTCTGCTGAATCAACAACTACAGATTGCAAAGAAACACTGGCAATTTGACCAAAAGCATTTGTAGTAAAAACAGGAATAGTTCCGCTATCACCATAAGTGGCGGCAGTACCTACGTTAGCCAATGTTACATTTGTAGCAACAGAGCCATTAAAGTTACCTGTTGCAGATAAACCTGCACCAAATACCAAGTTATTGGGCGTAGCGGCAGTAATTGTTACTGAACCACCTAATGAAATACCTGATCCATTAATAGTAACTGAGCTATTGGTTAAAGAACCATTACCAATGTTAGTTAGTGTGTTTGATGCGCCATCAATTGTTTTATTAGTCAGTGTTTGAGTGTCTGTTAAACCAACAGCACCAAGGTTTGTACGAGCATTAGCCGCAGTAGATGCGCCTGTACCGCCATCAGCAACTGCAAGGTCGGTAATTCCAGTAATAGAGCCACCAGTAATGGCTACATTGCTTGCATCTTGTGTAGAAATAGTTCCCAAGCCAAGATTTGTACGGGCAGCAGACGCAGTACTAGCATTAGTACCACCATTAGCAATGGCCACAACCCCTGATACGTTACCTGCAGTGCCTGTAACGCTACCAACGATTGGAGAAGAGAAAGTTTTAATTCCACCAATTGTTTGGTTGTTTACCAAGTCAACTAAGTTAGAACCTGTAATCTGAACCCATGATCCAGACTGTTTGTTGTACATGGATTGTGGTGTTGTAGCCGTATTGATATACAACTGGCCATTCACGCCTGTACCTGCACTGGGAACGCCTGAACCTGTCAAAACAGGCAAGCCTGAAGCGGCCATCAGACCTGGCACTGACCAAGTCAAGGCAGCCGTACTGCGAGAATCAACAATAGCAATTGATACCCAAATTAAATTGGAAGGAGAAGCAGGAGGAGCATTTAACCAACCTGTAGGAGCGGTTCCCGTGTTTGTTGTAAAGCTCCAAGATCCACCAGTAGGCGTTGCTGGCGCAGTGGCTGAATCATAAAAAATAAACCATTCAAAATAAGTGCCGCCAGAAGCAGAACCAATTCCATACAACCCAATTGATTCGGAAGAGTTGCCGTAGAGACTACTTGTAGCCATGTTATTTCCTTACTTGAACGAATAGCGGTAATTGCGGGGTTGAAACTCTGATGTCAGATGTTGATCTCCACCAAGCCACTTACCTTTGAAGTTCTGATCTTCAATTAAACCATATGAATCTTCATACCTTGCATTCCATTTTTGAGCTTCTTCATTGTTCTTATTCTTATCGTAATAAGCCCACAATGTGCCGTACATATACCCTTCAGGGAATGATGCAAGGGTGGCATTGTTTTGGACAATAGGGCTTAAAGCGTCACCTGTTGGTCCAAACAAGAATGGAAATGTGCGTTGGTAATATGCTTTTATTTCTACGTTTTCACCAGGATTGGGCGTAAACACATAGTTCCCACCAACCTCAGAAAATGAAGCCCGAATCACACGGGGCACACCAAATGGACGGACATACAACTGGTCAATCATTCGTCTGCGAATAATCTCTCGGTCACCAACTCGGTCATAAATAATCCAAGGACCCATGGAGGCAGCCGGAGTGCCTGGCGCAACCTGACTATTAGGAGTTTCTTGGAAAAACAAGATTGGCTTATTCATATCCGCAGGGATAGGAGCCATACCTTGAGCATCGGTAGTCAACACTGTTGGCGTATTGCCATAAGGATCTGTACGCAAAGCAGGAAGCTCAATGGTACGCATTTTTAACTCGCACAATTGAATGCACGACAAAATCTCACTTGAAGACTGCGTAGGGAGCTTGAGAATGGCCGTAGGCAAGGTTACATTTGCCCAAATTTCATCTGGATCGCTTACTGTAATTGTTGTGCTAGATACTGCCAATACAGTTGTGTATGGACCCATGCCGCTACAGCCAATAAAGTCGCCAACCATGACAGAACTAACGGCAGAAGCTGAAGTTGTGATTACACCAGTAGAAGAATTAAATGCAGTGGCATTTATGCTGATTGAGGATGGAATGGCTCCTACCCATTGGGCTACTCGGCTAACTAAAGCGTTACCGGATTGGATAAAAAAAGCCATAAGACATCCTTATTTGGTCGGGACAATTGGATTATAAGGTAGTGGAATTTTTCCGCTAGGGTGGCAAACAAAATCACTGTAAAACTGGTTAACAATGGCATAAAAAAGAATCTTGTCCTTTTTATCCATTTTGATCAGTTCCCAAGGTCTGTTGTTAAACCACTTTGAACTTATTTCATGGGCAAAACATTTAGGTAAGTTCATAGCCTCAAAAGTGCCAGCAAATAACGGGTTGTCCGTTGTGCCAATCATCTTGTAAAACTCTCTTCTGTCTTTGCAATACTCTCTGACAGACTCTACGTTCTTTTGTTCATATTGAACATAACGCTCACCATCAATAGCCCCAACTTTGTAGTTCATGTTGGGTGTATTAAATGTCTGCGACCAAGTTCCCGATTTAACCTCGTTGAACATCTTGTCGTTTTTAATTAACGCACCTTCCAAACCTCCGGCAAGAACACCACCCATGTAGTAGTCCTCGTTTACCTTTGCTTCTTCGTTGTTGAGATTCAATTCCATGCCATGCTCCATGATTTTCCAAAGGGAACCATAAGATTCCCTTCAGAAACCCGAGGGTTAGGCCAAGTAACGCTGTACTTGTGTAGATGCACGAGGTGAAGTCACCACAGCACCTGTTGTCATACCTGCCAACACAGCCACACCAGCGGGATTGCGCACGATCAGTGTGCCTTCCATGATGTACTGATCCAAAGAGGCATCAGCGTTAGAGAACACTTCGTTGTTAGGACCAAGTTCACGCAAAGAACCCCACTGAACAACGTCAGGGTTCAAGAACAAGATGGAAGTGTTGTCTGCACCAGTTTGATCCATAACCCATGAGTCATCGATCTGGTAGGTGTAGTTGAAGTCACCTTCGTATGTACCAATTGTGTCGCCCTTGTCAGCAGGGTTAAAACGATTGATAGAACGGCTCTGAGGAATGTTGTCAGAGATAGATGTACGCAGTGATGTTGGGACTACCATGTTGGTAATCTTGGCATTAAAGCGTTGTTCAGCAACAGTCACCAACTGCTTGTACAGCACGGGGCTGAAAGCTTGCAGAGTTTGACCAGAAGAGAAGCTGAAATAACCCAAACCAGCATTGCTCAACACGCCATTGAAAGGAGTGTTGGTAGATGTTGTGGAAGTGGTGTCATTGCTATCAGAAGCGGCCAAATTCAAAACGGCAGTACCAGAGGTAGGGTTGCCTGAACGTGAGCCAGCAAAAGAATACAAAGAACCAAATCTACGGCCATTGTTAGGTGCAGAACCTTGAGTAGCGGCTTGGCCAGAGTACTTGATGGAAGCACCATCAGCACGAACCATTTGCAACTCAACATCAAACATGATCTCAGTCAATTGCTTGACTTCTTGATATGCTTGTGGGTCACCACCAGCTTGTTCCACAGCACGAGCAGTACCTGTAGCACCAATCACAGTCGTAAAGATCTGTGTGTAGTTGCCCAAGTTAGAACGTGTGTTAGAGGCGGCAGCAGTTGAATCAACAGCAGCACCTTCCAACTTTGCGTTCAAAGCGGGTACACGGAAATAGTCGTTAGGCCAAATGTGCAAAGTCGAATTGATTTTGCGTTTTTTGCTCATAGCCATGTTAGTGATCGGTGTACGATCTTTAACATAGTTAGAAACAGTCATATCGAGGTCTTTAACCACGATGTCGGTTGCGTATGCGCCATTACCATTACCTAAAGAGGTAGATGTAATCGTTGCCATAATAAAACTCCTGAATTAACGCCTCCGCTTATTAGCGGCAAGCATGGTTGCTAAAAGGTCACGAGCCGCACCCTTATCACCGCTTTGCGCTTTCCTTTGAAGTTCGACTGTCTTGTCTTCAGGTGCTGTTTTGCCTCTTGCCATTGGTTTACTAGCGGCAGCTAATGAACCTCCTGCATTCTTCACTTTAGGACCTTCTCGGAATTTCATACCATCCCGAACAAGCCCTAGTAGATATTCATCACTGGATACCAAATCAATGTTTTGGACACCAGGCACGAACGATCCACTTGCACCTTTCCAATCCTTAGACAACTTTTCCCGTAATTCAGAAAATGTTGCCTTGTTCGCCAACTCTTTGTCGCTGAAGCTTTGTCGAGCTTGTTCAAGCTGTTGCTTTACAACCTCACTCCGGTGATCAAAAAACTGTTGAACTTTCGGTCGATTCGCTTGAATGAACTGTGACTTTTCCTGTATTAGCTCGTTGTTCTGACGCATTGCGGCTTCAGCTTCACTTCGTCTAATTTCATCAGGAGCGTTGTCGTAGATTTGCTTCCATTGCTGGTTATATTGTTGAATTTTTACCAATTCATCAGCCGCTTGTTGCAACTGAGGAACAACAGTTAATTCCAACCCTATTTGCAAACCATCTAGTTCAGCCCTGCGCTTACTTTCGTATTCTTCAAAATCTGCTTTTTCGGCTTTAAGCTTACGAGCATTTTCATGGATAGCACTTCCTTGACCAAGAATAGCAGCCGCCTTAGATACAGGGATCTCAATAAAGCCACCTTCGGCATCTTTATTGGGAATTCTCCACATCATGTCAGGATTCTGCTCTGCAAATTCCAAGAAGTTTATTGGTTCAGTTACACCATCGGTGGCCTCATCCGTATCTTCTGAATCTACAGTTTCCGTAGTCCCATCAACACTATCTTCAGGTTCGATTCCTTCCTCAGGAGTCGCCTCAGGGGATTTGGCTTGCGCCTCTTCTTGTCCTGCTGGTGGTGTAACTGCTTCGGTTGGGGGAGTGTTACGCCTGTTGGCGGCAATCATCCCTGCAATAGCATCTACCGGATTCGCACCAGTTTGCTCAGTGGCGGTCGCATTAGCGATTACGTCTGACATATATTACCTTATTTCGTTAAAGTTTCAACATTTTTGTTAGCTACCTTAGCGAGATATTCAGTTCGTTCAATAAACTCAATGAAATCTCGGACTCCGGCAACACGCTGTGCATTATCAATTCGATTAACATCGTCCTTGCTTTCTTCTAGCATTTCTAGCAAGTAAAACCTATACAGGTTAAATAACAATGCAAAATCATCATTGCGTAAGAGCCTTTTTGCGCTCTCTCCATTTTCAATAACCAGAGCTTTTCGATTTACATCAGCCTCCTTGTAAGTGTCTACAACTTTTGTCCTGCGATTAAAATAATCACGGATATTCAATACCAAGCTTTTCATTACAATTCCTTAATCTACTTGTACAGAACTAAGCTTACCTCTCTTAGCTGCCAATGCCTCAAACATATCATCTGTGTCAATATCTTGTGCTTTTCTAATATTCAAAGCAGTAACTGAACCACTTTCTTCAACTTTAGCCTTATTCAAAGCCACTTTAGATTGAGTCTCTTGTTGTTCAGCAGAAGGACCTTTGGCCGCTTGAGCTTGCATAATCTTTACTGCCTCATCCATTGTAGGCAAATAAGCATCTACGTCTTTAACACCCAAGACCCGCAAAGTGTCCTCAAAAGGTCTACGAACCTTAATAAACATTTCAGGCACTTCTTGTGGAATCATCATCATAGCTTGGCCAAACTGCTGTTGAGCCTGAAGAATCATTTGTTGGCGTGTAAGGCGGTTTTCCTCTGAAAGGAAACCCAGAGCCAAGTCAATGTTAATCATTCTGCGGTCAATAAACTCAAAATTCTCAATAGATTTAGCATCTAAGAATTCTTGACCTTTCAAGCAAGTAGCCGCCAATTGCTGAATGTTGTAATCGTCAGAATACTGAACCAAGGTCTTCCAAGTGATGTAAATAACATCCCGCAATCCAATTGCGCAGTTTTTGACCATCTCATCTTGGATCAACTGGTTGGGACCCATGGCCAACTGAAGCTTGAATCCAGAGTTTCCGTCTTTCATCACTTCAGGATTAAGCGTATCGCTTGGGCTAGTCATACCAATCATGGCCATCTTGTCCGATTCAAATCGGCTCATGGCTGATTCCACATATGCCAAATTACCCTGCATAGGTTGGAATTCAAAGATGTGCTTAGTAGGATCAAACTTACGATCCAAAATAAACATAGCACTTACACCACGTTGAATCTCCTCGGCATCCAAAAATTCAGGATTGACACCAATTCGAGGCGTGGAAGACTGCATGGCAAAGGACATTTCTGCCCTGCGGATTGCCGTTGCATACTCTTGCAGGGGAACCAAACGCTCACCTAACGAGTAACCAAAGAAGTTACCTGTAATGGGTTTGGGACACATATTGGCCAAAGGAATAAAGTCTACTTCCTTTGCATATAGGATGTATGAGCCTGAGAAACAGCACTCAACAATCTCTTCTTCACCATCATTATCAATGTCCCTGCGAATCCACGCAGTGGTCAACATAATGACTCGGCTGTAGCGGTCTGCGCCTTGGGAGGCGATAACGCCTTGACCTGGCACGGGGGTAGAGTCACGGGCGTGAAGGGCTAAGTCATTTTCCAAAGCACCCGCCTGATAAGCACCCGCAGGACCATAGGCCGCATGGTCAGCCAACAACTCTAGATCCACAAATGGGAACTGAGTCTTACATTCATGGATAGTCATTGGGTCATAAAAGCCCACAAAATCTTGATCCTGAATGGTTGAAATAGTTGGGTTACAAACAAAGTAATGTTGGGCAACGTGCTTGACCCGAATGCTAGTTTCATAGCCAGTTAGCTTGTACTTGGCACGATAGATTGTGTTGTTGCGTAAGGCTTCTTGAAGCTCGTCACCCGTAGGTTCTTGCATAGCTTCAGACTCATCAGGAGCCATGGCTTCTTGCATTGCGCCCTGTAAATCAACGTCAATCTTACGCATATTCTGACGTTTGGCAGTCAAACCCTTGTCGCCAGCCAAAGTTTCAAATACTCGGAGTTGGTCACGAGTGCCTTCAACTTCTTTGTATTGGGTAACAGGACTACGGACGGGAGAAACCATCACAATGCCGTTTTTGTGCAGCAATGAATCTTGTGCCCAATCCCGAATGACTTGATAAGAATCATTCTTACTGTTAAGCATATATTTGACCATCTCAGTGGCTTGACGAGCTTGGTCGCCATCTGCTTCACTGAATCGTTCAAATTCAAAGTTGATTTTGCCGTTGGGCATCAAACACTTGGTGATAACGGCAGTAGCGTAGTCAATGCCAGGCGCAACAATCGGCTGAATGTAGTCAATGCCACGAATAGGTTCCGTAGAATTTGATACTGGAATATTAAGATAGTGGTAGTCAGTAAAACGATTGTATGTATTCTTGGACTGTGTAAGTCTCAAGTAATCAACCATTTTTACATACACTTCATGGCACACTTGTTCGGTAAGTCCACGATTGCCAGATGAACTTGCAAGGTTTTCTACGATAACATTTTGTTTATCTAGCATACTTATATCCTTTGGACTTTACCTTCAGGCATATCAATGCGTCTGAAACTAAAGTTATTTGCCCTACTCACTACGGATTCTCCATGACCTTGAATCAAAGCTAATATGCCAATTCGGGCTGAGTCAATATGATCGTCTGGATCAGAAAACTTACCCGCATCGTCAATAGCGTAATTTCTAGTTTCATCAAGAAATGCCTTGCATGACTCGTTAATCATAAAGGTTTTACGCTCCATGCCCATCCGCATTATATTGATTCCATAGGCTTTGTGGTTAGTTACTTTGCCTTGATCGTTAGGTGGGTTTAATATAGCACCAGAAATACAGTTTAGTCCATAGGAATCTTCAAAGACTTCTCTAACAGATTGTTCTGTAAGCGTATATCGACCCGCCAACCCTGCATCGTGCGGTAGTGCAATAGGAACATCCCGTGTTTCCCTGTCTAGCAAATAATGGACATACTCATCTGGGGTTTCCCCACTAGGGATGGTAATTTGCTTGTGGAGATAAATAATCTCTTCAACTGGATGCCTAAAAAAGAATGAAATAACAGTTGGATCATTCTTAATGCCCAAGTCAAAACTAATCAGCCTTTCAAGCTTTTCATTGTTTCTAAGGTCAATGTCTTCAGATTTGTAAGTAGGCCATTCAAGTAATGGGAAGACCACACCTTTTCCAACCAAAGGAATACCATTCATACGGCATTCTCTTTCCCAAGGCATAAAGTCTCGGGCTAATTGTTCACGTTCTTTTTTGGGAAAGAAGGACTCACCCCATTCGTTTTCGTAGGGGATATCGTCCCAAGTAACCCTGATATGGCAGTAGCCATCAATGTTGTCCCAGAACTTTCTGACAAGTCCCGATAGACCTTTAAGTGGAGTGAACGAACAGATAACTTGCCCGTTTCTTGACGCTGTACGAACAACAAGTTCTGAGAAAGTCTCATCGGGAGGCTGCTCGTCAAGAACCACGAGGTCCAACTCAAAACCCTGCAAATGCCGGACTTGTTGGGTGTAGTTGGAGAAGTAAAGTTTTGACTTTCCTCCAGACTCATGCCAAATCTCGATGGCCAAGACGTTAGCTCCATCTGTTCGGATTGATTTGTCATCAATACACTCCCTTGGAATAGACCCCGTGCCAAGCTTGTAACTTTGCTTAATATCGTCACAACCTAATAGTTTAGATTGTAAAGTCTTAGCAACCTGCTCCCAAGATTCGCCTGAACACATGGCAATGATAGGTTTGTCCCATCTTACGCCTTTCCAATCCTTGGGATACCGACCTGTCAAATGGTAAGCAGTCTCATAAGTTGATGCAATTGTCTTTCCTGCACGATTGGCGGCAATCATTCCTCTGCGGGAATATTTAGCACCCATGTCAAAGAATTTTTGCTGATACTTAAACGGCCTAAACCATTTCAAAGTATTGAACTGCATATCTTGGGCAATCTTATCTCTAGCAACTTTCATTGCTTTGAGTTGCTCAGAGTCTAGGGTCTTTACTTTTTCTTTGCCACCAGCTAGCTTAATCAAATGCTTTATCGCCCTGTCTTTGTACAGAGGAAGGATATAGTCACTTGCTTCACTTTTTGCCATAGTTATCTCGTATGTCTAACAAGATTTGAGCAGCATATGCAAGATAGTAGACTTCATCCGGCTGAAGTTTGTGTGTTCCCTGAAGGTCTTTTTGCAACCATTCTAGGGTTTTACGGGCACAAGCTTCAGCTTGGGATGACAGTCTGTTTTGGAAGATTTTGGAAGGGTCTTCCATTACGCCCACGGGTCAGCAATATTCTTAGAAGAGATACTAACAACGTCTTTGTCAATCATGTTCCAAACACCACCACCCTTTTCACCAATTAAGAATGTGTGTACGCCACGACCTTCTTTGGTAAAAGTTCCATCAGGATTACGCAAAACACGCTCTTCAGTACGGGGGTCAATCCATGTGTATTTTTCAGGAACTGTTTGACCATACTTGTTTAGCTTCTCACCAAAAGGAACCTTTTCAATAGGCCCAACAATTTGATAAGTAATCAAGCCGTTTTCGTATTTGCGGAAATCAATGTATACCTTTTTATCAGACTGTGGGTCTAATGGGTGAGGCATATTGGTTGCGCCAAAGTAATGGATTTGCGAATCTTCATCTGGCAAATCAATACTTCGCTTGGGCATCTTCCGCAGTGGGTCTTCAGGAATAGTATCCTTCTTTTCCACATACGGATTAAAGCCTGTCATGTACTCAGAAGGTACTTTTTTACCCTCAAGAGCATTTTTAGCGACAATGTACTGTTCTTCTTTAGGCTTACCAATAAGGTCTAAAGAGATAAGTCCATCTGTCTTATCGTAAACAAACTGAGCCAATTCTTTTGCTGATGGTAAGTCTACCTTCAGTGCATCAATATCATACGTTGCCATACATTTCCTTATTCAGTTTTAGCTTCTTCTACAGGTTCAACTACTTCTACAGGTGTTTCAACAGTTGAGTTAACCAAGGTATCACCAACTTGAGGTTTGTGGGCTACCACATACTCATTAGTCAGATGAATCTTTTCACCAGCAACAACGGCATAAATCTCGTTGGCTTCATCACGAACAAATTCTTCAATAATCATAATAGTCCTTAAGCTGCGTAATCTTTACTGCGATTGCTAGGCTTAGTAAACTGGCCTTTGTTGGAGTTGTTAGTGTGCTGAGATGAAATGGTATTCACCTTGTAAGCACTGTTAACAGCACCTGCAACTACGGCTCTGCGGTCATCTTCAGCAGAACGTGTAGACAGTTTGTCGTTGATGCCTTTAGTGACACCCTTGCGCATTTGTGCGCCACCATTAATTACTGTTCCGTAGGACATATTAATCTCACTTTAAATAGTTGGTACGATCTGAATTCATATAACCAGTGTTGGTAGCGCAAGTCTCATATGGTTTTGGCATAGAAGTCATAACTTTTTGACCACGACCTGCAGTTGCAGATCCGCTAGTTTTTGCAGCACCTTGATTGGGGCCGCTAAACTTAGTGCCACCGCTACCACGAGTGACAGCAGTAACGCCACCAGAGCCTGGTGTGTGCTTTGATACGTTGCCTTTACGATTGGGGGCTTGAGCCATCAATGTGGGGGCATTATTGCCAGATGTATATCCACTCATTTTGAGCCTTTCATAGAAGTACACATATATTACACGGGTTTATGATTTACGCAAAGATTCCATAAATTCGTTTAAGGCATCCTCTGCGTCACCTTCATCTTCCCTAGTTACATTCTGAATGTGTTCTACGGAAATGATCGGGGCACGGCTAGACTCAAACGGGGCAAGTTTATCAGCAATCTTGGCCTTGTCTTTAATGTCTAGCTCATCTGACTGCATGGCATCAATCAATACTTCCATAGCAGTTTTAAGGGGTGGCAGACCTTTTGAGGTGCGCTCATCGTTCAGTTTATTAAACAAAGCTCCGTACTCGGTAACCTTGTTAACTATAGATTTTGGCCGACCCGCTGCCTTTTGGGATCTAGGAACAAAAGCGGTCATGTCAAACTCGTCCACTACAGGGACAGTCTCAATCTCTTTAGGTTCAATTTGACCAGTAGCTAGTTTCATGGCTTTGTTCTGAGCTCGTCTGGCTTTGGCATAGTCTCGGGCTTTCTTCTTAATTTCTTCAGAAGTAACTGTAGAGCCTTCGGGTCTTATTTCGTCAAACATTCCATACCCTTTTCAGTTCTAATCCAAGCATAAGAGCCATTTACCGCAAACCCACGTTTCTTGTGAATCTTCATAAACCCATCATGCTCGGCACGGATAGAAGTGGAACATACCACTGGTATACCCCATCGGTGTGCCCACAGTATATGTTGGTCAATCATCTCATTAATTAGACGGACACGCAACCTGACGGGCAATTGTAGGTCAACATGGTGGAACTTGGCATTGCTAATCTCTTCATTGGCATAGGTAGTGTATCCACCCCTATCAAACCAACAGTACGCAAGTAGCGTATCCACAACCTCTGCTTGGCCAAGAAAGGTGTCAATTACTTTGTTGCCACGGCAGACCGCAATGAACTCCTTGCTTCTGTCAAACAACTGAACTGTAGTGGCCACAGTAACATTCTTGCGGAACACGTTTCTATCCCGAGTCAATATGCCATCAGCTTCATGGCCAAAGACTGAGTCAGCCATATAGACAATATCATCTATGTCATTTAAGGGGTGAGCCATTTGCCATTCAAGTTCCATGCTATTCCTTGCTAATACGGCTGGGGACTGATCTGTCAGGATAGCTTCATGGGCGCAACTGACAGTTTGCCCCAATTTGCCCAATCCCCATGCGTATTAGTTAATCAATTGTAGTCCAGAAAAAGTTTTAAGTAAAAATTTTTATATAGGATTCTTATACAGAGTTATCCACAGGCTATCCACTTGCCATAGGGGTAAACCCTAATAGAATGATTACGGGGCCATCATCCAGCCCTTGGGAAGGCAGGTAGCTTACCAACCCAGATAAACGTACTGAATC
>Ga0181343_1000466_pt1 | contig 17663 bp, 18 predicted proteins | sample Su13VDMLBSD_FD_130110 | JGI IMG/M metagenome (GOLD analysis project Ga0181343, IMG submission 130110) | Freshwater viral communities from Lake Michigan, USA - Su13.VD.MLB.S.D | ecosystem: Environmental > Aquatic > Freshwater > Lake | place: USA: Michigan | collected 2013-07-15 | reverse complement strand
GCCGGCGCGGTAGAGGTGTTGGGCGCGACGTTCGGGTCGATCCCGAGGCGCTTGAAGTACTCAGCTGCGCGTAGTCGACGGACGGGATGATTTGCCATGGTGTTCTGTTTGCTCCGCTCCCTAGGTATGCAAAAGGCCGGCGACCTGTCTGCGCTAGTGTGGTGCCCCCAACCGGAATTGAACCAGTAAAGCCGCGTTACAAATGCGGTATTTTACCATTAAATTATAGGGGCAAGTTGGCGGCGGGTGAGGGACTCGAACCCCCGGACCCCTTTCGAGGCTCATCCGCTTTCAAGGCGGCGCCGTTATGACCACTTCGGTAACCCGCCAGATTCCAAATCGATTATATCAGTCTCGCGTATGATTACAAGACGATGAGGAAAACATTTCCATTTTGCAAGATCACGTCCTGTCACATATCCTTTGACTTCTACGAACACGTCATCGATGATGAAGTCAGGTGTGTAGAAGTGATCTTTGCCATTGTATGAGTAAGGAAATTTTTGCGTATTTCTCGACCAGATCAGCGCGAGGCGATCGAGAACTACTGCAAATCTCTTCTCAAAAGTTGAGTCAAGGTACACTCTGCCCGCAATGAAAGAGACATACCAGCAACCTTTGCCGACACCTGCGCCTTTACGATAACCGCCCGCTGCAGGATTTCTCTTCATTGATTCAGAAATTTTCTGACGACGTGCAAGACCGCTTTCAATTGATTTTGCACGCCAGGGCTTGCCCGTCAGAGACGCAGAAATTTTGTTCCTAGTCTCTTGATCTAGTTTTGCGCCCTTGTTCCACCCTCTTCCGCGACGTCTTGCCTTTTCAGACCTTAAGTGCGCTCCTGCGCCTAGGCCATCGCAGATTTCAACGTGTCGCTCTCGTTGTGAATGAATGTGGTGACCGCACCGTGGACAAAGCCACCTGTTGTGAGATGCTTCACAGCACACTCAGCCACGTCTCCATGCGCGCATTATCATACGCCCATGCAGAGCTTTACAACTTCATCCTGTCTTTTTCTCCTCGCCCTTCTTCTGCTCATTGCCCTGTGCTGAGGCGGCAGAAGCGACTGCCTGCTGCTGCTGCGCTGCGCGCAGTATCGTCCCGTCCTCCCTGACGTACTTGCTGATGTTGCCGCCGCCGCTCGACCTCTTCGGGTCAGCCTTGTTCGCAACGTAGGAGCCGTCGTTCATGCCTATGTGGACGTGGGACGGCATCTCTGCTGAGGAGCCTGCGGACTTGGGGTCAAGGATCACACCGATTAGGTCACCAGGTTTCACCTGCGCGCCCTTCTTAACCGCTGAGCTGATGTGTGTGTAGTACATGTCAGCGTTTCCAGCGGCGCCCTTGATGATCACCATGTCTCCGTAGACCTTCACGTTCGCCCCCGGAGTGGCGCGCCTGATCATTAACACAGTCCCCTGTGTGAGGGAGTAGACGCTGGTACCGGGCGTCGCGAACACGTCCCATGCGTTGTCCGACTCCCAGTTGCCGAACGGCCGCTTCCTGTGACCTTCCGCTCCCGTGGCGTATCCGCCGCCCCAGTTGGGCTTAGCGTTGCCGAGAAGCTTGAAGCTTGTGGGCTCCATGTTCGACGCGTCGACTGCGCCCACCTGCTCGCTCTCTCCCTCCTCACCCTCATCATCACCGCGCCGCATAATGCTGTCGGGATCTGGCCCGTAGACGCGGAGGCCCACAGCCCTCGCAGCTGTGTCCTCCATGAGGACCCTCCTAACAATTGATGTCAGGGAGGGTGACGCTGACCTTCTCATGCCGTTGCTCCTGTGGGATTGAGGCCCTCCGCTCCGAAGAGCGCAGCCTCCTCCTTCCTTCTCTTAACTAGAACGTCTAGGACACCGCCTGTGGTGGCGGACGTGACAGGACCGTTCTCTATGCCCTTCTGCGCGCCGACGTAGTCGCCCTTCAGTATGAGCTTCGCGACCTGCTTCACTGCGCCCGCGTTGGGTCCGGTGTTCCACGCCATCGAGAACAGCGCGTCGTACATCGACTGCGTCATCTTCGCGCCCGTCAGGTTCGCGTTCAGAGCCCGCTCGAACTGACCGATCTTCTCGCGGTTCGCTGCGTCGATCAGGGTGGGCTGCGCGGGGTTGCCGTTCAGGTAGTCGTTGAACCTCTTCTGCAGGCCCGCGTCCTTGCCGATGGCGATTCCCATGCCGATCGTGAGGGTGCCCTTCTTGCCCTTGTACTGTCCCACCTTGACGACGGTGTCGCTCCATGATGTGGGATGCGGCGGGCCAGATCCCTGGAGGTCGTTGTAGACGTGCAGGACGTTGCCCTCAGCGCGGAGGAGCTTCTTGACGCCCGCCTCAGACAGCTTGAGGCTCCCAATTGACTCGCCGGGCGGGCCAGAGGCGCCCTCACCCTCCTCGCCCTCAGCGTCCTCATCGTCGTCGTCGTTCTTAAGCTTGTATCTTGCGTATGGGCTTCCATACACGTCGAGAGACACACGCTGTGCCTGTGTGTCCTCGCGCAGGATGCGTCTGACAACACTCAGAAGATAAGAGCCCATGCGCTAGGTATGTTAGTCCTCCTCCTCCGCCTCGTTGGATTCTGCCTCGTCTGGCTCATCGCCGGCCTGGTCTGCCTCGTCCTCCGCATCGTCCTGTCGAATGGCGCGCACGACGGCCCACGCTCGACGGACGCAGCTGTTCTTCACGTACATCAGCAGCGCGTCGCCCGGCTCCAGGGGAGGAATGAAGGCGAGGATGCCCTCATCTCCGATGCGCTTGAGGACAGCGACCACGTCTGGACCGCGGTCTGAGCAGAAGTGGATGTACTTCTCCGCCCTGTTCCAGATGACAGAGGACTCAGCGTCCCTTCCGCCGCTCTTTCCGCGGTAGATCTCGATCAGCGCAGCCGCAGACCCAGCCGTGGGAATTGCGAACCCCTTGAGGTCGCCAGTGTGCCATCCCGCGATGGGAATTCTCAGGGGATTCCTCTTGTCCAGCTCAGCCATAAGCGCCCTCTAACAGGGAATTTTAGTCTGCTAGAGGGCGCTTTACAAGGGTCAGGCTGGGTTGACGACCTCTAGCACGACTCCCAGAGCGTCGCCCTTGAGCTCCGTGCCGATCCTCGCCCTGAGGAGCGGTGTGAGATCCGCGCCGTCTGTCTTGAGGGGCACGCACACCTGATCCTGTCGTGAGGACATCGTCCGCTGCGACAGCCTGGAGAGCTCAGACAGGATGTCGTTCAGGCCCTGCTCTGCCGGGAAGCCCTTCATGTTCTCAAGGGCGAGCCGCTCGTTCTCGGTCCTCGCCTGCTCCATTAGGGACTTCAGCTCCTCGATCCTCTCTCTGACGCGCTGCGTGTTCCGCACGTCCTCGGGGCTGGTTCCATACTCCTTGTAGTCGATCGCGTGGAGGACGTGTCCGTCCTCTATGATGCTGGCTATGTCGCGGAATCCCACCTCGATAGCGTTGGACATCTCAGCGGCTCGTCTCGCAACGATGTCGGGTGTTGTCGCCACGTCCCTGTAGGAGGACGCCATGCTTCTCATCCAGTCATCGCTCGCGTTCTCCTTGACGATGTTGAGGTAGATGTTGAGCTGCCTGATGATCCTGCTGATGACGATGGGCTCAACGCCGTCCTCGGACGCGTCTGCGGACGGGATGTCCTGCAGCGTCTTGATGAGCTGCTCCATGTACGGCGTGAGTCCCTCGTTCACGAACTGACGCAGCTGTGCGAGGTACTGCTGCTGCGCTGAGCTGAATCCTGCGTCAAGCTCGATCTTCAGCTCGCAGAAGTGCGGAGAGTCTGCGTTCACGTAGGTCCCATCGGCAAGCAGCAGCCCCTGGACTAGCTTCTTGCCGTCCTGCGGCTGCTGCCTCTTCAAAAGCTCCCGCTCAGAGTCGCTGACCAGGTGGTCGATGAGATTCTGGTCGAGAACCTTGCCCAGCGGCCTGTACGTCAGGATGTCGCTCTCCCACGCTGTGAACCCCGCGCGCTCAGCGCGTCCCTCAAGCGCGTCCTCAAGACGTGAGATCGCTGCTCGCATGACCGAGTCGGCGCTCTGCAGCGCTGGCCCCTTCTCGACTGAGGTTGGGCTCTTGGGGTCGCCCTCGATGACGACGCTTGTTTCCGCCAGCGTCTTTGCGATCTCCCGCATGATCTCAAGCTGCGTGTTGTGCCAGGCGGTGCGAGCGGCTGGATTGTACGCCGGCTGTGGATCCTTCAGGCTGACGATTATCCTGCCCTCCCTGTCGAGCGTGATGGCGTGCCCCGTGGGAATGACTGCAGCGCCGAATATCCGCTCGCCTTCAGATCCCGCCAGCGTGTGGATGGTCCTTATGTGGCCGTAGATCTGCTTGATCTGCGCTCTAGGACCTGCGCCGAACTCATGGCGAACAAGACGCTGGGGGACGTCGAATGCCTGGACAGAGCCCAGGCTCCCCTTGTTGATGATGCGATTCCTCTCGAGCTCTGTCATGGTCGCCTTCCAGAGCTCGAGTGAGTTGCGGATTCGACCGCTCTCATCGACCACACCCAGCGACTTGATTGCGTCCAGCCCTCTCGTCATCTGGTCGAGCACACGGGTCTTAAGGCCGTTCTTGACGTTCTCAGCCTCGGCGATCACCTGGGGATCCACTGTCCCACCGATGTTCTTGGCGCTGTCGATCGCGCGCTCGATCTCCTGGATCGAGTCCTTGACATGCTCGATGACCATCTGCATCTCCTGCCTGAGCAGGCGAGTGTACTCCAGGCCTCCCGCCTCCGGATCATCAGAGAGCTGAAAGCGGAAGGACGTACCAACGGGTGAGCCGACTCTCTTCACTCCGAATCCCTGGTATCCTGACTTGGCACCCTCTGTGGAGCGTCCTGACTTGCCGCCTCCCGCCATGACCCAGCGTCCCTTGAGGTGCTCGAAGTAGATCGCCTCATCCGTGTGGATTCCGTCTGGGTAGGCGTCTCGAGCCGCGTGTGAGTAGTCACCCGCGACGTTCGACGACTCCTCTCTCGTGAACAGGTACCTCTCCGCCTCGTATGACTCCTCAGCGGTCATTGTCTTCTCTGGGCCGTGCTCGAGGATTGCCTTGAGGATTGCGTTGCAGCCGTAGAGCGTGTTCACGGCGCCCGGCCTCGCTATCCTCGCGTTTGCCGACTTCCTGCCGGTCAGGTTGGTGAACCTTGAGGCGCCCGGATAGACAGCGTCTCCAGACGCGTGGAAGTCCTTCCACGCCCCCGAGCCGTGCGAGGGCGACGACCAGGTCGAGGATCCGCCCGTCACGGACGCCATTCTTCTGGACTCGACGGTGTCAGGAGCGTTGAGATTGCCTGTCCGCGCATCGAACTGCCCAGCATCGAAGGCCGCGTATCCCTTCGCGTCTCGCGGGTTTGCGATGTAGCGTAGAGTGATGTCGCGGTCGATGTGCTTGAACAGCTGAAAGATTGCCCCAGTGGTGTAGGGCTTGCCGGTGATGCGATTGCTCAGCTCTACGATCACGGCGTGGATGCTTGCGATCACACCCGCTCCCGCGACGTTGACGATGCAGTTGACAGGCGCGGGTCTCATGCCGCCAGACCTGACGGAGGCGATCTGCCCCTGGGTCAGCTGCGAGCTCCCCAGGAATCCGATGAGCTGCCCAACTGTGCCGACCATGGGATGGCCTGGCTGCACAATGCGGACAGTGTCGCCGACCGTGACCTTGTCGTCAGCTGGCATCGCCTCGGCGGCGCGGTCTGCCGCCGTGGCGTCGTGCGCTGACGGCCTGTGCCAACCTGCGTCGAAGATGGGTCCTGTGAGGATGCCGCCCGCTGTCGGAAAGTTCTCATCAAGCGTTCGAGAGGCGATCTTGTCTGGGTCCAGAGACTCAAGGCCCCTCTCTCCAGAGCGATAGTTGACGTCGACCTTCTTGAGAAGCATGACGCCAACGCCAGGAAGGTTGACGTTTGGCGACTTGACGGATCCCCTCGCGCCGTTTTGCTTGACCTGATCGCCCCTGAACTCCAGGTCAGCGAGGAGAATACGCGCCTCGGTCGGCCTGCTCTCATCTACCTGAAGACGCTCAGTGCCGCCAGAGGTTCCGTGGTAGTAGATGCGTGTGACCTTGCCGACGCCGTAGAGCTCAGGCGGGAGGGGATTGTCTGCTGCCGCTAGGCCTCCTGTCCGCCTCTCATGGCCAATAGGAACGGCGACCTCGTACATGGGGCTGATGTAGACGAGGTCTCCCACCTTGATGTCTGTTCCCCTGGTGGTGAAGCTCGCGATCCTGTTCTTGGGATCCCTTCTCCCCGCCCTGAGCTCGTAGACGAAGACGGTGCCGCCGGTCTCAGACTCGGGCTCCACCTCCACGCTTCTGCCCGTAACAGGATCTCGCTCAAATCTGGCGGGCCTGATGTCGCTGCGAGAGGAGATCAGGTAGTAGTCATTCATGAACTTGTAGTCGGACTCGATCAAGCTCTGGACCACGTCCTGAAGGTTGGGATCGTCGCTCTTGTTCACCGTCACCCTCACGGGGAAGGCGTTCTTAGCGGTGGCCTCCTTGTCAGCTCCCCCAAACACGCGGGCGCCCTTTCGCTCAACCATCACCTTCAGGCGCTGAATGTGCACGTCTCGTGCCTTCTCGAGGTCCTCGACGAGCAGAGAGTTCTCATCGAGGCTGACTGTCTTGAGCGGTCCGTTGAATCCGACCCTGTAGGTCACAGCACGCTTGCCCGAGTCGCTCCTGGGCTGATTCACGTTGAACGGGCTGGCGGGATCGTCGAGATCTGTCAGACGAACCTGGACTGCGCTCGCTGGCACATAGACGTTGCCCGCAACAGAGGCGGTCGCGATGGTTCGCGTGATCTCGCGGCTCTGCTCAAAGAGCCGTGTGTCCTCACCCCACTTGTAGGCAAGCTTGTCGTCTGAGTGCCTGCTTGGCACGTCCAGGAACGCAGGAGCGATCATCGACAGAGTGAGGACCCCTGTGGCCTCGTCGACGGAGACGTTTTCGTTCACAAAATTCGCGGTCAGGCCGCTGTCAATCTGCGAGAGAGCGTCTCGAACTGCTGCGTTCGTGACTGGAAACGCGGACTGGAGCTCACGCTGCTTGTCCAGCAGCAGCGTCCTCTTGCTGGCACGCTCGGTGCTGCTCATGGAGCCCGACGACGACTCTAGGCTCCTTATGAGTCTCGCCACCTCCTCCTGAAGCTCCTGCATCCTTGACACGTCGAACTTGCGCGTGCCCAGACGCCACTGACCAGGAGCGAAAGACACGGTGACGCCCATGAGGTTCACCACGATCTGCTCCCTGACGTACGACCTCAGGTCGGGCGGGAGCGAGGCGACCATCCCGGGCGTCATTGTCGTGGAGACAAAGTCACGCAGCACAACGCGACCAACGCCGAGAGTGAGCTGGCGCTCTCCGACGCTCTGCGTTGATGGAGTCCGCATCATGGACGGAATCACGACTGACTGACCCTGCTGAACTGCGCTGCCGAGCTTGATCATGTAGAGCGGGTTCATGCTCTGCGCGAGATACTGCAGGTACTCGCGCTTGTCCTTGGAGGTCACTTTCGACGCGCCCGTGATTGTTCCCATCGGTATGCCGTAGGGTGATCCCGTGTCCAGCGAGACAGTGTCCTCGGGATCACGCAGTTTTCGCTCGATGAGAAGCTGGACCGCGCCGGAGAGGACGTTCTTGGGCGTGAGGAAGATTGAGCTCGGCCGCGCCTCGCACCTCATGCTCCTGGCTGCATCAATCCTGCCGCCAATCATGTTGGAGAAGTTTGGGGGCACCCTCGCAGCCTGGTACGCGCCTGTCATTGCAGCGCGTATTGCTGCGGACCGCCTCGCGTTCGCAGAGCTCCTGTCGATGATCTCGTATCCTGCCCTGTAGGCCTCCTTCTTGTCTGCCTTGATCGCGTTCACCTGCGCCCTAAGGGAGGCCGTGGCGTTCTCGACCGTGTCGGAGAGGCTCTTCTTTAGCCTGAGGGCGCGCTTGATCAGCGCAGCAGGAAGGCCGCCGCCCTCCTTCAGTAGGTTGCTAACTGTCCGCTTGAATCCCTTGCGCGGGTCGCCTGAGACTGATCCGACAGGCGTCATGGAAGCGGCCTCAACCTCAAACGCAAGAGTCAGCGCCTCGTCGGTTATCGGCTTGTCGCTGACGATGATGTCGATCGCTGCGGAGAGCTTGCGGTTGTCCTCCTCGTTGCCCTCGAGGAGGACGTCCTTCGACTCCTCGCTCTCGGCAGCGGGCACGTCGCTCTCGGCAGCGGGCACGGTCGCTGCTCCCTTCTTGACAACCTGAAAGAGCTTAGCCTCCTCGTCGGACTGCAGCGCGTTCTCTAGCTTGTCAAGGAGGTCACCCGTAGGCAGGCGGACTGCCTTTAGCTGGGAAGCGCTTGAGTCAATCAGGCCCACAAGCGACTCAAGCGCTGCACGGCTGACTGTCTTGCCCTGCCTCAGCGCAGTGAGGACGCCGTCATCGCCCGTGATGTAGCCGATAGGACCAACCTTGAGCGCGCCCTCGACCCTCTCAAGCTGGCCGATCTCGTTTTCATTGAGCTGGAGCGTTGGCCCTGCGGGAGACTCCGAGGCCACATCCTCGCCGGCAAGCGCCCTTGCGAGGGCCTCACGCGCTGATGCGACGTCCTTGATGCCCAGCCTGCTGTACGGGTGCGCCTCAAGCATTGCGGTCAGGTGATCAAAGACCGGAGACAGGCGCTCGACTATCTTGTTGTCGCGCGTGTCTCTAGAGTTGTTGTAGTAGGCCTCGACCCTCTCTCTGAGGCTGAGGATGTATGAGGCGCGGGCGACGTTGTAGTAGCCCTCGGCCTGCGTGAGCTTGAAGCGGGTCAGGCCCATGTGCTTGAAGACGCCGTCCTCAAGCTCGCTCAGCTTGCTGTCGTCTTCTGACGCTGTGTCAAGGAGAGAGCGTGGGATGATGACAGACCCTGTCACGTCGCGGTCCTTCATCCCCTCGATGTACGTGACCTCGCTCCGTCGCCCAGTCTTGGGGTCAACAACGCGCTGCTTGCCAGCACTGAGCTCGCGCATGGACGCAACGCCGAGGCGCCTGATCTTCCTGTTCGCGTCCTCGGCCTTCTTCATGAACGGACGAAGCGAGATCGCCTGGGTCCGAATGCGCTCCTTGACGATGACCCTGTCGCCCCGCGGGACCCCTGGCACCATGGCGGATCCAACGCTCTTGAGCGCTGCCATGACCTCATCGTACCCAGACTCAGACTCGGTCATGCTGAGGACCCTGTCTGCAGCCTCGAGATAGTCCTCCTCCGCGACCTTGTCCTCCGGGAGGCGAGCGAGCCTGCTGTACTCCCTGATGAGGCGAGAAGCAAGCTCCTCGGCGGCCTCAGAGGAGATAGCGGGAGTTGGATTTGGTCTGGCGCCTGCCCTGTTCCCGTACTTTGCCTGGAGGCTCTCCATGACAGCCGGCGTGAGGACCATCCTGTGCACAATGTAGCTTGGGACTGTCTGTGGGACCTGCGTCTCAAGGGAGACGTCCTTGTACAGGTACTCCTTGAGCACTATGCCCGGATCGTTGTGGTGAGTGAGCATGTCCCTGTAGGCGTTCACCGCATCGTTTCCCGCAGCGTACGAGGGCTCAGCTCCAATGCCCTCAAGGTGGTCGTGTGTGATGCTCGTGTATGGCGTCTGCCCAACAATCAGGCCAGAGTTCTTTGCGTCTCTGGCGTTCATGTAGACGCGCTCTGTTCTGGGGCGCGGGACAACAACTGTCCTGGGAAGCGCTGACGCTTTCCTGCCCGCCTCTATTGCGCCCGGGTTGTCTGCGAGGAACTGCTGGTACGCCTTTTCTCTGGCGCGAAGGTCGCGCATTGTTGCGCTTTCCTTTTCGCCTGTGCCTGCTGTGCCTGTGCCAACACCAGGATCGTCATCGTCAACGTCCCCTGGGGCCTCATTGAGGCTGCTCATCACCGCCTCAGCGATGAGCCTTCTGAGCAACTGCTCTGCCTTAGTCATACCTCGACCTCGCACGCGGTAACTATAACGGGACGCGGCAGGCGGGTTTCTGACCCCTCTCAATACGTCGCTTTGTCCACCTATAAAAGGCGTAGTTTCCCCGCCAGTAGTAGTGCTGGAATATCTGGGTCTGCGAGAGCTCAGTCAGCCACGGGTGGACGCTCACGCGAAAGAAGGGGCTGAAGGTCACGCTGACCCACGGCCCCTCCCTCTTTGGTCCCTGCGGAAAGTCGTCGCTGTCGTGCACAGCGTAACTATAGTGGGCTAGAAGCCCGCGTACGCCTTCTCCCTGCCGTACATGAAGTCGGTGATGCAGGTGCCGTCCTTGTCAACCACACGCGCGCCGAGCAGCGGGCTGCTAGGCTGAAGGCCGCCGCTGGGGCGGAAGCGCTTGCGCTTGCCCTTGGGGTGGTCCGCCTCGTCCCATCCGCTGACCGCGTACACCGCGCGGACGATGCCGCCGTACACGGCAGCGACCTGAAGGATGCGGTTGGCCCTCCAGTCGGACACCTTCCAGATGCCCAGCGTCCGCTCCATCAGTTGGCGTGAGTCGTCCTTGATGTTGGGATACGAGGCGCCCGGCACCTTGCCGCCGTTCAGCGACACGAAGATGGTGGGGTGCTCCACATCCTCAGCGAGGACGGTCCTCGCGCCGTACATGACGTTGATCTCCTCCACGTCAAGGCAGTGCTTCTCGTGGCCGTGGCCGCGGACCTTGTTCAGCAGGTAGGGCGAGCGGTGGGTCTCGATGAGGACCGACTCCAGCAGGAACGCGGTCTCCTCTGTCAGTCCGTGCGCGGCGATGATGTGGATCGGATCCATGCCGGTCGTCTCCTTGATCTCCCTGATCGCCTTTGACTTAAGGTCGTCGGCCTTGCTTGCCCATGCGACGTGGGCGTGGACGCGATTGCCGATTCCCTTGCCCACGTACAGGACACACCGCGGATCCTTTGGGTCCAGAAGAGTGTAGACGTAGTAGCCGAGGTTCTCAGTGACTCCTGGCGCGAACTCCATTGCTGCCTCCTTTCAAATTAATCATATACTATTGGAAGGATGCTGTACAGGCAAGTAGTTATGGTTGTTGCACAAAGGAGCAAACATGGACCCAGTAGTACTTCCCGAGGGACAGCACAACCCGATGATGGACGGAGCGCCCCCGATCGCGACGCCGGATCAGCATCCCGCAGCCACGCAGGAGCAGGCGGAAGCACCCGCTGACGCTGCGCCGGCCGACCCTGCGACAGCGCAGATTATCACGGAGCCCCAGTACGGTAGAGAATATCCCTCGCTGTACGACACAAAGGGGACCACCGTGCTCGCTGTTTTCCTGGGCATCTCAATCGTTGCCGCAATCCAGCTAGCAATTGTCAGAATGTACACGTCTGCCAAGAGCGAGCAGATCTACCTGACGCGTTTTGTGACGTCCCTTGTCGGCCTCGTCATGGGCGCGTACATCGCCGACCTGCTGATCGCTGGGCCCGATACTTCACTGCTGACGGACGAGGAGCACACACTCATCCTCAGCTTCGTGAAGGACATCGCACTGATGATCTTCGCGTACTACTTTGGCACTAAGTCGGGATCTGCAAAGTCAGAGGACGATCTGGGCGCTTGAGTGCGATGTCAAACTCATAGACGCGGATCTGCCGCGGTCGATGAGGATCGAGGACCAGGAGCTCCCTCTCCCCGCAAAGGAGATCGATGCCCTGGTCCTCGATGACTATCGTCTCTCGACCCACGTAGTCATCGCTCCAGTTCGGCCCAACCAGGACGACATGGTCGCCAACTGTCACAGACCTCGTGTCCATACCTGTCTCCGTCACTTCTTCCAGTAGTCGTAGAGGCCCTTGTCGATCTCGTAGGACTCCCAGGACTTCCTGTGTCTCCTTGGCTGCTGACACGCCCAGGCCCACATGCGAGCCAGGCCATCATCTAGATCTACATCATGCCTGAAGTCTAGCATGGCGACGGACTTCTCCCAAGTGGTCCACGCATGCTTCGCCTCGTGTCTAGGCTCGAGATGGACGGGACGAAGAGATGTGCCAGTCACCCTGATGATTGCGTCGCACGCCTGGTTGATTGTGTGCTCGTGGATGCCGCCTAGATTGATCGCGTGGCCGTCGCATGTCTCACTCTGCGAGTTCCACAGCGGCTGCATGATGTCGTCGACGAAGCTGAAGGCCCGGGTCTGCTCTCCATCCCCGTAGATTGTCAGCTGCTCACCGTGCAGGATCTGGTACATCCAAATCCCGAGCACGTTGCGGTACCTGTCCCAGATGTTCTGGTTCACGCCGTAGACGTTGTGCGGCCTGACGATGGTGTACCGGAGGCCGTGCTGGATCCGAGCGATCTCTAGGTCCATCTCCACGGCGTACTTTGCTATGCCGTAAGGATCGATTGGGCTGGGGCGCGTCTCCTCTGAGAACGGGGGAGCCTGACCGTTCCCATACACCGCCATGGACGAGGCGAAGATGAACTTCCTGACGTCATGCTGGATTGCAGCGTTGATAAGGTTCACGGAGGCGATAACGTTGGCCTCGTAGTTGAAGCGCCGAATGAAGGGCGACAGACCCTCTGCTGCGTATGCTGCGAGGTGGTAGATCACGTCCACACCGTTATCGCGGATGATGTGTCCGATCGCCTCGTGCGCCGTGACAAGGTCGAGATTGTAGAATCTGACGCCAGAAGGAACGTTCTCAAGGTAGCCGCCGCTGAGGTTATCCACGCCAATGACTTCCACGCCGGGCTGTGTCCTGAGGATCCACTCAGCGAAACGGGAGCCGATCAGGCCTGCAACTCCCGTGATTAGAACGGTCATGAGATCTCCTTCTCGCTAATCTTATCGGCAGATTCGGGCTGCGTCACCCTGACTAGACAGCGTGGGTTAGCAAAGTAGACGTTCTGGTCGCTTGCGAGGATCTTCACGTACGGCTCCTCTAAGTCTCTTCCGCCCATCATCCTGTGCATGTACACGAACTCATCTGAGACTGACAGCACAACAGCGTCCCGATCGACGTAGTGGAAGCCGTCGTTGATGGACGGAAACCCGGGAAACTTTGTCACCCGAAATCCGTACTTCACCCTCAGTAGCTCTCCCTCGCGTATCTTGCCCATTCTCATCCCAGCGAATGATACAGCGGGTCGCTGCCTGTCTACAACTCTCTGATGCGAACGTGCAGGTCCTCTCTGCCCTCGCTGATCAGGCGATGCCATCCGAGTCGCGGTATGGTGACGACATATCCAGGCGTGAGGGGAGCAGGAAGGCTGCCCTCCAGCTGGAGGCTCCAGCCGCGTCCAGCGACGACAGTGACGACGCGATCCCTATCGTCCCGGTGCCACTTGAGCTCCAGGTCGTCCACACCTGCTGCGAAGACGCGGTGGATGCAGCAGTCTGCCTCCAACGCCTGGCTGTATGGGCCTGGGTTCACCACCGTCCCTTGAAGTTGAGGCCCAGCTGCTTCTTGTAGCGGTGCAGGTTGCAGGACCACCACCTTGCCTTCCAGCGCGGCCCCGGCGTGTCGCAGTTGTGGCGAGCGAGGAATGACCGGGCACGCTCTGGGCTGTGCGCCTTCACGCTCATGTCGGGAGAGCCGAAGCCGAGCTTGATGACGTTGCCCTTGTCGTTCTTCGTGTAGACGTAGAACTTGTGGCTGCCGCCGTCTCCCGCCCTGAAGGGATCGTTGAGGTCGACCTTTCGCCCCTGGTACTCCGCCTCCTCCAGGCTTCCCACGCGCCAGTCAATATCCGTGTTGCCGTGCCACGGCTCCCACCCGTCGTCCTCAGCCATGAAGGGCAGGTCGAGCGGCACCCTTTTTCCCTCGTAGCTTCCATACTCGCCGATGTCCGTCTCGAGGATTGCGCTGTCCTCTTCGTCCACACTGAGGTGACCCTTCGCAGCGAGTCTCTTAGCCTCAAGCATCATCCTGATGTGCTCATCGGAGCCGTAGCGGTGGATCGTCTCGCGCAGCGGCAGCTTTCTGTCAGCGTGATACAGGAGACCTGGGCTGACCTCGCAGTGCTTGAGGAAGACTGGGTGCCTCTCGCCGGACACGCCTATGGCGCGCTCGACCAGAGCGCGGAGGTCTGACTGTCTGAGGTAGATCATGCGTCTAACTATTCGCCGTCTTCGTCGTCAGATCGAATCGGATACAGGGCGCTCCAAGTGTGTCGAGCCCGCTCCTCGCCCAGCAGGACTAGGCACATTCCGTCGTGCCCTCTGCTGAAGAATCCTGTCGCCTTGACAGGATCAGAGCACTCCAGCACAATCCCTACCAAGCCTAGCTTTTTAACGCCCACTAAGTCGCCGGGCTTTGGCCTCCAGATCATCGCAACGCCTCAAGTGGAAGTGTGGCACCTCTAGCACCTGTCCACCAACCAGCACCCACGAGACGAGGTCGCCGCAGTAGACATTCGGAGCGTACGCAGTGTATGGAGACTTTACAACAATGCCGAGAGACCCAACCGGTATCTCCTCGACAGACATGTCGAACCCGCCGCAGGACGTGAAGCCCTCAGGAGGAATGCCCTTGTCAGAGATGAAGTGAACAAGACAGCCAACAGGAAAACGCTGCTCTCGGCGCCTGTTTGGGCTGTGTCTTGTCATTTCTTTCAGCTTAATGCGCGCGACCGCGCGCGTCACGACCCTCAGCCACGTTTCTTGACTTCGCGAGGAAGTGTCCTCTCGTCGGTCATCTTAGGGATGCTTCCAGCTCGCCTCGTGAGCGGAGCTGCTGCAGCTCCTTGTTCACTAGCCCGCTTCTTAGCTGCGTCTAGCACGTTCTGAAATGTTGGGGCAGGCTTCCTTTCGATCCTGTCAACGACAGACCCCGCGGTGCCCTGAGAGATCCCGCTAAATCCGTCCTTCTTTCTCTCGCTGATGTTGGACATCTTTCCGAGACCAGACATGCCCCTGGAGACGTACTCAAGCTTCGCTCCGCAGTGAGCACACTTGGCAATTGGAGACTCGTACATCGCGCCGCACTGCTCGCACTGCCCGACCTCGTCCGATGATCCTCCCATAGGGTTGCTGAGGATTATGCCGGGTCCTGCTTCGTCGAGATCCTTATCGCTTCCCATGATCGCCTCGACGAGGCCAAACTTGGGAGCGCGCGTCATTCCACCGTGGATCTCGCGATGGCTGCGAAGCGCAGCTGCCTCCTGCAGTATGATCTCGCGCAGCCTGGCGTGAGTGAGCCTGGAGGGCTGCCTGGCTGCGACCTCGCGCTTAGCCTGCGTGACCTCCTCGAGAATCATCTTCCTAATCTCACGCTGTGTGATCATCGTAGCGCTAGCTCCACGTGACAATTATGCACGAGGATGCGCTTTTATGCAAACCTGACCGCGGACATAAGTCGCTTGTCGCCCTGCTTCTTCTCGCCCGGTGCACCTGCGCTGCTAACGATGGACTTGACGGTCGCGGGAGCGAAGCTTGTGGTCTGGAAGGCCTCCTGCAGGAGGGAGGCGACGTGCTGCGCTGCCTCGTCAAGTATCTCCTGCGTGGCGAGCAGGAGGTGATACCTGCTGCCCGGGAGGGGCAGGACTGAGATCACGTTCGACCTGAGGATGTTTCTTCCGTCAAGAGTGATGTACATGGGAGAGACAGCTGTCACGACTCCCACGTCAGTCCTCGCACTGCCTGAGGCGGGCACCCTTGCGCTCATCGCCGCGCCGTCGGCGAGGTACGAGCGCACAGCCTCTGTGTCCGCGGGAGTGGGATCAGCGATGTCGATCGTGTCCCAGTCGATGTCGCCAGGTTCGGCCTCCTCAAACTCGTCATCGTCCTTGCGCTTGAGGAGCTTTCTGCTCGCAGTCAGGTAGCAGATGCTGCCCGTGTTGTCCTCGATCCCCTTCTTCACAATCCTGAACTGCGGGCTGTTTGTGAGCTCCCTGTAGCGCTCATAGCTGATCTGCTCGCCCTTCTTGCCGTCCGGAGTCGCTGCGAAGTAGACGTTGACCATCTCTCCGCTCTCCTGGTTGTAAGTGACCTGCACCCTGGCGTTGCCCATTGCGCCTGACACACGGTCAACTATGGAGTGTGCAGCCATCACGTTGGCTGGGCTCTGGACCGCTGCGTTGTCCCCATCCACGCGCTCAATGATTCTGCTCACCGTTTCATCCAGAGACATCTGGATGAGAGACTCGACGAACTCAAGGTCGTTCTCAGGCTCAGTCCGCACCTTGACTGTCTTCCGATAGGCATCACTGACAGCGGGAAGTATCTTTGACTCCTGCAGCTCGTCGCTGCACATGTCGTAAGCGGCGTGGATCATGTTGATGGTGGGCTGAACAAGCGAGATGATGACGCTTAGAACCTCTTGGCCTGCGGCTTGACCGGGCGAGTAGACCATCGCGTGGTGCGCGTTCAGCAGCTTGGCGATGGCTGACGCGATCAGCTGCGCGTTTCTGATGGGCCCTCTTTCAAAAAATGAGTTCGGCATGTGTCAGTAGTTCCCGCTCGCTCTTCTCTTGAGATCACGCAGCGCATCCTCAGGCTTGTCCGCCCACCTGAAGGACTGAAGCTGCTTCTTTATGAGTCTACCGCGTCGCCGCTTGACTGCAGCGAGACGCCTCAACGCCTGCAGGTCGTCCAGGTTCGGCCAGGGCATCCTTTTCGGAGGACGCTTTCTGCGCTCCTGGATGATCATTTCCAGGATGAGCTCCCTGAGAAGCAGCTCACCTCTCACCTGACTTCCTCTTGCTGTCGCCCATGGGCCGCTTCTTGACGCGCGCGATGGCGTCCTCCTTCGACACACCGCCCTTGATCATGCGGGCGATGCGAACGTCGTCGAAGTCCTCCTCACCGTCGCCGTTCTGGTCCTGCTCCATCATTTGACGCGCTATCATCTCTCGAATGGCAAGGCGAAGTCCTGACTCAGTGAGTCGCATAGCTGTGTCTCCACGCTGGTAACTATCAGCGGAGACCTACAGGTACTTCTCTATCGTCTCCTCGCTTATGGGCGCATGCGGTATGACGGCGACTGCCCACTGCGTGAGCATTGCTTTCGCAGCGTCCGCCTCCTCACGTGACATCTTTCCAGAGAAGTGCATGCTGTCGACATACTCACACATGGGTATGTCCCACGACACGCCCCTGTACCGCGCCTCAGACTGAAAGCCCTTGACGAAAGCGTGGAGCTCCCTGGGGGATATGATGTACTCTAGGATTCGCCCGTTAGGACGTGATGCGGACGCAGTCAGCCGCTCCTCGAGTGCCTTCCACTTCCTGCGTGTCATCTTGCCGCGAGCGAACAGCTTCCTGCGGAGGATGCTCCAGTGCGCAAGCCTGACGCTTCGCTGCCAGCGCTCCTGGTTCACTATCCTGCTTCTAGGCCTAGGAGGTATGGGGCCCGGGACTGCGAGGAGGCCCTCGTCCATGAGGTGCTCCAGCTCGTGCCGCACCGTCTGGTGGAGGACCCCTGCGACCTCGAAGTAGCACTGGGGCGCCTGCTCATCGTCGTAGATGACGTGAAGTTCCACCTCCATGTGGGGAAGCGACACCGAAGAGCTCGACATCGACTCGCCCGTCTCGGCCCAAGCGTCGACCTCGGCACCGCGCTGCCTAACAACAGTGAGCTTGAGCCTGAAGCGTGCCTGTTCAGGCCGCACGTCGCTTCCCTTAAAAGGGATGGGCCGCCACCCGATGTGTATCCATCGAAGGTAGCGGCCCGTCTTGCTCGTTGGCCTCTTGATCAGCCCCATGATGAGCGAGACAGTGCTCGTCGTCGTG
>Ga0181343_1000465_pt1 | contig 17684 bp, 16 predicted proteins | sample Su13VDMLBSD_FD_130110 | JGI IMG/M metagenome (GOLD analysis project Ga0181343, IMG submission 130110) | Freshwater viral communities from Lake Michigan, USA - Su13.VD.MLB.S.D | ecosystem: Environmental > Aquatic > Freshwater > Lake | place: USA: Michigan | collected 2013-07-15 | reverse complement strand
TACTCCGGGTAAGCAAGAGGTTCAAGAAGATTATAAAATGGTAACCTTTGACCTAGTTGCAGACCCAAGCACAAGAGGCGCATTCCCATCTGTCTCAGAATCTACGCTATTATTAAAACAGAAGACTAAGCAACAGGCTCTACGGGAGAATGTATTTGTTACCTTACTTAAAAATAAGTTAGCTTTAAAATATAAGCCCGAAGAGATCATGGAAGAAATAGATGTAGAAGAAGTAAGTGATGCAGATTTACTTGCTTTAAAAATAGATAAATTAATTAATCGTTACAAAAAATAAAAAAATCTAAGGTTTTCAATTTAACCTTATTAGATAAATATAGATCCTAGGAGCATTTATGTCAGAAGTTAAATCAATAGCCGAATTACTTCCTGAAGGTTTATCAGAAGAAACTGTAACTCAAATTGCAGAACTAGTTGATACTGTAATTAAGGAAGAAGTAAATGACAGAGTTAAATTATTAGAAGCCAAAGTTAAAGGCTTCTTACGGATGGAAATAACTGCCATAAAAGAGCATGCCCTCCGTGAACTCCAAGAGGAAAGTGAAGTTTATCGCAACGCTCATTTGTTTGAGAGCATTAAATCTTTAATGGCTCTTGAACTAGGACAAGATGATGAGAAGAATGCAGTAGCTCAAGTTGTCCGTGAGCAATCAGAAGTAGAAGAGGAAAATGCTGTTTTGGTTGAAGAACTAAATTCAGCCGTCAAGCAAGTTGAACAGCTTGAGAGAACAATAAAACTTCTATCTAAGAAAAACAAAGCTCTAGAAGAGCAAACCGAACAACTTGTAGTGGAGGTTGAACAATTAACAGAACAAGCAACCCTACCATTCAAGTCATCTGAGAAAGCAATTATTATTGCCGAAGAGATGGAAAATACTCCAGTCAAGAAAGATTCTAAGGTAAGCAACCAGTTCTTGACTGAAGGTGTAATGGCTCTAATGCCAAAAGCCAAATGAGGAATATTATGTCCGATACATTAACTAATCTCAACCACAACAAATTAGTTGAAAAGTGGTCACCAGTACTAGAAGGCATTAGTGACCAATACACAGCTAAAGTTACCGCTATTCTCCTAGAGAACCAAGCGAAGTCAATCGTTGCCTCACAGGTTAACGAAGATCTATCAGCGGGTGCAACCACCACTGGTCGTTTAGGCACTTTCCAAAAGTTCGCCTTCCCACTCGTTCGTAGAGTGTTCCCTGAGTTAATCTTTAACAAGATCGGTTCAGTACAACCAATGGAAGGTCCAGTATCACAGATCTTCTACCTCGGTTCAGCCCGTCAATCAGGTGCATTAGCCGATGTACTCTACAGCAAGTACAACTTAACCTACAAAGGTTTGACAACTAGCGCAATAGGCACTGCATCAGCAATGGACCTAGATTCTACTGCTGGGGTTTGGCATACTTCAACATTGTACAATGATGAAAGAGGTTCTGCCTCAACAACCTATGGCGGTCGGATTGCCTCATTCCCATCTAGCTTCACAATGCTAGGCTGGTCAGTTTCAGCAGGCGAAAAACTAAAGAATGATCAGATTCCTGAACTCAATATAACAATTGAGCAGCAGCCCGTTGTTGCACGCACCAAGAAGATGCGTGCTCTTTGGACAATTGAAGCTAGTCAAGATCTCAAGGCTTATCACAACCTTGATCTTGAGCGTGAGCTAACTGAACTTATGTCCAAGGAACTAGAACTTGAAATCGACCGCGAGCTATTAGAAGATCTTCGCGCTCTCGCATACAATGTCTCCGGTACAAATGGCGGCTGGGCGATGGACCGTTTAGATAACGCCAATTCAAACGACTTTGGCGATATTGGTGGAAAAGGCCCAGAGAACGCTACATTTACTCCAGCTAAATTTGATTACGATCAGCCAACAATGCCAACAACCCAATTTGGCACTAAGAATGATTCAACAAAGAGCAATGTGTTTGTAATTGACTTCTCAAGCTCAACCCTACCATTTGCTCCTCAGCATGTTGGTCATGTCTATGCTAACCTACTCGGTGCATTAAACTTTGCATCACAGGACATCTACAAGACCACACATCGTGGCCCCGGTAATTGGATTGTAACATCACCCTTGATCGGTGCAATGTTGGAATCCGCTGCCAAGCTCGAAGGTGGTATTGGTCCCAAGACTGAAGGCATCACAAACATGGGTGCTAACAAGATTGAATACCGTGGTAAGTTCGCTGGTAAGTACGATCTCTTCATCGACCCACTCTGGCCTGAAGACGAGATTATGATGGGTTACAAGGGTGGAAGCCCCATGGACGGTGGATTCGTTTACTGCCCATACATCCCAATCGAAGCTCTACCAACCATCACGGATCCTGAAACCTTCCAACCAAGAAAGGGTATCTTGACCCGTTATGCTAAGGCAGCAATTCAGCCTGCTCACAGATTCTACAGAATTCTTAGAATCGTTGGCCCCGCTGCTAACTACCTCTACCTACCTTACGCTAAGACTACCACAGTCTGATTAAATTAGAGTAGAATATAATTGAAGCCCAAGAGAAATAAAAATCTCTTGGGCTTCTCTATTTGTCTATATACAATAGAGGATTGTATCTATGGGAGAAATAATTAAACCACAAATTGATTCTTATGGAAATAGTTTTGCTATTCCGTATGGTAATTTAGTAGATACATCAAAACCTAACGGTGAAATTAATTATAACGAATTAAATAATACTAATCTTCAAGATAATATTGAATTTAATAAATTTGAAGAATCAATAAAATCATATATTTTAGGTAGATTAGGTTATCCTGTAGTTAGAGTAGAGTTGAGTGATTTTCAATTAAAATCAGTAATTGATGAGGCTGTTACAAAATTATGTAACCACGCTCCTTTTTGGGCAAATCAATTAATGACTTTTAAAACAACTGCTGGGGTTGGAACATATGAGTTACCTAGATATGTGCTAGATAACATTGTCTATGTAATTTATAAAAAAGATCTTATTGGGATCCCCGGAATGGGTCAATCTTTAGAACAAGATTATTTCCTAAAGTATTTTCAACAAAACTTCTTGTTCAACGATTTCAGTATTGGAGAATTTAACCTTCTTCAAATCAGCTTAGAAATGATGCGAAAGATTCTAGGTCAAGATGGATCTTTCGACATAGTAAATAATCAATATTTACAACTTTATCCAGTTCCAGCTACTACTGATCAATCAGTAATCGTCCAGTACAGAGCAGTTGATTCTGATAGAATTCATCCTGCATATAAGGTATTTATTCAAAAATACGCTTTGGCTTTGGCAAAACAAGTGCTTGGTCAAATTAGAGGAAAATACAAAACACTTCCCGGACCCGGAGGTGGCGCACAGTTGAATGGTGATGCGCTAATTCAACAAAGTGAAAAAGAACTAGAGTTGTTGGAAAAACAGTTATTATCTGAATTTGAAGAACCTCCCGGATTTAGTTTATACTGATGGCAAAGAATTTTAAAACAAATGTAAATATTCCGGAAATCGAAATCGTTAATAACGATAGCGAGTTAAGTTTGTTTGATAAGAACAATCCGGACATTAATTTATTCAACCTAGTTGATGAAGAAAACATTAGATTATCTGGTTCTAAAATAAACTACTTTAAGTTTATGCCATCAAACGAATTTGACCCAGTTTATTTAGAACAAAAAAACAAACCTATAAGCCCAAATGCAATTATGGTTTATGGTCATTATGATCCAAAAGTAGTAGAAGAAAACCTTGATCAATTTGGTATAAATTTAACAAATGATCAAATGTTTACTTTCAATAAATCATACATAGAAAAAAAACTAGGGAGATCTCCGATTGCAGGAGACATCGTTCATCCTCACTTTCAAAATATAAAATATGAAATATTTGAAGTTCAGGAGGATAGTTTTGAGGCTTACGGAGTTTATCACTATATCTGCACAGCTAAAGTTCTGCGCGATTCAGAAGATATACAGACTACACCAAGAACTAAGATTAGTCCTCCAGTAGGCAGGAGAGATTTAGATGGGTATTGATTTTAGAGAAAAATCCTATTCTAATTCATCTTTTGATTCTTTAGTAGCAGCATCGCAAGCAAGAACAGCAGATGATATTGCTAGAGAATTAATAGCTAGATCTGTATCCAAAGCATCTAACATATCTCTAATATACAAAGAACTTCTTCGCGCAGTGTTGCATGCATTTTCTGGATTTGCAATACAAGATTATGAGGAAAATATAATAGATGTTCAATGTATACATGCAAATCAGGAAAGAGCAATTGCAAAACTTACGGAAGAAACAAATTTAATTCTACCCATCATATCCGTAGATCAACCAAAAACAAATAGAGCAGAAAAGCGTCAGAGATATAAACCACTAGTAGTTTCAGAAAAACATTGGGATCCTATTAAGAAAAGAGCTACTAGATTAGTGAGTTTAGTTCCATCTCCGATAGATATAGAGTACCAACTTGTTGTTTGGGCAAAGTACAAAAGTGATCTAGATCAAATAACAGAACAAATACATTCTCTTTTTAATCCAGACCTTGAAGTAATAACTCCTTTTGCAACAAACATAAAATTATTTCTAATAGAAGAGGCTGTAGATTCTGAGATAGTTGCCGCAGATAGAGAAGATAGAGTTCTAAGGAGAATATTCAAAATCTCTGCAAGCACTTATGTTCCTAGCCCTAAATTCATGATGACCTCAACAGGTCAAATTGAAGACTTCAATTATGAAATAGAGATAGCTTCAGCAGTTCAAAAAAAAACATTTGAATCATTTTTAAGTACTAGTAGTGAGGATATTATGCCCGATCCAAATGCCTTATATAATGCGAGCGCGTTACTTGGTAGCGCGATAAATATTTCTCCAATAGCAGGAGCAGCACTTGTTTACTATGGTAACTCATGGGCTGCAAGTGAAACATTCTTAAAAGCTGCTGATATTGCAGAATTAACTGCAAAAGTAGACTCAGTTGAATGGGGCGCAAGATACTATCGTCCCGACTTCGTAAAACTTGCTTATGTTAGCCAGTATGGAACAGGAGAAACTGGGAATGAAGTAGAAGGTCAAGGAAACTCAGATCTTTGGACTGGCACTAGTGCATATGGAGAAATAGCTAGGTGGTTCGTACCTGAATTGTCTTTCCGTGGTCAAGGATTAATGGAAATAGATATTACAGGTTATTTTGATTCATCTTCTACTCCAACAACAGGTAACTATACTTTATTCACAAATCCTGTAAATTATTTAAGTGGTTTAGGTTTCAGTGGTGTATCTTTTAATCCATGTATAGCTTTAGTTAGTGCAGATAGCACTCAAGATATTGTAAATCCCGATCAAGTATCTGCTACTAGAGTTAGAAGAATTGTAAATGGGCAATCGTATATTAGCATAGAAAGTTATCCAGTAGGTACTATTCCAGCAACATCATCTTTAATTGGTGGTGCAGTCAGAACTGATAACGGATTATCTTTAATAACAAAAAACACTTTAGTAATTATTCCAAGAAATACAGATTTAAGTTCCTTAAATCAAAATTCATATTTTACTGGAACTGAAGTTTATAGGAACGGCCCACTAACTCCCCTACAATATCAATCTTCTTACTATAAAATGGTATCTGGTCAAGCAGAAGGGGAGATGGGATTAAATCTTACAAGCACAGTTCATGTAATTTATGTGTCTGGAACTCCTGCTAGTGGCGCAGTAATGCAATCTTCGTCAAATACAATTAATGCAGTTTCCGGTGATACCTTTATTTTATATTCAACTAGTACAACCGGAACAGGTGGATCAGCTTCTGGTTTCGCAGCATTTAATACAGCAAGATTAGCAAGCAGTGTTTATATTACGATACCATCTGCAATGCCGACAGCATCTGATTTGTCTAACTATTTAAATACAATTTCAGATATGTCAGCGGTTCTGTCTCTAAGTTCAACCGTAGTCGATAATAAAATAGCTATTCTATATACAGGAAATGCAAACTTGGCAGAATGGGGTGCGTTAGGCACATTGCCAGAAAAAATGGGAATGTCACCTTCGGCTGGGTCTAATTACAGATACGGATTAAAATCAAAAGAAGAATACTATGATATAAAATATGATACTAGTTATTACACTCCAACTTTAGCGAGTGCAGTAGCCGTATTTGAAATTCAAATGGCAGATGATCCTTATGATGATACTTTAGATTACACTGACCTACCTTATGGCGTTGAGGTATCTACTCTTGGATATTCTGTATATGATCCATCAGGTAATGCTTACGCAGGTAATGTCAATACATCTACATTATACTCAATAACATATCAAGCACCTGCTAGTGCGGTTGGTCTTGTTGGGTCTGCAACTCGCGGATTCCCTCAACCTTGGACAACAATAGCAACTTTTGAAACAGGAGTAAGTTCGTTCGCAAATATTTACTCACCGAGCAGAAACGATTTTAATTTCAATATTAAATTCAGATCTGGTGGTTTCTTCGGAGCAACTCAATATCAGCCATATGTAATTGAGATTACTCAGGCAAGTGGAACAGAAGCAGTGTCCAAAAAGATTATAAACAGATCAACAATGGATTTCACTAAAGACAAAATGATGCGAGTGAGATTCAAGTGTATTCAATTCTCTGAATCTGGTGAAGTCGTTTATTACACAGATATACCCGGACCTTATGTAAAAAAAGTAGTACCCGGTGGAGATCTTGTAGGGACTTATTATTGGGGGTTAATACCTAGAGTTTGTACAGTCACTACTCTAGCTGCAACACTTTCTTGCCCCGGTGACGGGCATCCATTCTGATTATGGCATATCCAAATTATCCAGCAGTTAATTTATTTTATAACATTCCATATGATCGTGTACAGTATAATGTACGATACGGTCCTCATGTTATGCAAAGACTTAATATTTATAAAAGCCCTGTTCAGAACGCAGGAGGTAATCCCGTCATAGTATACATGCACGGAGGTGGTTGGTCAAGTAATGACAAAACTAGAACAGTGGAATACTCAGGCAATCCACAGAAGCCACTATTTAGTTTCTTAATGGATCCGCAATGGACTTCTGGAGGTCCAGATGGGTTGTCTGCTAGTGCATATGTGGTAGATAAGGGAGTAGATATTGTATCTATTGAATGGAGACAATTTGCTTATACACAATTTGGATTCGCTAATTCTACTAGTAGATCTAGTATTTTTGAAGAGCAAGGTATTCCTTTATTAGACACTAACTCTACAGGAAATGTTGCAACTACACATGCTAGTTACCCTACTATGTTTGAAGACCCACAAATTGCAGTGCAGTGGGTTAAGGATAATGCAGAAAGATATGGTTTTGATGCAACTAAAGTATTTTTATGGGGAACTAGTGCAGGAGGAAATGCCGCACTAGTCGCGGGGCTTAGACCATCTAGATCATTTAAACCTAAGCATTTACAAAATCATAAGTTTGAAAGAACATCTAACGCAAATGTTCTTGGTATATTAAATTGGTATGGGCAAATAAGTATGAATCCACACTATTTCCCATTTACATATCTCGGAGCTTTTTTTGGAATGATGGATGCTGATGACGGATCAACATATGGTGATGTTGAGGGTCTTTGGAGAAAAAGGCGGGATGTAGAAAGAATACTTTTACAACCTGATTCTAGCGGATCTTTATCTCCTCAATCCAAACTAACCTCAATAGGCAAAGCAATTTCTCCTAGTAGTATGATATCTGAATTCCCTTGGCTAAGAGATGAAGTAAAAATATATTCCTTTTATAGAGAAGCGGAAGATAGTTTAGATCCAAATTCTGAATATATAAATGGATTCCTTACTTATAATGGAATCCCACCAAATGGAAGTTCTTCTCCTTGGATAGGCGGAGGTCATGAGTGGCGACAACTATATGATTTGAGTGCAGTTTGTTTGGCAAATAATATTTCACATGATGGACGAGTAGCTCGTGCTCCCGGATTTATTTACCCAGCTTATGCTTATGCATCTGCGGAACCTTATAATCTAAATGGTCAAGTTTTAAATATTACTAGTTTTAGTGGTGGAAACTTTACTGTTACATTACCAACTGGTGCTGCTTTAACTGCTAATCAAGTTGCGTCTTCGATTATTACTCAAGCAAGCTCATATCTAATTGGAGCTAATGTTGTAGATGGATCAGTTGTTATAAGAACTACATCAGGAACTGTAACATCAGCTTTAGCGTCCTTTATGGGAATTAGCGTTTCTAATTCAAAATATGCCGGAAGTTCCGCATATTTTACATTGAGCGGTACATCTACTGGTTTAACTCCATTGGGTTTAACTTCCGGAACTTATCGAGGAACTGTTCTAAATCAAATAAATGAAAAATTTAATCCTGTCAATCATTCAGGTTATTGGTATACATCAGAAGGTGAAACTATCCCTAGGGAAGTAGTTAGAATGTATCAATGGATTAAAAAGGCTTGTGGATTTAATTATGTAGATGATCAAACTTTATGGAGTGATCCAATAAAATGAGTGTGGTAGCTAAAGGATTAGTAGAAATTTATGAGATAGATAATGGTAAAAAAACCAAAGTCTATGAAGGAAATAACATTATAACAAAAGGGTTTGGGTATTCTTTAGCTAACTTATTTTCGGAGCAAGAGGATCAAGAAGTAGGAAATTTTCAAATAGGATATTTTCAAATAGGCACTTGTGCTGTTGGATATGAACCTTACACAGCATCAACATCGTTTTTTCAAGTAAGCTCTGGATTAACTAAAGCTCAATATGGATCTAATTTAGATGCTGAAGTAAAAACGCTTTCTAGTTTAACTTCTACTAGATTTGTTACATTTTCTTCAGTATCTTTAGCTACACCGTCTGCTATGGTCGCTATTTACAATTCAAGATTAACTAATGGATTAAGTAGATCTAACAGATATACATTACATATAGAAAAAAATATGGCAATTGGGGTAAGTGCTACAGAATTTGGACTTTTTATTAAAAATCCAAATGTAAATTATAAAATAGATAAACCTATACTCGCCGCTTATAAAAAATTAAATAAACCTCTAGTTAAAGGATCAGATAATGAAATTTTAATTCAGTGGACCATATCTGTGGTGGATATATCTGAAAATTAAAAATATTTCTAAAATTAAAGCCTTTGGATCCATAAATAATATAGGTGCAGAAAATGACTAAAACACAAACCAATATGTCCGTAACTAATATGAAAACTATAGTGAACGAATCGCTACAAGCGTTCCAAATATGTCTACTTGCACCCGGTGGTAATCAAATGGTTACTCTAGGTCCAAAAAAATCAATGCTTATTAAAGAATCCCAAATAAGCAAAATGATCCTTAATTTAGTAAAAAGAAAGATTATCAAAATAAGCTGAGGTTAAAAATATGCCTAATTTCTTCTCTCCCGGTGTTTATACTGTAGAAAAGGATATATCTACTTATCCTGTCGCTGGTAATTCGTCAATAGTAGGTATTGTAGGCTTTGCCTCAAAAGGCCCTACCAATGTTGCCACTCTAATAACATCACCTGAAAATCTAATAAATACATTTGGAAATCCAAGTGAAGATTTAGATGGACAGGGACTAGAGGGTGCATTAGAGATATTAGAAACCACGAATGCAATTTATTATGTTCGTGCAGCAGGAGATTCTGCTACAGAGGCATCTGCCACAATTAAACTTGGAATTTGCCCAGCGATAGAAGTATCCTCTGGAAACTTTGGATACTTAAATGATTTATACCTTGCAATACAGGTAACGGATTACAATCAAAATGATTTATTCTTAGAACCTAGAGTTTATGCTATTCCAGCAGGTACAGCTGCGGGACCAATTGTTGACGGGAACGATACTATCGGTGCTCAATACCTTGCAATGTCCAAAGTAATTGGGGGTTCTTTAGATACAGATAATGTTATATACGCTTCGATAAATAAAACATTAGGACACACAATATATGGCGCATATGCAGGACAATCAGCCTCAATTTCAGTAAGTTCTTATTCTGATGCAGAACTGACTATTCCTGTATCAGCAGTAAGACCAATATTTGGTAGTGGTATAACTACTCCATATAGTACAACTTTTTCTGGAATACCTGCTAGTGCTTTGGCTGATGCCAGAGGTTACACAAGCTCAATTAAGGTTTATGGAGCAAATATAGGAAGCGTCACAACTGCTAGTGGCGTTGTATATTTGATAAATTCACTATACCCCGGAACAGGATATAATTACGCCGTAGAAGCTGATGGTACTGTTTTAGGTAATTCAATAGAGACAGACTCACTAGGTAGATATTCTAAACTATCAGTAAATGAGTTAGGATCTGAAACAGAAACATTCAAAGTATCTTTAGTAAGCGCAAACTTTATAGAAGATGTTATAAATGTTGGTTTAACAAATAGAACATCTGATTACATAAAAGGCAAGTTTGTTAGCGGAACTAGCTTGGTTGATTTCGATGCAACTCCAATAACCAATACTAATGGTGGAGATCCAGAACTTGGATTTGCAAACGCATTAGGATTACTATCATCAACACCTATTACCTATGGTGGATATATTTATAATTCAAGTGCTGGTGGTACTTTAGCTGTCGCAGGTAATGGAGGTGACATTCTTCAACAGAATAAGGTTAGATTACTTAAACTATTAGACGAAACTTCTAACATGAGTGGAGGTACTAATGGTACAGGTACAGCAACAGAGAATGATGCTGCAATCATAGGTAGTGCTGCTGAAACACCAAAGACTGGTATATACGCTTTAGATTATGATGATCTAAACATTTCAATAGCAATCACTCCGGGCAAGAACAGCCAGAATGTACAAAACAATTTAATTACTCTAGCAGAAACAAGTCAAAACTTCTTAGCTTTGGTTGCTCCTCCTTATGGCTCAATCAATACTGTCCAAGAGGCTTTAGACTGGTCAAACGGAAGATCTGAGACTAGAACTGCTGCAATCAATAGTAGCTATGCTGCAATATACTGGCCTTGGGTCAAAGTGTTTAGCACCTTTGATGGTGTAGATCGTTGGTATGATCCAACAATTTATGCTGCAAGACAGATGTGTTTCACAGATTCAGTAGCTGACACTTGGTTTGCTCCTGCCGGATTCCAAAGAGGTAGATTAACAAAACCAACAGAAGTTGAAGTTAATTTAAACCAAGGAGATAGAGATTCATTATACAGTGGTGGAAATGTTATCAATCCAATAGTAAGTTTCCCTCAAGCAGGAATCGCTATCTTCGGACAAAGAACTGCTCAACGGTTGGCAACAGCCTTGGATAGAATCAATGTTCGTAGACTAATGATTTTCTTACGCAAAGCGGTTCTTAATAGCACTCAATCATTCGTATTTGAGCCTAATGACCCATTTACTTGGGAAGCTGTTCGTGGCGTAATCAACCCCCTCCTTGAAGATATTAGAACAAGAAGAGGAATAATAAACTATTCAGTTGTTTGCGACGAAACAACTAATACTCCAGTAAGAGTTGATAGAAATGAACTTTGGTGCAAGGTCATCATTCAACCCACCAAGGCTGCTGAGATCGTCGTGTTTGAATTGAATGTAACTAATCAATCAGCACAAATAGGTGGCTGATAGGAGAATAAAATGACAATTCCAAAACCATATTTCATACAAGCTACTGGTGTCGCTCAAAGAGGCGAAGCAACTAAAAATAAACTTCCCTTGATCTCAACCGCTCTTGATTCAGTCAGAGCCTATCAGTGGGAAATACATTTCCAAGGATTGCCTGCTATCGGAGATAGTCAACAAGGCAAGAGTTTGACTTTGGCTGCAAAACAAGTCACTCAAATTGGTCATACTGTAGAAGATATCACAGTAGATAGATTTAATGACAGAGTTTATTATCCCGGCAAGGGCAGTGCAGAAGAAGTAAAGATTACATTTGATAACCTTTATCAGCCTCAAATGGCTGATGTTCTATACAACTGGTTCCAAGGAACCTACAATCCCGTTGACGGTAGAGTAGGAACTACAAGAAGTATTAATGGATCACCTACTAGGTTAAAGGGAACTGCCGTTGTTCTTCAGATGGATGGCAAGGGTAATATTGTTGGTGGAACCAAGTTATATGGTACTTATCCAAAGGCTTGGAAACTAGCAGAATTTAACTATTCTACACAAAATGAATTCCATACTATAGAGATGACTCTTCGTTACGATTTCGCTGTTCAATATAACTCATCAGATATTAATACTCACTACTGATAGTTATGTCTAGACCACCGTTTTTTATCAGACAAATAAAAACGCATCCACAATTCGATGGCTGGGGCGGTACAGGTAACGGCGAAGTAGGAGTATGGGCGGCAGCAGAGTTGCTTGGCACTGGCCCTGATGCTGTTGCTGAATATATTACTCGTCGGTCAAATAAAAAGAAAGAAAATGAAAATAGAATTTTAAATATATCAAATAACTTAGACTCTGTAAGAACATATGGTTGGCAAGCCGAATTTAACTTATCCGATGACGAAATAATTACAGATACTCCAAGACTTAGCCTTTCTGTAAAATCTTTTGATTTTCCAAATTACACACAAGCAAAAAATGATTTTGCAGTTTTTGGTTCTTTAATATCTAATTATTCTCCATATCCAGAACAAGTATTTAAATTCACTTTTTTAGATACTTTGGTTGGTGGAGATGTGTTGGCTTTTTTAATAGGTAACGAATATCTAAGCATAAGTAAACTCCCTACAAAAATTCCTCTAATATACATTAAAAAATTTAATACTGACGGAGAGCCTGTGGGTGGAATGGTGTTTACTGACTGTTTTATGTTTGGATTAAAGCATGGAAATATAGATTATCAAGCTGCTGGGGGTATGTTAGAACATAGTATAGATGTTAGATGGTCTAGTGTTTTTTTTGTAGATGCGAACGGCATTAATGCTCATCCTAGTGCGAGTAGAGTAATAGAAACATATAAAAATTTAAGACTTTCACGCACCGGAGATGTTGTTGAACCTCCACCCCCAAAAAGTGGTTTTGACTAATGTAAATTTAGAACTATAATATAACAGCCCACTCAGAATAGCTGGGTGGGTTTTTTACTATGGATTACTTTCAAGAATTATTAACTAGTTATCAAAAATTAAAGAAGCGGACATTCCGTGTTTCTTACATCATTGAGCAAGAGCAAGATGCAATGTCTGCATACTCTGATGCCGCAAATCGAGCCAGTAGTTTAGTATCACGAGGAGTAATTCCGATAGATCAAGGAGAAAAATTAGGTGTTGGTGGTGTCATAACTGCATACACATCTAAAACTAAAGAAGGTATTGTTCCGGGATTAGCAATGAGCGACAAAACAACTCCTATTCCGGGTAGCCAAAACTATGCCGTTCGATTATCAACTATTGCTAATAATCAAGAAGTTCAAAATAAAATTGGGTTGATATTGTTAGGTCAAAAATCAGATTCAGAACAAAAAGATCAATCACAAGAGCAAGATCAAACGGCGCAAGTAGATTCAATGGGCCAACCAGTAATGACACCAGAAATGATGCTTGAACAAGAGTATCAAAGTTCATTAGCAAATGTTTTCTCTAAAGCAAAAGAATTAGTCGTAGGAAAGTTTTTTAAATCAATTTTAAATAAAGTCACTGGTGAAGTTCAAACAGATCCAACTACAGGTGGAAAAAAACAATTTAGATGGTTACAATATGAATCTGATTTGCAAGAGTACTTCTTATCAAATAAACCACAATCATTATCTAAGAAATTAGACGAAGCAATTACAGAATCAGGACAACCATTACTTCCTGAGCAAAAAAAAGAAATAGCCGATACTGCTTTTAAGTTTTTAGAAATAGCAAAAAAAGTTAGTGAAGGAACCGCAAGTAGAGAAGAACTCTTATGGGTAAAGACTCATATACAAACTGGTGCTAATTACTCAGATAAGAGAACTATTAGAATAAAGTCCAAAGATTCAGATCTACATGTGACCTTTAAATGGCATGGAGGTGTTGGAATAACCAAAGACACACAGTTCTGGAGACACATGCTTGATAGCTACGATGAAGCAGTAGAATCATGGGCTAAAAATCAAGTACCCGCACAGGACATAGAAGAATTTAAGATAGACAAAGTTTCCGTAAAGGAGATGGCTACTGGAACTGGTCAACTAAATGCAATTCGTGGTTTTTTTGCTGAGAATTTTATTCCTATATCAATGATGCTGAGTAAAGCTGCATCAATACAAGCAACGGATCCGGAAAGAGCGCAAGCACACCGCGCAGAGGCAATTAAATTATTTACTGATGAATGGAATAAAAACGGAGAATCTATTCTAAAGGCTTTCGGAGCATATGAAGCATTTATTGGAGAAGGTGTCGCAGTAGATGATGCTACATTATCAGAATTAAATGATTTTAAAGAATTAGCAGAAACATTTAATGTATCCATAAGTGAATCTAAAATTAAAGGGATGAGTCCAGAGCAAATTAAAAAGCTGGCTGGTGTATTAACAATGAATGTTGCTAAGTCGTTAATCATGTTAGACTCTCAGTTTTCCCTTAGATTAAATGCTGATTATGTTGCAACAACAGGAAGAGCCACTAGTAACGGAAAAAAGACTGACCTTGTTTTTATATTTAAAAATAAAGATCAAGCAATAGAAGGTCTTCGTCGTGCAGGAGTGTCTGATTCTGAGATAAATAAATTTTTGTTAAACTCTCAAAAAGCTAAACAACTTTTTGCTGGTACGGAAACTGAACAATTTTTAGATAAAGTTGGACCACAGGGTGTAGTTATTCCTATTGGAATAAAAACATACAATAAAGAAAAAGGTATCACATTAGGTACAACCTCTACAAAGGAGGCATTGTCTACTTTATCGGATAAAGAAACTGGTCAAGCAATCACTATTCGTAAACAACTACAAGCAAGTTATGGTAGTGGTGTGTATAAGCAACATGAAAAAAATGTTGAGACTTTAACAAATTTAACAAAAACTTTAGACGATTTAAAATGGAAACCAAATCAAAAAGAAATACCTAAAACAACTTTAACCAAATTAAAATCAATTATTGGGCCTAGATCTGATAAATGGAGAGATTTACAAGATAGAATAGAGGCTTATAAAAAAGATCCTACATCAGATCTTGAGTTACGACATGATATAAATAAATTTTTAGATGACGAAAAAAGAGATTTGATCATGGATAGAATTAAAAAAGGAATAAAAACAAAAGATGCATCTTGGAGATGTACTTTAGATGGGTTCCTAAAATCTACCGCTTCAGCAGCAGAGCAAAATCAAATTACTGTAAGTAGATTTATGAAAGAAAACAGATCTTATTCTATGGATCATAACTCTGCTATAGATGAAATTTCTAGCGGTTTAGCTGATGGATCTATTACATTAAATTATTCAGCTAACGGGTTACAGTTTATAGTTAATTGTAAAGGTAGAAAAGTTTGTGATGAAGATCATTATGGTTCATTGAACATGAACGAAGGTAAGTTTGAGTTTGAATCAACTTTGAACTCTGTAAAGAGACATCATTATAAGATAACTGGTGGTAAGAAAAATGAATCCACTGATCATGGTATTCTAGGATTTTTACTAGAACAAAAGAAAATGTTAGATAATCTGATATCTAAATATCAGTAATGGTTTATTAACCAGAATATAGCTTCTTTAGGGTATATACTTAGTAACTCTTTTAGTTTTACTATTAAGTATTCATTTTTTAAAATTACATAATAGCTTAGATTGTTTAAAAACGGTTGATGGAATTTCTTGTAAGGTATGATACACAAGATATCTTTTCTATCCTGTTGGAAGATAACCATCGGAATCTTTGCACACTTTTTAGCATCTCTGTCGGCTTGATGTAAAGCCTCGTTGATTAAAGACTTAGATGTAAATGTTGATCCTATGTTTTCGCTATTGTATCCTTTTTTACATTCAAGTACGAAACAGAACTGTTGCGGAGTGATAAGATCTCCGTAGATCTGAAGATGCTTGGGTAGGCTGTGTGTCGTGGCAAAGGCTCCCGATCCCGGCGTTGGCGCAAACTCATCCGTCGCAAAGTGTTCATTAAACATCTGAGCAACTTTGCGCTGAAAGGTATTACCCTTGTTTTTGCTGTTTAACCGCTTCTTTTTATTTTTAACTAATTTGCTTAAGTCGTATTCGTCTTGCATATTTTTTTATCCTTGTCTCCTATTATAGGATAGGAGGTTTCCAAAATGGAACCAACGCAAAAAGTAACCACTGATTCAGTAAAAAAAATGGAGTCATCCAAATCTATTGCTGTATCTTTTGGTACTTCTAAATCCAAAATAGAGTTTAAGAAAAAAGGACATAAGGAAGGTAGAATGAAAGTAACATTAAAATTCGGTAAGGATGAGGCTGAGGGATTCATGAACTTCTGCAAACTAGCCAAACCGGACAATATGAATCAAGATGATTTTGCTAAATTCTTGTTCTACAAGGGTGTTCAAGCCCTTCAGCAGGATTTCGCTGCCAAGGTAGAAGAGTATAAGCAACAGCATCCTGAAGAGTTTGCCAAAGTAGCAGCAGATATTGAGGCTTCTCAAAATGCTTCCCAAGGTTCCGTAACTATTGCTGAAGATAAGCAGTGATGGAATTTATACAAATAAAAAACCAAAATCATCTTTTCAAATCCATCAGAATGTTCCAAAAGGAAAAACAAGATTTCGCTATCTTATTTCTTTCTCCTTTTGATTCTCGATGTGATTTAATAGAATCAGAACTTCTTAAAGCAAACCGTGCAAAACAAATAGCTGAAAAGAATTCTATTCCAATGCCAGAAAAGATACCAACAGTTTTAATTGTGGATTCATTCGAGACTCCGGAACTATTCACAGCAGCAGACAAAATGCTGTCTTGTACATCGGTCCCAGTCTGTTATTTTTACCAAAAAGATAATAGAATAAGAGAATACAAGGTGTTCCGAGAAGTACTGCCCTCAAGAATTCTTAGTGGGTTTGACATTTTCGAGTGATTCTTTGCGGATCTCAAAAAGGTCCGCAATTTTTTTATCATATTTTTTGCGTTTTGTGTAAATTAATCGAAGGTTATTTAAAATAACTGTTGTAAAATAATTAAAGGCACTACCGTGGTTTGGGTCAAAGTTTTTAAGTTTCTTTATAATTAATAAGAAACACTCTTGTTTGGCATCGTCAAGATCCACATCAAACTTAAAGGACTCTAGGATAGTACCTATTAAAATATCAAATAAGGCCATTAACTCATCCTCGTATGGGTTTGGGCCTTTTTTCCGTTTTTTCTTATCGTATTTGAGGTATAATACGATCAACTCCTCAAACCGCTTGTTATCAAGATAATACTTACTCATACCCTATAATAGGTAACTAAAGTATGGTAGACCTTTTAGATCTCTATAAGAATAGAAAAAACTGTAATAATCCTGTCTGCCAAGGATGTTCTATTCTAGACAAGCCCAAGCCCATCCATGCTCATATGGATTACGCTGGAGCAGAACAGACTGATGTTTTGTTCCTTATGGACTCCCTTCGTTGGGGAGGGTTTGAGATTACCAACCTTTCCGACAAGGGGGAGGAGGCGGTTTTTAAAGGGTATGTTAACCCAATAATTAAAAAGTACGCTGTGGCTGCTGCGATTAAGTGTCCAGATGTTAAGGAGGAGG
>Ga0181343_1000464_pt1 | contig 17689 bp, 35 predicted proteins | sample Su13VDMLBSD_FD_130110 | JGI IMG/M metagenome (GOLD analysis project Ga0181343, IMG submission 130110) | Freshwater viral communities from Lake Michigan, USA - Su13.VD.MLB.S.D | ecosystem: Environmental > Aquatic > Freshwater > Lake | place: USA: Michigan | collected 2013-07-15 | reverse complement strand
TGGATCAGCCGAACATCGACAGCATGGTGCAGGCGATCAAGGCCGCACACGGCTATCAGGTGTTGATCGTCGATTCCCTATCCCATGCGTGGCAGGAGCTGCTGCAGGAGATCGACAAGCTCGCGAACGCCAAGTTCAAGGGCAATACGTGGTCAGCGTGGAGCGAAGGCACACCGAAGCAGCGGCGGCTGATTGACGCGATCCTGACGTTCCCCGGCCACGTTATCGCGACTATGCGAAGTAAGACCGAGTGGACGCAGGAAGCAAGTGGCAACGGCAAGTCTCGGCCGGTACGGGTTGGGCTCGCGCCAGAGCAAGGGAAGGGCATCGAATACGAGTTCGATATTCTGATGGCGATCACGCCAGAGCACACGGCACACATCGAAAAAGACCGCTCTGGCATGTTCCAAGATCAGATCATCGACAAGCCGGATGAGGCATTCGGCGAGAGGCTCGCGGCCTGGCTGTCGGATGCTCCAGCGCCGGACAAGTCCGAGCAAGAGGCTGGCTACATCGCAGACTGCATTGCTGACATTCGCAGAGCTGAGAACGTCAAGCAGTTGGATGAGATCGGCAAGATGCTGAAGGGCAAGAGCCAGCGAATCAAAGACGCGGTGCGCGACGAGTTCACCGCTCGCAAGGATGAACTGAAACAACAGGCAGCATAAGGAGAAACGAATCGTGGCAGCATTAAATCAAGTAACTCTTATCGGGAACTGCACGCGAGATCCCGAAGTAAAACACCTTCAGAGCGGCACAACGGTTTGCGAGATCGGGCTTGCCGTCAATGAGAAGTACAAAAGCGGCAACGAATGGAAGGAGGACGTTTGTTTTGTTGACGTGTCTTTCTTCGGTCGCACGGCGGAAGTCGCTGCTGAGTACCTAGCAAAGGGTGAGCCGGTTTGCGTTGTCGGCAAACTGAAGTTTTCGCAGTGGGAAAAGGATGGCCAGAAGCGGTCCAAGCTGTCGGTTGTGGCTGACAAGATGCAGCTACTGAGCAGCCGCAATGCACCACCGGATGACGAGAGCCAGCAAGAGACTCGCCAGCGGCCAAAGACAGCACAGAAGCAAAAGCGAGAGGCAGCAACTGTTCCGCCACCATCTGACGACTACCCGTTTTGATGTCAACCAAATGGAATGAGCGATACCACGTTGGGCAATCGTGCTACGTGGTAATGAAGGATTACCTGCTAGACACGATTCGCCGCGAGGGACCGATACACGCTGCCGTTTCGCGTTGGGTGGATCCTCGAGGATTCCGGATCCAAGGATGTCAGCGGTCATCAGCTGTTCGAAATTTGCGAGCAATTTGGAGTCAAGGAAGAGTAACAGGATCGCACATCGGCACGGAAGAGGGATCGAGCCAAGTGAAACGCGGGACACCAGACCATCCGAAAACCATGGAGCTTGCCGAGTCGCTACAGGCGTATCTCGAGCAACAGGGATCCCCGCTGCCGTTTGAGCTTTGCCAAACAATTGCTGTCGGGATGCTCGAGCGGCTGCACCATTTCACCGCCAGGTATGCCCCGGCCGGCGACATCGGAAAGCACAGCAACCTGCGAATCGCCTTAGCCGTTGGGTGGAAGTACGACCCAGCGTGGCTAATCGATGCCATGCAGGAGAGGAAGTTGATAGATGAATTGAAGTTAAACGGGGCAAGATTGTATGTGCATGATTGGCACGATCACAGCGACGACGCAGCAGATAAGTGGTTGTATGAAAAGCACTTAACGTATGCAAACGGAGCACTGACACGAAGGGGCAAAAAGTCGCGACCCAGTCACGACTCGGTCGCGCCCCAGTCGCGTCAGTCAGAGTCATTCCCAGAGTCAAAGTCAACGTCAGACCCATCTTCAGAGTCAGGTATTGCGACAGACCCAGAATTGCGTGACTGGTTGATTTGGTGGAACTCGTTGAAAGCCTGCGGGCTTGTGGCTGCGGCCGTCAACGTGGATGAGCCAAGCCAGGGATCAATTGCCGGCTGGAAGCGGTACCAGCGCAACAAGGCCTTGCGGGGCCTGCTGAGTGATCGTGACGCCATCAGGCGGGAAATCGAAGCAAGCGCTATATGTCGGGAGGGGTGGTTTGAGTTTGGGAAGTTGCTGGGTGGGAAGAACCGCGAGGGGGCTCTTATTGCCGAGAGGTTGATGACGGGCGGATATCGGGATTTTAACAAGCGACAAGCGGCACGAAGTGGATCCGGACAAACACACGATCCTCGAGCCGGGGAAAGGGACCAAGACCATGGAAAATTCTAAATCATCGGAAGCCGACATGATTGCCGAGCTCGAGCGAAAGCAGCGGGCCGTCGCAACCGAGAGTGCGGAGCTCATCGGCGACATCGCGCACCGGCGAACCTTTTGGATCCTCTCGGGGGCCATGGATCCACTGACCGCCGAGCAGATCGCAAAGCGGGACGCCGAAAACGTCGAACGGGAGCTTGCCAGGGAAATGCGGGCTCGAGCGGAGCTCTGGTTATCGTTCGCCAGTGGTCGCGGTAGCCGCTACGCCGATTGTCGGCTCGAGACGTTCGATACGAGCTCACCAAAGCAGGCCGTGGCGGTCAAGGCCTTGAAGGAATACCGCGACACCATGGCTGACCGGCTGGCTGACGGCGAAGGAATCGTGCTTTTTGGGCCGAAAGGGACAGGCAAGGATCATTTGCTGGTTTCACTCTGTCCGGTCGCATTCGCCAGGGGTAAACGCGTCGTTTGGCAGAACGGCATGGACCTGTTTGGCGAGATGCGCGACCGAATGGATTCCGGCGAATCGGAACGAGCTCTTGTCTCGAGGTTGGTCTATCCGGACGTTCTGTACCTTTCGGATCCGGTACCGCCGATTGGCAGCCTGACGGAATTTCAGGCCTCAATGATGTTCCGGATCCTCGATGGTCGCTACTCAAGGAAAAAAGCGACCTGGTGCAGTGTGAACGTCAGCAAGGGAAGCGAGCTCGAGGAACGGATGGGTCCTCAGAACGTTGACCGGCTTCGCGACGGGGCATTGTCAATTCACTGCGACTGGCCGAGCTATCGGGCTGTTGCGAAGCATGTGACCGGAAAGGGGCAAGCATGAGCATCACCCGCGGCGACGAACAATCCGGCGCGATCTTCTCTCCCTGCGGAAAGTATCGCTACGCACTCTGGCGCACGATTCAACCGATGCTTGGCGAGCAACTGAGCTGAGATTGCGTTTGGCTTGGCCTAAATCCGTCCACGGCCGATCACATGAAGCTCGACCCGACAACGCGGCGCTGCCTCACTTGGTCGCGTGAATGGGGCTGCAGCCGGTATGTGATGTTGAATGCCTACGGCTACAGGGCGACCAGGCCGCAGGACATGTTCAAGGCCGACGATCCTATTGGGCTTGAAAACGACGAAACGATCAAAGCATTCTGCAGCACGGCGAAATTCATCATCGCAGCCTGGGGCGGTAACTGCGATTCACTTCGCCAGGAAGCCGTCTGCAAACTCATAGGCAAGCATCTGGAATGCCTCGGGCTAAACGGCGACGGGACGCCGAAACACCCGCTGTACGTTCCTGGTGCTACGCAGCGAACAGTTTTCTGGACACCAACCGCGATAGAGGGAGTGACGACAGACATGAGCCTCAGTCAAAAGATTCTGAAAATCAAACGCGACAGGCACGAAGCTAACTATGCCTGGGGTCACGCCGAAGCGTTGCAGGAAGCATCCGAGCTGGCGCTGAAAGCCGACGAAACGATCACCGATCTACTCGCAGCGTGCAAGCGAGCTCTGCACCTCGTTGAAGAAAACAACGAAGAGATCGTGCAAATGTCTGGCTCGTTCGGATTGCTAAGCGATTTGCAGTCTGCCATCGCAAAGGCGGAAGGGGAAACGCATGTGCTTTGATTACGACGGATATGCCGAGTTCGCACAAGAGTCTTACCCAATTACACGGAAGCCTCACCGCTGCGAAGCGTGCCGCGCAGTCATCCCGGCTGGCGAAATGGCAAAGCATACGGCTGGAAAGTTCGATGGCGCGTTTTTCTCGAACTACCTGTGCAACGTCTGCGCTCAATTGGAGCTGATTATTGTTCGCAGCGAGCTAGAGGAAGATTGCCGCTGGTCCGAAGCGTGGCCACCGTGGAATGACATGATTAACTACGCAGAAGAAGCCCACATGATTTGGTACGACGAAGAAGCAGCGGCATGGAAGGGCAAGCCAGAACCTGGGGCCGATCTTCGGCAACTGCGATTAGGGCTAGACGAATTTTATAAGTCGCTGAGAGCCAAGGCGGAAGGGGAAACGATATGAGCGACTGGATGGTGTCACAATTCGCCGCAAAGCTCGCCAAGGTTGAGAAAGCTCTAGCTGACCAACAGGCAACTACTGCGGCAATTAAAAAACACGACGAGCAGTTCGCCGAGTTCAAAAATTGGCAAGCGGCGAACATTGCTTGCAGTGGCTACCGCGACGACGACATTCGCGCCCTGAAGGATCGGCAACGAGATGCTGAGTCTGACATACGCGAGCTGCGCGTCGCTGTTGATGCCCAGGCCGAGCAACTTATCAACCTACTGGCGATGGTTGGTGAATTGCGGTTGCAACTTGACAGCACGCAAGCGGAGCAACCGGCATGAAACGCTCACCGCTCAAACGCACCCCATTCGTCCGCAAGCACACGCGGATAAAGAACGCCAGCACGAAGCGCCGCAAGCGTAACGCCGAAGTCAAGCCATTCCGGCAAGCGTTCACGCTCGAAGTTGGCTGCTGCGAACTATGCGGCCAGGGTGGGCTCTTAGATGTACACGAAATTTCGGGCGGCTGGGCACGTTCCAAAGCACTCGATAAACGCTATGCGATTCTGGCGCTGTGCCGTGGCTGCCACACGGTTGTTGAGCAAGAGCCGGCGCTGTGGTCCGTGCCGCGACAGATTGCGTTGCTGCGAGCACGGCGACCGCATGACTTCGATTTGGTGGCGATTAACAAGTTACTGACGCGGCAGGTTGATTTGGAATCGGTAGAGTTCGCGGCTGAATTGATTCGAGTTTAGCCGCCGCCCTGCTGGCTATCCGCCTTTGAGGAGGGAAGAAACGAAACGATATGAGTGGTGCAACAACGTGGTGGATTCAGCAGTCCAGCAAAAACACAGCAGCGCCATTGCCACAGCCAGAAGCAGAAAGTCGCTTGGTTTCTGTCGGAATCGGCGGGCTGTTGTTGATGGCTCTTTTGATTTGGATGTTCTGGGTTACACGGAAGGGGCAAGAATGAGCGGTATTCACAGCAAGCCGAACAATGGACTGACGAACGAATGGCTAACGCCGCCTAGCGTCATCAAGGCGCTGGGAGAGTTTCGGTTTGACCCATGCGCTCATCCGCGGCAGTTTTACAAAACAGCACAAACAATGATTGCTCCTCCGCTCGATGGAATGAACCACATTTGGCAGGGGCGAGTATGGCTCAACCCGCCTTATGGTTCGCAGCTAAAGCGGTGGATCAAGCGGCTGGCAGAACACGGCAACGGTATCGCACTCGTTCCCGCTCGCACCGAAGTGGAATCATGGTTCTGGCCCTACGTATGGGAAGCCGCGGACGCTGTGCTATTCCTCAAGGGACGTTTGTACTTCCACAAGCCGGATGGCTCGACCGCTGGCAACGCGGGCCACGGATCGGTGCTGGCGGCTTACGGCGAAGACAACGCGGCCACGCTTGAACGCTGCGGAATCGAGGGAAGGTTTTTCAGGCTGTAAACATGACCCAACCAACCCTATTCCCCGAACTAGGCGAACGACCGCCATGCACCTGCCACGAGTTCTGCGAGGACATCTGCCGGGGTTACGAATGCGGGTGCCGAGCGTGCCAGTGGGATTTTGACGAGTTCATTTTCGAGCCGGTGTATATCTGCTGTTCCAAGTGCGGAGAAGTGATTGCGATTGAGTACGAAGAGGACTTTAGGTTTCCGCAGGGGTTCGGTAAGGCGAAGTGTTGCCAGCGGGATTTGCTGCGGGTGTTTTATGGGGAACCAGCGAAAGGCTAGGACGATGAACGAACTGAAGGAAGCGGCGGAACGGATCGAGCGGCACGAGGCAGCAGCGCTCACAGAACGCGGCACTGAGATTCCCGAGTACCTGAGCGATCAGCATTCGCTGGTGCGGGATTGGTCGGTAACGTCGGCAGCGTATCGGAAGCTCGCTGATCCAACACCGCTCACGCCGGACGTGTTGAAGCGAGTCGGGTTCATCGACAACATCTTGCACGACGAATACGGCGACCCGGTGATTGAATTCGCTGGCAACGAACTGATCGTATTTGGGGCAACTGTACCGAGCAACGATCCACCGACGATGGGGCAGCTTCGGTGTTTGTGCATGGGCCTCAACATTCATCTTGACGAATAAAGGAGCAACACCGTGACGGAGCACCGCAAGAAAAAGAAACGCCCCCCGAATCCGCTTCCTTGTGGGTGCGTGGTGGTCAAGCATTGCCCGCTTCACGCAGCAGCGAATGTGATGCTGGTGCTGCTGATTGAAGCTGAGCACGATCTGCGCCAGCGAGCACGGCCGGACGCTGCCTGGATGACCAAGTGCCGCGAGATTATTAAAGCAACGCAGGAGCAACCCAATGGTTGACATGGACGTAGACTCATTCCGCCGCGCGACTGGCACGGAGCCGCTGAAGAAGCGAGCGAAGAAAGCCAAGAAGCCCAAAGGCGCATGCAAGCCACCGAGCACACTCGAAAGCCGGTTCCTAAACGCGATCCTGGGGCTACCACAGCCCGTCAGGGAGCATCGGTTCCATCCGGTGCGTCGTTGGAGGTTCGACTTCGCCTGGATCGCCCAGAAGCTCGCTGTGGAGATTCACGGCGGTTCGTGGGTGAGTGGCGGGCACAATCGAGCAGGGCATCAGGCCAGCGACAACGAAAAGGCAAACACGGCGCAGACGATGGGCTGGAAAGTGTTGGTGTTTAATACCGTGCAGATGAAAGACCTGGCGAACGTTCGGAAGGTTGTTGAGGAAGCGTTGGCCCCGTCTCTAGCGGGAGGTGGAGAGCCCCCGCCGAATCAATCGTGAGGGGTGGGAAGGTTACTTCAGCTTGTTCATTGTCCGACGAATCAACGCAGTGAGGGAGAGGTCATCACGCGCAGCAATCTCAGCCCAGCGAGCTTTTTCGGAAGCCTTGCAGTTGAGCAGGAACGTGGCATCGAGTTTATCGTCGGGCTTTTTGGTTGGCCGCCCGCGTGCCGGTTTGGTCTTGGACATGAGAAACAGGATATAGCGAAATAATATACGAGTCAACGGTTGACGGATGTATTAAAATAATATAGGCTACGGCGAAGGAGAAACGACGATGCAAAACGATATTAGTGACTCAGATCGAATCGACGCCATCGAGAGTCGCAAGATACGAATTGAAGTGTGCGGAGAGAATAGCGGTCCCTGGAATCGCGTGCGAAATGTTGGTCGGTTTTTCGACGCTACAGGCGGCAAGACGCTTCGGGATTGTATTGATGCGGCGCTCGTGGTGTGGAAGCAGGAAAATGAGCGAACGACGAACGCTTAGCGAACGACTGCAGCACGACGTTTGCCGCTGCGGTCACCGTCTCGCCGAGCATGATTACGGGGCGGTGTATTGTTATCAGCATTGCAATGTTCAGGGGTGCCTGTGCTCCAGATACCACAAAGGAAAACATGAGCAACAAACTAGGGCTGAAGTCGCAGGTTGCGAAGGTCAAGGCCGAATCGCTGAGCCGGATCAACTATCTCGAATCTGAAATCAAGCGGCTGAAATGGATTTGCTGGTGTGCTGAATCGAGGCTACAGGGCGGGCTTCCGTACATCAAGGAACATATCCCACGCTGCGATGTGAACGCGGCGCTGGACTTGCTGGGCAGGGCAGAAACTAAGTGCGGCTGCGGCAAGAGCGCGGATGAAAGCGGCTACTGTGACGATTGTTTTGGAGGATAACCCCCACCGCCCGCAGTCTGCGGCAGCCAAGGGAGAGGGAGAGTATGAAAACACCAATCACCAGTCAAAGCCTAAAAGCCGCTGGCTGGAAAGCAGAAGATCGCGGATCGTACTCGCTCAAACTGCCCAGTGGCGGCAATGGGGAGATTCACGTCGTAGCCATAAAATACGGCAAGCAGTGGCTTGCGTCATTGGCGAACACCTACGGCGAAAATGAGCAGTCGGAAGTGATCATCACATCGCGACGGTTTGAAACGATTGAGCAGCTGAATGAGTTGATTCGTGTACTGAAGGGCGAGCCCGCCTAACCGAAAGCGAGGACCGAGATGAGTGAGAGACCAGATTCAGCCGGGCTATGGGAACGCGAGGGGAAGTTCTATCGGGTGTGGCTAAGCACCTGCGAGCGCTGTTTCTATGTGCATGATATTCACGACGGTGATCACGTTGGCGCTATCTACACGACGGACGACAGCGGCTGGCGATGCCCCACCGGCAACTGGCGCAAGCTCACCGCCGAGTCAGCCACGGCAAATAGGAAGCCAGGGTTCTGGGTCTGGGATGACGCTAAGGGCACTTACGTTGAGCCCTCCCCCGCAGCCCCTTCGCCCGAAGTGATCGACAAGTATCAAGACTTCAGCGATCAAGCCCGCTTCTTTGTGTGGGCATGGGACGCAACCGATGTGATCTGGTTCGATGTCGAAAAGACAACCGCCACCGACAAGAATGGAAACAACTGGACGCTCGAAACCGTCGTCAACGATGACTGGGTGGAACTGCGGCAGATCAGTTGCGGCAAACGGAAGTTTGAAGCCCCGCCCGAAGTGATCGACAACCTGCGAGCCGAAGTCCTGGCGTGGCGCGAAGCGGACTTGTACTGCGATCTGCTTGACTATCTGGTTGACGAGGACACGAACGGAACCGGGTTTGCCTTGCGTGAAGTGATTCGTGCTGCCCGTGGTGCCAATGGCGAACTAGCCCCACCCCGCCCCGCGTTCACCGCGCCGGAGAAGCCGGAGCTGGTGTTGGTGCGGCTGCCGGGTGGCAAGGACTCATGCTGGGCAGTGCGAGAAGGTTTTGGCTATCGAATCATCGGAGTAGTCGAAACGTGGTTTGGCGCAAACACCGTGGAAGTGATCAATCCCGAAACCGGCGAACCGCTCGCCACTAACTAGGAGGATGAAAACGATGTTCACTGAACACCCAAACGAAGAAGTTCGCCGTGCTGCCATTCGCCTGTGCGATGCGCTGTGCTCATGGGAGCGAAGCACCGGCCGACAAAATCTGTTCGTTCTGATCGAGCAGGATCACGAATCGTCAAACGGTCGCTTTGAGTTCATCGCCGACTGTGGGAAACCGATCCCCGATGATTCGCGCCACGGCATGACGCCGGATGAGTTTGTGAAGGCTCACCAGAATAGCTACAGCAATCAACCACCGTATTAACCCCGCTCGCCGCTGACACTAACTAGGAGGATGGACGGATGCCGACTAATCCAGCCAGCGAAGCAGTGAGCGGTTTTGTGGTCATTGCAAAAACGCATCTGAATTTCTATCCAGGGACTTTTAAGCTCGCTCCGCCCGACGAGATTTTTACATTGCTCAAGAGTGAATTGCTGCCGAACCGAGACGCGGCGAATGCCCTGGCGGTTGAATTGAGATCAACGGTAAACCGTCCAGAGGAGTGGATTTTCGAAGTCATGGAAGTCAAAGGCGATGATTTTGCTACGCAGCAGATCATTCAGCCAGCCGCCGAAGCGTACAAGAGGATTAACAAAAATGGATAGTAGCGAAGCAGTGAGAGTGCGGGAGGAGATTCTGGCGCTGAAGCCGGACTGGCAAAAGCAAGGGATTGCAATACTGGCCTGTCCATCGGCCGCAGCTGTGTACTCTCAGGGGTGCGTCGATACTTCTGCGGACGCCGCCACCCTTGCCGCAGCCGCCGTAGCGAAGGTGGAAGCGGAGCGGGATGAGGCGCGCCGCGCAATCCTTGCCTTCGGTAATAACCCTGCCGGATTTGATTGGGCGATTCTGTCGCGATTGGAAGCCCTCGAAGCCACCACCGCGAAGGATGGGGAAATAGCGGAGTTACAGGTTGCGTTCAATTGCAGCAGCAGGCTTGCCGAATCGAGGCTCACTGAAGTAATCGCCCTACGTACCGCGTGCGAGGCGGCGAAGGACGGTAGCTTGCTCGAAATGTGGAAGCAATACGCGGGCTACTGCCGAGAGTCAGCGAAGGACAATCAAGGTGATCCCGGCGACTTCGAATCGTATCGTTGTCGCATGGCAAGCGCCGCCAGTTACGAAGCAATTTAGACCAACTCACCACCGCGTTGGCCAAGGGGACGGTATGAAACAAGAGCGAACAATCTATAACGGCGCTACGGCAAAATCGCTTGCTGAAGACCTGAACGAGCAAAGCCGAATGCTGGCTGGCTTGGTGCTTGAGATAAAAGCCAATCCGGTTTATTTGCTCAGCCCTGTGCTGCGCGACATGCTCTTTGAGCGTGCTCAAAAACTTGAGGACGTTCGCACGAAGTGCGCATTCGCAATCTGTGTTGACATCCCAGACAAGGAACCTAACCATGCCTGATCTGCAGGTAGCGCGGGAAGCGGCGGAGAGAACACACAGTGGAAGTCAAATGAATGACCGCGAACAACGTGGATTGATCATCGCCGCTACCAGCAAGCTCACCAAAAAGGGCAGCGGTGGCGAAGTCAATATGTTATGGACATGATTGGCGAAGAATATTTCGGCTACCACTCCTCGTCCGCATCAATTTCCGGATTCCAGTCTTTCACCATCACGTTTCCTGGCTTGGCATCGTAATACCAAATTCCACATCGCCGAAGCACGGCAAGCACGGTCCGGATCTCTTTTAGGTCATCGTGCCACCACTTGCGCATCCGTTCGTGCCACTCCTCCATTACGTGCTCGGGGAATTCGGGGTCTACGAGATACGCTTTGCCGAAATCCAAGATGTACGGGGGAAACACTGTCGTGATTTCGATTGCCAGCAATCCATCGTTGCTTCCCATGAGCTGCGGGACATTGAACTCCCTAATCTTGCGGCCTATTCCGGCCGATTTTAGGCGTTGGTAGCAAGTCAGCTCGTGGATATAATTTCTTTCGTCGTAGAAGGTCTTGACGACGGAGATGTTCGTTGTGAACCATACACTTCCATCGTCGCCGCCATTGAATGGCTCTACCGGCCCGTCTATTGCTATTCCGGCGGCATTAGCGTACAAAAACGCCCTTCTCTGAAGATCGAGGTTTTTAATGCTTGGCATCCCTACCCCTCCCGCTGTGACCATCGCGTGTCGCCTAGTGGTTGACGGGGTGTCGTTGCAGGTTGGGCAACTCTGCCGCAATTCACTCGTTGTCAACGACGGCGATGTAAGTTATCCGCCCTCAAACGCCAGCTTGATTTTGCAAGTGAAAAACAAGCGAAAAACCGTTCGAATCTATCTCCCGCACGGAATTCAAAAGGGCGTGGAAGCAACGCCCTTCTTTTAGCTGCTCTACAGGTTGTCCATATCAACCATGTCGTCGACGACACCGAAGTTTTGAATCGCTCGCATGATGTCGCGAGCTTCATCCGTGACGCGGTAATGGTAAACCTGCTTGCGATCCGGACCCGCGCCGCGACGCCCGACCCGACGACGCAGGACCGCTTCCATGGGCACTTCAAATCGCTTGCAGGCCTTGCTGATTTGGGCAATGATCGGCCCCCAATTGCGGTCCTCTGCCTCAGCAAGCTCAGCCTTCAGCCGAACATCAATTACGCCTTCCGGGTGACGGCTAATCGCTTCCAGGAGCTTTGCCGCGTATGTTCCGCGAATTCGGAGAAGGGCATTGCGGATGCTCGCAGGATCAGCGTGCTCCACGGCTCCGTCAGCTTCAGGTTCATCATTCACCTGTTCGACGGCTTCTTGCGCGACTACCGGTGCCGGTGCTGGGGTCACCAATCGCGGGGCATTGCCGTTAGAGAATTGACTGAGAAAAGCGAATGCTTCTTGTGCATCCTTGACAGTCACGGTTGCTTCAATGCCACCTATCGTCAACTTAATGTCCATGCTGGCATGCCTTTGCGTCTATTTTTGAATTGACTTCGGGCAGCCATTTGGTACGATTAAAACACGAAAAGGCCCAAGTGCTTCGGCTACCCGTCGAAAAGCTAGGCCTTAAGTGGCTGTCGTTGGCAATTTAAAGAGATGGAGGCGCTCGGACTCAAACCGAGATTCCCAGGGTTAAAGGCTGTTGTCTTATCAATTAGACGACGCCCCCCATCCCAATTCATTACCGCGGCACGCATCCGGCCTCGTTCAGCTTCTACCTGAGCGGGGCCTTTTTCGTACCACGACACAGGTAATGGTATCGCAATCCAAAAAACGGACAAGGCGCTAAACCGCATTTTGTCTCGCCATGCCAACCGTATCACGCCGTGTCTTTCGGTATTGCCTTTCTGTCCATATCGCATAGACTGCCGATATGAACGCAAAATCCGCCGACGATGACCCCGCAATGGTGAAGGTGCGCGCGCTGTGGGAACAGAAGAAAGCCGCTGGCTGGACCCAACAGAAGTTGGGCGAGGCAATGGGCTACACCGGCGATTCCGCGCGCAAGTCGGTCAACCAGTTCCTGAAGTCCCGCGACCCGCAAATTTCGATGTTGCGGCGGTTTGCGGCGGCGGTTGACGTGGCACTCAGTACAATCGTTAGAGAGTGAACAGTGCGGTTTTACGCACATGCGTCATTTGCACATTCGCGTCGGGCGTATTTACGTCCGATACTTTGGCAGGTAAGTGACATTGGCTGCCAGCCAGCTAACTTCCGTAGGCCCCAGCAACTGCCCCTGCTGGGGCCTTTGTCGTTCACAGAGAGCAAGTATGAAACAACAAGCGTCAGAAGCCACAGCGGCAATCGAGAGGATTCGCGAGCTGATTGTGAAAGCAAATAGGCAATCAGCTTCGATTGCTGCGAAGGTTGAATCGCTTCGCTTAATGATCGCCGAGAATAAGAGCCAGCGAGAGCGTGAAGCCGCGCGGCAATCTTGATGCCAGGAGACTTAATGTGCAGGCTGCCGAGTTAATGTGCAACTCGGACTTAATGTGCAAAGCCTCGGCAAGAGATGTGCGATTTCATGGAATGCCGTGATACTCTACTCGCCATTCTCGCCTCTCCCGCTGATTACCTCGGGGAGATGCTGGCGGAGATGGTGTGGGAGTGCAGCAAGCAATACTACGACGATGGCAAGCCTGCCGACGAGCACCACAGTTGGAGACCGCCGTTTATGTCGTACAGCGTGAAGTACGATGGCGGAGAAAATTCGTGGAAGTGGGAGTGGTGCCGCGACGGGTATTACGATGAAGGTGCAGCTCGCTGCGACTCCCTCGAACACGGCAAGCAACTCTGCCGCGCTGACTTCTTGGGGCGGATGAAAGCAGCGTTTCGAACTTCGCCGGCTGTAACGGAGGGGAAATGAGCGACGAACGAAAACCGCACTGTAAAGTTGCTAGCGCGTTGCGAACGGCGATTGCGATTATCCGTAACGATTCTGGCTCGCCGCTGCACGATCACGATCCAACGTTCGAGCTGATTCGTCGGCGTTGGTGCGATGAACTGATTGCAGAGGCGGGCATCGAACCGTTTGATGAGCGAGACTATCCGCCAGATGATCCCGAATAGCGGCGAACCCGCCTGATAGAATTACCAGCGAGTGAGGGGGAACGATGCTAACGATAGTGCCATGCGAACGAAGGGAGTTGGGGAGTATGGACGACGAACCGAAATGCGCAATGCCGATTCTGACTGGTCCGCTGGCGGCTTACGCAGAGCAGCAAAGAATTCTCGACGAGATTCGCGACCGGCTGATTCTCTCGCTGGCAATACCTGCGCGAATTGTTGAGGGAGAAACGAACTACGCCAGTTGCCGATCGCTGATTGTTTATCGGCCGAAGAAGTAAGACCTGCCAACGTGAATGCAAGATCACTCACGAACGAACACGGAGGGAAAACCGAATGCGACGGAAACCGCGTAGACCGCAGGAGCCTGGGTTGCGAATCAATAACGAGCCGGGGCTGGTGACTCCGATGATTGTGCCGCCGTCACGAGAACCGACGATCATCAGGATCTCTCGCGACGAAAACGGCTGCACGGTCATCAATGCGCCGAGGTGTGTTGAGATTCTGAAGCGAGATAAAAGGCCGGTGAAGAAATGAAGGGTGACAAATTTACGTCATGTGCAGACCTGCAGAAGTACGTTCGCGCCAAGACAGGAATCGACGTGCATGTAACCAGAACACAAACATACGCCTATTTTAACTATGCAAAGGGAGGCGAACTGCGAACAAGCAAGGTTAAGATTACTGCCGGTGTGTTCTATTGCATGACAGAGAAAGACCTAAAGCCGCTGATAGCCGAGATGAAATCTACTTGACCAAATCGAACAAGTTATCCACAATACAAACTGAGGCGGTAGAAATACCGTCGCTACCTTACGAACCGTCATAGGTTCCGGCTCGCCAAAGATGGAGGGCCACGTACACCCAACGCTGTGTATGTGGCTGCGTCCGTCAATCTTGCGGCAGCACAACACGGCACAACGAGCTTCGCCGTGCCCGTCTTCAACCCATCCAAGCCGAATCTGGCACACCTCAAAGACGTTGAGTCTTTGGTTGAGGATGGCTCTCTCGCGCAGTACCGGGGCACCGGCATCATCAGCCGCTGGATTCAGTACGCAACCACTGGCTGTCACTCGCACTCTGCGATGATCCGGCGCAACGGGCGAGGCTGCGACGTTCTGCAGATCCGTGAGTTTCAGGGCGGTTCTGCCCGCCCGCTGGAATCTGAGGTCAATCGCTATCCCGGCATGATCGACGTGTTCACGCTCGATCTGGAACGCTGGCCCGAGTTCAACGTCCGCGGTGCGCTGAAGTACATGCGGGATCTGACCGGCCGCGATTACGGCTACTGGGGCGTTGCTCACCTGGCCTTGCTGCGGATTCCCTACGTGCGACGGCTGTGGCGATTCACGGCTGACGATGCCCGCGACAGCGATTCGGCCCCGTTTTGCAGCCACGCGGTAGCCAGTGCCTATCGGATCGGTGGCGGCATCGATCCTGTGCCACGAACGCCAGATGACTTGGTGAGCCCGGCGCATCTCACGACGAGCATGTTGTTCAAGTACCAATTCACGCTGATTCCGTAGGGGCTGCCAAATGGATCGTCGCGTATTCCTACTCGGTGGACTCGGCCTCGGCGGCGCTGCACTTGCGGCTTCGCTGGAGGAAGAGTCCGATTCGTGCAAGCCCTGCACGCCCGATTCCTGCGGCCCTGACGGTTGCCCTGATGGTCAGTGTGTTCCTTGTCAGCCACTGAACCCATACCCGCAACCAGCACCTGAGCTTCGCGGCAACAGCTCGCCGGTTCGCGCCTATACGGGTGTGGTTCTTGATCTGCCGCCTGCAGCCCGGACAAAGAACTGGGGCGGTGGCTCGTGCGTTCACGCCAGCACGGTCAATTTGCTGCTGTGGATGGGTATGCCGGAAATGGCGAAGTGGTGGCGGAATAACTACTCGGGTGGTGAGTACGATTCTCGGCTGGTGCAGCGAATGGAAGCGGCGAAGCTGAAGTTTGCCTACGTCCACGACGATCCGAACTTCTTCGCGTGGTGTACCCGCACTCGGCGCGGTGCTGGCATTTTCTACAAGCCTGCCCATTCGATCAATTTCGTCGGCATGGCGAACAACACCGCTTACATGCTGGACAACAACGCGACCGGCTACCCGGAAAGTCACGGGCAGTATGAAAGCGAAGACTGGGAAACGTTTGTCCGCAAGTGGAGGGGCTACGGCGGCTTTGCCTGGACGCTGATTTACGATCCGCCACCGGGCGATCCGGTCTATAGCCTGAGCCATGTCATCGACCTGCAATCGGGTCTCAAGTTACTGTCGTAAGGAAATTGAAAATGAAGGGTTTGATGTCCGCATTGCCGTTTGTCGGTATCGGTGCCGCGCTGTTAGCGCTGCCGTACATTTTTGAACCGCAGCCAAAACCGGACACCCAAGCGCGCCAAGCGATCAACACGCTGCACGCCAAGATGGAAAGCCAGCCAGTAGCCGTTGGCTTGCCGCCTGATACTCACTGGGCAGGCGATCGGGTGATTGAATTACCGGAGGATGGCGGGCAGTGGCAGACGGTGCTTGTGCTGGATCAAAGCCCGTTGTCACAGCACCTGATGGCACAGTTCAACAGCACTCCGCAGCTGCGCGATCTGTGGTCGCAGACGAAGCATTACACGTACTCCGCGAATGACCCGTGGGTGCAGAGGAACAGGGCCGGCTACCCGTTACCCTTGGTCCTTCTGCAGCGCCCCACTGATCTGAATGGAAGCAATCAGTGGGAGCGGGTCTATGAATCGTGGGGATCTGGCTTGCCGGGAACTGGCGACCAGTTGGCCGACAGTATCGCCACGATGATCGATAACTCAGTGCGGAAGCGCCCTTGTCCGCAACCATCACCGACACCTGGCCCACAACCGCCATCACCAACCCCTGTACAGCCGATGATTCCGCTGACGCCTGACAGCGATCCGGCGAAGCCTGCGGAAGATGAAACGTCGAAGATGATTTACTTCCTCGTCGCAGGCATTTCTGCAGCGGGCGGCGCGTTGTTGGCAGCGAAGAAAGCTTACTAAACCGGAGAATTTTGAATGTTTGAGTTTCCTTTGTTTTTGGCTGCCGTCACCTTGCCAACGGGCGTTGTCCTCGGCGGGCTGGCTGGCCTGGCTGGCCTTGGTGGCTTCATTGCGTTCAACGTTGGCCAGAAGCGCGAGCAGTTGAAGCGCGAACTGATGCAGCTGTCGGAAACTGCAGCGATGGAAGGATTGCCCCTGACGGGCGGCATTCTGGAGGACATCGTTGTTGATGACCTGTCCGGCCTGATCGTTCACGTCCGCGCGCTATTGAGCAGGCTGCGCAATCCCGACACTCGCCGCGAGATCGTGATGCCGTTCCTGAAAACGCAGCTCACGAAATGGTCGAAGGGCGAGGGTGGCCGCGATCCGAACCAACTGAAGGCATTCATTGAAGAAACGCTGGGCGTCACGGTCACGCTGACCCCGAAAGCACCGAAGGAGTAACCATGTTCAGTCGCAAAGCTATCTTGCTCGCTCTGTGGGCCGCCGCCTGTGGCTCTGTGCCAGCGCTGGCCACGCTTGACCCGGTTGTAAAACCTGCGATCAATCGCGTACCAGAACGGCCGCAGTACGTAACGCCAAACAATCCGGCCCCGTTCAATCCGCAGCCGATCAAGGCAGATCCAAAGCACGCGATGAAGTACGAGGACGGTCGCGAGTGCAAGGGCGCTGCTTGCGACCTGGTGGTGTCGCCCTATGTGAGCTCACCCGCCTGCGGCTATGGCGATGGCTCCGTAGGCTTCTGGGCACGCGGACCTGTCCGGCGCTGGGTGTCAGCACCGTTCAGAATCTTCCGGCGATGGCGGAGGTGCTAATCATGCGATGGTTTTTGCTACTGGCGATGCTGACCTGTTTGGCTGGCTGTGAAGGCGAAGCAATTCGCGTTGAGCACAAACATGAAGTTGAGCATCGCATCAAGTTCGATCAACCAGCGCGGCACAAGCCTCGCTAACCCGTCCGCCATCAGGCGGTGGGGATTTTTCAACAAGAAAACCCCATGCAATACAAATACCGCGTTCACCGCCGCCCGAGCCAGCCGCATCGCCCTGGTGTTTACCCGCACGCTG